>Ga0302169_10000667_pt1 | contig 10428 bp, 12 predicted proteins | sample I_Fen_N1_3_FD_193493 | JGI IMG/M metagenome (GOLD analysis project Ga0302169, IMG submission 193493) | Peat permafrost microbial communities from Stordalen Mire near Abisko, Sweden - I_Fen_N1_3 | ecosystem: Environmental > Terrestrial > Soil > Wetlands > Permafrost | place: Sweden: Abisko...
AGTTCTTCAATAACCGCGACTGGCCTGTGGCGTCCGCCCTGGCAGTGGTGATGCTGTTGATCCTGATTGTGCCGATCCTGCTGTTCAATCGCAGTCAGGCCAAAGAAATGGAGGCACGGGGATGAAACGTTTCGGCTTTTCAAAAATGATGCTGGTGCTCGGCCTGTCGTTTATCTACCTGCCGATGCTGATCCTGGTGATCTACTCGTTCAACGCCTCGAAACTGGTGACGGTATGGGGTGGCTGGTCATTCAAGTGGTACGCCGGCCTGCTCGACAACACCCAGTTGATGGGTTCGGTGGTGCGCTCGCTTGAGATCGCCTGCTACACCGCGCTGGCGGCCGTGGCCCTGGGTACACTGGCGGCGTTCGTCCTGACCCGCGTCACCCGCTTCAAGGGTCGCACGCTGTTCGGCGGCCTGGTCACCGCGCCGCTGGTGATGCCGGAAGTGATCACCGGTCTGTCGCTGTTGCTGCTGTTCGTGGCCATGGCGCAACTGATCGGCTGGCCGATGGAACGCGGCATCGTGACGATCTGGATCGCCCACACCACGTTTTGTGCCGCCTACGTTGCAGTGGTAGTCTCCGCGCGCCTTCGCGAGCTGGACCTGTCCATCGAGGAAGCGGCCATGGACCTGGGTGCGAAGCCGTTCAAGGTGTTTTTCCTGATCACCATTCCAATGATCGCGCCATCACTGGCAGCCGGCGGCATGATGTCGTTTGCCCTGTCACTGGATGACCTGGTACTGGCGAGCTTCGTGTCCGGCCCGGGTTCCACGACCCTGCCGATGGAAGTGTTCTCCGCGGTGCGCCTGGGCGTGAAGCCCGAGATCAACGCCGTGGCCAGCCTGATCCTGTTGGCGGTATCGATCGTGACCTTCATGGTCTGGTACTTCAGCCGCCGTGCCGAAGCCACCCGCAAGCGGGCGATCCAGGAAGCGATGGACCAGACCGCCAGCGAATCCTGGCAGGCGCCTGAGAAGAAAATGCTGGAAGCCACCGCCTGAGGCGCTGTGGCCTGTTCCTTGTGGCGAGGGAGCTTGCTCCCGCTGGGTCGCGAAGCGGCCCCAAAAGATCGGACTGCTACGCAGTCCAGCGGGAGCAAGCTCCCTCGCCACAGATTCACTGTAATTTTGCTTTGTGCATTTGAATAAAAAAGAAATGGAGTTGTACCGATGAAAATGTTTGGCAGGACTCTGCTGACACTGTCCTTATTGGGCGCGATTGCCACCGGCGCCCAGGCCAATGACAAGGTACTGCGCGTCTACAACTGGTCGGATTACATCGCCCCGGATACCGTCAAGAAGTTCGAAGACGAGACCGGCATCCAGGTGACCTACGATGTGTTCGACAGTAACGAAACCCTTGAGGCACGCCTGCTGGCGGGCAAATCCGGCTACGACATCGTCGTGCCTTCCAACAGCTTCCTGGCCAAGCAAATCAAGGCCGGGGTCTATCAGGAACTGGATAAGTCCAAGTTGCCGAACTGGAAAAACCTCAATCCGGTCCTGCTGAATAACGCCTCTGCCAGCGACCCTGGCAACAGCCACGCCTTCCCGTACATGTGGGGCTCGATTGGTATCGGTTTCAATCCGGACAAGGTCAAGGAAGTGCTCGGCGCCAATGCCCCGACCAACTCCTGGGACCTGCTGTTCAAACCGCAAAACGCAGAAAAACTCAAAGCCTGCGGCATCAGCTTCCTCGATTCGCCGACCGAGATGCTCCCGGCCGCCCTGCATTACCTGGGCTACCCGGTGAACGATCAGGACAAGCAACACATCAGCGAGGCACAAGCGCTGTTCATGAAGATTCGCCCGTCGGTGGCGTACTTCCATTCCTCGAAATACATCTCGGACCTGGCCAACGGCAACATCTGCGTGGCGGTCGGTTACTCCGGCGACGTGCTGCAAGCCAAGGCCCGCGCCCAGGAAGCCGGCGACAAGGTGAAGATCGACTACAGCATCCCCAAGGAAGGTGCCGGCAGTTTCTACGACATGGTCGCCATCCCACGGGACGCCGCCAACGTCGAGAACGCCTACCTGTTCATGAATTTCCTGATGCGCCCGGACATCATCGCCGAGATCACCAACAACATCGGCTATAGCAACGCCAACGCGGCCGCTACGCCATTGGTGGATGAAGCGATTCGCAACGATCCGGGTTCGTATCCGTCGCAAGAAGTGATGGCGACCCTGTATGCCATTCCCGATATGCCGATCGGCGTGCAGCGGGTAATGACCCGGGGCTGGACCAAGGTGAAGCTGGGTCAATAACACATAACCCACAAGTTGGGTGTGCAGGTTGAAATTTGATTTTCCGATTTACGTTCATGCAGCGCCTTACCACCGCTGCATCTCTCACCTGGCTCCTCGGTTAAGGTGAATTTTGGCGCCCTCGGGCGCCTTTTTTGTGCTTTGAAGAAGAGCCTACGCCGCCCCCAGCGGCCAATCGGCCAGCGCCCGGTAGCGGCCCTTATGCGACTCGAACAGGGTGAAGCGGTCGGCGTGCAGGAAAAACTCCGCTGGCGAAGCGGACTCTGGCACCGGCGCCCGATAGTCGCGGGCCAGGGTCAAGTGCGGGCGAAACTCGCGGGGTGCATCCTCCAGGCCAAAGGGCAACAAGGCCTGCTCCAGGTCATACACCAGGCGCAACAACGCCGGCGGGGCCTGCACCGGCGCCAAAACCAACACCCCTGCCCTGCGCCAGACATCCAGCCGATCAAGCGCCACGCTCAATCGCGCGCCGGGTGTGCGCACAGACGCGGCCGCCGTGCAAATGTGCGCAATCTGCCCCACCGCCACCGCGCCCAGAAACTTCAGGGTCAGATGAAAGTTCTCCGCCGGCACCGGACGTCCGCTGCGCAGTTGCAGTGCGCCACGCCACTGGGAGATGGCCTTGCGTTGCGCGGGGGCGCAATCGAGGGCAAAAAACAGCCGTTTGAACGGTTCGTGGGATTCGTCATTCATGCAGGACACCTCTGTGCGATACCGCATGAGTGTACAACCTGTGGCGAGGCCGCTTGCTCCCTCGCCACAGGTCTATAGTTGAAGCTGGCGATTGAACCGGAGGGGGCCATGCGACAGATCATCAGCAAGGAACCATGGTGGGCCGAGCCGCCCAGGCCCGGCCAGGATGAGTTCGAACTGGAATGGGGCTGGCTGGTGCACTACAGCGAAGGCGAGCCGCGTTTCGAATTCGTCAGGGTGCGGCCGAGCGATAACGAGATCCGCCATCGCAAGAGCTGCAGGATTACTCCGACGCCAGAGTAACCCTGCGACCTGCGTCAGGCCTTGACGAACAGGTCGAAACCGCCGAACACCATGCGCTGGCCATCGAACGGCATCGGATTGACGTCCGCCTGCATGCGCGGGTCATGCATCATTTTCTCCATCCCGGCATTGCGGGTGGCCTTGTCCGGCCAGATGATCCAGCCAAATACAACGGTTTCGTCTTCCTTGAGTTTGACCGCCATCGGGAACGAGGTGACCTTGCCTTGCGGCACGTCATCGCCCCAGCATTCAGCCAGGCTCAACGCGCCGTTTTCCTTGAAGACCGCGGCGGCGATTTCCGCGTGTTTCCTGAACTTTTCACGATTGGCGGTTGGCACCGCCGCGATAAAACCATCTACATAGGACATGGGTGTTCTCCTTGAGTCATGGGTTGACCTGCTGATTAGTCGATTCCGTCGGGCTCCAATCGACCCCCCCCACGCCCGAACCGACCGGCGGTTCAGCACTCTGTGCCAGGTTGCCTTCTATTTGCGCCGCCATATACAAGGTCCCGGCCATGACACCGGTGGTCGGGTTCTGCACCAGCTTCATCCAGGCTTTATCGAAGGTGTTGCCCAGGCTGCTGCGAATCAACGCTTCGCTGTCCGGCCGGTCGGCGGACTGAATCAATGCGCGAATGCCCGCCACCCCCACGGTAATCAATCCTCCGGCGAGTTTGCCGGCTGCCGCCGCCACCGCACTGGCCGCTCCGCGCGGGGCCATTTCGGCTTCCATCCGTTGACTGGCGCGCCTGGCCACTGGCGCCATGGCCGTGTCGGTCGAGCCAACGCCTTTATCGCCGCCGGCCTTGTGGATCTTGTCGACCAACGCGGCATAGGCCGGCAAGGTATTCAACTGCTCGGTGTGAACGAGTTGATAAAGCGAGGCGTCCCGGGCCGGGGGCGGCCCGAGGGCAATGGCCGGGATTTTCTGGATACGGCCATTGAGCTGGGCCACCGGCACGCCATGGCGTTGGGAGATTTTCTGCAGCTCTTCCTTGAGAATGTCCACATAGAAGGCTGCCGCCAGGCTGAGAATCGCATCCGGGTCGATCTCCACCGCCACCGGCGCCAGGACCTTTTCCTGATACTGCTCCAGCAGATAAGCGGCCAGGCGCTTTTCCGAGGCGTCCTGCTCGCCCTTGGCGCTGATGGTGTACCAGCTGACCTTCATCGATAGCCATTCCTGGGTCCAGTAACTGCTGAACCAGGGGATGAAGTTCTGCTCGGTCAGTTCGTAGACCCGGGTGCGCCAGTAATCCATGGCTCCGTGCGCGTAGATTTTTGTCTGTTCGGTAGCCGATTGCGAGGCCTGGATAATCTCCCGATCCACTTGTTGCCAGGTGCTCGGCGCAATCAGCACTTGCGGTTCCACTGGCGCGCGCGGTGACGTGACGCACCCCGCCAATACCAACAGCACGGCAACGATCAACGAACGCAGGTTCAAGATCGCGGTTCCTAGAATCGGCTCCGAACGAGATGTTCGGTGTTAAAGAGCCCCTGAATTAAGTATAGGTGGCGGCCATTGTCCGCTCGGCGTGGAAGTTGCGCCCAAGGCCACCTTCGCAGGCAAGCCCGCTCCCACAACAATCGAGCCGTTCCTGTGGGAGCGGGCTTGCTCGCGAAGAGGCCAGGGAGAACCGCACTTATACCGACCATCACTTGCATCGATATTCACCATCGCCACGAATGCCTTCCGCCCCGGCACCGTCAGCGTAGGATCGACTGCAACCCAACACGAAACCCTGTAGCGGAGGGCCGTACCATGCTTATCCATCTCCTGACCTGTCTGGCCCTGACGGCCTTCACGTTGAGCGTATTGGGCTGGTTCGTCCTCTGCGAGGAGCGCACGTCATGATCAACCAAGTCACCCTGTCCGTGAGCTTCCCGGTGTTCGGCAGCAACTATTACTCGCAACCTTTCGAGTCTCGTAAAGTGTTGACCCTGGTATTCGACAAAAAATTCGAAGCCTTGCTGATTCCGGCCGCCGCCAATCACTTCAACAACGAAGTGGTTGGGCTCAATGATCAGTTCCGGTTCTTGAACGATGTGCTGGCCGAGCATCTACTGGCGACCGAAATCGCCGCGACGGCGCGCCGCCATCAGTACGTCTGAGAGGCCGACCCAGGCCAGGTGCGCATCAGGTCGGCGATGCTTGATCGGCCGTCATGCTCTAACGACTTTCCTGGGCAGTGGCCGTTGCCCGACCAATGGCGAAGAGATCCCCCACTTGCTCGATGAGCTCACGGCTGTCGGCAAACATCTGTTGCCAGTCGGTGGGGAACCGCACATTCAACGGCAGTTGATCGATTCGCCACTTCGCCGGCAGCGGGTGATCGAATCGGGCGGCAACCTGCAAGCCCATTTCGCTGGCCGTGAACGGCCCGCGCAATACCGTCGGGGTGCGCCCGGCGCTGTCCACTGCCTGGACAACATGGGCCTCCAGCCAGTCTCCATTGGGCATGCGAGCGCGCAATGCCTGGCCAATCGCGGCGTAGCTGATGTTCTGCGGTTCCAGATAAATCCACAGCAGCGGGTCTTCCTGTCGCTCAATGCGCATCAGCAAGGTTCCGGCACCGACGTTTTCACCGGGGTTGACCATGACTTCCGCCACTCGTCCGCTCTGCGGGGCCTTGATCGGTAACGCGGCCAGCCGCGTCTTCAGCCACTGCTGTTCGGCGTTCTGTTGCATGACGTCTCGCTCGACGCTCAATGGCGCCTGATTGGCCAGTTGCTCGCGGCGCTCGAACGCCAACAGATCGGCCCTGAAACCATCGAGCTCAGACTTGGCCGTCAGCACTTCCCCCGGAGACACGGCGCCTCGCGACACCAGGTCTTCCAGCACCCTCACGCGCTCCTGAGCCCGGCCTATCCGGGTATTGAGCAACTGGCGCTCACTGCCGCCCAATTTGCTATTGCGTAGCGGAGTCGTGTTGGTCGGCATGGCTGCCAGTTGCGATAGTCGGGCCCGCCATTCGGGATTGTCCAGGTTGACCAGTGGCTGATCGATGCCGATCTGGTCACCGGCCTTGACCAACAATTGCTCAACCCGACCGCTATCGCGCGCGCGCACTTCGATGATCGGCAAGCGCAACTGAGCCGGCGCGTCGATCATCAGCATCCCGTAGGCCAGCTTGCCACCCAGCCAGATCAAAGGGCTGGCGACCAGGAACAGGATCAGATACCAGCGCACGCGAAACGCCGTGCGCTTGCCCGGTGCATAGAGCACGTTCAAACCCTGCTCCTGAGTCGGGCTCAGTTCTTTACGACTATCAAAACGAATCTTCATGAGGGGTCACCGTTTTGGAAAGTCTCGCCAGGCTTGCCAGTCGATGCCGGCAATCCCGAGAGGTTGCAGTTGTTCACGCCAGGCGCTGCTCTGGTGTTGCAACTGTTCGGTCGAAGCGCCAGCCCAGGACTCTGTGGCATCCAGTTGCGGCTCCGTGCTTTGTGCCAGGCGAAATTGCAGATCGGGCCAGCGCCTGGCGATTTGCTCTGCCATGCGCGCGCTGTTGTTCGGGTTGCGCGTGTAGATCATCAGGCTGACCTGACGCACTCCCGCATCGGGAAGCGCACAGGGCACGCAGGTTTGTCCGGCTTTGCTGTCAGCGAACCAGCGATGATGACTGGAAATCTCTACCGGCCATGGGCTCACTGAAGAGGCCATGCGCAAGGTTTCGAGCCAGTCCTTCAGGCGCTGATCCGGGACGGGCATGCCCATCTGCTCGACTTCCAGGTCCAGGTGCAGGCTGATGAAGGCAAGCCCTTTGAGTTTCTCCAACAGATCGGTGAGCTGATGGCGTTGCGGCGGCTCGATCCAGCTCGGGTCGCCCAGCAACAAACTGACCTGTACGCCCTTGCCCGCCGCGTCCCGCAGTAACTGTTCGAGGCGTTGGCGGGTAGTGCCCAGGTCTTTGACCTGGGCGGCCTTGAGGCCCAGGTAAATCTTGTCCATCCCGGCTTTGCGCAGTGCCTCCAGTTCAGCCGGCCGCTGGTCAGGATCGAGCAACGCTTCGCTGTCCCAGACATAACTGGCCTGGGACCATTTTCCCGCCTGCGCTGCCTGAGCCGTCAACGGCTGGACCACCAGCAGGGGCAAGCACAGGGCCAGAAGGATCGATCGCATATCAAAACCTCGTGGCTCGTTTCAGCACCCACCACGGCGCCATCGAGCTTTCTTCATGCCCGCGACGGAACATTTCGTTGAGCATGGCGACCACGCTCCAGCAGCGCAGGAGCAGCATGAACAGCGGGAACAAGGGCACCAGCAAGCCGAGGGTCATGTCCTGTCGAGGGCGGTCGGAGACCATCAACAACATGGCGCCGAACATCAGCACGGTGATCGTCAGGTACAACAGATAGATCAGCGAAAACAGAAACAGCAGGGTCATGCCCGGCAGAATGAAGATTGCCAACAAGGTGTAGCTGAAGATGATGAACGGCAGCACCAGCTGGAAAAAGAAGCCCGTCAACAGGATCATCAAAAAGGTTTTCCAGCCTAGTAATTTCGGGCTGATGTTGCGGTTGTGCTTCCTGATGTACAGGAAGAACAGGTCGCCGTCCCAGCGCAAGCGCTGCATCAGGAATTGACTGAGCGTCGCCGGCGCGTCGGTGTGGCCAATCGCTTCAGGCTCGAAAGGGATTCTCAGGTCATGGCGCTTGAAGTAGCTCTTGATACGCAGCGTCAAGTCCAGATCTTCCGCGGTGTGGGTGTTCCAGCCGCCGATTTTCACCAGGAAGCTGCGGCGGAAAGCGCCAAAGGCCCCGGACACGTTGTTGACCAGATTCCATTCGGCCAGGCCGATCTTCGACATGTGGATCGACAGCAGGTATTCCAGTGCCTGCATCGCCGTGACCCAGGAGCCCCAGACGTTGCGTACCCGCAGGCTACCAGCCACCGCAGGCACCGCGGGGTCTTCGAAATGCCGCACGATGGCGCTGACCATATTGTTGTCGAAGGACGTATCGCCATCGAGCGCCATCACGATTTCACCACTGGCAAGCGACAGCCCGGCGTTCAATGACGACACCCGCCCGCCCCGCTGCCATTTGGCAATCGGGCGCAAGTGGCGCCTGGGGTACAACTGCGGGTCCAGGTTGAAACTGCGCACGGCGGCCAGCGTCGACTGGTTCACGGTGGCGCCGTCCACCACGGGAATCATCTCGATGTGGCCGCCGTATGTCTGTTCGCACAGGCTCAACAGCGTGGTCTGCACGTCCATCCCTTCGCTGTAGCAGGTGATGATGCACGAGACCTTGGGCCGATAAATGCTGATCTTTGGCACGCGAGAACGCCGACGTGCGAACCAGCGCAATACGCCCAGCATGACCATGATCATCATCGGCAATTCAAAAATCAGAAACGATGGAAACAGCATGTAGAACAACCGGCTCAGCCCATCTGCCCCTGCAAGCCCGCCCAGCGCGTTGTAGAGTTGCTCCATCAAAGGGTTCATCGGCGTCACTCCAACTCACCGGCCAAACGGGCCAGCAGCAGTTCGCCATCTTCTTGATCGAGCAGATCGTCGGGCGCCGTGATACTGGCGACACGCAGGGAAAGGTCGCTGACCTCAGGCGCGGAAAACAACTCGGCGATCCGGCTCAAGCGTTGCTTGACGCATTCCAGGCCCTTGCCGTCGGTATGCGGCAGCATGATCCAGAAGAACTCTTCGGTACTTCTCGAGCAGCGGTCCGTCTCCCGCACGGTTTCCTTCAAACGGTCGGCCACGCTATCGATGAAGGCATGGCCGCGTTGTTCCCCCAACTTCGACAATGTGCCAGACAGGTTGACGAAGCGCAGACCGATCAGCGAAAAGGTCACCAACGGATAGCGGCGTACGACCTGGATCTGCCAGCTCAGCAGATCATAGAAATCCTTGCCGCCCAGCAGGTTGAGTCGCCCAAAGTTCCGGGCCGAACGATCACTGAACTCCTGACGGCAGCGGAACCGTCCGGATCCGGTCAGGCAGAAATCCCTGACCTCGCGGACTCGCAGCTTGTCCGGCGTGTGTGACAAGCCGCAGTCCAGGCAGCGCGCCTGCACTTGGGCATCGACAAAGAACGCCTGGCATGACCGGCAGCGATAGTTTTCCATCGGACGGTCGTAATCCGTACCGATGTGACGCAGCCGGCTCAAACAGTTGGGGCACAGCAGCACCCCGTCTTTGAGAAAGGATTCCTGCGGCCCCACATGCCCACAGGTAAAGCAGTGCAACGAAGGCTGTCGTGAAATGTCCAGGGCCTGACACTCGGCGCACACGTCGATGTAATTGAGGCGGCCCGAGCCACAGTCTGAACAGAGGCGAACGCGATCGACCAGCACCCCCTCTTCCAGCCAGTCCTGCTGCACCATCAAGCCGAGCCAGACAAACGCATTGATCTGCTCGTTGTCAGCCAGGGCGTCCAGCAGTGGGTAGCGGTAATGCTGGGGCACCTGCGGGTCGCGTAACGCGTACACATGGGCGTTGTCGCGCAACCACAGCCAGGACAGCACCCGGCTTTCAAATCGCTCGGGGGCGGCCCCCTGTTCGAACAGCCTGAAGCGTTCCTCCCAGGCTCCCCAGAGCTGCTTGATTTCACTGGACTCGACAGGACACGCACCATCGCCCAGGGCTTCACACCAGCCATCCTGGTCGCGGCAACAGTAAATGAGGGTGTAGCGATACGGGGGGATCGAGCGCAGCTTTCGCAGCACTTTCCCCGCATAAGCGGATGGCATGTCCAGCAGTACCACATCAAACGCGCGGACAGCCAACAAGCTGCCAAGGTCGGAAAAATGTTCAAGTTCTGGAAGACTCAGACTTGGCACTCTATTACCGAGTATCGCGATTCGGGGATTTGCAATCGACATGACGCACGTCCTCTACAGAACGACAAGTGCGGTGAATTGAAGTTACCAACACTAGCACCAATGAAGAAAAGCGTTTGCTTTATTTTGATTTTTTTCCAGAGACACGACAACAGCACTTTGCCAGACAACTTTCACTGCACCCCGCCTAGAGATTCAACAGGCCAGAACTACATTCATATCAATATTTTTATTGTTTAATATCAACTATTTAACTAATAAAAAATCCTATATTATTGCATGCACCAGCAGTACTAGTGAATTGCCACCTTGATAGCCTTGCGCTATTCAGTGTGTTTGCGAACACCTCCGTA
>Ga0302169_10000671_pt1 | contig 10393 bp, 9 predicted proteins | sample I_Fen_N1_3_FD_193493 | JGI IMG/M metagenome (GOLD analysis project Ga0302169, IMG submission 193493) | Peat permafrost microbial communities from Stordalen Mire near Abisko, Sweden - I_Fen_N1_3 | ecosystem: Environmental > Terrestrial > Soil > Wetlands > Permafrost | place: Sweden: Abisko...
CTGCTGCGGGCTGTACCCTCGCCGGTGATCGAATTGAATCGCGCCGCAGCCCTGTCGAAGCGCGATGGGCCTTTGGCGGGGTTGGTGCTGGTCGAGGCGATTCTCGATCGCGGTGAACTGCAGGATTACCACCTGGCGCATTCGGCGCGGGCGGAATTTTGTCGGCAGTTGGGGCGGGTAGAGGCGGCGCGGGAAGCCTATGTACGGGCGCTGGAGTTGACCCGGCAAGTGCCGGAGCGGCGGTTTATCGAGGCTCGGATCAGGGCACTGGATTGAGGTGACCTCGCCGGCCCTATCGCGGGCAAGCCCGCTCCCACAAGGATTGGTCAAGTGCACAAGTTTTGTGACCGACTCAATCCTGTGGGAGCGGGCTTGCCCGCGATAGGGGCCGAAGGACCCTCATTCCAGCATCTTGCCCAGCAACCAGCTCCCCGCCGGCCCCGGCGGATGCAGCCGCGACCACAGGGCATCGACCGACACCGTCTTTGGCCAGCCACGCACTGGCAGTTCCTGCACAGTACCCGGGCCGAAGCGTGCCACCAGCCAGCGCGGCAACGGCGCCCAGCCGAATCCGCCCTGGGCCATTTCCAGCAGCATCAAGTAACTCGGTGCCGACCAGACGCGACCTTTCGCTCGGCTGTCGTAGGGATTGACGATGGTCGCCAGGCGCAATTCACGGTGCTGCTGCAGTACGTCCTGATCAACGTATTGCAGTGCTGCCAGGGGATGCTCGGGGGAGGCGAACAACGCGATGTCCGTGCGTTCATCCACCGTCGAGCTGACCAGGTCCGGCGGGTAGCTGTCCTGCATTTCGGCGAAGGCCACCTGCGCCCGACCGCTTTGCACCAGGGCTATCAGGTCATCGCATTCGGCGATCAGGCATTCGAGTTCGAGGTCGGGATAACGCTGCTCGAAGGCACTGAGTGAGGCTTCGAAGCGGTCGGACTGGTAGGTGTCGGACAGCGCCACGGTCAGCTTCGCCTCAACCCCTTGGGACAGTTGGCTGGCTGCTATTTGCAGGCGACTGGTGGCGGCCAGGATGTCCTCGGCGCGCTGCAACATCACGTGCCCGGCCGGGGTCAGCGTGGGTTTGCGGCTACGGCGGTCGAACAGTATCAGGTCGAGGTCGATTTCCAGGCTGGCCACCGCCGCGCTGATGGTCGACTGACTGCGACCCAATTTACGCGCCGCTGCGGAAAACGAGCCCTGAGTCGCGGCCTGGACGAAGGCCTGCAACACTTCCTGGGAGGCCATGAACTATCGCCTTGATCGATGGTTATTGATTATGAAGTATCGACCTGATGCCGGATCATGGCAACCACAGTCACTCAAGGAGTCGGGCCATGAGCGCCAACAAATCCATCACTGAGCGTATTTTCCAGGCCATCGGTTTCGAATTGCTGGCCATCCTGATCTGTACGCCATTGCTGGCGTGGATCATGGACAAACCGATGCTCGATATGGGTCTCGTGACCCTGGTCATGGCCGCCTTGGCCCTGGCGTGGAACGTGATTTTCAACGGCTTCTTCGACCGGGCGCTCAAGCGCTTTGCCATCGCGCACAACGCCTGGGTTCGTGTGGTGCATGCGCTGTTGTTCGAAGGCGGCCTGGTGGCCCTCGGCGTGCCGCTGATCGCCTGGTGGCTGAACATCGGCCTGTGGCAAGCGTTCCTGCTGGATATCGGTGTGCTGCTGTTTTTCCTGCCGTACACCTACATTTACCACTGGGTGTATGACGTGGTGCGCGAGCGCTGGGTGATGCGTGAGCCAATCATCACCTGCGAAAATACATGACCTGTAGGCGCTGGCTTGCCAGCGAAGGCGATTTGTCAGTCAACATGATTGTTGAATGTGCTGGCCTCTTCGCTGGCAAGCCAGCTCCCACAGGTTTTGTTTCAAGTCTGGGTATCAGACGTGGAAGTAACCCACGCATGAATCGAAAGGCAGGCGCTTGAGTTCGATCTTGTTCAGGTCCAGCACTTCACGCAGGGCTTTGGTTTCGCCGGGGAAGTTGCGGTAAGCGACTTCGTCGAGCACCACGATTGCGCCTTTAGGCATGTACGGCAGGAAGGTTTCCAGCGCGACTTTGGTCGATTCGTACAGGTCGGTGTCGAGAATCAGCATGGCTACGACCAGGTCAGGACGGGTCTTGACCCACTCAGGCACGGTCTTGACGATGTCACCCTTGACCAGTTCGCAGCGCGGAATGCGGTTGACCGGGCGCAGCAGGTCGTTGGCGTCGATCATGTCCTGGATCAGCGACTGGTCGGTGTCGGAGAACATGGTCTCGTTGACGTCGGCCGGGTCCTCTTTCTTGTCGATGCTCTGGAAGCCTTCGAAGGTGTCGAAGCCGACGATCGAGCGGTTGATCGCGTAGGGCTCCAGAATCATCGACAGGTGCATGTAGAGCATCAGCGAGTTGCCCTTGTACACGCCGCACTCGATGATCGCGCCCGGTACTTCGGCGACCTTCTTGAACAGTTCCATGCGCGACAGCGCAGCGGTCACACCGATGCGGTTGGCGAAGACGAAGGGTGCGTCGGCGACGTACTCGGCATCGACCCGTTTCAGGACGTTGGCACGGGTTTCGTTGTACTGGGCCTCGGCGGGCGTGATGCGACGCTTGGTCATTGGTCGATTCCTTGGAAATTCGAAAAGTCGTGGGCGTGGAAATAGTCTTTGAAGCCTGCGCCGACATCCGGGCACGCGCTGTCGACGTTGATGGCGCCGCGCTTGTGCTTGAGGTCGTCGAGGTGCATCAGGCGGAAGTCCACGCTGAAGCGAGTCTGTTGGGTGTAATTGGGCACGGTGCCGTGCAGATGCGAACCCGAGAAAATCAGCATCTCGGCGGTGTTGCCGGCGATGCGCACTTCGGACGCGGTGTTGATCGCTTCGGTGGGCACCGGGTGCTGGCGTGCCTCTTCCTTGACGTTGTCCTTGGCGCGTTGGCGTTGTACGTCGATCCAGTCCGACAGGCTCCACTGCGCCGAGGTATTTTTCACCGGGGCATCGAAGTAGGCCGGGTTGATCATCATGGTCTGGTCAGGCTGGATCGTGTAAACCGGCATCCAGGTATTGATCTGGCAATCGACGCCGCCGTACCAGGTATCGCGATGGGGTTTGTAGGCATAGCTGACGCCCGCATGCAGGTAGTCGTAATTGGGTACGACGCGGATGCGCGGTACGTCGAAGATAAATTCTTCGGGGGCTGCACCGATCTCGTCGGTGAAGCTGCGAATCAGCTCTTTGGCACGCAGGCTATTGGTGAACTGGCCCTTGAGGCGCGTCACCAGTACCACGAATTCTTCCACCGGCATCAACGTGTGCAGCGCCTGGTGATTGGTCTCGCCGTCGAAGGCGGCGGTGATGCTTTCCTGGGCGAACGCGCATAGTTCTGTGGCGGCGCGCAGCCGAGTGTTCAGGAAGATGTCGCCGGCATAGATGGCTTCTTTGAAGTCAGCTTTGTGTTGAAGCTGATTGATGTACAGATTCACGATTCCACTCCTGAATGCATCGAGTCTCTAAAGAGTCGGCCACACGTTAGCAAACTGAAGTGCAATCTGGCGGGAGGTGGATCAATAAAAGCGCAATGCCTTGAGTTTTCGACGAAATGACTTGGGTCGGCAAAAAAAATCCCGGCTCGGGCCGGGACATTACTTGCATCGGACCGTAGGAGTTGCCGCAGGCTGCGATCTTTAAAGGATCAAAAGATCGCAGCCTGCGGCAGCGCCTACAGAGGATGGGGGCCAGTCAGATCAAAACAATTGGGTGAACAGCCAGTACAAGCTGCCCGACAGCACAATGGCCGCCGGCAAGGTCAGTACCCAGGCCATCAGCAAGTTGCGGATGGTCTTCATCTGCAGGCCGCCGCCATTGGCGACCATGGTCCCGGCCACACCCGAAGACAGCACGTGCGTGGTCGACACCGGCAAACCGAACATGTCGGCGGCGCCAATGGTCAGCATGGCCACGGTTTCTGCCGAGGCACCCTGGGCGTAGGTCAGGTGGGTCTTGCCGATTTTCTCGCCGACCGTCACCACGATGCGTTTCCAGCCGACCATGGTGCCCAGGCCCAGGGCGATCGCCACCGCAATCTTCACCCATAGCGGGATGAAGCGCGTGGAGTTGTCGATCTGCTGCTTGAACAGTTGCAGCTTGCTGCTGGTGTCGGCGTCGAAGGTGCCGACCTTGTTCTTGTCCATCAGGCGAATGGTTTCGCTGGCCAGGTACATGTCGTTACGTACGTTGCCCACGGCTTCGGCGGGGACTTTCGACAGCGAACCATAACCCTTGACCTCGTTGCCAATGCGACCGGTCAGCGCGGCGAGCGCCGGCACCAACTGCGGTGTGGCGTCCTTGCTGCGTACGTAGTCGGACAGCACTGCCCGTGGGTCGGCAGGGGCGGGTTGCGCTGCACTTTTCACCAGGGCTTGCTGGGTGACTTCGGCCACTGCGGCAAATTGCAAGGCCTGGTCGGCCGGCATGGTGCGGTTCAGGGCGTAGGCCATCGGCAACGTACCGACCAGGATCAACATGATCAGGCCCATGCCTTTCTGGCCGTCGTTGGAGCCGTGGGCGAACGACACGCCAGTGCAGGTCATGATCAGCAGGCCGCGAATCCACCAAGGTGGCGGCGTGTCGCCCTTCGGTTCCTTGTACAGCGCACGGTTCTTCACGAACGCGCGCAGGGCCAGCAGCAATAACGCGGCGCAGCCGAAGCCGACCAGTGGCGACAGCAGCAGTGCATAACCGATCTTGATCGCCTGTGCCCAGTCCACGCCGCTGGTGCCGTCACGGCCGTGCATCAGCGCGTTGGCCACGCCGACGCCGATGATCGAGCCGATCAGGGTGTGCGAAGACGACGCCGGCAGGCCCAGCCACCAGGTGCCGAGGTTCCACAGGATCGCGGCAATCAGCAGGGCGAAGATCATCGCGAACCCGGCGGATGAACCGACTTGCAGGATCAGCTCCACCGGCAGCAGTGCGATGATGCCGAATGCCACCGCGCCGCTGGACAGCAGCACCCCCAGGAAGTTGAAGAACCCGGACCAGACCACCGCGACGTTCGGCGGCAATGAGTTGGTGTAAATCACCGTGGCGACCGCGTTGGCGGTGTCGTGGAAGCCATTGACGAACTCGAAGCCCAGGGCAATCAATAGCGCCACGCCCAGCAGCAGAAACGGCGTCCAGGTGGTCACCACCGTGCCGAGTTCGTTCATGTCGTGCATCAGGCTGTAGGCGGTGAACAGCAAACCGATGGCCAGTACCGCAAAAAAAACGACGATTGTGAACAGGCCGGGCTTTTTATCGAATTGCGACTTGGCACTACCGGCGGTTGCCGGCGCGGCGGTAAAAGAGGGCGTAGCCATCACGGACATTCCTGAGGATGGAAGGAGTATCAGTGATAATCGTTGCTAATTGTTACAACGAGACTGCTCTGGATCAGTGTTTGGTTTTTTAGCTGTTGCGTTGATCTGAATCACCGGACTCCCTGTAGGAGCAAGCTCGCTCCGGGCGGCGTTGCGACGATGGTCGTCAACGATGACGCATGTATCCAGGATAAACGCGGCGTACTTGAGTTTTTCGCGAGCAAGCTCGCTCCTACGGGGGAATGTGTGCGCTCAATAGTCCCCGCGCTTGCGAAAGGCCCAGCGCCCGGCAATCAGGGTGAATGTCGCCACCAGCGCTACCAGGATCCAGAAACCTTCGGGATCCTGGGCAAGCGGCACACCGCCGACGTTCATGCCGAAGAAGCCGGCGATGATGTTGATCGGCAGCGCCAGTACCGTGACCACGGTCAAGGTGAACAGCGTGCGGTTGCTTTGTTCGTTGAGGTTGGCGGCGATCTCTTCCTGCAGCAGCTTGATCCGTTCGCCCAGCGCCGTGAGGTCGTTGATGATCAGCGCGAACTCTTCGGTGGATTTGCGCAGCTCCTTGACGTCCTCCTTCTGCAACCAGGGCGGTGGGCGATTGAGCAGGCGCAACAGCGACCCCGGTTCCAGCGCCAGCAGCCGTTGCAAGCGCACCAGCACCCGACGGTTGGCGCCCAGCTCGGCGCGGTTGGTCGACAGGCGCGAGGAGAGTAATTGGTCTTCGACCTGATCGACACTCAGGCTGGTCTTGCGCACGATCTGGGTCAGCACTTCGCCCTGATCGCGTAACAAATGCACCAGCAATTCCAGGGGGGAGCGAAAGCATTCGCCGGCCTTCACCGAAGAGCGCAACTTGTCCACCGAGTGCAGCGGTTGCAGGCGCGCGCTGATGATCAGTCGACTGCGCACGCACACCCACAGCGTCGAGACATCCGAGGAGACCATGCTGCTGAGGTTGAACACCACGTCGTTGACCACCGCCAGCAATGCCGAATCGACATGCTCGATACGCGTCGAACGCGAGCCTTCGTGCAAGGCCTCGAAAAACTCGTCGGGCAATTCCAGATGGCTTTTCATCCAGCGCTCGCACGCGGCATGGGCAAGATTCAAATGCAGCCAGAGGAATTCGTCGCTGTCCTGCGGTTGCTGCAGGCACTGTAGCGCCCTGGCCGAATCGATCTCGCGCCCGCGTTCGCCGGGGCGAAAACTGAAACCGTAGAGCAGGCCGAACAGATCCGTGTCGCGGTGGCTTTGATCGATGCTGTGGTTCATGAGGGCTCGCAAGGTGAGGCGCCTGCTGCGGGTTTTACAGGTTCACTTGAGCCGCATCATCGCAAGCGCCGATGACGTTTTTGTGACGAGCTGGTGAACGCAAACGGTTGCTCTACCGGCGGTCGGATTGCCCTCAAGAACCTCTCTGGCACGCCGATCTCGCTTGGGGTAAGTTGCGCGCCTTGGGCCAACAGCCGGCGCCGCAGACAGGGATGTCCGGATACCTTTCACGCCTTGAGCCGGGCGTGCTTCATTTCTGTCATGAGTACCTTCCGATGTTTTTGCAAAAGTCCCTGAGAGCGCAAATTCTCGCCCTGCTGAGCGGCAGTCTGTTGGCGATGCTGTTGATCGCCCTGGCCTGTTTTCACTTTTTGTCCAGCGGTGTGCAGAGCTACGCCAGGCTGATCGAGGGGCCGTTGCACACCTCGCAACTGATTGATGAGGCGAACCTGCAATTCAAGGTGCAGGTGCAAGAGTGGAAAAACGTCCTGCTGCGCGGCAAGCAACCGGCGGACCTGGACAAATACTGGAAGCAGTTCGAAGACCGTCAGCGCGATGTGCAGGGCATCCTCGGTGAACTGGTCGGGCAGCCGGGCATCGAACCACAGTTGAAATCGCGCATCGAACGGCTGCGCGACGAGCATCGCCAACTGGGCGCCGCGTATCAGAAGGGCCGCGATGCCTACATGGCGGCGGGTGCCGACCCCACTGCCGGCGACACCGCGGTCAAGGGTGTGGACCGCGCGACCAGCGATCAAATGAGCGCATTGGTCAGCGAGTTGCGCCAGCAGGGCGTGGAGCAATCGAAACAGCTCAGCGCCAGCGCCGATCGCACCGTGTTGCTGGGGATCATCGTGATGCTGGCCTCGGGGCTGCTGATCGGTCTGTTGAGCCTGTGGCTGGTCAACCGCAACCTGGTCGAGCCGATTCGCAAACTGATCGAATACGTGGCGCAACTGAGCCAGGGCAAGTTTGCCGAGCGTGTGACCAGCAGCCGTCAGGACGAACTGGGCAAACTGGCGATGGCGGCCAATACCTTGCGCGATTTCCTCGCTGAAACCTTCAGCCGTTTGCAACGCAGTGCCTCGGATCTGGACAGCGCCAGCGGCGAGTTGAACTCGATTGCGAACTTGATGGCCTGCGGCACCAACGAGCAGTTCAACCGCACTGATCAGGTGGCCACGGCGATGAACGAAATGTCCGCCACCGCGCAGGAAGTCGCCCGCCATGCCGCCGATGCGGCACGCGCCGCCGACGATGCCGACCAATCTGCGCAGCAGGGCGAGAAAGTCATGCAGGGCACCATTGACACCATCACCCGGATGCGCGGCGAAATCGCCAACACCGCCACGGTCATTCGTCAGCTGGAAACCGACAGCGGGCGCATCGGCAAGGTGCTGGAAGTGATTCGCGGCATCGCCGAACAGACCAACCTGCTGGCGCTTAACGCCGCCATTGAAGCCGCCCGCGCCGGAGAGGCGGGGCGCGGTTTTGCCGTGGTGGCCGATGAAGTGCGCAGCCTGGCCCAGCGCACGGCGGCGTCGATCATCGAAATCAACCAGATCATCCAGACCGTGCAGAGCGGTGCGGTGGATGCGGCCCAGGCGATTGAAAGCGGTCAGTCGCGCAGTGAGCAAAGCGTTCAGCAAGTCACCGAGGCCGGTGCGATGCTCGAGCGCATTACCCTGGCCGTGGAAGCGATCCGCGACATGAACCGCCAGATCGCCACCGCCGCCGAAGAGCAGACGTCGGTCGCCGAAGACATCTCGCGCAATCTGACGGAGATCACCAGCATCGCCAGTACCAACCTGGATAACGTGCAACGCACCGAAGCGGCGAGCAACAACCTGCACGGGTTGTCGGGGCAGTTGAACGAGGTGACGGCGCGTTTGAGCGCGTAATGAAAAGACTGTGTACCGGTTCGCTTACCGAGTCGGTACACAGTCGATCTCAAGTGCTGGCACGGCGTGTCGATGATGGGGGGACTTCGAACTACTTTGGATAACCCCCATGGTCAGCATCACATCCGTTTCAATCGCCCAGCCACTGTCGAGCACAGCGACCGCTTCGACCAGCGCCACGAGCACTGAAGACACCTCCGCCACGGCAGCGACCTCGACATCGACTGCAAGCGATGGCACCAGGGTTTCCGCTGGCGGCGCACCGGCGTCGGGTGGCAGCAGCTCCAGCAGCAGCGAAGAATCCGATGCGGTCAAAGAACTGCGCAAGCAGATCGCCGAGCTGCAAAAGCAGTTGCAGGAACAACAGCAACAACTGCAAGCGGCCCAGGCCAAACAGCAAAGTGCCGATGCCAAGGCGGCTGATGTGGCGGCGGCGCAGTCGCAGATAGCGACAACCTCTGCCTCGTTGCAAACCGCCACCGCATCGCTGTTGCAAGCCTTGCAGGAAGAGGGCGGCAGCACGTCGGGTTCGCTGGTCAGCACGTCGGCGTGAACTGAAAACCCACAAAAGCCGCACGATTGTCAGGTCGTGCGGCTTTTGCGCGTGCCGGGATTACTTGTCTTGCTTGTTCTTCAGGACCTTGCCGGTGGCGGCATCGATGTCCACATCCCACTCGACGTTCTGCGCGTCGCGCAGTTCGATCTCATACTCGTAACCGTTGAAATGGTTATCCAGCTCGGTTTTGCTGATCGAGGCACCGGGGTGCAGATCCAGAGCGATTTTGTTCAGCTCCTCCAATGGCTTGATCTTGCCGTCCTTGACCAGTTGCGCGATCTCGTCCACTCGAACATCGGCCTGCGCGAAACCTGCGGTCAGGGTCAAGGCGGCGGCGGTGAACAGGGCTGTCAGGGTTTTCATGGGCTTCTTTCCTTGGATGAGCTGTTTGAGTGGCGCCAGGTTAAGGGTGGCAACTTAATTCAGCCTTAATTGCCAGCGAAACGGACGCCCCCGATCTCGGATCAAAAGCCGTTGTTCTGTAGCACCTGCGCCACACTCGCAGGCGCCGCACGCTTGTAGAACTTCAGCAACTCGCTCGCGCGGTTGGTAAAGATGCCGTCAACCCCGGCATCCATGACTTTCTGGTAATCCAGCGCATCGTCAATGGTGTAGACATGCACCAGCAGCCCCTGATCGTGGGTGTACTGGTTCATCCACGGTTTCACCAGGTCAGCGTAACTTTGATCGCCACCCTGGGTCAGGGCCGCAGACGGGCCGGTGCCGATCGCGCCCTGGGCCTCGGCGTAGTCGATCCAGTGCTGGAATTCGGCTTTGTCTTTCGGCTGCTGTTTGGCGTAGTAAGCGGCTTTGTCTTTCTCGCCGGACTCGGCAAACGGTACTCTGGAGGCCGGTTCGATGTTGCCTTCGCCAACCCATAGCAGCAGGACCTTCGGCACCTGCGGCATTTCCTTTTGCAGCAGCTCCAGGCTGCTCTTCTCGAAGGTTTGCAGGATCACCTTGCCATTGCCCTGGCCGACGGCCACCGCGCTGTTCGTCGGTCTTGAAGCCGGTGGAATCAGCCAGCCACGCGCCTGGAGTTTTTCCTTGAGATCGCGTTCGATGCCGGGAAACTGCTTGGGCTCCTTGGTTTCGATGTACAGGCCGGGTTTGTGCAGGGGATTGCCTTCGGCGATGTCGATGATTTCATCGAGGGTCAGGATTTTCAGGCCGGCAAAGGCAGGCCGTGCGCGATCGGGGTAGGCGCTGTTGAACCAGCTGCCGGCATCCAGGGTTTTCAGTTCGGCGAGGGTGAATGCCGTGGCCGGGCTGTCCTTGCGCTCGGGGAATCGG
>Ga0302169_10000673_pt1 | contig 10389 bp, 6 predicted proteins | sample I_Fen_N1_3_FD_193493 | JGI IMG/M metagenome (GOLD analysis project Ga0302169, IMG submission 193493) | Peat permafrost microbial communities from Stordalen Mire near Abisko, Sweden - I_Fen_N1_3 | ecosystem: Environmental > Terrestrial > Soil > Wetlands > Permafrost | place: Sweden: Abisko...
GTACCGCGCGGTCGCCAATGGCGTGGATGTGCACCAGCCAGCCCCGTTGATCGATGGCGCTGACCAGCTCGCCGAAGTGCTTGGGATCGATCAGCAGTTCGCCCGGTTTGTGCGAGTTGGTGTAAGGCTCGATCATCGCCGCGCTCTGCGCCGGGTACTCGATTACGCCGTCGGCGAAGATCTTGATGCCGGGCAGCGTCAAGTTGGGAATGCCCTGGAACTGCTGGCGGACCTTGTCCAGGGTGTCGAGATCAGCCGGAACGCTTTTGCCGTTGGCCACCAGCAGCGCCGCGACGTGGGCGGTCATGCCGCCGCTTTCGGACAGGGCCTTGTACACCGGCAGCACGCCGACGGTTTGCTCCGTGGGCTTGAGGGCGAATATCGGCTCGCCGGGCGCGGCGTTGGCGGCGGGGTCCATCCACGCTGTGATGCCGAGGCTGTTGTTGTAGCTCACGGCGGTTTGCGCCGCCTTGAGCATGTCGGCGGCACTCGGCGACGGCATTTTCGAGGACACCCGGTCCCAACCGGCGTCCACCAGAAATCCGTTGGGGCTGCCATCGGCGAGTTTGCCGATGGTGCCTTTCTCGGCGTCCGGCAGGTTTTTCAGTAGCGTCGCATCCACTCCGGCGCGCTTGAGCATCACATTGTTGGCCCAGGCCGTGTGGTGGTCGCTGCCGGTAAACACCACGGGCACGTCGGCCCATTCACCGCTGTTGAATGTCTTACCCAGTGCTTCGGCCTGCGCCCAGTAAGCGGAGCTCATGCCGGCCACGGTCAGGACATCGCCATGCCGGGCCTTGCCGTCGTCACGCCAGCCACGCAGGCGTTTTTCCAGTTCGTCGAGCTCGACCACCTCGTCTTCCATGTTGGCCGCGACCATTTCCAGGCCGCCGAAAATCGCGTGGGAATGGCTGTCGATCAGGCCGGGCATCAGGGTTTTACCGCCCAGGTCGATGACGTGGGTCCCTGAGTCGATCAAGGCCTTGATCTGCGCATCGCTGCCCACTTGCAGCACTTTGCCGTCCTGCACCGCCAGGGCCTGAACCTTGGGCTGGTTACGGTCGGCGGTGAAAATCTTGCCGTTGAACAACACCAGATCAGTCGCCGCCATGGCTTCCAACGAGGCAAAACTCATGGCCGCCATCAGTAGATTCGGGATGAATCTTTTCATTGAATGTTTCCTTGTTATTGCGTCTGATGGCCAGATTAGTGGCTTGCCGGCGTCGGCAGAACGCCTCACTCACGAAAAACGTTTTTGCCTGAATGGAAAAAGAATGGACAAGTTGGGTGCACTGAAAATGTTCGTGGTCACCGCGCAACTGGGCAGTTTCAGTCGCGCTGCCGAGCAGTTGGGCAAGACCCCATCGGCCCTGACCAAAGCGGTCAATCACCTGGAGGCGGAGCTGGGGGCGCGTTTGTTCGAGCGCAGCACCCGGCGGATTTCGCTCACGGAATCCGGACGGCTTTACCTGGAAACCGCGCGTCAGGTCTTGCAGCGGCTGGACGAGGCGGGGGAGGAGATCGAGCAGTTGCAGCATGGCTTGCGCGGCAGTCTGAAAATCACCGCGCCGCTGGCCTATGGGCAGGCTTTTCTCGACCAAGTGGTGGGCGGTTTTCTTGAGCAATACCCGCAGATCGACCTGCAAGTGGACCTGTGCGATGCGTTCGTTAATTTGCTCGAAAGCGGCTACGACCTGGCGTTGCGCGAAGGGCATGACGACTTGCCGGGGTTGATCGCCCGCGTGGTCGGCAGCAATCGCCTGGCGTTGTGTGGCAGCCCGGAGTACCTGGCGCGCAAGGGGCTGCCGGTCACCCCGCAAACCCTTGATCAGCACGAATGGTTGTTGTATCGCCACCCATTGCTCAGTCGCGAATTCTGGTGGGTGGAGCGTGACGGCCAGCGCCTGAGCCTGCCGCAGCCCCAGACGCCACGCTTGCGTAGCGACAATTACGATCTGTTGCTGGCCAATGCCCTGGCCGGACGCGGTCTGTTGCACGCACCGCTGTGGAGTGCCGCGCCGTACCTGGCTGACGGGCGGCTTGTGCAGGTGATGGCCGACTACGACATCGACCCGGACAGCTTTGGCCCGCACATACTGGCGGTGTACCCCAGCCATCGGCGGGCCACGGCCAAAGTGCTGGCGTTTATCGATTACATCACCGCGTATCTGGCTGACCCCCTGTAGGAGCGAGCCTGCTCGCGATGGTCGTCAACGATAACGCGGGGTGCCTGATACCCCGCGGCGGCCTCGGGTTTTTCGCGAGCAATCGAGCGTCGATCGGCTGCTCCTACAGAAGTCCTTGTAAGAAAAATCCGAAAAGAGTACAAGTGTACTCCATGACGACTTTAACTCCCCGCCGTACCGCCATCCTGACCTTCATCCGCGAACGCATCGCCGAACACGGTCAGTCCCCGAGCCTCGCCGAGATCAGCGAGGCGTTCGGTTTCGCCTCCCGCAGCGTGGCGCGCAAGCATGTGCTGGCGCTCACCGACGCCGGGTTTATCGAGGTCAACCCGCATCAGGCCCGGGGCATTCGCCTGCTCGGGCAGCCACCGCGTCCCGAACTGCTGGACATCCCGGTGCTCGGCCGGGTGGCGGCCGGTGCGCCGATCGGGGCCGATGCCGAAATCCATAGCCGCTTGCTGCTCGATCCATCGATCTTCTCCCGGGTGCCGGACTACATGCTGCGGGTCCGCGGTGACTCGATGATCGAAGACGGCATTCTCGACGGCGATCTGGTGGGCGTGCACCGCAACCCCGAGGCGCTCAACGGCCAGATCGTCGTGGCGCGCCTGGACGGCGAAGTCACCATCAAGCGCTTCGAACGGGTCGGCGACAGGGTTCGCCTGTTGCCGCGCAACCCGGCCTACCAGCCGATCATCGTCGAAGCCGACCGGGACCTGGCCATCGAAGGGGTGTTCTGCGGTCTGGTGAGGCAAGGCTGATGGGTGCCGTCGTTGCGCTGGATACGCTGTTCAATGGCGGCCAGGTCTGGAAGGGCCGGCCTGCGCCGCCTGCGGTCAGCCCGCAACCCACCGGGCATGCCGCGCTGGATGCAGCGTTGCCCACGGGCGGCTGGCCGGAAGCGGCGCTGACCGAAATCCTCCTGGCCGGGCAGGGCGTCGGTGAGTTGCAATTGGTGTGGCCGGCACTGGCACGGCTGTCGGCGGCGGGCGAGCGCATTGTGCTGGTGGCGCCGCCCCATGTGCCGTATCCCCAGGCCTGGCAGAGCGCCGGGGTCGATCTGCGCCAGTTGTCGATCATCCAGGCCAGCGAACGCGATGCGCTGTGGGCGGCGGAACAATGCCTGCGTTCGGGCAGTTGCGGCGCGGTGCTGTGCTGGCCGCACAAGGCCGATGACCGTGCCCTGCGCCGCTTGCAGGTGGCGGCGGAAACCGGCTCGACCCTGGCGTTCGCCTATCGCTCGATCAGTGAAGCGATCAACCCGTCGCCAGCGGCCCTGCGCATCGCCATCGATGCCGCCAACAATGCCAAGCCTGCGCAATTGCGGGTGCTCAAGTGCCGGGGCGGCCTGGCCCGTTCGGCGCCGATTGCCTTTGCCGTGGGGCATTGAGGTTGCCATGCGCTGGGTCTGCATTCTTTTCCCGCAATTGGCGCTGGACGCGGTACTGCGTCAGCGCGCCGATCCCGAAGCGCCGCTGGCGTTGCTGACCGGCCCGGCCCAGCGCCGGGTGTTGCAGACGGTCAACGGCGCGGCGCGGGCGCTGGGCTTGCGTCCCGGCCAGTCCATGAGTGCCGCCCAGGCCTTGAGCAAGGGTTTTGCCACGGCCGAGTACGACACGGCTGAAATCGAACACTGGCAGCAGTTCCTGGCCGCTTGGGCCTATCGCTTCAGTTCCCAGGTCAGCGTGCATTACCCGCGCGCTCTGGTGTTTGAAATCGAGTCCAGCCTGGGGCTGTTCGGTGGCTGGTCGCCATTCGAGGCGCGTTTGCGCAGCGAGCTCGGCGAGTTGGGTTTCCGTCACCGCATCGTCGCCGCGCCCAACCCGGCGGCGGCGCGGATGCTGGCCAACGCCCATGACGGCCTGGTGGTGCCCGACGATCAAGCCTTGCAGCATCACCTCGGGCAATTGCCCGTCGACCGCATCGGGCTGGAGGCCAACGTCGCCACCGCATTGTCGCGCATGGGCCTGCGCACCTTGAGTCAGGTGCAGGCGTTGCCTCGACACAGCCTGGCGCGGCGCTTCGAGGCTCCGGTGCTCAAGCATCTGGACACCTTGCTCGGTTTGCGGCGCTTGCCGCTGGCGTTCTATCTGCCGCCGGACCGCTTCGATGTGCGTATCGAGCTCAACTTCGATGTGCAATCCCATCAGGCCTTGCTGTTTCCGCTGCGCCGGTTGACCGGCGACCTGTCGGCGTTTCTCTGCGGGCGCGACAGCGGCGTGCAACGCTTCGACCTGCATCTGGAACACGCCGGCTTGCCGGACACGCTGATCAAGGTGGGGCTGCTCAGCGCCGAACGCGACCCGGCGATGCTCTTCGAACTGGCGCGGGGGCGGCTGGAGCAAGTGCAGGTCGAGGCGCCGGTGCGTGGGTTTCGCCTGCGCGCCGAAGACTTGCCGAGCTTCGTTCCGCAGTTTCAGGAGCTGTTCGACGATCGTCCACAGCAAACCTTGCCCTGGGAACAACTGCGCGAACGCCTGCGCGCTCGGTTGGGGGACGACGCGGTGCACGGCTTGCGCTTTCAGGCCGATCACCGACCCGAGTGCGCGTGGCAGGCCAGTGCCGACCACCAGCCCTGCGCCGGATTCCCGGGCGTGCAACGGCCAGGCTGGCTGCTGACCGAACCCCTGGCGGTACACGAAGGCTCGACGCGCATCCTCATGGGCCCGGAACGCATCGAGTCCGGCTGGTGGGACGGCGACGACGTACGCCGCGACTATTACCTGATCGAAACCCGTAGCGGCCAGCAGGGCTGGGCTTATCGTGCGGTCGGTGAGGATGGCCCGTTGTGGCTGCAGGGCTGGTTTGCATGAGCGCCGGGTATGCGGAACTGCACTGCCTGTCGAACTTCAGTTTCCAGCGCGGTGCCTCCAGTGCCCTTGAGCTGTTTCAGCGGGCGAAAAAGCAGGGCTACCAGGCCCTGGCGATCACCGATGAATGCACCCTGGCCGGCATCGTCCGCGCCTGGCAAGCGGCGAAGTCCGTGGAGCTGCCCCTGATCATCGGCAGTGAAGTGCGCATCGAGAACGGCCCGAAACTGGTGCTGCTGGTGGAAAATCTCGAGGGTTACCAGGCGTTATGCCGACTGATTACCCGAGCCCGCCGGCGTACGCAAAAAGGCCAGTATCAAGTGTTGCGCGAGGACTTCAGCGAACCGTTGCCGGGGTTGTTGGCGCTGTGGGTGCCGGACGCGGTCGATGACTTCGCACAGGGTGACTGGCTGAAACAGGTGTTCGCTGAACGGCTGTGGCTGGCGGTGCAGTTACACCGGGGTCAGGACGATGCCCGGCGCCTCGATGCGCTGTTGACGCTGGCCAGGGCGTTGCGGATTCCTGCGGTGGCCAGCGGCGATGTACACATGCACGCTCGCGGGCGGCGCGCCTTGCAGGACACCATGACCGCGATCCGCTATCACCTGCCGGTGGCCGATGCCGGATTGCGCCTGCACCCCAACGGTGAGCGGCACCTGCGCAGCCTTGACGTCTTGCGCGATCTCTATCCAGCGGCCTTGCTCGACGAAACCCTGAACATCGCCCGGCGCTGCACGTTCGACCTCGGCCAGCTGCGTTATCAATATCCACGGGAACTGGTGCCAGAGGGACACAGCGCAGCGTCCTGGCTGCGGGAGTTGACCGAGCGTGGCATGCGCGAGCGCTGGCCCGGCGGGGCGAGCGAGAAGGTGCGCGGGCTGATCGACAAGGAACTGGGGCTGATCGCCGAGCTGGGCTATGAGAGTTATTTCCTGACCGTGCAGGACATCGTCGCCTTCGCCCGGCGCGAGAAAATTCTGTGTCAGGGCCGGGGCTCGGCGGCCAACTCGGCGGTGTGTTTCGCCTTGGGCATCACCGAGATCGACCCTGATCGCATGAACATGCTGTTCGAGCGCTTTCTCTCCAAGGAGCGCAACGAACCGCCGGACATCGACGTCGATTTCGAACACGAACGCCGGGAAGAAGTCTTGCAGTATGTGTTCCAGCGTTATGGCCGGGGGCGTGCCGCGCTGACCGCCGTGGTCAGCAGCTACCACGGCGCCGGCGCGGTGCGCGATGTGGCCAAGGCGCTGGGGTTACCGCCGGATCAGGTCAACGCCCTGGCCGACTGCTGTGGCCACTGGAGCGATCAGGCTCCGCCCGTGGAGCGCCTGCGTGAAGGTGGGTTCGACCCTGACAGCCCGGTGTTGCGCAGGGTCCTCAGCCTGACCCAACAGTTGATCGGATTCCCCCGACATCTGTCCCAGCATCCCGGTGGTTTCGTGATTTCCGAGCAGCCGCTGGACCATCTGGTGCCGGTGGAAAACGCCGCGATGGCCGAGCGCACCATCATTCAGTGGGACAAGGACGATCTCGACGCGGTCGGGTTGCTCAAGGTGGATATCCTGGCCTTGGGCATGCTCAGCGCGATTCGTCGTTGTTTCGATTTGCTGCGCCGTCATCGCAACCTGGACCTGAGCCTGGCGTCGATCCCCTCCGAAGACGCGCCAACCTACGACATGATCGGTCGCGCCGACACCATCGGCGTGTTCCAGATCGAATCCCGGGCACAGATGTCGATGCTGCCCAGGCTCAAGCCGCGCAAGTTCTATGACCTGGTGATCGAGGTGGCCATCGTTCGTCCCGGCCCGATCCAGGGCGGCATGGTGCATCCGTACTTGCGCCGGCGAAACAAGGAAGAACTCGAAAGCTATCCCTCGGAAGAGCTGCGGGAGGTGTTGAAGCGCACCCTGGGGGTTCCACTGTTTCAGGAACAAGTGATGCAGATCGCCATTGTCGCCGCCGATTACAGCCCCGGCGAGGCCGACCAGCTACGCCGCTCGATGGCGGCCTGGAAACGTCATGGCGGGCTGGAGCCGCACAAGGACCGGCTGGCCGCCGGCATGAAGAAAAAAGGCTACACGGCTGAATTCGCCGCGCAGATTTTCGAGCAGATCAAGGGCTTTGGCAGTTACGGTTTTCCCGAATCCCACGCCGCCAGTTTCGCCTTGCTCACCTACGCCAGTTGCTGGTTGAAATGCCACGAACCGGCCGCCTTCGCCTGTGCGCTGATCAACAGTTGGCCCATGGGTTTCTACAGCCCGGACCAGATTCTGCAGGACGCGCGTCGCCACCATCTGCAGATTCGCCCGGTGGACGTGCGGGCCAGCGACTGGGATTGCAGCCTGGAACCGCTCACCGGCGCGCAACCGGCGATTCGCCTGGGTTTGCGCATGATCAAGGGCTTTCGCGAGGACGATGCCCGACGTATCGAGGCGGCGCGTTCGAACGGCGCGTTTGCCGACGTCGCCGACCTTGGCGAACGGGCCCGACTCGATGCCCGCGCCCAGGAGCTACTGGCCGATGCCGGTGCGCTGCGGGGGCTGGCGGGCGATCGGCATCGGGCGCGCTGGGAGGTGGCGGGGGTGCAAAAGCAGCTTGGCCTGTTTGCCGGCCTGCCCAGTCAGGAGGAGGGCGCGGTGGCGCTGCCCAAACCCACCGTGGGCGAGGACCTGCTGGCCGATTACAACAGTCTGGGCACTACCCTGGGGCCGCATCCGCTGGCGTTGTTGCGCGGTGAGTTGAAGGCACGACGCTGCCGCAGTTCGAAGGAATTGCTGGCGGTCGAGCACGGGCGGCCGGTCAGCGTCGCCGGGCTGGTGACTGGACGGCAGCGACCAGGCACCGCCAGCGGCGTGACCTTCGTCACCCTGGAAGACGAGTTCGGCAACGTCAACGTGGTGGTCTGGCGTGACCTGGCCGAGCGGCAACGCCAGGTGCTGGTTGGCTCGCAGTTGCTCAAGGTCGATGGACGTTGGGAGAAGGAGGGCGAAGTGCGCCACCTGATCGCCGGGCGCTTGAGTGACCTGAGCCCTTTGCTGGACGGCATCAGCGTGCGCAGCCGGGATTTTCGCTGACGATGCATCCCCCTGTAGGAGCGAGCTTGCTCGCGACGGGCGTAAGAACACCGCAGTCCGCCAGGTACCCGCATCATCGTTGACGTTTTTCGCGAGCACGCTCGCGCCTACAGGGGATATGCGCTACGTACTACTTGGCCACCGGCCAAAACCGCTCCCCACCCCCCGGCGCCTCCGTCCAGGCCTGCAACGAGCGTGTCGGCAGGTCGAAGTAATCTCGCGTTCGTGCATAGCCATGCCCGCCCATCCGTCCGATCGCATCGAGCCCGAGTTGATCGATGTACAGGGTCTTCGGGTCGATCAGTTCATCGCGTACGTGGGCCATCAGCACTTCGCCGAAGATGATTTCCCGCGACTGGCCGATGGACAGCGCCATCATCCGGCGACATTCCAGCGCGACCGGGGCTTCGCCGATTCGTGGGCATTTGACCGTGGTGCCAGGAATGGCGGTGAGGCCGGCGGCGGTGAGTTCGTCGAAGCCGGGGGCGAAGGGCACGGCGCAGACGTTCATCGCTTCCACTAACGCATCGCTGACGATGTTGACGGTGAATTCCTGGTTGAGCTGAATGTTGCGCGTGGTGTCCTTGGGGCTCTGGTCGCCGTAGTTTTCAACGCCCAGGGCGAGGATTGGCGGATCGGCCGAGAGTGCATTGAAAAAGCTGAACGGGGCGGCGTTGATCCGGCCTTCACCGTCGACAGTGGTGACCAAGGCAATCGGCCGTGGCACCACGCTGCCGATCAGAATCTTGTATTTGTCTCGCGCACTCAGTGTGCTGAAGTCGAAGCTTTGCATGGGCAGGATTCTCTAAAGAAGTGGATCGATGGCGCTCAGTGGCGCCTGTGCGCTGTAGTTGTCGGCGAACGGGATGGCCGGTTGGAACAAGGTCTTCCAGTCCGGTTGGCCAAAGGCCCGGTCGCTGTGGCTGCGCATTAGTTTTTCGAATTGTCGTTGGGCCTGGCGCTGCAGGGTGGGGTAGTCGACACCGTGGACCTGGCCGTCCTGCATCACGCAACGGCCATCGATGTAACTGGCGATGCAGTCGTCGCCGCGCCCGGCCAGCACCAGGTTTTTCAACGGGTCGAACAGCGGCCCCAGGTGCAGGCCGCGCAGGCTGAACACGGTGATGTCGGCCTTGGCCCCCGGCGCCAGGCGACCGAGATCGTCACGGCCCAGCGCCTTGGCGCCGCCGAGGGTGGCGGCGTTGTACATGTCCAGTGTGCTGGTCAGCGAGTGAGCGCCTTCCATCAGTCGTGCGATGTTCAGGCCCTGGCGCATGTTGTCGAGCAAGTCCGCTGGCCAGGTGTCGGTGCCCAGGGCGAAGTTGATGCCCTTGGCGCGATAGCGGCCGAAGGAGTTGAGCGCCTCGCCGTCCCGGGCGAAAACCACCGGGCAGTGCACCAGGCTCGCGCCGCCATCCACCAGCCGCTGCAGGTCGTCATCGCCCTGGGTGTAGATGCCATGGGGCAGCAGGCTGCGCGGATTCAACAGCCCAAGCTGCTGCAACCAGCCCAGCGGTGAAGCGCCGCGCAGTTGTTCGACCATCGCTACCTCGCCAAGTCCCTGGCAACAATGCAAACGCATCGGTGCGTTCAGCTCGCGGCTCAGTGCAGCGGTGCGTTGCAGCAGCGCCGGCGTGCAGGTCTGGATGCGGTCCGGCAGCAGCGCCCCCCTAGTCAGGCCGTCGTTCGCGCCGTCGAAATCACGGAAAAACCGTTCGGCCGCATCGAGTCCAGCCAGGCCCCGGGTTTCATCCCAGTGATGCGCCAACGTACCGTCGGCCTGCCAGTAACTCATGCCGCTCATGTAACAAGGGCCGAGGTAAGTGCGCAGGCCCAATTCGCTTGCCACACCGGCCACCGCCGCAAACTCGTCGTAGGTTTCCGCCCATTGGCGGTAGTACATCGAGGTGATCGGCATGGCGGTGGTGATGCCGTTGCGAATCAATTGGGTAAAGGCGTAGCGATACTTGAAGACTTCTTCTTCAGGGCTGTAACTCTCCCGTGACCCGCGGTCCAGATAGTCCGCCGACCACATCCGGCCCATGTCGCGCTCGTCGCCGTTGTCCAGGGTCAGGACCGTAGAGTCAAGATCGCCCAAGGCATCCAGATCGATGAAACCGGGGCCGATCAGCGCATTGCCGTAGTCGATCCATTGCTCCACTGGCCCTGGATAACCGCGACCGACAAACACGATGCGCGAGCCTTCGAACACCACTTCGCCATCGCGCCACAGCACGTGTTGCGTGCCGTCGAAGCCGACCACGCAACTGGCTCGAAGTCCAATGCGATTCACAAACGACTGTCCAGCAAGCGACC
>Ga0302169_10000674_pt1 | contig 10374 bp, 10 predicted proteins | sample I_Fen_N1_3_FD_193493 | JGI IMG/M metagenome (GOLD analysis project Ga0302169, IMG submission 193493) | Peat permafrost microbial communities from Stordalen Mire near Abisko, Sweden - I_Fen_N1_3 | ecosystem: Environmental > Terrestrial > Soil > Wetlands > Permafrost | place: Sweden: Abisko...
GTCAACATTGATGTGACTGACACTCCATCGCCAGCAAGCCGGCTCCTACAGGTTTATTGCGTAGGGCTTAGGCCTGTTTTTCGAACTTCAGGTCCCACACGCCGTGCCCAAGACGTTCGCCGCGGCGTTCGAACTTGGTGATCGGGCGTTCGGTCGGGCGCGGTACGCACTTGCCGTCTTCGGCGAGGTTGCGATAACCCGGCGCGACGTTCATCACTTCCAGCATGTACTCGGCGTACGGTTCCCAGTCAGTGGCCATGTGCAGCACACCGCCGACCTTCAACTTGCTGCGCACCAGCTCAGCGAACGACGCCTGAACGATACGGCGCTTGTGGTGACGGCTCTTGTGCCACGGGTCCGGGAAAAACAGCATCAGGCGATCAAGGCTGTTGTCGGCGATGCAGCGGTTGAGCACTTCAATCGCGTCGCAATCGTAGACCCGCAGGTTGGTCAGGCCCTGCGTCAGCACGCCATTGAGCAGCGCGCCAACACCCGGACGGTGCACTTCCACGCCAATGAAATCCTGCTCCGGCGAGGCTGCGGCCATTTCCAGCAGCGAATGGCCCATGCCAAAACCGATTTCCAGCGAGCGCGGCGCCGAACGGCCGAACACCTGATCGAAGTCCACCGGCGCATCGGCCAACGGCAGGACGAACAGCGGCGTGCCCTGCTCCAGACCTTTTTGCTGGCCTTCGGTCATGCGCCCGGCGCGCATCACAAAACTCTTGATGCGGCGGTGTTGGCGCTCTTCGCCGTCTTCCGGCTGGACAGGCGTTTCGTTTGATTCAGTCATCAATGGCTCTTACTTGATCAGACCATCCAGCGGCGAGGAGGCGCTGGCATAGAGTTTTTTCGGCATGCGGCCGGCGAGGTAGGCCAGGCGACCTGCAACGATGGCGTGTTTCATGGCTTCTGCCATCATCACCGGCTGCTGGGCGTGGGCGATGGCCGAGTTCATCAGCACCGCTTCGCAACCCAGTTCCATGGCGATGGTGGCGTCGGAAGCGGTGCCGACACCGGCATCCACCAACACAGGAATCTTGGCTTCTTCGAGGATGATCTGCAGGTTGTACGGGTTGCAGATCCCCAGGCCCGTGCCGATCAGACCGGCCAGCGGCATCACCGCGATAACGCCGATTTCCGCCAGTTGACGGGCGATGATCGGGTCATCGCTGGTGTAGACCATCACGTCAAAACCTTCCTTGACCAGCACTTCGGCGGCCTTGAGGGTTTCGATCACGTTGGGGAACAGGGTTTTCTGGTCGGCCAGCACTTCCAGCTTCACCAGGTTGTGGCCGCCGAGCAGTTCACGGGCCAGGCGGCAGGTGCGCACGGCCTCGGTAGCGTCGAAGCAACCGGCGGTGTTCGGCAGGAAGGTGTAGCGATCCGGCGACAGGACTTCAAGCAGGTTCGGTTCGCCCGCGTTCTGGCCGAGGTTGGTGCGGCGCACGGCGAATGTGACGATCTCGGCACCCGAGGCCTCGATGGCCAGGCGGGTTTCTTCCATGTCGCGGTACTTGCCGGTACCAACCAGCAAACGCGACTGGTAAGTACGACCGGCCAGGACGAAAGGCTTGTCGCTACGAACGATGCTCATGGGAAATCCTCTGTAGGGGTGAGGTTCTTGCAGAATTCTGTGCCCTTGCGGGCCGGACGGCTAGCCGCCGCCAATGGCGTGGACGACTTCGACGCTGTCGCCGTCGTTCAGCGTGGTGCCGGCATGCTGACTGCGCGGGACGATATCCAGATTGAGTTCGACTGCCACCCGGCGTCCGGTCAGATCCAGACGGGTCAGCAGGGCCGCAACGGTTTCACCGTCGGGCAGTTCAAGGGATTCGCCGTTCAACTGAATGCGCATGCCGAATGCCGCCATCATTTTTAGGGGCTGGCATTCTAGCCCGATCATGACCTAAAGGTCAGCAACAAGCGTCAAGCGGTAAGCGGCAAGCGCCAGGCGGCGAGACCCAGGCAGATCCAGCCGATCAGGAACGCCAATCCACCGAAAGGTGTGACGATCCCGAGCTTGCTGACGCCGGTCAGGGTCAGCAAGTACAGACTGCCGGAAAACAGCAGGATGCCGATGGCAAATGAGGCTCCGGCCCAGGTGATCAAGCGCCCGGATATCTGCGTGGCCAGCAGCGCTACGCCCAGCAACGCCAGGGTGTGCACCAGTTGGTAGGTGACCCCGGTGTGGAAAATCGCCAGGTATTCGGGGGTCAGACGGTTTTTCAGGCCATGCGCGGCGAAAGCACCGAGGGCAACGCCCGTGAAGCCGAAGAAAGCGGCCAGCATCAAAAAGCCACGCAGCATGAAGAACTCCAGTCAGACTCGATCAACAGGGTCTGTATAATGGCCCGCTCAACGGGTTCGGCCAAGCCATCTCTATGCTGCGTATATTTTTACGACGATTCACCAAGGCCGTGCTCTGGTTCGCGGGCGGCAGCGTGGTGCTGGTGCTGATCTTTCGCGTGGTGCCGCCGCCGGGAACGGCGTTGATGGTCGAACGCAAGATCGAATCCTGGTTCGACGGCGAGCCGATCGACCTGCAACGCACCTGGAAGCCGTGGGATGAAATCTCCGATGACCTGAAAGTCGCGGTGATTGCCGGTGAGGATCAGAAATTTCCGGAGCACTGGGGTTTTGACTTCGGCGCGATTCAGGCGGCACTCGCTCATAACGAGCTGGGCGGTTCGATTCGCGGCGCCAGCACGCTGAGCCAGCAGGTGTCGAAGAACCTGTTTTTGTGGTCCGGCCGCAGTTGGCTGCGTAAGGGCCTGGAAGCCTGGTTCACCGGATTGATCGAAGTGTTCTGGCCCAAGCAGCGGATTCTTGAGGTGTACCTCAACAGCGTCGAGTGGGATGACGGGGTGTTTGGGGCGGAAGCTGCGGCACGGCATCACTTTGGCGTGAGCGCTAAAAGCCTGAGCCGTCAGCAATCGAGCTTGCTGGCTGCCGTATTGCCAAATCCGCGAGTGTGGAGCGCGAGCCATCCGACCAATTACGTCGCACGACGGGCCGGGTGGATTCGGCAGCAGATGAGTCAGTTGGGGGGTGACAGCTATCTGCTGGGCCTCAACGATTCGCGCCGGGCACCTTGGGCCCAGTAACACCGAAGATCAAATGTGGGAGCGGGCTTGCTTGCGAATGCGGTGTGTCATTCAGCTTAAATGTTGACTGACACACCGCATTCGCGAGCAAGTCGAATCGTCGCACCGTCGCTCCCACATTGGTTTTGTGGTGTTGCAGAAAAACCGGGCACAAAAAAACGCCCCGATCAGTGATCGGGGCGTTTTTTATGGCCGGTTCGCAGATTATGCCGCGATCGACAACTTGAGCTTGTTCATCGCGCTCTTTTCAAGCTGACGAATACGCTCGGCCGACACGTTGTACTTCTGCGCCAGGTCATGCAGCGTGGCTTTCTCTTCAGCCAACCAACGCTGATAGAGAATGTCACGGCTGCGGTCGTCCAGCACTTCCAGCGCTTCGTGCAAATTGTGGTTGGAGTTGTCGCTCCAGTCCGCATCTTCCAGTTGACGGGCCGGGTCATACCGGTGGTCTTCCAGATAGTTGGCTGGCGACTGGAAAGCACTGTCGTCGTCCGCTTCCGCAGCCGGGTCGAAGGCCATGTCATGGCCAGTCAGGCGACTTTCCATCTCGCGCACTTCCCGAGGCTCTACACCGAGGCTTTCCGCCACACGGTGGACTTCCTCGTTGTTCAGCCACGCCAGGCGTTTCTTCTGGCTGCGCAGGTTGAAGAACAGCTTGCGCTGGGCCTTGGTGGTCGCGACTTTCACAATGCGCCAGTTGCGCAGGATGAACTCGTGGATTTCCGCCTTGATCCAGTGCACAGCGAACGACACCAGACGCACACCCATTTCCGGGTTGAAGCGCTTCACTGCCTTCATCAGGCCGACGTTACCTTCCTGGATCAGGTCAGCCTGAGCCAGACCGTAGCCGGAATAGCTACGGGCGATATGTACAACAAAACGCAGGTGGGCGAGCACCATCTGCCGAGCCGCCCCCAAATCCTGCTCATAATAGAGACTCTCGGCCAGTTCACGCTCCTGCTCCGGCGTCAGCAATGGAATGCTGTTCACGGTGTGCACATAGGCCTCCAGGTTCGCACCCGGGACCAGAGCATATGCAGGTTGCAAAGAATTGGTCATACGAAAAAACCTCCTACTTACAAACTCGTGCAGTTCAGCACTGCGAAAATTGACCGGAAACCGAAAGACAAGTTCCCATAAACGCTGAAAGGTCAATACGAGCAAAATGATACTACTTAGGCGCAAGCTCCCTCAGGTGGCGTGCGACTGCAATCCATGCACCGATATACCCCAACAGCACCGCGCCAAGCAAGAGAGACAGACCGTCGGCAACTGGCACTCCGGCCAACGCGAAATCACTGCCGTACAAACCGGCCAGTCCAACCACCGCGTCGTTCAGCCAGTCCAGGCCAAACGCCAGTACGCCCCAAGACAGCATCCCCGCACCGAAGCCATACAGCGCGCCCATATAGAGAAAGGGCCTGCGCACATAGCTGTCCGTGCCGCCGACGAGTTTAATCACTTCTATCTCTGTGCGGCGGTTTTCAATATGAAGACGAATGGTATTGCCTATCACCAAAAGTAATGCAGACACCAGCAGCACAGTCAGACCGAAGACAAAACGGTCGCCCAGCTTGAGGATGGCTGCCAGACGCTCGACCCAGACTAGATCAAGTTGCGCCTGTTGTACCTTCGGCAACTCGGATAGTTTTTGTCTTAATGCTTCAAGCGCGGGCTTGTCGACTTCGTTCGGCGTCACCAGCACCACGCCGGGCAGCGGGTTTTCCGGCAACTCCTTCAGCGCTTCGCCCAAACCTGACTGCTGCTGAAACTCCTCCAGCGCCTGGTCGCGACCGACATATTCCGCATCCGCTACGCCCGGCATGCCTTTGATCTGCTCACGCAGCGCCTCGCCCTGCTCAGGACTGGCTTCCAGTTGCAGGTACAGGGAAATCTGCGCCGCACGCTGCCAGGAACCGCCCAGACGCTCGACGTTACTTAGCAAAAGTGACAGACCCATCGGCAAACTCAGCGCAACCGCCATCACCATGCAGGTGAAAAAACTGCCAATCGGTTGTTTGCCCAAGCGACGCAAACTGTCGAGCAGACTCGCGCGGTGGCTTTCAACCCAGGCACGGAACAACGTGGGGAAGTCCGGGCCGTCGTCATCGTCGCGTTTTTTCTTCTGCGGCTGCGGATCGGCAGCCTTCGGGGCTACTCGCTCGGAAACTTTGGGGCTGCGGGTCGCGCTCATTCTGCAGCCTCCCCGTCACCGATCAATCGGCCACGTTGCAGCGTCAGCATGCGGTGACGCATGCGGGCGATCAGCGCCAGGTCGTGACTGGCGATCAGCACACTGGTGCCCAGGCGATTGATGTCTTCGAACACGCCCATGATTTCGGCGGCCAGGCGCGGGTCGAGGTTACCGGTCGGTTCGTCCGCCAGCAGCAAGGCCGGGCGGTGAACAATGGCGCGGGCGATGCCGACGCGCTGTTGCTGACCGGTGGACAGGTCACCGGGGTACAAATCGGTTTTGTCCGAAAGCGCCACGCGCTCCAGGGCCGAATCCACGCGCTTGGCGATCTCTGCCTTGGATAACCCAAGTATTTGCAGCGGCAGCGCGACGTTGTTGAACACCGTGCGATCGAACAGCAGCTGGTGATTCTGGAACACCACGCCGATCTGACGGCGCAGGTAAGGAATCTGCGCATTGCTGATGGTGGCGAGGTCCTGGCCGGCCAGCAGCAATTTGCCGGTGGTCGGACGTTCCATCGCCAGCAACAGGCGCAACAAGGTGCTTTTACCGGCGCCGGAATGGCCGGTCACAAACAAGAATTCGCCCCGACGGACTCGAAAGCTCAGCTCATGCAAGCCGACGTGACCGTTCGGGTAGCGTTTACCGACCTGTTCGAAACGAATCATGAACGCTCCCGCTCGGCAAACAGTGCCTGGACAAAGGGTTCTGCTTCAAAAGTACGCAAATCGTCGATGCCTTCCCCGACGCCGATGTAGCGAATCGGCAGGCCAAACTGCTTGGCCAGGGCAAAAATCACCCCACCCTTCGCTGTGCCGTCGAGCTTGGTCAGCGCCAGGCCGGTCAGTTCGACGGTCTGGTTGAATTGCTTGGCCTGGCTGATGGCGTTCTGGCCGGTGCCAGCATCGAGCACCAACAGCACTTCGTGCGGCGCGTCGGCGTCGAGCTTGCTGATCACCCGGCGAACCTTCTTCAGCTCTTCCATCAAATTGTCTTTGGTGTGCAGACGACCAGCGGTGTCGGCAATCAGCACGTCAATGCCACGGGCCTTGGCGGCTTGCACGGCATCGAAGATAACCGAAGCCGAGTCGGCGCCGGTGTGCTGGGCGATGACCGGGATCTTGTTGCGCTCACCCCAAACCTGCAATTGCTCGACGGCCGCGGCGCGGAAGGTGTCACCGGCCGCGAGCATGACTTTCTTGCCTTCAAGCTGCAGTTTCTTCGCCAGTTTGCCGATGGTGGTGGTCTTGCCGGCGCCGTTGACACCCACCACCAGAATCACGAACGGCTTGTTCTGCGAGGTGATTTTCAGCGGTTGCTCGACCGGCTTGAGCATGGCGGCCAGCTCGGCTTGCAGGGATTTGTACAGGGCATCGGAATCGGCCAGCTCTTTGCGCGCGACCTTTTGGGTCAGGCGCTGAATGATCACCGACGTGGCTTCGACGCCAACGTCAGCAGTCAGAAGGCGGGTTTCGAGGTCTTCGAGCAGTTCGTCATCGATGGCCTTTCTACCCAGAAACAGACTGGCCATGCCTTCGCCGATGCTGGCGCTGGTCTTGGACAGGCCTTGCTTGAGGCGGGCGAAGAAGCCGGCTTTGGATTCTTCAGTACGCGGCGGCTCGACGGGCGTTTCGACGGGCGCGACGACTGGTGCAGGCGCCTGGGCAACCGGAGCAACCGGAGCAACCGGAGCAACCGGAGCAACCGGAGCAACCGGAGCAACCGGAGCAACCGGAGCAATGAAAGCAGGAATCACCGGTTCTGCAACAACGGGTTCAGGCTCGGCCACTATAACTGGCGCTACAACCGGTTCAACCACCGGCGCCTGAACAGGCTCAGGAACAAACGCGGCCGGTGCAGGAATCGGCGGAGTAACGTGCGGCGCCAACTCGTCTTCAACCAGTGCAACCGGTTCTTCGGCCACTGGCAGCGTCAGCCAGGGCTCGGCAATCGGGGTCAGAGTGGGTTGTGCTACGGCTTCGGCAACGTGATCAGGCTCGACCACCGGTTGCAGCACCGGCTCGGCGATCGGCAAGACAATCGGCGCGAGCTCTTCTTCTATTACCGGCGCCGGCGTCGGCTCGGAAAGTGGCTGTGGCTGTTCGACGACGGGTTCCTGCGGCTTTTTGCGCAGCCATCCGAACAGGCTTTTCTTCTCGCCAGCCGCAGCTGGGGCTTTCTTGTCGTCGTTGGAACCAAACATGGAGGACGGCTATCTCACGGTAGCGACGCGCCAAAGGACGCCTCGGCAAATAAATATTCGATGCAGAACAGACTGCGATTGATCCAGCTTGTTCACGCGCAACATTTTGTCGAGGTGCAAACCGCACACCAAAGGTCGACTAATACGAAGGACTGGAACGGCATCGTCGGCGAAAACGCAGAGTTTAGCTGTCAAACTCATAGCTTGCGCCGCGAACCCAAACAACCTGCAAACCGATCAAAGGCCTGATAGGCGTGGCCGCCAGTAAAACGGACCGTTATCCTAGCACCCTCTCGCCCGCTGACGCTAAGACCAAGCGGGCAGCCCAACAGGTTTAAAAAACGAATGAATGCTCTAGCCCGCCGCGCTGCAGGCCTGCTGCTCAGCACAGTTTGTCTGCCACTGTCAGCCTTGGCTGCCGATCCACAACCCACCCACGAATTCACCCTCGATAACGGCTTGAAAGTTATCGTGCGCGAAGACCATCGTGCGCCGGTGGTGGTGTCCCAGGTCTGGTACAAGGTCGGCTCCAGCTACGAAACACCGGGTCAGACCGGTCTTTCCCATGCGCTGGAACACATGATGTTCAAGGGCAGCGAGAAAGTCGGCCCCGGTGAAGCCTCGCTGATCCTGCGTGACCTCGGCGCCGAAGAGAATGCATTCACCAGCGACGACTTCACCGCCTACTACCAAGTGCTGGCCCGCGACCGCCTGGGCGTGGCCTTTGAACTCGAAGCCGACCGCATGGCCAGCCTGCGCCTGCCGGCTGACGAGTTCGCCCGCGAGATCGAAGTTATTAAAGAAGAACGTCGCCTGCGCACCGACGACAAACCAATGTCCAAGGCCTACGAACGCTTCAAGGCGATGGCTTACCCGGCCAGCGGTTACCACACGCCGACCATCGGCTGGATGGTGGATCTGGACCGCATGAAAGTCGAAGAGCTGCGCCACTGGTACCAATCCTGGTACGTACCGAACAACGCCACGCTGGTGGTGGTCGGTGACGTAACCCCGGACGAGGTCAAAGCCCTGGCTCAGCGTTACTTCGGCCCGATCGCCAAGCGCGACGTGCCCCCGGCGAAAATACCGCTGGAACTGGCCGAACCCGGCGAGCGCCTGCTCACCCTGCACGTGCAAACCCAATTGCCGAGCCTGATGCTGGGCTTCAACGTGCCCAGCATTGCCACTGCCGAAGACAAACGCTCGGTGAACGCCTTGCGCCTGATTTCGGCCCTGCTCGATGGCGGCTACAGCGGTCGCATTCCGGCGCAACTGGAACGCGGCGAAGAGCTGGTCTCTGGTGGTTCGTCGAGTTACGACGCCTACACCCGCGGCGACAGTTTGTTCACCTTGTCGGCCACGCCGAACACGCAGAAAAAGAAAACCATGGCCCAGGCCGAAGCCGGTCTGTGGAAGCTGCTTGAACAACTGAAAACCACCGCGCCGTCCGCTGAAGAGCTGGAGCGCGTGCGGGCTCAGGTGATTGCTGGTCTGGTCTATGAGCGTGATTCGATCACCAGCCAGGCCACGTCCATCGGTCAACTGGAAACCGTTGGCTTGTCGTGGAAACTGATGGACACCGAACTCAGCGACCTGGAAAGCGTGACCCCGCAAGACATCCAGAACGCCGCCAAGCTGTATTTCACCCGCGAACGTCTCAGCGTCGCCCATGTCCTGCCACTGGAGACGACTCATGAGTGAGCGCAAAAAACCACGCCTGGCCCTGATCGGCCTGATCGCTGTCGCCCTGATCGGCTCCGCGGCTTTCTACTTGTCCAGAACCGATGAGTCCAAGGCCAGCGAAGCCCTGGATAAAGCCAAGTCCAGCCAGAAGCTGCAATCGCTTGCCGAACTCGACGGCAAGGCGCCGAGCCACCGCACGCTCGACGTACAGACCTGGAACACCGCCGAAGGCGCCAAGGTGATGTTCGTCGAAGCCCGTGAGCTGCCAATGTTCGACATGCGCCTGATTTTCGCCGCCGGCAGCAGCCAGGACGGCAATGCGCCGGGCCTGGCCGTTTTGACCAATGCGATGCTCAACGAAGGTGTGGCCGGCAAAGATGTCGGCGCCATCGCTCAGGGCTTTGAAGGCCTGGGTGCTGACTTCGGCAACGGCGCGTTCAAGGACATGGCACTGGCTTCGTTGCGCAGCCTCAGCGCCAAGGACAAACGCGAACCGGCCCTGAAGCTGTTCTGCGAAGTGATCGGCAAACCGACATTCCCTGCCGACTCCTTCGCGCGCATCAAGAACCAGATGCTTGCCGGTTTCGAATACCAGAAACAGAACCCCGGCAAACTGGCGAGCCTGGAGCTGATGAACCGTTTGTACGGTGATCACCCTTACGCGCACTCCAGCGATGGCACGGCGAAAACCGTTCCTGCGATCACACTGGCGCAGCTCAAAGCCTTCCACGAGAAAGCCTACGCCGCCGGCAACGTGGTAATCGCACTGGTCGGCGACTTGTCCCGCGCCGAGGCCGAAGCGATTGCCGCGCAAGTCTCCAGCGCACTGCCCAAAGGCCCGGCACTGGCGAAGATCGCGCAGCCGCAAGAACCGAAAGCCAGCGTCGGCCACATCGAGTTCCCGTCCAAGCAAACCAACCTGATGCTCGCGCAACTGGGCATCGACCGTGACGATCCGGACTACGCCGCACTGTCCATGGGCAACCAGATTCTCGGCGGCGGTGGTTTCGGCACCCGCCTGATGAGCGAAGTGCGGGAAAAACGTGGACTGGCGTATGGTGTGTACTCGGGCTTCACCCCGATGCAGGCGCGTGGCCCGTTCATGATCAACCTGCAGACCCGCGCCGAGATGAGCGAAGGCACGCTGAAACTGGTGCAGGACGTGCTGGCCGACTACCTTAAAACCG
>Ga0302169_10000682_pt1 | contig 10292 bp, 8 predicted proteins | sample I_Fen_N1_3_FD_193493 | JGI IMG/M metagenome (GOLD analysis project Ga0302169, IMG submission 193493) | Peat permafrost microbial communities from Stordalen Mire near Abisko, Sweden - I_Fen_N1_3 | ecosystem: Environmental > Terrestrial > Soil > Wetlands > Permafrost | place: Sweden: Abisko...
GCTGCATGGTGGCCAGGTGCGGTTTGAGGCGCAGGGTTTCCACCAGGGATTTGCTCGACAGGTCGAGCAGGCTGTTCAGGCGTTCGGCCGTGACCCGCAGCACGCGCTCGCCGTTCTCGGCGGTGCGCCTGGACGTTTTTGGCGCCTCGGCAGGCAGTTCGACGGCCGGGGCTGGCGCTTCGGCAAAGGCCGCAGGCACCTGGAGTTGAAGCCCTGCCATCAGCGATGCGGCAGTTGCCATGACCGGCACGGCAGCAGCCGCCGGATCAAGCAGGCGCCCCATCAAGGCGACATAGGCTTCGATATCCGCCGGCACCGGAGCATTGCTTGGCGTCGCGATGCGCATCAGCAAATCGGTGCCTTGCAGCAACGCATCGATGTGTTCGGGTCGCAACAGCAGGCGGCCTTCCTGGGCGCTGACCAGGCAGTCCTCCATCACATGGGCAACGCTGACCCCGGCATCGACACCGACAATCCGCGCAGCGCCTTTGAGCGAGTGTGCCGCGCGCATGCACGACTCGAGCTGGTCGGCCTGGGCCGGATTGCGCTCCAGGGCCAGCAGGCCGGCACTCAACACCTGGGTCTGGGCCTCGGCTTCCAGGCTGAACAGTTCCAGCAAAGAGGCGTCGCGCATCTGCTCGGGGGTCATGTGAGGCTCCGGGTCACGGCGGACAAAAGCTGTTCTTCATCCAGCCAACGAAGGCTGCGCCCCCTCAATTGCAAGACGCCACGGGTGTACCTGGCACTGGCCTGGGTGCCGGAACGCGAGGCGGCATCGAGGATCTGCTCGTCGATGGCATGAATGCCGTCCACTTCGTCCACCGGCACCACCACGGGCCCGCCATGGGCGGCGATGATCAGCATGCGCGGCATCACCCGTGTGCCGGGGGCAACGTTGCTGATGCTATCGAGCCCCAACAACTCGACCAACGAGAGGCACGCCACCAGCGCACCGCGCACGTTCGCCACCCCGAGCAAGGCGCCGGAGCGCTGGTGTGGCAACGAATGAATCGCCTGCAGCGGCGCGACTTCCACCAAACTGCGGGTGGCCAGGCCCAACCATTCTTCGCCGAGGCGGAACATCAACAGCGAGCGGGTTTTTACCTCGCTCTGCACGGTGTTGGAGACCTGCACGCGGTCGTCCTGCTGCAACGCATAACGATCCAGCAGGCGCGTGGCGGCGGCCGAATACACGGCGCAATTGCGGCAATGAATGTGTTCGCCCAGCAGCGGGCAGGATTTGTCACCATGGATACCGATGCGGTTCCAGCAGTCATCGATGGCCTGGGCATCTTCACGGGTGACGCTAAAGGTGTCGGAGGCGATCATCGTTTACGCTCACTGTCAGCGGCGCGCTCGGTGCGGGCGGCGCGGTCTTGTAATCGTCTGGCTCCCACCGTGTCGCCCTGGGATTGCAGCAAGGTTGCCAGGTGCATCAATGCGTCGGGATGTTGCGGTTCAAGGTACAACGCCTTGCGGTAGAAACCCTGGGCCTCGAGGACACTGCCGGCCACATCGCTGAGCAACCCGAGCCAATAAAAAACCTGGGCCACCGGTTCATGGCTGCGCAGGTAACTTTCGCACGCGGCACGGGCCTGGGCACTCTTGCCTTCGTTGGCCAGCGCGGCGATGTCGGCCAGCAGCTTGGCAGCGTCGGCGCTGCCCGGCTTTGCCGCAGGCGATGCTGGCGCCACAGGGGCGAACGGGCGCCTGTGTACTGGCGCGGGCACCGCATTGCGCACCGCTCGCGGCTCAGGCAATGGCGCAGGAACAATGGCCGGTACAGGTTCAGGCTGCACAGCGTCATGACGACTGAAGGCAAAGGACTGCGCGATCCCGATTGAACGCATGCCGAAACGCCCCAGCAGGCTGCCCTCGGCCGGGCCGATAAACAACACACCATCGAGGTGGGTCAGGCGCTTGAGCACTTCGAACACCTGCTTTTGCGTTGCCTGATCGAAATAGATCAGCAGGTTGCGACAAAACACGAAGTCATAGGGTGGCTCGTTGGCGAGCAACGCCGGATCGAGCACATTGCCGACCTGCAGGCGTACCTGGTCCAGCACCCGTCCATTGAGGCGAAAACCGTCGTTTTGCGCCGCGAAATGCCGATCACGAAAGGCGATATCCTCACCGCGGAACGAATTCTTGCCATACAGAGCGCGCCGGGCTTTTTCCACCGACAGCGGGCTGACGTCCATACCTTCGACCTTGAACTGGTGCGGCATGAGCCCGGCATCCAGCAACGCCATGGCAATCGAATAGGGTTCCTCGCCGGTGGAGCATGGCAGGCTGAGAATCCGCAACGCTCGCAGGTTGTTGATCTCGGACAGGCGCTTTTTTGCCAGTTTCGCCAGGGTGGCGAAGGACTCCGGGTAACGGAAAAACCAGGTTTCGGGGACGATCACCGCTTCGATCAGCGCCTGCTGCTCGTCTCGGGAACCCTGCAAGGCTTGCCAGTATTCGTCGACGGACAATGCATTGGACGCGGTGCTGCGCTGGCGCACGGCGCGCTCGATGATGGCCGGCCCCACGGAGGTCACGTCAAGGCCGATGCGTTCCTTGAGGAAATCAAAAAACCGCTGATCGCCGCTCATGGCAGCTCCCCAAGCAGCGCCAGGTCCAGCGGCGGCGACGGAAACAGCAACACGCGCACCTGCTCGTCCAGCAGATCGGCAACCCGCACCCATTGCAGCAAACCTTGCGCGTCTTCACGCACAGGCCCGAGGTAGGGGGCCTGGCGATTATCGAGGCCGTAGGGCTGAAAATCCGCCGGGTTACAACGCAAGGTGTCGGTGGCCTGCTCAAGAATCAGCCCGAGCAATTTCGGCGCGGCGCGTTCATCCGCGCGGTAATGAACCAGTACCAGCCGAGTGCTGGTTCGAGCCTGGGCCGCGGTACCAAACGCCAGGGCGCACAGGTCGATCACCGGCACCACCACACCGCGGTAGGCGAAAACTCCGGCGACCCAGTGCGGCGCGTGGGCAATCGGCTTCAACGGCAGGCGCGGCAGCACTTCCGCGACTTCGGTGGCTTGCAAGGCATAGCGCTCGCTGCCGATGCGGAACAGCAGAAACAACGCATGCAACGCCTGCTTGGCGGCAGTGCGTTTGGCCGTGAGTTCGCTCATCAGACTTTGAATCGCGAGACGCCGCTACGCAGCCCTACGGCCACCTGACTCAGCTCGTCGATGGCGAAACTGGCCTGGCGCAGGGATTCAACGGTCTGGCTGCTGGCATCGCCCAATTGCACCAGGGCGTGATTGATCTGCTCGGCGCCGGTGGCCTGGGCCTGCATGCCCTCGTTGACCATCAACACTCGCGGCGCCAGGGCCTGAACCTGATGGATGATTTGCGACAACTGCTCGCCGACCTGCTGCACTTCGGACATGCCGCGGCGTACTTCCTCGGAGAACTTGTCCATGCCCATCACCCCGGCCGACACCGCCGACTGAATCTCGCGCACCATCTGCTCGATATCGTAGGTGGCGACAGCGGTCTGGTCCGCCAGGCGCCGCACTTCGGTGGCCACCACGGCGAAACCGCGGCCGTATTCCCCGGCCTTCTCGGCTTCGATTGCCGCGTTGAGTGACAGCAGGTTGGTCTGGTCGGCGACCTTGACGATGGTCACCACCACCTGATTGATGTTGCCGGCCTTCTCGTTGAGGATCGCCAGCTTGGCGTTGACCAGATCGGCCGCGCCCATCACCGAATGCATGGTTTCTTCCATGCGCGCCAGCCCCTGCTGCCCGGAACCGGCGGCCACCGAGGCCTGGTCGGCAGCGGTGGAGACCTCGGTCATGGTGCGCACCAGGTCACGGGATGTGGCCGCGATTTCCCGGGAGGTCGCGCCGATTTCGGTGGTGGTGGCGGCGGTTTCAGTGGCGGTGGCCTGTTGTTGCCTGGAAGTGGCGGCAATCTCGGTGACCGACGTGGTCACCTGCACCGATGAGCGCTGGGCCTGGGACACCAGCGAGGTCAGTTCGGTCATCATGTCGTTGAAGCCGGTTTCCACGGCGCCGAATTCGTCCTTGCGCGCAAGGTTCAGACGATTGCTGAGGTCGCCGGTGCGCATCACTTCAAGGATGCTGACGATGCGGTTCATCGGCGCCATGATCGCGCGCATCAGCAGCAGGCCGCAGAGGCCGGCAGCCAGTACGGCGACCAGCAAGGAGATGCCCATGCTGATTTTTGCCGTGACCACCGCGTCATCGATGGCCACTATGTCCTTGTCCGCCACCGCCTTGTTTTCGCTGATGATGTCATTGAGCTTCACGAGACCTGCCGTCCAGGCCGGGGTCAACTTTTCATTAAACGTCTTGATGGCGTCTGCTGCCTGATTGCGCTTATGCAAATCGAGCACGGCCGCTAAGACATTGTTGTAATCCGCATGGAGCTTTTCGAAGGCGACGAACTCGAGCTTGTCTTCATCTGTGGTGATGGTGGCGCGATAGTTACTGATTTCCTCCTGCAGATGCGCTTCGAATTTTTTGTAATCTTCGACATCTTCGTTACTGATGCCCTGCCCTTGCTTCAAGCCCAGCAGTTCTTGGGTCTGAATAAAACTGTCGGACCAGGCGCCGCGAATCATAGAGCTGTAATACACCCCCGGCAGCGCGTCATCACGCACGCTGGCTTCGCTTTCCTCGATCTTCAACAACCGTGAATAAGAGGCGACGACCATCAACAGCATGATGGCGATAATTACCGCAAAGCTCGCCAAAATGCGTTGGCGCAACGTCCAGTTCTTCACAGTCAGTCCTCGGGGGCCATGTCAAATGCCGGGGAGTATAGCCGAGGGCGGTGTTTCATTTATAAGACGCTTGTGCAGAGTACTTGCAGATGTTGCTCGAGGCGTTGAGCCAGGCATCAACCATTCGAAAAAAAAGATATACACTCGAACAAATCGATAAAAACCGCCCACCGGGTACGCTTCCCTATGATGACCTTGCGTCAGATCCGTCATTTCATTGCCGTGGCCGAGACCGGCTCGATCTCCGCCGCCGCGCAAACCGCCTTTATTTCCCAGTCCACCCTGACCCTGGCCATCCAGCAACTGGAGGAGGAAATCGGCGTCAGCCTGTTCAGCCGTCACGCCAAAGGCATGACCCTGACCCACCAGGGCCATCAATTCCTGCGCCAGGCGCACTTGATCCTGGCCACCGTGGACAACGCCAAACGCAGCCTGCAACAAAGCACCGACCAGGTCGCCGGACAGTTGATCATCGGGGTGACCAGCCTGGTGGCCGGTTATTACCTGGCGGACTTGCTCACCCGCTTCCAGCGCGCCTACCCCAACGTCGAAATCCGCGTGATGGAAGACGAGCGCCCGTACATCGAACATCTGCTGGTCAGCGGCGAGATCGATGTCGGCGTGCTGATCCTCTCCAACCTCGAAGACCGTCACGCCCTGCAGACCGAAGTACTGACCCATTCGCCCCATCGGCTCTGGCTACCGGCCCAGCATCCGCTGCTGGAACACGACAGCATCAACCTGGCCGATGTCGCCCGCGAGCCGTTGATTCAATTGAACGTCGATGAAATGGACCGCAATGCCCAGCGCATGTGGTCGGCAGCCTCGCTGCAACCGCGCATTACCTTGCGCACCGCCTCTACCGAAGCCGTGCGAAGCCTGGTGGCCGCAGGGCTGGGCGTTTCCATTCAACCTGACATGACCTACCGCCCATGGTCGCTGGAGGGCGACATCATCGAGGCGCGGCCGATTGCCGACCTCAGCCAGACCCTCGACGTCGGCCTGGCGTGGCGCCGTGGTACCGCGCGCCCGGCGCTGGTGGACCCTTTCCTGACCGTCGCCCGCGAGCAACCCCACGGCGGACGCAAGCCATCTATTTAATCGAACGCCACCTTCAGTATTTAGTATTTGTCGACCTCGGGCCCGCGCACTAGTCTTGCTACATCTATAAGACGCCCGGCCCCAGTTACAGGGAGCGCCGCTATGTCTACAGAACAAGCCACACAAAAAAAGAGAATCCGAAAAATGGCTGGCGCGCAGACCCCGTTGTTCACCGCCTTGTTGATCGATGGCGAATTGGTCGCGGGCCAGGGATTTGTCGAGCCGATTCTCAACCCGGCGACCGGCGAAGTCCTGACGCAGATCGCCGAAGCGAGCACCGAACAAGTCGAAGCCGCCATTCTCGCCGCTCACCGCGCCTTCGCCAGTTGGTCGCGGACCACTCCGCAGCAGCGCTCGAACCTGTTGCTGGACATCGCCAACGCCATCGAAAAGAACGCCGACCTGCTCGCCCGCCTCGAATCCCTCAATTGTGGCAAGCCGCTGCACCTGGCTCGCCAGGACGACTTGAGCGCGACGGTCGACGTGTTCCGTTTCTTCGCCGGCGCCGTGCGCTGCCAGACCGGGCAGCTCAGTGGCGAATACCTGCCGGGCTACACCAGCATGGTGCGGCGCGATCCCATCGGGGTGGTGGCGTCCATTGCGCCGTGGAACTACCCGATCATGATGGCCGCGTGGAAAATCGCCCCGGCCCTGGCCGCCGGTAACACCCTGGTGTTCAAACCTTCCGAACACACGCCGCTGTCGATCCTGGCCCTGGCGCCAGCGCTGGCCGAGATTCTGCCGCGCGGCGTGATCAACATCATTTGCGGCGGCGGTGAAGGCGTCGGCAGCCACTTGGTCAGCCATCCAAAAGTGCGCATGGTGTCGTTGACCGGCGATATCGTCACCGGGCAAAAAATCCTCCAGGCCGCGGCAAAAACCCTCAAGCGCACCCACCTCGAACTCGGCGGCAAGGCCCCGGTGATCGTCTGCAACGATGCGGACATCCAGGCGGTGGTCGAGGGCGTGCGCGCCTACGGCTATTACAACGCTGGCCAGGACTGCACCGCCGCCTGCCGGATTTATGCGCAGAAGGGGATTCACGATCGCCTGGTGGCCGAACTCGGCGCGGCGGTCAGCAGCCTGCGTTTTGCCGGCAAACGCGATGCCGATAACGAACTCGGCCCGCTGATCAGCACCCGCCAACGTGACCGTGTGGCCAGTTTTGTCGAGCGAGCCCTGGGTCAGCCGCACATCGAACGGGTGACGGGTGCCGCCGTGCATTCCGGCGCTGGGTTCTATTACCAGCCGACCCTGCTGGCCGGTTGCAAACAGAATGACGAAATCGTCCAGCGTGAAGTGTTCGGGCCGGTGGTCACCGTGACCCGTTTCGATGAGCTGGAGCAAGCAGTGGACTGGGCCAACGATTCGGAATACGGCCTGGCGTCCTCGGTCTGGACGCAGAACCTCGACAAGGCAATGCAGGTCGCCGCGCGGTTGCAGTACGGCTGCACCTGGATCAACAGCCATTTCATGCTGGTCAGCGAGATGCCCCATGGTGGCCTGAAGCGTTCGGGCTACGGCAAGGACCTGTCCAGCGACTCGCTCCAGGACTACAGCGTGGTGCGGCACATCATGGCACGCCACGGACAGCATTTATAAAAGAGCACTACGCTAACAATTAGCCGTAAAGGCATTGATGTTGAAACGTCAGAACACCGCGCCCCCTTGTAGGAGCTGGCTTGCCAGCGAAGGCGTCAGTAAAGATACCGCAAGGCTTGAAGGCCCCTTCGCCAGCAAGCTGGCTCCTACAGGACCGTGTTCTAAACGTTAAAACCACGTTCAAAAACTGCCCCGACCATAATTTAAAGAAGAGGGATTTCCCATGTTCGTGCACAAGACCGCACTGCTCAGTGCAATCACTACCGCGCTGCTGGCCAGTGCCAGTGTCCAGGCCGCCGAGCCGCTGAAAGCTGTCGGGGCTGGCGAAGGCCAATTGGATATTGTGGCTTGGCCTGGCTACATCGAACGTGGTGAAAGCGACAAGGCCTACGACTGGGTGACGGGGTTCGAGAAGGAAACCGGCTGCAAGGTCAATGTGAAAACCGCCGCCACCTCCGATGAGATGGTCAGCCTGATGGCCAAGGGTGGTTACGACCTGGTGACCGCCTCCGGCGATGCATCCCTGCGCCTGATCGTCGGCAAGCGTGTGCAGCCGATCAACACCGCGCTGATCCCGAACTGGAAAAACATCGACCCGCGCCTCAAGGATGGACCGTGGTACGTGGTCAATAAACAGACCTATGGCACGCCGTATCAGTGGGGTCCGAACGTGTTGATGTACAACACCAACGTGTTCAAGACCGCACCTGACAGCTGGGGGGTGGTGTTCGAGGAACAGACCCTGCCGGATGGCAAGTCCAACAAAGGTCGCGTGCAGGCCTACGATGGCCCGATCTACATCGCCGATGCGGCGCTCTATCTCAAGTCGACCAGGCCCGAGCTGGGCATCAACAATCCCTACGAGCTGAACGAAGAGCAGTACAAGGCGGCGCTGGAGTTGCTGCGCAAGCAACAGCCGTTGATCCACCGCTATTGGCATGATGCGACCGTGCAGATGAGTGACGTCAAGAACGAAGGCGTGGTGGCATCCAGCACCTGGGGCTACATGGTCAACGGCCTGGTGGCGGACAAGCAGCCAGTGGCCTCGGTCATCCCCAAAGAAGGTTCCACGGGCTGGGCCGACACCACCATGCTGCACGTCGATGCCCAGCACCCCAACTGCGCCTACAAGTGGATGGACTGGTCACTGCAACCGAAAGTCCAGGGTGACGTAGCGGCGTGGTTCGGTTCTCTGCCGGCGGTGCCATCGGCGTGCAAGGATAACCAATTGCTCGGCGCCGAAGGCTGCAAGACCAACGGCTTCGACCAGTTCGACAAGATCGCCTTCTGGAAAACCCCGCAGGCTGAAGGCGGCAAATTCGTGCCGTACAGCCGCTGGACCCAGGACTACATCGCGATCATGGGCGGCCGCTAAGCCCCCCCCTGTAGGAACGAGCCTGCTCGCGATGATCGTCAACGATTACGCGGGCATCCTCAATGAACGTGTCGACCTGGCGTTCTTCGCGAGCAGGCTCGCTCCTACAAAAGATTCCCCGTTTTTTCAGAAGTCCGGGCAGGGCCGCTGCGACGGCCCTCGCCTTTTTGGAGTACCGCACCATGACGCTTGCAGTCCAGTTCACCAACGTTTCCCGTCAGTTCGGCGAAGTGAAAGCCGTTGACCGGGTTTCCATCGACATCCAGGACGGCGAGTTCTTCTCCATGCTGGGGCCGTCCGGCTCGGGCAAGACCACCTGCTTGCGCCTGATCGCCGGTTTCGAACAACCGAGCGCAGGTTCTATCCGAATTCATGGCGAGGAAGCCGCCGGGCTGCCGCCGTACCAGCGTGACGTGAACACCGTGTTCCAGGATTACGCGCTGTTTCCGCACATGAACGTTCGCGACAACGTCGCCTACGGCTTGAAGGTCAAAGGCGTCGGCAAGGCCGAACGCCGCAAACGCGCCGAAGAAGCCCTCGACATGGTGGCCCTCGGGGGTTACGGCGAACGCAAACCGGTGCAGCTCTCCGGCGGCCAGCGCCAACGCGTGGCCCTGGCCCGCGCCCTGGTCAACCGTCCACGGGTACTGTTGCTCGACGAACCCCTCGGCGCACTGGACCTGAAACTGCGCGAGCAAATGCAAGGCGAGCTGAAGAAGCTGCAACGCCAGCTCGGCATCACCTTCATTTTCGTCACCCACGACCAGACCGAAGCGCTGTCCATGTCCGATCGCGTTGCCGTATTCAACAAGGGTCGCATCGAACAAGTCGACACCCCACGCAATCTCTACATGAAGCCGGCGACCACCTTCGTCGCCGAATTCGTCGGGACCTCCAACGTGATTCGCGGCGACCTGGCGAGACAGTTGAGCGGCAATTCACAACCGTTTTCGATTCGCCCGGAGCACGTGCGTTTCGCCGAAGGCCCATTGGCCAGCCACGAGATCGAAGTCAGCGGTCTGCTGCACGACATCCAGTACCAGGGCAGTGCCACCCGCTATGAACTGAAGCTGGAAAACGGCCAGACCCTGAACATCAGCCAGGCCAACAATCAGTGGCTCGATGTCAGCACCCAGCACCAGACGGGACAACGCATCAGCGCCCGCTGGGCACGCGAAGCGATGGTCCCGCTGTTCGACACCGTTGCAGGCGGGGTGTGAAATGAACACCTTGGCGCTCTCTCAAACCCGGTCGGGCGGCTCGCCGTTGCGCAAGTTTTCCAACCTGCTGTATCGCCGGCCAAACCTGTACCTGTCGCTGCTGCTGGTGCCGCCGCTGCTGTGGTTCGGCGCGATCTACCTGGGCTCGTTGCTGACGCTGCTCTGGCAAGGTTTCTACACCTTCGACGACTTCACCATGGCGGTCACCCCGGACCTGACCCTGGCCAACTTCGCCGCGCTGT
>Ga0302169_10000683_pt1 | contig 10259 bp, 6 predicted proteins | sample I_Fen_N1_3_FD_193493 | JGI IMG/M metagenome (GOLD analysis project Ga0302169, IMG submission 193493) | Peat permafrost microbial communities from Stordalen Mire near Abisko, Sweden - I_Fen_N1_3 | ecosystem: Environmental > Terrestrial > Soil > Wetlands > Permafrost | place: Sweden: Abisko...
ACACCACAAAAAGAAAAGCTAGCCAATAGCGACTTATTTTCCATACCAGATGTTATAACAACGACAACAGCAACCAGAGAGCTTATCTCTAGAGCAGTCATCCAAAATAGCCCTAACTTTGCCAAGCCCCTAACCCTGGAAAACAAAACATATGACAAAGCACCCGAAAAAAAGCAAGACAACCCTCTTGCCACAGGAATTGTAAGCAGTTCGCTGCCCGTGTACAAAATGGAAAAAGCGATTACAGCTATCAACCCCCAAACCGCGTATCTAACTTTGCTGAAAAAAAACAAGATACTTGCAAAAATCATATACATATAATACTCAACACTAATACTCCATGAAGGATAGTTAAAAGAGACCGGACTTGTAGAATCAGTCCACGACTGAACCAGAAAAAAATTTGGAATCAACTCGGAAGGAGAATAGTCCCCTGTAAATGGCACATTATTAAGCACCAAGCCTTTCTTGTAAGCAAACAACTTACCACATTCCAAAAACACGATAACAGCCAACATCAGCCAATGCAGCGGGAGAAGCCTAAAGGTTCTTGATATACAAAACCTCTTAATATCAAACCCCTCTTTCGCAGCATAAGTGTGCGCCAAGACGAACCCACTCAAAACAAAAAAGAATTCTACTAAAAAATTAGCATTACGAAAAAATTCAATTTCTGCAATACTGTCAACAATATGCATATGATGTACAGCAACAGATAGAGCACAAATCCCTCGAAAACTATCCAAAGCATAAAATCGCTCTATTTTGCTCATATTAACCATACCCATATGAATAGTTATGTTTCGCGCCTGTAATTTTTGTCCGCCTTAACGTCTACGCTTACGCCTAAGACCGATTCATTTCTTAGTCATTCTCGACCATTAATTGGAATCTATAGAGATTAAAGACACTCTGAAAAAGATTTCCACAAATTGGGGCTGAATTATTTTCCCGAGGCCTAATGGCTGTCCTTGCCCCCCCTGTGCTCGTACCCACATCAAAGACAAAATGGCCGAGCTGGAAACGAAATTGAATCCGCCGGCGGAGTGCCTTGCAGGATTGCGGCGTGCCAGGCACACCACCCCAGCCAACAAGTTGGCGCCCATAGGTATTCCCGGCAACGCATTTTTGCCCCTGGTGCCGACGCTATTCTGATCCAGCCCAGCAGTCTAAAAGCGAAGCTCAACAACGAGTTCAGTTTTCGACTGAGCCAATGAAATCCCGGCGCGTGGGTGAAAAACACTTTGGCGGCAACACTCAACACGATCGAGGCAAACCAATCGCGCTAACAACTAGCTGTCGGCCAACTTTTGCCCGCCACGACCGAACGGCAAGGGTCGATTGCAGCCCTTCAACTTCAGCGAGAAACTTCCCTGACATACGCCTGGCACGCTTGCAACGCGATCAGTCCCCGATCACCGTCTCCGGTGATGCCGATACACCAATCCTATTGGCAAGCTTTAACGGCAGTAAGAATCCCTCGTTCATAGCCGATCCGCTGCCGGCGCTGTGCCTGCAATGCCCTTAACCTAACCTCCGGCCGCCGCCGAGGACAAAGTGGCGACTCCGAAAAAAAGTAATGCAGAACTAGCACTCACCGCATTAAAATAGTGGCGTTTTGCCTCCAATTATAACAACCCCGTCCTGGAGATTTTGGCATGGCAGCCTCGGACTATTTCAATCAGATTCAACAACTCTATGTCGCCTACTTCGGCCGTCCAGCAGATCCTGAGGGTCTGTCCTACTGGGCAGTTGAAGCTGACGCCAGAGGCAACTTGAGCTCCGTCATCTCTAACTTCGCGATCTCGGCTGAATCGAACACGCTGTTAGGGAACCTGAGCACTGCGCAGTTGGTAACGGCCATCTACGCAAACGTCTTCAGCCGCGAACCAGAAGCCGAAGGCCTGGCGTATTGGACAAGTCAGATCGACTCAGGCGCCATCAGCAGCGCGCAGGCAGCCTGGACCATCCTGCAGTCCGCCGGTACCGAAGACACCAAAGCGGTACAGAATAAGCTGGCAGCAGCCAATGCCTTTACAGGCCAAGTCGACACCCCCGCTGAAATCGCTGGCTACGCCGGCGCAACGGCTCTGGCCCATGGCCGCGCCTTCCTCGCAGCTATCGACGGCACCACGGCATCGATGGACAATCTACAAGCGAATGCGGTCCATGCCGTGACTATTGCAACAGGTACGGAACCGGCACCAGCACCAGCGCTGCCGGTACAGCCTCCGATCTTCAGCGCTACCGAGCACGCAGGCGTGGTGTCCTTCAGTGGCTCGGCCACGGGCGATATCACCGTGACCTGGAGTGGCGCGGTAGGTAATTCGGAGGCAACCTTCAGCCGCGGCGGTGTTGCTGCCGCCCCGATCAACTTTGCTGGTGGAGCCGTCAGCAGTATAACCCTGGATGCAGATGACATCTTGAAGGGCTCGGCCAGCACGCTGTCCGGTCTGACGACCCACGGTGCAGGCGGCGTAGTGCTGTCGGTTACTCTGGACAACCTGGCTAACCCAACATTTTCCGCCAACAGCACACACGATGAATTGATCGTCAATACCATGTCATATGGTACCTACTATCTGAATGGGTTGACCGGCTTTGAAAGCATTCAGCTACACGGCAGTGGTTATTATTTAGATATCGCCGATGGCGCGGGCACGACAGTTACGGCTACAGACCCCGCAGTCGTGGTACTAGGCGCGGGCGGGCAGACATTTTATGGCAATAGCGGCTGGGACGAGGTCTATGGCGGTACCGGCAATGACACCCTCTCTGGCGGTGCTGGCGATGACGACATCTGGGGCGAAGCCGGCGATGACACCCTCTCTGGCGGTGCCGGCGATGACGACATCTCTGGCGACGACGGCGATGACACCATCTCTGGCGACGACGGCGATGACTACATCAATGGTGGTGACGGCAATGACACCATCTGGGGCGGTGCCGGCGATGACTACATCTGGGGCGGTGACGGCTATAACACCATCTATGGCGATGCCGGCGATGACACCATCGATGGCGGTAACGACAATGACCTGATCTATGGCGGTGCCGGCAATGACGACCTCTATGGCGGTGGCGGCAATGATACCTTTGCCATCAGTGGTGTGACGCTGGCAACGAATGGCTTGGACACCATCCAGGACTTCACACCAGGCGCTGATAAAATCCAGTTCAACGTGGGGGATGTGCACACGGCTACAGGTGCTTCACTGACAGCAGGCGCCGTGGCAGCCAGTAACTTCTTCAGTGGCCCAGGCGCTACTACAGATACGGAGTTCTTCATCTATGATAAGACCACCGGAAACCTGAGTTTCGACGCCGACGGCAATGGCAGCGGAGTCGCTGTAGTGCTCGTTACGCTAGTCGGGAAGCCCGACCTTGCGGCGGCTGATATCGTACTGGTTTGATCTCGCCTTACAGGCATCATTGATGTAATGCTGCCCAGGAACCCCGCTGCCCGAAAGGGTGTCGGGGTTTTATTTTGACCCTCCCTTCATCCCTTCATCAGCTCACCCGCCATATCCTCTGCCCTCACCCCGCCCCGGCACGCTGCGTACCGATTCCCACCACCAACTCGCACCCCAGCATGCATCAACCCAGCACGTCGCTTGTCCGCACCCAGTGCCAGCAGCATCTCGTAAAATAGCGCATCCGCGACTACCCGCGGGATCTGGTTCTGGCAGTACAGCCAGTCATGGATCACACCGGCCTCGCGGTCCTCGATGTCATTAAACAGCGGCTTGACCAACCAGGGCGTCGAGGCCAGATCGGTGATGAAGTACTTCGGCGCGGTATAGACCGTGCCGTCCAGTGCTCGATAGCGAAAGTCGGTCAGAAGCACCCACTCCCCCTGGGCATACGCCTGCAGGCGCAGTGGGTCGAGAAAACGCCCGTTACTCATCGGCCACCTCATCAGCGCAGGTCACGGTGATGCGGTGCGGGGCAATCGTCGCATTGACCAGAATACGATTGGCCAGGCGCGCCGGGTTGGGCACCGCGCAGTACCCGGCCACCGCCGAGCTGGTGGCCATGGCCACGCTGCAGCCGCCCAGGGCCAGCAGCACGGCGAGCAGCATCAGCCTCATGCCAAGGCCCTCCGCACACCTTCGTCCAGTTGCGCGGCGCTGTACGGCTGCACGCCGTTTTCATGCAGCACAATGGCCACCAGCAGCGGGCGCAACACTTCGGCCTGGGTGGTGTCGAGCGGTGCATCAGGATCGACTGCCAGCGCCTTGGCCACCTGGCGCACATAAGCGCCGGTGTCGTTCTCGTCCGGCGGCGCCCAGCGGTTGAGGATCTTGCGCAGGGTGTTGCAGCCGTGTTTGCGCTGGTAGGCCTGCAGCAATTTGCCCAGGGCGCGCAAGCCGTTCTCGGCTTCATTGAAGCGGCAGAAGCGGCGCTCGATCACCGGCACATGGGCCAGCTGGCCCTGCCAGTCGTTGACTGGGTTGTAATCAATATTGCCGGGGTTGTGGTTGCGGATGCCGCGCGGAATCATGTGCATACAAAGCCCTCAGCCCGCCAAATCGCGGGCACAAAAAAACCGCTCGAGGCGGCCTGGGTAGCTGAAATATGTAGTCGTTAGAACGGCCAGCCCTGCTCGAGCAGCTCGGCGCTGATCGAGCCGTCGGCCACTGCGCCCAGCAATGCATCCTCCCGGTCAAAGCACAGCTGAACGTGTTCGCTCACCGCGTCGGCAATCGCCAGTACCTGGGCCGCTGGCAGATCGACAAAGCCGTCCGAAGTTTTCCAGCGCAGCACGTAGTCAGTGTTGCGGTACGCCCGGAGCGCAGCACCATTGATGAGTGTCTTGCTGCGGTCGTCGGTGTCGATTGGCATTCCGGCGATGACAGTGCCGGCCGTTTCTGCGGTGTAGCGGCGGGCAGCAATCAAAGCGGGCCAGTCTGGCGTCGGTAGCGGATCTGGCGCCGGCGCAGACTCCAGCACCTCCCAGCCGCCCCCGGTCCAGCGTGCCACTTGCTCGCCCTCAAGTTCAGGCGGCGGCGTGAAGGTTCCGCGCGTCGGCAAATCCCCGCTTTCGTCAACTTCGAGACTTTGAAAATAAATATTGTCTTCATTCCAACGGTACATGGTTTGCATAATTAGTCCTTAACTCGGAGTGTCTAGAGTGCCGTTAAAAATCGTGGATGCTCCGCCCGAAGTACCAACGAGGATAAACGGAGATTTATCGCCACTAGTCGCAGCTTTTGCAGATGTCGAAGTTGGGGATGTTAGCGATAAAGACCAGTTATTTAGGCCGAATACCAAAACGGGGGAGACATACGGAGAACCGTTAGAGGCGAACGCCAAAACGCTTTTCCCCGGACCCCTTCTTAACGATTGGTTGACCGCCGGGAGGGTAAACGCCCCTGCTAAGGTTGCCCCGTAGTCAAGAAAAAGGGCGCCTGATGTTGAATTCGTGCTGGAAATAAGAATCTTACCGTCCGAGGTCATTACAACGTCGGAGATACTAGCTGACAGAGTAAAGATTACCGCGCCCGGAAATGTCGCGCCGTTATCGGAGCTTGCATATAGGGTCTTATTGGTGCTGTGCGCAAACACCCATTTTCCTAGCCCGTCAGTGGCCGCTTTAGAGATTCCTCCGACTGTCGTTCCCGCACTTACCGCGGCCCAATTTAGACCGCCGTCTGTAGACCTGCGCGGGCGCCCATTTCCGACTTCACACCCGATCAACACATCGTCTTTGCCAATAACGATTTGAGCAATGCCGGTTACAAAACCATGATTCGCCGCAAGGACGGTGCTAAACGTTAGCCCATTATCAGTTGAACGGATAAGCGCGCCTGTACTACTGGCGCCCGCAAGCCACATGCCTTTTCTATTCGTTACGATAGAAGCTAAAGCAAGCCCTGAAGGGTTTGTTACCGTTGTCCACGTTGCCCCGAAGTCGGAACTGCGGCGAATGGTGGATCCGTCAATAACTATTACTACGCCTGCTCCATCAGCGTCTATCCCTGTAATCGCCGTACCGACCGTAGAAATAGAGGTAAAGGCTTTGCCCGACGACAACATGGTCAGCCCGGCCTTAATCCATGTCTGTAACCCCGTAGCTACTGGGAAATTTGGAAGCTGTAGCTGACTGGCCGGGTCATACGCAAAGATAGGCGCGGAACGAAGAACGGTTGTACTTGCAGAGTTAACGGCCACTACATATCCGGCGGTCGCAGTTACTTTGATAAGGCTTGCAAGGACGGCAGCGGTCGGCACTGTATACACCGTAGCATCTGCCGCCGAGCTAATCATAATTAACTGAGGAGATACGCTACGCACAAGAAAAAAGAAGCCTTGAGAATAAGCGATGTCAGTAACTGTCGATGTGACTGGCGTAGCGAGCAGCGTCCAAGTTAATCCGTTATCCACTGATTTGTAAGTGTTGGAGTTGCTAGTTAGGCCGGAAATCAGCCATACGCCATTCCGGTCGTTGGAGATTGCATTCTGAGTACTGGATGCAGTGAATTGGACGGCCCAGGTCAAGCCACCGTCAACGGAGCGACGAACTGTCGAGCCTGCGGTAACGCACCAAACGCCTTTATTGTCCGTGGAAATGGCCGTGTGGGCAGCCGACGCACCTGTGGCGATAGCCGTCCATGTAGCGCCTTTATCCGTGCTGCGATAAACGGAGGTGGACGCAGCAACCCCAGTTGCGAGCCATACGCCGTTAGCATCGGCTACTATTTTTGAGATGCCGGTCGGAAGAACTGCGTTAGCCGCTGTTGCTACCCAAGTGGCCCCATTATCGGGGCTATATGAAAGCTGGTTAATCCCTGAGTAACTGACAAGCCAAAGCTTGTTTAACTCATCGTAGCTTATGCTTGTTGCGCCATTAGTGTTTAGGGTAGCGGCAGGCGCCCATGTTGCGCCGCCGTCAGAGCTGAAGTTAACCGACAGCCCCAGCGTAATCTGCATAACCAGTGGGGGGCCGCCATTAGGGTTTGGCGCGCTTGCTACGTCGACCACGGTTGTGGTCGTGCCTGCCCCGACGGTGGCGTATTGCTGACCAACTTGACCGCCAAGAAAGCCCAACACGCCAAGCAAGCTAGGCAGTGCGGATTGCGCACGAATTCCGCCGTTCGCTGGAACAAAAAGCGGGCCAGGGTTGCGTGCGCTGATTAAAACGTCGCCCACTTTGCCGTCGTTTGGCCCGAAGACCAGACCGGTGCGAGCGGCGTTCACCTGCAATGAATCGCCAGGATTGCCAAGCTGGCCAATCCCTGCGCTTGCGCCTGAAGCGGCGGCGGCAATCTGCGCCGTTTGGGCGAGCACCGCTGCAGCGCTCTGAGAGTTCAGGGCTTGGCCCGCACTGGTGGCCGCAGCGTTCGCGCTCGACGCTGCAGATTCGGCCTTGCTTGTGATATCGAGAACTGCGGCGTTGATTCCGGGAATGACGCCGGCATTCATCTCGTTTGTGAATGTCACCTGGGCCGTCAGAGAGGTGCCGGCATGAGCGTCGAATACTTCCTCCGCGTCTGTCGGCAATGGCGGGGCAGGCATCGGCGTTAATGGTTGGATCGCCATTACATGAGGCTCCTTACTTCGAGAGAATATTCGGCAAGCGCGACGTTTGGATTGATCAGGGCAAGCCTGTCGAACCTGCCGACGGTGATTGACCAGTCCACGGACTCGCTCCCGATATAGAGGGCTGCGGTATCCGAAAGCGGCTCAAGCGTTCTGAGTGCGGTTGATACTTGGTTGGCATACATGGCGATGTCGAAGTCCACGACCCGACGCTTACCGCGCGGGACAATCGTCACGCCGCCGAAGGCATCTTCCTTGATGCTCGAATAGCTCTCGATGCTGACACCGGAACCAAAGCGGGCCCACCCGATATCCTGAGACATGCCAATTACCAGCATACCCACGCGCGCGGTGCCGCCAGGTGCAGACACCACGATGCGTATATCGGCGTTGTTGAAGGGCGGGAGGTCAAACTGCGCGACGTTGTCGCGGGTGGTGAATGCACCGAAGTAATACCGGTACCAACTTCCACCCGACTTGCTGGACATGGAGAAGGTCTTGTCATACACCGGGGCCGCGTTTCCTGGAACAGTCATCACCACGCGCACTGTAGAGGCTCGAACTCCGACCAGGCCGAAGGAGTTGATGCGCGCCGCAGGGCGAAGGGTTAAATCAATGCTCTCCGGATTCGATGTAAAGGTGCCCAGCGCCCAGGTGTTGCCGATACGCTTGTTGAGCATCTTCCATCGATTGGTTGGCCCCTTGTTCAGCCAAGCTGGTGGGTTGCTTTTGTCCGTTTCAGGATGCTTGCCGGTGTTAGCCGGAAGCGTCATGTTGATCGCTTCGAACTGCTTGCGGACAGCCTCGAGCGTGTCGTCAGCCTTCTCCGTCTCCGTGAAGAAGTTGTCGTAGTAGGTGCTCGCGCTGGTGGTGAGCGCCTCAAGCCCGCCCGCCATGGCGGACAGGCTCTGCGCCATGTACCCGCCGTTAACGTTGAGATCGAAAAGCCCAACATTCAGGTTTTTCAACACATCGTTGACGGAGTACAGGTTGTTGACGAACGTCGTCAGGCTCTCGAAGTTGAAGCCGCCGAGGCCTGCGCCGGTTGCCGCATCCACAGCGGAAACCATCGAATCCGCCACGCCACCAAACCACCTGGCGATTTCCTCCTGGATCTGCTCGGCGGTCTTGTCCTTGGTGCTGATCTTAGAGGCAGCGATGTTCAGGCCGTCGAGCACGCCGTCGTTTAACTGAACGTTGAGACGATCGAACAGATCGAGCACCGAGCCTTCAGTGGCGTCGTACGTCGCATCGAGAGCTGCCTGCATTTTAGGGTCGAGCGCAGACGGCTGGGTGCGTTTCTTGTTCTTGCCGAACAGCCCGCCTTTCTTCTTCTGGTACTCGAACTGCTGGCCCGCGAAATCGCCGTTTTCGACACCCAGCGAAAAACCCTGGTCCTTGGTTTGCCAGTCACCGCCCCAGACAGAGCTGCCAACCATACCGCCAAGGATGGCTCCGATCGCCGCGCCGATGGCCGTACCAATGATGGGTACCGCGCTGCCGATCGCCGCGCCCGCGTAAGCGCCCGCTACGGCACCGCCCGCACCAGTGGCTGCGCCTTTGAATCCAGCTTGCTGGTAGCCCATGATCGCGCCGCCAATTCCGTACCCGACAGCGCCCAGGGTGCTTACCCCTGCCCCAGCCGCGCTGGAGCCAGCTGCCGCACCACCCGCTGCGCTCGCGCCTGACCCAGCCTGTCCGGCGACCCAGTTCGACATGGCCGAACCTGTGTAGCCCGCCTGCAAACTGCCAATAGCTGCGGTGTTGCCAGTGATTGCACCAGAAAGCGATGCATATCCAGCACTGAGACCGCTTTCAATCCCGCCTACGATGCCGGTGCCCGACTGAAAGCCAGATATAAACGCCTGGCCGGCGCCACTTTGATACAGGCCGATTGCCTTCTGGCCCATCGACAGAATGTCAGTGAAGCCGGAGCCCGTGCCACCGCCGAACATCTGGCCCGATGCCTGGCCGATGCCGCCGCCTGACGGCGTACTGCCAAACATCGATTGCAGCAGCGGAGCCATGATCTGCTGCTTGAAGACAATGCGCGCCAGGTCAGCAAGTACTGAATCAGCGAAGTCCTTGAACGAGGCCTTGCCGTTGGTAACGAAGTCAACGAATACATCTTCGATGCCTGTGAAGGCATTACTGAAAGCTGACTCAGTCAGGCCTGCTGCATCATTGGCTTCGTCAACATAGTTTCTCCAGGAGCGAGAAACGCCGTTTGACCAATCGCCGCGTAGGGCGTCCTCCTTGCGGTAGAAGTCCTCCTGCTTTTGAAGGCGAGTCTCCAGAGCATCGTTGAGTATTTTGGTTTCTTGCTGGTAGACGCTCTCGCTGATTTGGTTGCGCCCACGGTCCCGCGTCAGCTTCTCCAGCTTGTCCTGATAATCCTGCTGGATTTTCAAGTCTTCCTGAAGGCGCTGGCGTGCCCGATCACTCAGACCGAACCCGGCCAGCTGACTGTCCAGCCCTCGCTGCGCGAGATTGAGGCTGTCCTGAACCGTCTGCGCGAACGCCTTGATCGCGGCCTCATCCTTGTCCAGCCGACCACGCATCTCGATGGACAGCACTTCCTGATCAGCATCCAGCTTCTTCAGGGCGTCGACCATCTTCGACTTGGAGTCGGAAATCTTCTGATCGATCTGGATGCGCTGGGCGCTGGTGGTGCTGGACTTGTCGCGGACCGATTCAAGGGCTGCAATCTCGCCCTG
>Ga0302169_10000684_pt1 | contig 10254 bp, 8 predicted proteins | sample I_Fen_N1_3_FD_193493 | JGI IMG/M metagenome (GOLD analysis project Ga0302169, IMG submission 193493) | Peat permafrost microbial communities from Stordalen Mire near Abisko, Sweden - I_Fen_N1_3 | ecosystem: Environmental > Terrestrial > Soil > Wetlands > Permafrost | place: Sweden: Abisko...
AAACCACGGGACGCCACGGTCAGGATCAGGTCCGTGCCGCTGATGAGTTCCGGCGCAACGCTCCAGTGCGGCAGGCTGATGGCCACGCGGCGGCGTTCGCGCAGGGCGGTGAGCGCCCGTTCGATTTCCGGGGTGCCGCTGCCGCGCATTTCCAACAGAACGTGGGGACGGGCCAGGTAGGTGGGCAGGTCGAGCGTGCCGTCGGCGGGCAGGCTGTTGCGGTCGATCAGGCAGGCGTAGTGCTCGTCGAACAGCGGCGTGCTGCGCAATTCATTCGGCAACTCGGGGAACACGCCGGCCGCGACGTCGATGTCACCATTGAGCACGCCATCGAGCATGCCTTCGCGGCTGGCGTGGCTGATTTGCAGGTCGATGCCCGGCGCTTCACGGCGCAAGGTGCGGATCAGCCCTGGCAGGACAATGGCGGCGCCGTAGTCGGACATGGCCAGGCGAAAGGTGCGCTTGGCGGTGGCCGGGGCGAAGGTGTTGGGCGCCAGCAGCGATTGCACCTGAGCCAGGGCTTCGGCCAGGGGCGCGATCAACTCCTGGGCTCTCGGGGTCGGCACAAGGCTGGCGCCGGCCCGCACCAGCAACGGATCACCCAGCAAATCCCGCAACCGTGCCAAGGCATGGCTGACCGCCGGTTGACTCAGGTGCAAGCGCTCGGCGGCGCGGGTCACGTGTTGCTCGCTGAGCAAGGCGTCGAGGATCACCAGCAAGTTGAGGTCGATGCGCCGCAGATCATTCATCTGATGCATGTTCCGGATAGCAAAACGGAATTTAAATCTGCGCGACGAATACCCTACAGTCCAGCAAAACCTGTTGGAGACATGAGCATGAGTACATTGCATTGGGCCGGCCTGTTGCTGCTGGCGGTGATTGCCGGGGCAGTGATGCCGTTTCAGAGCGCGATCAACGCCAACCTCGGGCGCGGGTTGGGGCATCCATTGTGGGCGACGTTCGCGTCCTTGCTGGTGAGTATCGCGGTGTTGCTGCCGGTGATGCTGGCACTGCGCTTGCCGCTGCCGTCGCTGGCATTTATCAGCAAGGCACCGCTGTGGATGTGGGCTGGCGGGGCGTTCGGGGTGTGTTTTATTTCACTGGCGCTGATGCTGCTGCCCAAGCTTGGGGCGTCGGGGTTTATTGCTTTGGCGTTGGCGGGGCAAGTGGTGGCGTCGATGGCGCTGGATCATTTCGGGCTGTTTGGATTGGTCGAACGGCAAATGACGCTACCCAGGGTGTTAGGCGCGGTTTTGTTGATTGGCGCGGTGGTGTTGATTCAATTCGGTGATGCGCCGGCCAAGGCAATCATTGCGTCTTCTTGAAAATCAAAGAATCGCGGCACCACCGGTTTTGCCTACAGCCTCGCGAGCCATCGCCCTACACATAAATCTCTTGTAACACTCAAACCTGCCGGAATCGGCCGATTCAATACCCTCCCTGCGTTCGGTAAGGTCTGGATACACAAACGGGAATTCGCCGCGTTGCAGGAAAAACTTCAAGTTAATATCCAGCTCTTTGACAGCCTGATTCAAACCGGACAGCACGGCAGCAACATGGCGATTCGTCTGATCCGTTGCGCCCCCACGACTGGGACGTCAGCCACTGAAAACCACGGATGATTCCATGAAAAGCCGCACCACCCTCCTCGTCACCTGCAGCACGGTTTTTCTCGCCCAGTTGGGCATGAGCATTTACCTGCCGGCATTGCCGGAGATTGCCCGGCATTTGTCCGCCGAGGCGTCGCAGGTGTCGTGGGGGTTGGCGGTGTACCTGGTCGGCATGGCGTTGCCGATGTTGTTCTGGGGCAGCCTGGGCCAGCGCATCGGGCGCAAGCCGGTGTTGCTGGCGGCGCTCGGCATTTATGGCTTGAGCAATCTGGCGCTGCCCTTGGGCCAGACGCTGGAGTCCTTCCTGTTTTTCCGGCTGCTTCAGGGCATTGGCGCCAGTGGGATTTCGGTGATGGCCCGGGTACTGATTCGCGACAGTTTTCGCGGTGACCTGCTGGCCAAGGCGTTGTCGTGGATTTCGATTTCCTTCGTCGTGGCGCTGGGGATCGGCCAGTACCTGGGGTCGATTATCCAGGTCGCATTGGGCTGGCCGGCGATCTTTTATGGGCTGGGGACGGTGAGTTTGGTGATGGCCGGGATTGTGGCGCGGGTTGCGTTCCCGGTGTTGACCGACGAGAGCAGCCCGGCATCGAGCTGGTCGAGCTACCGGCGCATTGTGTGTCATCGCGCCTTTTTGCTGCCGGCCCTCGCCGGTGGCCTCGGTTACGGGGTGATCATCGCGTTCAACACCGCCGCGCCGCTGATTCTGCAAGGTCCGTTCAACTGGTCCGCTGTGGAATACGGATTATTAGGATGGCCGATCAGCGCGGCGTATTTTCTCGGGGCGCTGGGGGTTAATCGTTTTGTACTGCGCACCGGTCAGCATTGGCTGATGACCTTGGGCGTAGGCCTGGTGTTGGCCGGCAGTGCGGTGATGTTGCTGGGGAGTGTGGCGGGGACGTCGGCGGCGCTGCTGTTCTGGCTGCCTTACTGCTTTGCGGTGTTCGGCCAGTCGCTGAATTACCCGATCAGCCTGTCGCTGGCCAACGACGGTTCACCGGTCGGCGGTGCTTACGCGATGGCGCTGAGCGGTTTTATTCATCAGTTGATGGCCGCCGTGATTGGCGGCATCGCCAGCCTGATCGCCAGTCAGCAGGCCTGGCCTTTGTCGTTGTTGTGCACCTTGCTGGCCCTCGGCGCGATGCTCTGCGTGAGGCTCGCGCCGGGCCGCAAAACCGCTTAGAACGCGCTGCGGAAAATCTCCTCGATCTGCCGCTGATCCGCCGCCCGTGGGTTGGTCAAACCACACGCATCTTTCAGGGCATTGGTGGCAAGGATCGGAATATCGTTGAGCTTGGCGCCGAGGTCACGCAGGCCGCCGGGAATGTCCACATCCTTAGCCAGGCTGCGAATGGCGGCGATGGCCGCTTGTGCGCCTTCTTCCGGGCTGAGGCCGCGAACGTCGCCGCCCATGGCGTGGGCCACGTCGCTCAGGCGATCAGCGCAGACGAGTGCATTGAAGCTCTGCACATGGGGCAGCAGTACGGCGTTGCACACGCCATGGGGCAAGTCGTAGAAACCGCCCAACTGGTGGGCCATGGCGTGGACGTAACCCAGGGAGGCGTTGTTGAACGCCATGCCGGCGAGGAACTGCGCGTACGCCATGTTTTCCCGGGCCGCCATGTCGCTGCCGTCGCGCACGGCCAGGCGCAGGTTGTTGCTGATCAGGGTGATGGCTTTCAACGCGCAGGCGTCGGTGATCGGATTGGCGGCCGTGGATACGTAGGCTTCGATGGCATGGGTCAGTGCGTCCATGCCGGTGGCGGCGGTCAGGCTCTTGGGCATGGCAACCATCAGCGCCGGGTCGTTGACCGACAGCAGCGGCGTGACGTTGCGGTCGACGATGGCCATTTTCACGTGGCGCGATTCGTCGGTGATGATACAGAAACGGGTCATCTCGCTGGCGGTGCCGGCGGTGGTGTTGATGGCGATCAGCGGCAGTTGCGGCTTCTCGGATTGATCGACGCCCTCATAGTCACGGATCTGCCCGCCGTTGGTCGCGCACAGAGCGATGCCTTTGGCGCAGTCGTGGGGCGAACCACCGCCCAGGGACACCACGAAATCGCAGCGACTTTCCTTGAGCAAGCCCAAGCCACGCTCGACGTTGGCGATGCTCGGGTTCGGCTTGGCACCGTCGAAAATAACCGAGTCGATATCCTGCAGCGCCAGTTTCTCGGCAATCATCGTCGCCACGCCAGCCTTGGCCAGCCCGGCGTCGGTAACGATCAACGCCTTGCGAAAACCGTACTTGCGAATGGCGTCCATGGCTTCGTCGAGGCAACCGCTGCCCATGATGTTGACGGCGGGGATGAAAAACGTGCTGCTCATGAGCGAATCTCCTGGCGGGGGGCCGAATCGACAGCTCCGATTCGGCGGACAGCCACAGGATCGACCGATCGGTCACGGCGCATCTTGATCTGGCTCAAGTCCCGGCCGTGATAAAGTCGCCGCCCATCAGACCTTTCGCTTTTTGAGACGACCAACGCAATGACCGATTTCCTGGATGTCGACGCCCAACTTGAAGACTGGAACGCCTTGCGCACCAGCGCTTCGTTCAGCGGCCTGCTGCTGGGCAACGGCGCCAGCCGCGCGGTGTGGGACGATTTCGGCTATGACTCGCTGTTCGACAATGCGCGCACCGTCGAAGAAAAGCCCCTGAGCCAGTCCGAGTTGAGCGTGTTCGACGCTCTGCAAACCCGCAGCTTCGAGCAGGCCCTGAGCGCGCTGAAAATCACCAGCCGCGTCAACAAAGCCCTGGCCGTCAGCTCCGCCGCGCCGCGCAATCGCTACTACGCGATCAAGGAAGCGCTGATCAACACCGTGCACGCGGTGCACATTCCGTGGCGGCTGGTGGTGCCGGCGACCCTGGCGACGATCAATCAGGAACTGGGCAACTACCGGACGGTGTTCAGCACCAACTATGACTTGCTGAACAACTGGGCGATCCAGCATAAACCTGACGTCATCACCGACCTGTTCCACGGCACCGAGCCGAGCTTCGACTTGAGCGCCAGCACCACCGACAAACCCCGTTTGTTGTACCTGCACGGCGGTTTGCACCTGGTGCGCAATCAGGACGGCACGGCGCGTAAATTGATGTCGACCGAGGGCACGTTGCTCGGCAGTTTCGCGATCAACAACACGATCAAGACCCTGGACGATGTGCCACTGTTTGTTAACGAAGGCCCGGCCCAGGACAAGCTCAAGACCATTCGCAGTTCGGACTATTTGTCGTTCTGCTATGACCAGTTACTGGGGCATGGCGACGGGTTGTGCATTTTCGGGCATGCGTTGGGCGAGCAGGACAGCCACATCATCCACGCGTTGCGCCAGGCCAAGCCGAATGTGGTGGCGGTGTCGATTTATCCGCGCAGCAAGGCGTTCATCCAGCATCAGAAGCGGCATTACGCGAAGGTGTTCGAGGGGACGGGCGTTGAGTTGCGGTTTTTTGATTCCAAGACCCATGCGTTGGGTAGCCCGAAGTTGACGGTTCCGGTCGAGGTTTAGATCAATAGCAGGATCAACAGATCGCAGCCTTCGGCAGCTCCTACGCGCCTTTGGGCGCTGCCGAGGGCTGCGATCTTTTGACTGTTAAAGCACCGGCAATGTCTTGTCCTTGATCACTTTCGTCGCCCCATTCGCCTTCACACTGGCGATGCCTTTCTCCCGCGCCGCATCGGAGGCGTAAGCCTCGCTGCTGCCAATAATCTCGTGATTACCCGCCTTGAGGTTGAAGTACGGATGGCCATCCTTGGTGGTCTTTTTCTCGTAGCGTTCATCCAGCGCACTGTTGGTCTGCACCGAGGCAATGCCGTTTTCGGCGGCGCTGCGGGTGGTGTAGTGCTCGCTGTTTAAAATGGTTTCGGCATTGGCCGCTTTCAACACAAACCGAAACTGCCCGATGCTGGTTTTGCTCAATTCATACCATCCAGACATGGTGCTTCTCCCCTCGATTCATCCAACCAGAGATGCCTGACAGTAAAGACCCTCCCCACGGTTTATCCACTGCTGCGCACTGGACATCACACGGCGAGAGACAAATAGCAATAATTCTCGATATCATTCGCGACTTTTCGGCACCTCGCGTTCCAAGAAGGATATCCATGTCTCGTCTCAAGCCCGACCCACTGTCGGCTGACTCTTTTCGCCGGTTCTACGGGGACATCCTGCATTACCTGCGAAAACGCACGGATAACCCCAGCGACGCGGCGGACATGACCCAGGACGTCTTCACCCAATGGCTGGACTACGGCGACCGGGCCAAAGTCGAACAGCCTCGGGCATTTCTGTTTCAGATGGCACGCAACCTGCTGCGTGATCATTGGCGTCGGCAGAAGGTGCGGCACATCGTGCAGCCCAATCAGGAGACAGGCCTGGAGCCCGTCACCGACGACCAGCACGACCCGATGGCGGGCGCTCAACGCCTGCAACGCCTGGAACAACTCAAGGGGGTTCTCGCTGAACTCTCGCCGCGCCGTCGAGAAGCCCTTATGCTGCACCGCTTTGAAGGCCTGAGTCAGGCGCAGATCGCCGAGCGCATGGGCATTTCCCTGAGCATGGTGGAGAAACACATCGCCTTCGCCCTCTTGCATTGCAAGCGACGCCTGGACCACGAGAACGGCATGGAGCAGCCAGAATGACCCGCCATCGCGACATTGACACTGACCAGGACGACGGCATCGATGCCGAGGCCGCGAGCTGGTTTGTGCGCAATCGCCAGGATCACAACAGTGGCGAGCGCCGGGCGTTCGAGCAGTGGGTGAGCGTGCCCGAGCATGCCAAGGCCTACCACGCGTTCGAACAGCTGTGGGCGGACCTGGCCGAACTCCAGCAACAGAACAAACCGGTGCCGATCACCGTGCGGCGCAAGCCCAATGCCTGGCGCCCGGCGCTGGCCATCGCCGCGGCATTGGTCTGCGCCGTACTGGCGTTTAACCTGGGCACGCCCCACGGCCTCTATCAGCGCCAGATCACCGCCCAGGCCAAAGGCGCGCGCACCTTCACCCTGCCGGACGGCAGCACGTTGACGGTCAACGCCAACACCCGGTTGCGCATCGATTTCGATGGCCAGCAGCGTCAGGTTTACCTCGATCAGGGCCAGTTCTACCTCGAAGTCGCCCCGGACAAAGAACGCCCGCTGTGGGTGCATGCGGGCGCGGGCACGGTGCGGGTAGTGGGCACCGGCTTCGATGTGCGACGCACGGAGAAACAATTGGTGGTGAGCGTCGCCCACGGCCAGGTTGCGTTCGCCCCCAACAACACGCCGCCCACCCTGCTCGGCGCGCAGCAGCAAGCCGCGCTGGACCTGGCCAGCGGGACCCTGCAACAACAAACCCTGGCGGACGGGCAAGTCGCCGAATGGCGCAGCGGGCACTTGTCGTTTCGCAACCGCGAACTGGCCAGCCTGGTGGATGAGTTGAACCTCTATCGCGCCCGACCGGTGCGGCTGGCCGATCCGAAACTGGGTCGCTTCAAAGTTTCGGGCAACCTCGACATCAATGATCCCGACGCCCTGATCAGTGCGCTCCCGGTGTTGATCCCGGTGAAAACCGTGACCCTCCCGGACGGCCAACTGCGGATCGAAGCGCGCTGAAAAACCTCACATGAGAATATTTTTCATTCGCATGTGAGGTTTTTTCCAGCTGCCGCGTCTTCCTCCGGTCTGCGTTGTGTACGCAGGCCTTTTTGGCCCTTTTCGCCGCCCTGGGGGATTTCATGTTTCGCGCGTCTTCGCCTTATCCGTTCACCGTTCTTCGCCCGTCCCTGCTCGCCGCGTGCCTGGCGTTCAGCCTGCAGGCCCATGCCGACTCGATCACTGTGCACCTGCCAGCGCAGTCCTTGGCCACGTCACTGAGCCAGATCGCCCAACAGGCGAAGATCCAGCTGTTGTTCGACGAAGCGCAGTTGCGCAACCTCAAGGCCCCGGCCCTCGACGGTGATTACAGCGCCGAAGCGGCGATTCGCCAGTTGCTCGACAAGAGTCCGTTCGGCCTGATCAAGGTCAACCAGACCTACGTGGTGCGTCCCGAAGAGCCCGTCACCCGCAGCGGCGACGGGATTCAGCTCGACGCCGTGAGCGTGATCGGCAGCGGCACCGAGGTCGATTCCAGCACCGTCGGACGCTCGACCCTGACCCAGGCCGACATCGACCGCCACCAACCGAGCAACATCCCCAGCCTGTTGGCGACCCTGCCCGGCGTGAGCATGGGCGGCTCGATGAAACCTGGCGGCCAGACCATCAATATCTGGGGCCTGGGCGACGCCGAGGACGTGCCGCTGACCGTCGACGGCGCGACCAAAAGCGGCTTCGAGCGCTACCAGCAAGGCACGATTTTCATCGAGCCGGAGCTGATCAAACGCATTGAAGTGGAGAAAGGCCCGCACTCGATGCTCACCGGCAACGGCGGTTTCGGCGGCACCGTGCACATGGAAACCAAGGACGCCCCGGACCTGTTGCAAGAGGGCCGCAACAGCGGCGCGATGGTCAAATACGGCTACGCCAGCAACGACCATCAGCAAACCTACAGCGGCGCGGTGTTCGGCCGTACCGACGACGGCCGCGCCGATGCGCTGGTGTACCTGACCAAACGCGATGGCGACGACATGAAGCTCGCCGGCACCCCGCCCGACCCGGACAACAGCTACCCGATCAATCCAAAGCGCTTGCCCAACAGCGCCCAGGACCTGGACGGCCAACTGCTCAAATTCAATCTGCACCTCAATGATGAACACAGCGTCGGCCTATCGTACTCGCGCTCCCAAAGCGAGCGCTGGACGCCGTTCTCGTCCGCCAGCTACCCGACACCGCCGAGCAAGGACAACATCAAGCAGTATGGCTACGAAAACGCGTTGAAGCGTTTCCTGGCCAACCGCGAAACCACCGACACCACGTGGTCAACCAAGTACCAATACCAGCCGCTGGACAATCGGCTGATCGATTTCAAACTCAGCTACTCCGAGTCCAACACCGACCAGACCGACGAGCGCGATGCCACGGCGTTTTTCCAGACCTCCACCGGCGGACGCAAAATGGACACCGCTTACAAGGACCGCATCCTTGAGGCGAGCAACATCAGCCTGTTCGACACCGGCCCTTTGGCCCACGCAGTGACCAGTGGCGTGCAAATCCGCAAGCACAGCCGCGACACCGAGATGTGGATGCCGGGCAAGACCTACGACGTGCCCAAGTACAACTACGGCTATTTCCAGCCAAGCTTCATGCCCCAGGGCAAAGTCGATACCAACAGCGCTTACCTGCAAGACGCCATCACCTTGGGCGACTTCACCGTCACGCCGTCCGTGCGCTACGACCACGTGCGCAACCGTGGCGAGGCTAACGACGCGCCGTACTACAACAACCCGGACCCAAGCATTGGCCACGATTACAGCGACCGCACTTACACCGGTTGGTCGCCACGACTGTCGGCCTTCTGGCGGGTCACGCCGGATGTCGGGTTCTTTGTCGATTACAGCAAAACCTGGCGCGCGCCAGTGATCGACGAGCAGTACGAAGTCCAGGGCCTGGGCAGCCGGACCGCCACCAGCGTCGACCTCGACCCGGAACGCATCACCGGTTGGCGCGCCGGTAACATCAGCCACTTTGCCAACGTGTTCCAGGACAACGACAACGTACAAATCCGCACCACGCTGTTCCGCAACAAGATCGACGACGAGATCTTCAAGGCCACCGGCGTCGGCTGCGAAAACCAGGCGATCAAGGGTGGCACCATTGCGTCCGACTGCAAGGGCTCGGGCCCGATGAGCAACTACCGCAACATCGGCGGGCTGACCATCAAGGGCTTCGAAGTGGAAAGTTTCTACGACTCGACGTACCTGTTCGGCTCGCTGTCGTACTCGTGGATGACCGGCAAACACGAAGGGGCCTACACCAACCCGTGGGGCCCGGATGTCTGGGTGCGGGATGTGCCGCCGCCGAAATGGATCGCGGTGCTGGGGGTGAAGATTCCGAGCTGGGACGCCCAGGTCGGCTGGCAGGGTGAGTTCGTGCGCAAGTCCGACCGGTTGCCGAGCGACCACTACGGTTCGAGCAAAAATACCGTGGGGGATGTGTTTTACGACCAGTACGCCAACGACCGGTACAACGTGCAGGGGTTGTTTGCCAATTGGAAGCCGCAGCAGGCTTATCTGAAAGGGACAGAGGTGAATCTGACGGTGGATAACCTGTTCAATGAGGATTACCGGCCGGCGTTGAGTGGGGATCGGGCGTATAGCCAGGGGCGCAATGCCAAGGTCAGTGTGACGCGGTTCTTCTGATCCAGCATTTGAGATGTCTGGCCTGGCGCCTTCGCGGGCAAGCCTCGCGCCTACAAGGTTTTGGGGTGTCCGCGAAATTTTCGGGCACCACCAAAACCTTGTAGGAGCGAGGCTTGCCCGCGAAGAGGCCCGCAAGGTCAACGAGCTATTTGGCAGCCGTGCGCACCACCGACAACTCCGGAACAACCACCCGCCGCTGCGACAAATACCGCATGCAACTCACCCGCAAGAACGACGCAAAGTTCACCACTTCCCCGCGATAGTCCATCACCTCTTCATACAGATTGGCGATCAACTGGTTGGTGGTCATGCCGTCGACTTCGGCGATTTCGCTGAGGATGTCCCAGAACTGGTTCTCCAGCCGCAGGGT
>Ga0302169_10000685_pt1 | contig 10249 bp, 11 predicted proteins | sample I_Fen_N1_3_FD_193493 | JGI IMG/M metagenome (GOLD analysis project Ga0302169, IMG submission 193493) | Peat permafrost microbial communities from Stordalen Mire near Abisko, Sweden - I_Fen_N1_3 | ecosystem: Environmental > Terrestrial > Soil > Wetlands > Permafrost | place: Sweden: Abisko...
AATGCGCCCACGCAATGAGGGTATTGAACATGGCTTTAGTCGGGCGTTACAACAGTTTGCAAGTGGTTAAACACACTAACTTCGGTTTATATCTGGACGGTGGTGCGGATGGCGAAATCCTTCTGCCTAATCGTTATATTCCAAAAGATATTCCCAGCGAAGATGAAGACTGGCTCAATGTTTTTGTTTATCTGGACAGTGATGACAAGCTCATCGCAACGACGGAAAAGCCGAAAGTTCAGGTCGGTGAATTCGCAAGTTTGAAAGTTGTTGAAGTCAACAGTATTGGCGTGTTCCTCGATTGGGGGCTGCCGAAGGATCTGTTGCTGCCGTATTCCGAAGAAAAGCGCCAGATGACCGCCGGCGAATATGTCGTCGTACACGTCTACCTCGACAAGCACACCCGCCGCATCACCGCGACGGCGCGCCTGGACCGTTACCTGGACAAGACGCCGGCCAACTACACCGCGGGCCAGGAAGTGGACTTGCTGGTTGCCGAAGCCACCGACATGGGGTTCAAGGCGATCATCAACAACAAGCACTGGGGCCTGATCCACAAGAACGAAATCTTCAAGTTCATGCGCGCCGGTAAAGAGGAGAAGGGCTTTATCAAGGAAGTCCGTGCCGATGGCAAGATCAGCCTGAGCCTGCAACCGGTCGGCCAGGAAGCCGCCACCAGCCTGAACTCGAAGATCCTCGCCAAGTTGCGCGAGAACAATGGCAGCCTGGCCGTCAGTGACAAGAGCGACCCCACGCTGATCAGCAGCATGTTCGGTGTCAGCAAAGGCAACTTCAAGAAAGCCATTGGTGCGTTATACAAGAATGGCCAGATTGTCATTCACGCCGATCGCATTGAACTAAGCTGATCGCTTGCCGGCCCCATGCAGGAGCGGCCCGAACCTGCGGCGGCTCCTGCAAGGGCCGGATGATGAAAAAAGCACTCATAGCCTATGTCGCCACCCTGGCGGCGTTTCTCGCGCTCGATGGCCTTTGGCTGGGCGTCCTTATGGCCTCGACTTACCGGGCGCTGCTCGGTTCGTTGATGCTCGAACAACCGCTGTGGGCCCCGGCAGCCGTGTTTTATCTGCTTTATGTCGTCGGTTGTGTGGTGTTTGTGGTGTTGCCGGCGCGCAGTTGGCAACACGCCGCGCGTCTGGGGGCATTGTTGGGCGTGGTGGCGTACGGCACCTATGACTTGTCTAACTGGGCGACCCTGCAAGGGTGGTCGGCGCGGTTGGCATGGATGGACATGGCATGGGGCGCGATAGCGACCTGTATCGCCTGCACGGTCGGTTTCCTGGTGGCGAGCAGAATATCCGGGTCCGTGTGCAACAGGCCGATATAGGCCGGCTGACGCAAAGGGCAACTTGAAGGCCGCTGCCAGGCGGAAATTCCTGGCCATCTGGTTAATAATCGACAGCATGATTTTTCGCCCCGATGCCGCTTGCTCGACAAGCAGTTCGCGGCTTTGCCTTTACTGTCGAGTCACTGCCATGTTTTGTGTTGTTTTCGAGGTCTTGCGGTGAACGTCACCCGGCGTAGCGCCGATGGATTTGCCCTGCAAGTGATGCTGGGGCTGTGCCTGGTCTGGGGCGTTCAGCAGGTGATGATCAAGTGGGCGGCACCTGACATCGCGCCGGTCATGCAGGCAGCGGGGCGTTCGGGCATGTCCGCGTTGCTCGTTGGGTTGTTGATCTGCTGGAAGGGCGGCTGGGATCAAGTCGGCAGTACCTGGCGCGGCGGCTTGTTGGCCGGCGCACTGTTTTGCCTGGAGTTCTTCTTCATCTCCGAGGGCCTGCAACTGACTACCGCAGCCCATATGTCGGTGTTCCTCTATACCGCACCGATTTTTACCGCCTTGGGTGTGCATTGGTTATTGCCGAGCGAGCGTCTAAGACCTGTGCAGTGGTTGGGGATCTTCCTCGCCTTTGTCGGCATCGCCATTGCGTTTGCCGGTGGCGTGTCCTGGGCCAACCTCGACCACCGCATGCTGCTGGGCGATGCGCTGGGTGTATTGGCGGGTGCCGCCTGGGGTGCGACCACTGTGGTGGTGCGTGCTTCGCGGTTGTCAGAAGCGCCCGTGACCCTGACCTTGTTCTATCAGTTGATCGTCGGCTTTGTCGGCTTGCTGTTGATTGCGCTGCTCAGCGGCCAGATCACCCATGTCAGCCTGACCACCGTGGCGGTGGCCAGTGTGCTGTTCCAGGGCCTGGTGGTGTCGTTCTTCAGCTATCTGACCTGGTTCTGGCTCTTGCGCCGGTATCTGGCGGCGAACCTGGCGGTGTTCTCATTCATGACGCCGCTGTTCGGCGTCACCTTCGGCGTGGTGTTGTTGGGTGAAGACCTGAGCTTCAACTTCGTGATCGGCGCGGTTCTTGTGCTGCTGGGCATCACCTTTGTCAGCGCTGAGCAGTGGGTGCGCCGTCGTTTGCGCAAAGCGCTTGGCCAGCCCTGACGGGGCTCAGGAGCAACCCGCCGGCCAGCAGCAAGCCACTGCCGGCGATCACCAGCGCAGGTTGCAAGCCACCGCTGAAATGGCTGCTCAGTGCCGCCAGTAACGGCCCGCTGAGCTGGCCTGCGGCAAAGCACGCGGTCAGCAGCCCGGCGTTGCGTTGGCTGGCGTGGGGCGCCAGCTCCCGTGAACGTTGCATCACCAGCTGCATGCAGGCCAGGAACGGTGTGCCACACAGGATCACTCCCAGCGCGAGTCCAGGGCCGTTGCCCGGCAGGCAGGCAAAGACCCCGGCGGCTTGCATCCATAAGGTCAAGGTCAGCCATTGGCGCGTGGTATTGGCCGCTTGTCGACGCAGGCTCACCAACACCACGCCCATTGCCGCTGCCAGGCCAAAGCACGGCCAGAACAGATCGGCCTGCCACTGCCCGTGGAACTGTGCATTGGCCATTTGCGACAGAAAGGTCGCCGGGATGATGTAGCCCAGGCCGTACAGTCCATAAACCAGGCCTAAACGGCCGATGCCTTGATTGCCTGTGCTGACAACGCTTTCAGAGGCGGGCATGGTCGCGCTCGGCTGCGGCACAAAGCGCAGAACCGCCAACAACATCAGCAGGGCAACGGCGGCATACACCAGCCACAACGTGGCGGACGTCTGGCCCAGGAGGTTCGCGACCAGGGCCAGCAACCCTGTCAGAAAAATCCCCAGGCCCGGTCCGGCAAATACCACGGCGCCGAGCCGCGGGCGTCCGGCGGCAGCCGCCAGTGGCTGGCTCAGCGCGGTAATCATCACCAATACCCAGGCGCTGGCCACACCGGTGCCGAAGCGCAGCAACAGATGCGACCAGAACCCGTTGGCCCAGTATGAAGCCAGGGTCAGCAGTACACAGAGCCACAAACCGCCCAGCAGGCGACGGCGGACTTGCTCGGGACGACGGGAAAGCATCGCGTCCACGGCACCGACCAAGTAGCCCAGGTAGTTGGCGGCGGCAATCAGTCCGGCGGCGGTCAGGTCGATCTGGCCTTCACTGAGAAGATGCGGCAGTTGCGGCGTCAGGGCAAAACGGCCGATGCCCATGGCCATCATCAGTGCGACAAAACAGGCAAGCAAGCGAATCAAGGGAGACATGGCACGAGTTCCAGCTGAGGATCAATGACCGTCAGGCTAGGACTGATTGACTTTCTTTAAAAATGAATAATAGTGAGTAACTTGTTCTTTTTTGGAGAATGGCGTGGAATTCAGTCAATTGCGAATTTTCCAGGCAGTGGCGCAGGAAGAGTCCATCACTCGTGCCGCTGAACGCCTGCACCGGGTACCGTCCAACCTGTCGACCCGGCTTAAACAGCTGGAAGAGCAACTCGGTGTCGAACTGTTCCTGCGCGAGCGTCAGCGTTTGCAGCTATCGCCCGCGGGAAAAGTCTTGCTGGACTACACCACCAGGTTGTTTGCCTTGCATGATGAGGCGCATGCAGCCGTACAGGGCGGGCAACCGGCCGGCGACTTCGTGCTCGGCACCATGTACAGCACCGCTGCCATTCACCTTCCGGCGCTTTTGGCGCGCTATCACCGAACCTACCCGGCGGTGAACCTTCAGGTGCAGTCCGGGCCCAGCGGCGAATTGCTGGAAGGCTTGCTGACCGGCCGTCTCGACGCGGCGCTGGTGGACGGGCCACCGGAACTGGCGGGACTCGACGGTGTGCTGTTGTGTGAAGAGCGACTGGTACTGATCAGCGAGGCCGACCACCCGCCAGTGCTCAGCGCGCGGGATGTGCAAGGGCGATCGGTGTTCACCTTTCGCCAGGGCTGCTCTTACCGGATGCGCCTGGAGGCCTGGTTTTCCCACGATCACGCGGCGATGGGCCGGGCGATGGAGATCGAGTCCTATCCCGGGATGCTTGCGTGCGTGATTGCCGGTTCCGGGGTGGCGCTGATGTCGGAGTCGATGCTCGCCAGTCTGCCGGGCCGTGAAAGTGTGGCGGTACACCCGCTGGCCGAGCCTTTTGCCACGGCCACCACTTGGCTGATGTGGCGCAAGGGCATGGTCGGGGCCAACCTGAATGCGTGGATCGAGCAGCAAAAGGCGGTGTATCCGTCGGCGCAGATTCAAGCGCGTGCGACTGCCTGAGTTGACATTGATCAATTGTGATCGATTCAGTAACAGATCATTGCCAATTTGGTCGAGCATTGCACTGTACTTCAGACTATTATCAGTGCGAAGGGGCTACAGAATTCCGGCCGCTCGGCACTACCCTGAAGGGGGCATCATGAAAGAGAAAATCCAGAACTGGCTGCATGACCTGGGTGTCGCACTCGGTTTGATCGAACCGCCTCTGCAGCCTGTGCCAATTCGCACGGACGACGAACAGCGCCGCCGCCAGCCGCGGCGCCGGTAATCCTGCAGGCGCTCGCGCGCGCGATGGACGTTAACGATAGCGTTGGTTGCCTGCAAGTACGCGGCGCCCGGGGATTTTTCGCGAGCAAGCTCGCTCCTACAGGGATGCATACCGGGTTGGCGCAGGCGGCGATCATGATCGTTAATGTCTACTAATCTCCAGCAAAAACCGACTCAAGTCTTGCGCCGTCCTGGCCGTCTTGAGCAGTCGGTCCTCCTCGGCGGTAAAGGCCGTCAAGCCGAACTCATCTTCCAGATGGAAGATCAACTCTTCGATATCCGTTTTATCCAATCCCAACTGCGCCAGGCTGGCGTTGTCGTCGAAGTCATCCCGACCTTCCAGCAGACGGCTGATGAAATGATGCACTGCGGCACGAACGGCAGCTTTTTTCATGATGGTTCTTCGAGGGCGGTATTGTTGTTGTCCCTGCGTTGAATGTCCTGAAGATGAGTACAGCAGGCTTCAGCCGTGGCAGCGTTGCCACTGGTCAATCATGTGGCGCAAATGCTCGCCGGAGAAACTGCCAAAATGGCCACCATGCACCGTGCGAATCGGCAGGGTATGCAAGCGCTGCAGGCTGCGCGCGTAGTCATCGAGGTTGGAGTGGTAGGCGTCTTCGATCAACGGTCCGTCATAAATGATATCGCCGCTGAACAGGGTCTCGGTCGCCGCTTCGTACAGGCAGATGCCGCCCGGTGAGTGTCCAGGCGTGTGCACGACCTGCAACAGCCGGTTGCCCAGATCCAGCACATCTCCGTCTTCGATAAGCCCTGTAGCCGGCGCGGCCTTGACGCTGTACTCGGCGTAGCAAAGCGGGCAGTCCGGATGCGCCTCGAACATGTCGTCACCGACGAAAGCCCTGCTCAAGTCGTTTTCGCCGTCCGGTGCGGCGAGGATGTCCGCTTCGGCGGGGTGCACCAGGCGCTCGGGAAATTCGTGATGACCGGCGATGTGATCGAAATGGCAATGACTGGCCACCGCCACCAACGGCCGCTCGGTGATCCACGGCAACTGCTCGCGCAGGCTGACCAGCCCCGAACCGCTGTCCAGCAGCAGGTCTTTGTCACGGCCTTGAATGTGCCAAAGGTTGCAGCGGTAGAAGGGCCGGATGTACGGCTCGTGAATCAGGCGGATGCCGTCGCTGAGCTGTTTGACTTCGAACCACTGATCGCGAGAAACAATCTTCATCAAAGGTTTTCTCCAGACAAAAAAAACGGGTGTGGCAACCGACGCCACACCCGCCGAAGAAAGCATCAAGTCGTTATATTCAGCTTAGGCGGCGCTTGCCAGTGTCACCGGGCGACGGGACATCAGGCTGACCAGCACAAAGCTCACCAGGCCTACGCCGAGGCTGTAGTAGATCGGGGTGTTGGCGTCCAGACCATCCTTGACCATGAACAGCAGGGCAGTGGCGAAGCCCAGGCCCATGCTGGCGATGGCGCCGGCGGTGGTTGCGCGTTTCCAGAAGATCGCACCGATCAACGGGATCAGCATGCCGCCTACCAGCAGGTTGTACGCCAGGGTCAGGGCGCTGATCACGTCGTTCACGACCAGGGCGATAGCCAATACCACAACACCGGTCAGCAGGGTCACCAGACGGTTCATGCCCAGGCTCGACTGTTTACCGCCGCGCAGTTTCGGCAGCAGGTCTTCGGTCAGGGTCGTGGCAGCGGCGAGCAGGCCGGCGCTGGCGGTGGACATCATGGCGGCCAGTGCAGCAGCGATGACCAGGCCACGGATACCGTCCGGCAGGGACAGTTTGACGATGGCGGCGAATGCGTTGTTGACGTTGTCCAGATTCGGGATCAAGACGTGTGCAGCCATACCGATCAAGGCACAGGCCAGGCCGTAGACGATGCAGTAGATACCTGCGGCGGTACCGGCGTATTGCGCGACTTTGGCGGTCTTGACGGTGAACACCCGTTGCCAGATGTCCTGACCGATCAGGATGCCGAAGAAGTAGATCATGAAGTAGGTGATGATGGTGTCCCAGCCGATCGTGGTGAAGCTGAAGCTTGCCGCCGGCAGTTTCAACACCAACTCATCCCAGCCGCCAACGCGGTACAGGCAGATTGGCAACAGGATGAACATCAGGCCTACGGTCTTGATTACGAACTGGACGATATCGGTCAGGGTCAGGGACCACATGCCGCCAATGGCCGAGTAGATCACGACCACGCCGCCGCCCAGCAGTACCGACACCCAGAATGGCAGGCCGAACAACACTTGCAATACGGTACCGATGGCCAGGATCGAGGTCACGCCGATCATCAGTGCGTACGCCAGCATGATCGCCGCGCTCGCGGAGCGGGCCATTGGGTTGTAGCGTTTCTCCAGTACTTGGGTAACGGTGTAGATCTTCAGTTTCAGAAGCGGTTTGGCGAGGAACAGGTTCAGCGCGACGATCCCGCAACCCAGTGCGGCGCATAGCCAGAAGCCGGAGATGCCATGTACGTAACCCAGACGCACGGTGCCCACGGTGGACGCGCCGCCGAGAACGGTAGCGGCCATGGTGCCCATGTACAGGGTCGGGCCGAGGTTACGACCTGCGACCAAAAAGTCTTCGTTGGTCTTAGCCTTGCGCATGCCGTAATAGCCGAGAAGCAGCATCGCGGCGGCGTAGATGAGAACGACGAATAAATCCAATGCCATGATGGCGTGTCTCCGATTGTCTTTTTTATGGTGAAACTGAAATCAATCCCTATGGAACACTCAATTGCTGTGGGAGCGTGGCTGGCCCGTGATGAAGGTGCCACGGTCTGTCAGGCAGACCGCGTCATCGTTCTTCGCGGGCAAGCCACGCTCCCACAGGTCATGCATTGACCACAGGTAATGCGTTTAATCAGGCGACTTGTCGCGTCGCCGGTTTTGCGAGCGTTTGCGCTCGTTTGCTGCGTGGATCATTCGGGCCAAATACCGCAGCCGATTCCGGGAACAGGCTCAGCAATGCCAGGTACACCAGCGAGGCCAGGCCCAGGGTGACGGGCAAGCTGATGTCGATTCCACCGGCCATTTCGCCCAGCGGGCCGACAAACTGCCCCGGCAGGTTCACAAAGCACAGGCCAACGGCCGCGCTTGGAATCCATGCACCCAACCCACGCCAGTTCCAGCCGTGGGTGAACCAATAGCGACCACCTTTTTCGCCGCGGGTGAACACTTGCAGGTCATCCGGGCAGTAGAAGCCGCGACGCACCAGCAGGCCGATGATCATGATCACCATCCACGGGGTAGTGCAGGTGATGATCAGCACCGCGAAAGTCGACACGCTCTGCACCAGGTTCGCGGCAAAGCGCCCGATGAAGATGAAGGCAATCGACATCACGCCGATCAGCAGCGTGGCCTTGACCCGCGACAGTGCCCGTGGGAACACGCTGGACATGTCCAGGCCGGTACCGTAGAGCGAAGTGGTGCCCGTGGACATGCCGCCGATTACTGCAATCAGGCACACCGGCAGGAAGAACCAGCTCGGCGAGACCGCCAGCAACCCGCCGACGTAGTTGTTGGCCGCGATGTAGTCCGGTGCCTTGATCGCGACGATGGTCGCGGTGGCGAGGCCGAACAGGAACGGAATGAAGGTCGCGATCTGCGAGATCACCACCGCGGCCATGATCCGGCGCTTGGAGGTGTCACGCGGAATGTAGCGCGACCAGTCGCCGAGGAACGCACCGAAGGAAATCGGGTTGCTCATGGCTACCAGTGCCGCACCGATGAAGGCCGCCCAGAAACCTGGCTGGCCCATGTTGACGGTGCCGGCGTAGTTCACATCGAAAGGCCCGGCGAAGGCGAAGATGCCCAGCAGGAACAGCAGGCTGGCGCTCCACACTGCGATCTTGTTGACCCACAGCAGGAAGCGGAAACCATAGATGCAAACGGTCAGCACCAGAACCGCGAACAGACCGTAGGCCAGGCCCAGGGTCAGGTCGGTTTCCGGCAGGCCGATCAAGCGTTTGGCGCCACCGATCAGTGCATCACCCGAACTCCACACCGAGAGCGAGAAGAAGGCGATGGCGGTCAACAATGACAGGAACGAACCGACGATTCGCCCATGCACGCCGAAGTGCGCACCGGAAGACACGGCGTTGTTGGTGCCATTGATCGGGCCGAACAGACCCATTGGCGCGAGGATCAGCGAACCGAGCAACACACCCAGCACAATCGCCCAGGCCCCAGCCTGAAAAGACAGGCCGAACAGGACCGGGAAACTGCCGAGTACGGCGGTGGCGAAGGTGTTGGAGCCACCGAAGATCATCCGGAACAAGTCCGTCGGGCCAGCGGTGCGTTCGTTGTCCGGGATCTGTTCGACCCCGTGGGTTTCAATTTGCGTAAGGCTTTGGTCGTTGTTGTTGTTATTCATGATCTGCTCCGATCACAAAGGCGCGCTCATCGTGTGTGAGCGTCGCCTGTTTGGCTAAGGGGGTGGCAGCCCTTCCGGCATGGCGGACAAATGTTCGTGACAGGCTAGCCATAGGCCTTGTTGTTCTTGGCCAGACGCTTGTTTCTTGAAAACAATCGTCTCGCGCTCCTGGCTAAAGTGCTGTTCCCCTTGCATGCGCAGCTCGGTGGCCACGTCATGAATGAAAATCGCCACGTCACCTTGCAGGCTGACGAAGGCGTTGCTCGAGGTGCACGAAAGCACCTCGAAGCCGTCCTCGGCACGCCAGCTGTCCCACAATGCCTGATAGGCATCGCGCGACAGCAGGGGCTGTTCGAGGGTGTAGAAGACGAAGCTGGCGTCAACGCTGAAGGCGCCGAAGTAGGCTTCGCGATCGTTACGAGCGAAGGCCGACACCAGATCGGCGGCGGCTTTCAATACCTGATCACGTTCGTTCATGACCGGTCCTCAGCGGTGGACCACGCCAGGCAGTACGCAGAGCATTTCGTACAGCAGGTTGGCGGCCAGCAGCGAGGTGTTGCCGGTGGTGTCATAAGCGGGCGAGACTTCTACCAGATCGCAACCGACCAGGTCGAGGCCTTGGCAGCCACGAACGATCTCGATGGCCTGAATGGTTGTCAGACCGCCGATTTCCGGGGTGCCGGTACCTGGCGCCCAGGCCGGGTCGATACCGTCGATATCAAAGCTCAGGTAAACCGGACCGTTGCCGACTTTTTCGCGAACTTCAGCCATCAGCGGTTCCAGGGATTTGTGCCAGCACTCTTCGGCTTGAACCACGCGGAAACCCTGGTTACGGCTCCAGTTGAAGTCGTCAGCGGTGTAGCCCTGGGCGCGCAGGCCAATTTGGACAACACGGTCCGGGTCCAGAAGGCCTTCTTCAACAGCGCGACGGAAGGTGGTGCCGTGGGCGATTTTCTCGCCGAACATGTGATCGTTCACATCGGCGTGGGCGTCGATGTGCACCAGGCCGACCTTGCCGTGCTTTTTATGGATGGCACGCAGGATCGGCA
>Ga0302169_10000688_pt1 | contig 10209 bp, 6 predicted proteins | sample I_Fen_N1_3_FD_193493 | JGI IMG/M metagenome (GOLD analysis project Ga0302169, IMG submission 193493) | Peat permafrost microbial communities from Stordalen Mire near Abisko, Sweden - I_Fen_N1_3 | ecosystem: Environmental > Terrestrial > Soil > Wetlands > Permafrost | place: Sweden: Abisko...
TCAATATTTTTATTGTTTAATATCAACTATTTAACTAATAAAAAATCCTATATTATTGCATGCACCAGCAGTACTAGTGAATTGCCACCTTGATAGCCTTGCGCTATTCAGTGTGTTTGCGAACACTTCCGTATTAGTACCTGATATCAATAACCCTTTCGCATACCGCACTTCAGACCAGAAGTTCAAAGAGTTTTTATAGCAAATTCACTCATTGATATTGCAAAAAAACTGGCAAATACAAAACTCAGTAACAGCAGCTTAACACCAAGGCATTGCAACGACGAACATCTGGCCATTGATTTAAACTTATTATTTCCTTGGTTACTTTCTATTCCGAACAAACAACTCGAAGACATTCACGTAACCAGCGATGTACCGGATCGGCATCCAGTCGCGGGTGCCAGAGCATGGCCACGGTGAAAGAAGGCAATGACAACGGAAGCTCGAAACTGTGCATGCCTTGTCGCAGGTCGGCGCTGTGGCGCTCCGGCACGCTGACAATCAAATCACTGGTCCGGGCGAGCGAGAGTGCCGTCGAGAAGCCGGCAACGATGGTGGCGACCTGGCGCGCCAACCCGAGCCTTTCAAGCGCATCATCAATCGGCCCCTTGTCCAGGCCGCGCCGGGACACGCTGATGTGACTGCCCGCGGCGAAACGTGCGGCGCTGATCGGGCCCTGGCTCAACGGATGCCCCGAACGCACCACGCCGATGAACCGGTCACGAAACAGGCCCTGGGTACGCAATTCCGGACCGGCGCCCTTGCCCACCACCCCGGTTTCCAGATCCACCGTGCCGTCGCGCAGTGAGGTGCTGTCCTTGTCGGGTTTGTGCACGAAGCGCAGTCGTACACCCGGCGCTTGCCCGGCGATGTGCGCAATCAGCCTGGCGCCGAAATTTTCCACGAAACCTTCGCGGGTGCGCAGTGTGAACGTGCGATGCAATTGCCAGAGGTCGGGCTGCTCGGCCGGGCGCAATACCGCTTCGACCTCCTGCACCAATTGACTGACCCGCTCACGCAACTCCAGCGCACGGGGTGTGGGCACCAGGCCGCGTCCGGCCCTGACCAGCAGCGGATCGCCAGTGGTTTCGCGCAGTCGCGCCAGTGCCCGGCTCATCGCCGACGGACTCAGGCGCAAGCGCTTGGCGGCGCGGGCCACGCTGCCCTCTGCCAGCAGCACATCAAGGGTGATCAGCAAGTTGAAATCGGCGCTGGACATGCATGCCTCATGACTTGGTTATAGGGCGCTGAACGCACGTATAAAGTGCAAATGATGCGTCTTCCGCCATGTTAGGCGCGGGCGTAGATTTCCGATAGCTCCAATCGGGAGTGGCCACGACAGGGGGATCGCATGAATTGCGCAACGGCAATGACAGAGGGCCGGCAACGAACAGGATCAGGCAGGTGGGCACTGGCCAGCCTGTCATTGTCGATGCTGCTGTCCGCCCTCGGCACCAGCATCGCCAACGTCGGTTTGCCGACGTTGGCCCAGGTGTTCGAGGCGTCCTTTGAGCAGGTGCAGTGGATCGTCCTCGCGTATCTGCTGGCCATCACCACGCTGATCGTCAGCGTCGGGCGGCTCGGCGACCTGGCCGGGCGGCGACGCCTGCTCCTGGGCGGGATTGGCGTGTTCACCCTGGCTTCGGCCTTGTGCGGCCTGGCACCGACCCTCGGCCTGCTGATCGGCGCGAGGGTCCTGCAAGGCCTCGGCGCGGCGATCATGATGGCCCTGACCATGGCCTTCGTCAGCGAGACGGTGCCCAGGGAAAGGACCGGCAGCGCCATGGGCTTGCTCGGGACGATGTCGGCGATGGGCACCGCGATGGGGCCCTCGCTCGGTGGCCTGCTGATCGGCGCGAGGGTCCTGCAAGGCCTCGGCGCGGCGATCATGGTGGCCCTGACCATGGCCTTCGTCAGCGAGACGGTGCCCAGGGAAAGGACCGGCAGCGCCATGGGCTTGCTCGGGACGATGTCGGCGATGGGCACCGCGATGGGGCCCTCGCTCGGTGGCCTGCTGATCGGCGGGTTCGGCTGGCGGGCGATGTTCCTGATGATACTGCCGTTGGGTCTGGTGACGCTGCTGCTGGCTTATCGCTACTTGCCTGCCGATCGGCGCAAAGCGGAGACCGTGCGCAGCGGTTTCGACCCGCTCGGCAGCTTGCTGCTGGCCCTGATACTGGGCGCTTATGCCTTGGCCATGACCCTCGGCCGCGGCCACTTTGGTCCGTTGAACATCGCCCTGCTGCTGGCGGCATGCGTCGGCGTCGGCCTGTTCATTCGGGTTGAGGCACGCGTCGCTGCGCCGCTGATTCGCCTGGCCATGTTGCGCGATCCACAGTTGAGCGCCAGCCTGGCCATGAGCCTGCTGGTCACGACGGTGATGATGGCAACGCTGGTGGTCGGGCCCTTCTACCTGTCGCGGGCGCTCGGGCTGGATGCGGTCGAAGTCGGGTTGACGTTGTCCGTCGGCCCGTTGGTGGCGGCATTGGCCGCAGTGCCCGCCGGGCGCAGTGCCGACCGCTTCGGCGCGCGGCGCATGACCCTCGCCGGGCTCATCGCCATTGCACTGGGCTGCTTCATACTGTCGGCTCTGCCGAGGACGTTCGGCATCGGCGGCTACCTCGCCCCCATGGTTATCATCACCTTGGGTTACGCGGTGTTCCAGACCGCCAACAATACCCTGGTCATGAGCGATGTTGCGCCGGACCGGCGGGGCGTGGTTTCCGCTTTGCTCAACCTGTCGCGCAATCTCGGGCTGATCACCGGCGCCTCGGTGTTGGGCGCGGTATTTGCCCTGGCATCGTCGACGGTCGACATCAATACCGCGCATCCCGAGGCGGTTGCCAGCGGCATGCGCGTAACCTTCATGGTCGCGTGGGGACTGATCGGTATCGCTTGTTTGATCGCCCTGGCCAGCCGCCGCGGCGTATCGGCCTGAGCCGCCCGGTTCAGGTGGATGCCGTCTACTGCTGCAACACCACCAGCGGCGTGTCTTTCTTGACGATGCAGGTCGCCAGTTCCGAGCCCTTGCCCTGGCCGATATTCTTCGCCCCATGGCCAGTGCCTGCCGGCCAGGGATGAGGCGAGCACGACGCCGTGACGTCGGGCTCGCCTGTCACTCAGTGAGGCGCGCGAGGGATGGTCTTGAGCAGGTCTTCAGGGCTGATGTGGCCGACCACTGACTGAACGCTGCCCGGTTGCGGCAGGTCCAGGATGTGGCCCTTCATCTTGCCGATCACGTGCATTTCGCAAGGCTTGCAGTCGAACTTCAGCGTCAGCACTTCATCGCCGTGCACCAGCTGCATTGGCGCGACCTTGGTGCGTACGCCGGTGACACCCTTGGCCTGTTTCGGGCAGAGGTTGAAGGAAAACCGCAGGCAGTGCTTGGTGATCATCACCGGCACTTCGCCAGCCTCTTCGTGGGCCTCGTAGGCCGCGTCGATCAGCTTTACCCCGTGGCGGTGATAGAAGTCGCGGGCCTTCTGGTTGTAGACGTTGGCCAGGAACGACAGGTGCGATTCCGGGTACACCGGTGGCGGAGTGGTCTCGGCTTTGCGGCCGCCCCGTGGGTGGGCGGCGATGCGCGCCACGGTCAGCGCTTCGATCACTTCGCGGCGCAAGGCCTTGAGCTGCGAGTTGGGGATGAACCAGGCCTGGGGTGCGTCCAGCTTGATGTTCGTGGCGTGGTACTCGGTGGTGCCCAGTTGGCCCAGCAGATCGTGCAGTTGCTCCAGGGCCTGTTCCGGCTTGTTGGCCACACCGAACGGACCGTCCAGGGCAACGCTGGCGCTGATGCCCTCTTCACTGGTGGCGGTCAGTTCCAGGCGATCCTCGCGCAGGTGCGCGACCCACGAGAGGCCGATCCGGCGCTCGGCGGAGGTCTTTTGCAGCGCCTGAGCCCAGTTATGATCCAGGTTGCGGCTGAGCGGGTGATTCGGGCGCAACTGGTGCAATCCCTTAGGCATCTCGTTTGGCTCGACGCGGTAGCGGTAGCGCTTCTCGCCGTCCTCTTCGAACTCGCCCCTGGGCTCGGCGATGTTGGTCCGCCAGCCCACCACTTCACGCTTGACCAGCACATTGAGGCCGTCGCCGTTGGACAGCGGTTCGTGGGTGACCACCAGCAGATCACGCTTGCCGACTTTTTCCACCACGCCCACCGGCAGGCCGGTGAAGGTCGGCGAGTCGAAGGCGCCGATGTCGATCTTGCGTTCGCTGACGAAGTAGTCGGTGCTGCCACGGTGGAAGGTCTTGTCCGGATCGGGCAGGAAGAAGTGCGCGGTACGACCGCTGGAGGCACGGGCCAGGTCCGGGCGGTCTTCAAGTACATCGTCCAGGCGCTGGCGGTAATAGGCGGTGATGTTTTTCACATAGCCCATGTCCTTGTAGCGCCCTTCGATCTTGAATGAACGCACGCCGGCTTCCACCAGGGCGCGGATGTTGGCGCTCTGGTTGTTGTCCTTCATCGACAGCAGGTGCTTCTCGTAGGCGATCACCCCGCCCTTTTCGTCTTTGAGGGTGTACGGCAGGCGGCAGGCCTGGGAGCAGTCGCCCCGGTTGGCGCTGCGGCCGGTCTGCGCATGGGAAATGTTGCACTGGCCGGAGAACGCCACGCACAGCGCGCCGTGGATGAAGAACTCGATCGCCGCGTCGGTCTCGTCGGCGATGGCGCGGATTTCCTGGAGGTTCAGCTCGCGGGCCAGCACCAGTTGCGAGAAACCGGCCTGATCAAGGAACTTCGCCCGCGCCAGGGTGCGGATGTCGGTCTGCGTACTGGCGTGCAGTTCGATCGGCGGGATATCCAGTTCCATCACGCCCAGGTCCTGGACAATCAGCGCGTCGACCCCGGCATCGTAGAGTTGGTGGATCAGCTTGCGCGCCGGCTCCAGCTCGTTGTCGTGCAGGATGGTGTTGATGGTGGTGAACACCCGGGCGTGGTAGCGATGGGCAAACTCCACCAGTTGGGCGATATCGCTCACTTCGTTGCAGGCATTGTGGCGGGCGCCGAAGCTTGGGCCGCCCAGGTACACGGCGTCGGCGCCATGCAAAATGGCCTCGCGGGCGATGGATACGTCGCGGGCGGGGCTAAGCAATTCGAGGTGATGCTTGGGTAGGGACATGTGTTTTTAGTCTGGCTTGTCACGATCAAGGCACGCATTGTAGCGGCGAAACACCAGACCGGCACCCGTAGGCTGCCCGATGGCAGCTGCTCAGTGCGCAGCGCCACCGGATACACCAGCGCGAATCAGCCCTTGGCTGCCATCGCGGTGACTTCCACACGCATGCCTTCGACCGCCAGGGCGGCCACGCCAACGGCGGCGCGTACCGGCCATGGCTTGGCGAAAAAGCGCTGGTAAACCTCGTTGAAGGCAGCGCGGTCGGCCATGTCGGTGAGGTAGATGGTCAGGTGCAGAACCCGGTCCATGGCGCTGCCGGCACGCTCCAGCGCCACCTTCAGCGCCTGCAGGGTGCATTCGCTCTGAAGGCTGATATCGCCCAGTTCCAGGCTGCCATCAGCGCGGGTCGGGATCTGGGTGGAGACCAGCAGGCCGGCAAAACCGGCGACGTCGGAGGAGATGGAATCGGCATCGGGGTCAGGAACGAAGGTGATGTCTTGATTGGCCATGGGAAACTCTTGCTCGAGGGGCTAAAGGGTCAGTCGAAACTGGGCGGCCAGTTTACAGGGCCATCGCCAGGCCGTCCCTGAATAACGCCGCATCCAGGGTCCTGGCGTGCATGGCAATTTTCGCGACGGACATCACGCCCCGGCATTGCTGTGGCGACCTGACGAAAACATCGGCGTCAGGCCACGCGCTCAACCTTCTGCGCCCGGCGCTTCCTCTCGGCGCCGCTCCAGCGCATCAAGACGATTCGAACGAACTTGTTCCAGGCATAACCCACCACGATCCCGCCGACGATAGCGATAACCACGGCCAGTACAGGGCTGTCATTGATGCGACGGGCCACGGACTGGAATTGAAAGTGCGTCAGATAAATGTACAGCGTCGACGCCGCTATGGAGGCGAGCCCCCGCGCGATGAGCCCCGGCACGGGCACCGAGCGGATCCAGATCACCGCGAGCACCGCAGGCACGGCCACATCGATGTATTCGCTGACGCCAACCGCGGGCAATCCATGTCCATAGAACTCCAGTACGTCGCGCCCGCCGAGCACAACGACCGCCACCGCACTGGCCAGCCATTTGCGGCGGGTAGAGTCGGCATAGTGAATGGCCATGCCGAGCACCATGATCGCCAGGTAATGCTGCGGCACCCGGTTATTGAGCGCTGAAGCGTCAAACACATACGCACTGATCAACAGATCGGCCACTGCCAGCAGGCAGGACGCCATGAGCAAATAACGGAATGGATGGCAAAGGATGATTTTCCTGACGCGCTCGAAGGACAACACCAGCCCGATGATCACGATCATCTGCAACAGCACTTCAATGTACCAATAGGTGAAGTTGCCGATGTCTTTGGGCGAAAACCAGTTGGATATCATCAAGACTGACGGCCAATGAACCCTGTCGAACAGCACCTGGGTCAACAGCGTATACAGGACCGTGGGCACCGCGATAGTGGCCATGGACTTGAAGAGCGTACTGGCGTTACCCCGCTCATTGATGGCCTGGAATTGAAACCTCGCCAGGCTGATACCGGACACGACGAACAACACGGCCGTTTCGCCGAAAAACGCCCAATCTGAAAACAGCTGAAAATGCCCTGCCACAATCATCACGATGGACATGACCCGCAGCAACACGGGCACTTCCATTGCCCGAACAGCCAGCCGCGACGGTTTGGCAGTGTTGGCCAGCTCACCCAGATCACGGACCGGCAGCATTTCCCATCGCTCGGGCAGATGCCCGATCAACCGCTCAAGGACCATTGAAGCCTGGACGAACGACAGCGAATCGCCGCCCAGCTCCACAAACGACAGGCTGGCATCGATATGCGCGACTTCGAGGATTTCGGACCAGGCAGCCGCCAGCTTGAGCGCCAGCGGCGACAGGTTCTGGCTCGAGCCTGGAGCAGCCGTATCCGTTGAGGTGCCCGCTGCAGCCAGCGTCCGCTTATCGATCTTGCCGTTCGGCGTCAACGGGATAGCATCCAGAAACACGAACAACGCCGGCACCATGTAGTCGGGAAGTTCCTTGCTGACATGCTCGCGCAATTGAACCGACGAAACAGGCTGGGTTGAAACGCAATAGGCCACCAGCCTCACGTTCGAACGATCATTCGCCGCCAGCACCACGCACTGTTTGATCCGAGGATGGCGCGAAATGGCGCCTTCGATTTCACTCAGCTCGATCCGGTGCCCGCGAATCTTGACCTGGCTGTCACCGCGCCCCAGAAACATGACACTGCCATCTGGAAGATAGGTGCCAAGGTCGCCGGTCTTGTAGCAAATGTCGTCCGGGACATGGGTAAAGGGATTGACCACAAAACTATCCCGGGTCTTCGCCGCGTCGCCCCAGTAACCCAATGATAAATAGGGGCTGCGAATCAGGATTTCCCCCACCTCTCCGGGGCCGGCCAACTGGCTGGCGTCATTCACCACCAGCAGCTGTGCGCCGTCTATTCCTTTGCCCAGTGGTATCCGGGAATTGTCGGCGGCGGGATCGAGCGGGTGAAACGCCATGGCCTGCGGCGTTTCCGTCGTGCCGTAGAAATTCACGCTCTTGGCATCAGGTGCAATGACGCGGATTTGTTCGTACAACGTTTCGCTCAGGGCGTCTCCACCCCAAAACAGATAGCGCAGGTCGTTGAGTCGGGTTCCATTGATCTTTGCGCCCGCTTCAATGAGCTTGCCCAAGGGCGGCGTCAGGTGAATCACCGAAATGGCATGCTTATGTAGCCATGTGGCCAGGGCCGATGGATCGATCACCATCGACTGCGCCGGTATGACCACTTTCGCGCCGATCGACAGCGGCGTGAATACGTCCCTGTAGACGGGGTCATGACCCAATCCGGACAACAGGGAAAAGCAATCTTTTTCCGATAGCGAATGATGCCGGGTATGCCATTCGATGAAATGAACCAGGGGCGCATGGTGGGTGACAATCCCCTTCGGTTCACCGGTACTGCCCGATGTGAAGGTGATGTAGGCCGGATGAGCCGGGTCGACTTGGGGCAAATCCTCTGGATCAACGGCGAATGCTTGCGGTAATTCAGTGGGGGATTCAGCAATGCTCACCACCCGCGGATGAGCAATGCCTGGCCCTGGCTCGAACGTCGCGCCGCCGCAGAGCAACACAAAAGAGGGCTGCAGTATGCGAACGATCTGGTCGATGCGCGCAGCGGGATAGGCCATGTCGGCGACGCTGAACGTCAATCCGGCACGTGAGGCGCCGAGCATGGCGTAGACCAAACCGGCGCAGCGGTTCGAAACGATCACCACCCGGTCTGAGGCGTTGGCGCCCTGTTCAATCAGCAAACTGGCAATGTGCCTGCTTGTCTCTTCCAGTTGACGATAACTGCACGTCACATCGTGCGCGATGACTGCCGTTGCATCGGGCGTGCGTCTGGCCTGCTGCAAGAAATCCATGAATATCGGACGTTCGACACAATATTCCAGGGTCAGCGTTGGGTTGGGGCGAACATCCTGCATTTATTGATCCTACTCCGCATGAAGTCGATTGCGACCCGGTACCCATGACCGCAATCGAATTGACGCCGTCATTCCTTGGTCAGCGCTCCGGGTAAGGCAGCGCCCTGCTGGAAAATCACCGTTTGCGCTGGCATCGGCGCCGGGAAACCGGCCTCGCCGAGGGCATCCTTGATGATGCGGTTGGTGTCGAAATACACCTGCCAGTAGTTTTCGTTGTGGCAATAAGGACGCACCGCCAGCACCGGCCCAACCAGGTTGAACTCGAGAATCTCCACATCCACCGCCGGCTCGGCGAGCACATTGGGGATGGTCGCGATTTTCTCCTTGAGCAAGGTCGCCGCCGCCTTCCAGTCGGCCGCGCCGGACAACTGTGCCTTGAGTTCAACACGGCGGAACGGATTGTGGGTGAAATTCTGGATGTTGTCGCTGAAGATCTTGTTATTGCCCACCAGGGTCAGCACGTTGTCCGGGGTGTTGATCGCTGTGGCGAACAGACCGATTTCGGTGACCGTGCCGGTGACCCCGCCGGCGCAGATGAAATCGCCCACCTTGAACGGGCGCAGGACAATGATGAAGGCGCCGGCCGCCAGATTGGCCAGCAACCCCGACCAGGCCATGCCGATCGCCAGGCCGACCGCGGCGAGCAGCGCGGCAAAGGTGGTGGTCTGCATGCCGAGGTAACCGAGGATGCCGATCACCAGGATGATATTCAGCGTCACCGTGATCGCCGAGCCCACATAGCGCAGCACGGTCGGGTCGACCTTCTGTTTGCCCAGGGCCTTCTGCACCATATGGACGGCAAAGCCGATCAGCCAGCGCCCGACGATCCAGAACGCGATCGCGGTCAGAATCTTCACTGCGAAAGCGGCCCCGTAGGCCTGCACGATGGCGATGAGGGCGTTGAACTTGGCGGTGGTTACATTAACGATTGTCTCGTCCATGGGGGGAGCTCGCAAATGAGGGTTGACCTCAAGACGCTAGCACAGCCGGCGAGCCCCGCCAGTCGGTCGAACAAGGCGCCGCGCGCAGCTGTATCAAAGCTGCATTACACCTGGCCGTAGCAGGAAAAACCATGATCAATCAAATCGGCGAGGCGGGCTGGCGCTCGAGCTGTTTGTTTGCTGGTGTACGCGCTCCCCTGTAGGAGCTGGCTTGCCAACGATGGTCGTTAACGATAATGCGTGTGAACGGGATAAACGCGGCGCACTTGAGTCCATCGCCAGCAAGCTGGCTCCTGCAGAGGACGGTGCCCACGCTGCAAATCAATGAAAGTGCAAAAAAAGGCTCTTCACGCAACCGCTGGACACACAGGTATTGCTTTATCTGGTTTCCCGCGATTGCGTACGCATTAAAAAGCCCGCTCAGGGCGGGCTTCGAAGATCAAGTAGGTGGCCAGCGCTGGTCTCTGGCTTACAAGGTTTATCAGGCCTCCCACAGAACAGTCATGAAACCAACATGCAGCTAAAAGTACTGTCCTGCTTCACACGGCATAAGGGCTGGATCTCAGCGCGGAGATCTTTCTAACCGTGTACCCTTCGGAGCGCGCCCCACGCCTCCTCGCTATCCGCTTGCGCATCAGTCTGCGTTTTCACCTAC
>Ga0302169_10000689_pt1 | contig 10208 bp, 11 predicted proteins | sample I_Fen_N1_3_FD_193493 | JGI IMG/M metagenome (GOLD analysis project Ga0302169, IMG submission 193493) | Peat permafrost microbial communities from Stordalen Mire near Abisko, Sweden - I_Fen_N1_3 | ecosystem: Environmental > Terrestrial > Soil > Wetlands > Permafrost | place: Sweden: Abisko...
TTCGGCCTGGGACTTGCCGAATTGGGCGTCCACCAGAATGGCCTCTTTCTCACCGCTGACCAGTACCGATGTCACCGGAAAAATGGCCTTTTCGCCAGGGTTGTAGACATCCAGGGTCAATGTCGACGCAGCGGCGTGAGCGGCGAATCCGAGAGCGGTGGTCGCCAGCAAAACGCGTTTGAGAGTGGTGAAACCGATCATCTTTTGCTCCGTATCCAATGGCTGTGGTGGTCCCTTGCAGGGGCGAGCAAGCTCGCTCCTACAGGGAACAGAGCTTAGTTGCCTGGTTCAGTACAAAAAATGCGATGCTGGAACATAGTTTGTTTCTGAAATCGGGCAAATCATGGATCGTCTACAAGCAATGCGGGTGTTCGTTACGGTGGTCGACCTCGGTAGCCAGTCGGCCGCCGCCGATCATCTGGAGCTTTCCCGGCCGGTGGTTTCCCGGTATCTGGCCGAGCTGGAAGACTGGGTCGGCGCGCGCTTGATGCACCGCACCACACGCAAGTTGAGCCTGACCGCGGCCGGCAGCGAAATCCTGCCGCGCTGCCGGCAAATGCTCGACTTGTCCAGCGACATGCAAGCCGCCGTCAGCGAACCGGACGAAGCACCGCGCGGCCTGCTGCGAGTCAGCGTCAGTACTTCATTCGGTCAGGCGCAACTGGCCGATGCCATGGCGGCGTACGTCAAGCGCTACCCCGGCGTGAGCATCGACATGCAGATGCTTGATCGCACGGTGAACCTGGTCGATGAGCGCATCGATCTGGCGATTCGCACCAGCAATGACCTGGACCCCAACCTGATCGCCCGCCGACTGACCGTCTGCCGCTCGGTGATCTGCGCCTCTCCTGCTTACCTGCGCGAGCACCCGGCGCCGCAGCGGGTCGAGGACTTGAGCCAGCACAATTGCCTGACCCATTCCTACTTCGGCAAAAGCCTGTGGCATTTCGAGCAGGAGGGCGAAGACGTCTCGGTGCCCGTGCAGGGCAACATCAGCGCCAACGAAGCCAGCACGCTCATGCGGGCGGCGATGGCCGGTGCCGGAGTGGCGATGCTGCCGACTTATCAGGCGGGCGTGCACATTCACAGCGGCGAGCTGGTCCGCCTGTTGCCAAGGGCCGAACCACGACAGATGAACGTGTATGCGGTGTACGCCTCGCGCAAGCACATGCCGGCGGCATTGCGCAGCCTGCTGGATTTTCTGGTGGTGAGGTTCCCCGAAGAACCGGTGTGGGACATCGGCCTCTAACCTCCGTTCCCTGTAGGAACTGGCTTGCCAGCGAAGGCGTCGTCACCGTCGACATTGATGCTGGCTGACAATCCGCAATCGCTGGCAAGCCAGCTCCCACAGGGGCCATCAACGTTCGTGGCATCACTGGCAACTCACTGGCACTGACCTATGCTCAAAGTAATACCGGAAGGTATTCGTTCAGAGGTCAATGCCATGAACATCAGAACAAGAAGATACCTCGCCATTTTCATCACCTGCGCGGTCACGCTCGGGCTCTATGGCGTTGCGGCCTGGCGGGTCGAGCAGTTACGCAACCTGCCCCGTGAATACGCCAGTTGCAACTTCGAGCAGTGCATTCCACACAACGCGACCCTCAATGCCCTCCGTTGACAAAGGGGATCAGGCCTCATTGCCCTGATCGGCCTTCAAGCGGTCGCGGAAGGCCTTGGGCGAGATCCCTACCCTGCGTCGGAACAGGCGTGTGAAGTTGGTCGGATCCGAGAACCCCAACACGTCGGACATTTCGTAAATGGTCATGCTTGTGTAGGTCAGCAAGCGCTTGGCCTCCAGCAATTGGCGTTCGTGCATGATCTGCAACGCCGGCTGACCGGCCAGCTCCCGACAGGTGCCATTGAGGTGGGACACGGAAATCCCCAGCCGATGGGCCAGATCCTCGACTTTGACATGCTGGCGATAAGTCTCTTCCACCAGTTGGATGAACCCGTTGAGGTACTCCCGCGCACGTTGCGGCCGCTGCGAGGCTGAACGACGCTGAATCACCTGACGGCTGACCCATACCATGATCACGCTGACCAGCGAATGCATCAGCATTTCCCGCGCCGGTTGGTGCCCCGTGTACTCGGCTTGCAACGCCGAAAACAAGCTGTTGAGGTACTCGCTGTTTTCACCCGCCGGGTAGCTCTCGGCCTGGGCCAGCGCATTCCCCGAATGCCCCAATTGCGCCTGCAGGTGGGCGATCAACGGCGCGGCGAGGGTGACGACGAACCCTTCGACATCTTCGGAAAAACGATAGCCATGCACGGATAACGGCGGCAGGACCAGGATCGCCGGCTCGCTCAGTTGCGTACGTTTGCCTTCGATTTCAAGCTCTGCCTGACCTTTGAACACGAAGAGCAACTGGCATAGATCCGGGTGGCGATGGGGTTTGATTTCCCATTGATGTTCGCGACTGCGTTTGGAAATGGTTTCACAGTGCAGCAAGTCCGGGGTTGGCCAATTCAGGCTTTCACCGTAGAGCTTGAACACCGGAATCGAAGGCAGGTCAGGCTTGTTCATCACTTCAATCCAGGCCTCGAAATAGATGACGGACGATAATCGCACCGATTGGCAGAATGCACAGATATCGGCTCAGTTTTCACCCTCAATTGACAGACTCGCAAGTGAAAAATGCAAGCACTCGATCCATAAAACTCGCTCAGCAACCCTGGTCGTGTGCTGCGTGGGAGCCATAAAAACAATGAAGCCCTGAAACCCAAGTTGCCATCATTGGCACCGGTCTTTCCGGTCTGCTGCTCGGTCAATGGCTGCACAACGCCGGCATCGACCCCCTCGTTCTCGAACGTCAGGGCCCGGGCTATGTGCTTGGGCGAATCCGCGCCGGGGCCCTTGAAAAAGGCATGGTAGAGCTGTTGCGCCAGGCCGGCGTGGGTCAGCGCATGGACGCCGAAGGATGGGTCCTCGGTGGCTTCGAACAGGCCCTCGACGGACGCCAAGTGCGTATCGATCTGCACGCCCTGACTGGCGGAAAAAACTGATGATCCAAGGCCAGACCGAGGTCATCCACGACCTGATGCCGCTCGTCAGGTCGCCGGGGGGGCGATGGCTTCCATGGCGTGGCGCGGCGGTCGAGGGCTATCGAATAGCCTGCTATCGATTTAAACTGGCGAGCACCCCCCGCTCGCCTTGCCACTGGCGGGTTATCACTGCCCGCAGGTTTTCTTCGTGACCAATCTCAAACAGCCTGAAACGCCCAAGCCGGCTATCCGCAGCGTATTGATCGCCCTGATGCTGGCAATTTTCCTCGGCGCCCTGGACCAAACCATCGTCGCCGTGTCGATGCCGGCCATTTCCGCGCAATTCAAGGACGTCAGTCTGCTGGCCTGGGTGATTTCCGGGTACATGGTGGCGATGACGGTCGCGGTGCCGATCTACGGCAAACTCGGCGACTTGTACGGGCGTCGCAAGTTGATGCTGTTCGGCATGGGCCTGTTCACCCTGGCGTCGTTGTTCTGCGGCATGGCCCAGAGCATGGAACAACTGGTGCTGGCGCGGATTTTTCAAGGCGTCGGTGCCGGCGGCATGATCTCGGTCAGCCAGGCGATCATCGGCGACATCGTGCCGCCACGGGAGCGCGGTCGCTATCAGGGTTATTTCAGCAGCATGTACGCCGTGGCCAGCGTGGCCGGTCCGGTGCTGGGTGGCTACATGACTGAATACCTGTCCTGGCGCTGGGTGTTCTTGATCAACTTGCCGCTGGGCCTGGGTGCCTGGCTGGTGGCCAATCGCACCCTGGTGGGCTTGCCGATACCGCAACGCAAGCCAGTCATCGATTACCTCGGCACCCTGCTGATGATCATCGGGCTGACGGCGTTGCTGCTGGGCATTACCCTGGTTGGCCAGGGACATTCATGGCGCAGCGTGGAGGTGCTGGCCCTGCTCGGTTGCGCCGTGTTCGTGCTGGGCTTGTTCGTGGCCTGTGAACGACGGGCACAGGAACCGTTGCTGCCCATGCATCTGTTCGCCAATCGCAATGCGGTTCTGTGCTGGTGCACGATTTTCTTCACCAGTTTCCAGGCGATCTCGTTGATCGTGCTGATGCCGCTGCGCTTTCAGAGCGTGACCGGGGCCGGGGCCGACAGCGCGGCCCTGCATCTGCTGCCGCTGGCCATGGGTATGCCGATCGGTGCCTATTTCGCCGGCCGCCGTACGTCTGTGACCGGACGCTACAAACCGATGATCCTGACCGGCGCCGTGCTGATGCCGATCTCGATTCTCGGCATGGCATTCAGCCCGCCCCAGGCGTTTTTGCTCAGCAGCCTGTTCATGTTACTCAGTGGCATCGCCGGGGGGATGCAGTTCCCGACGTCACTGGTGGGCACACAGAACTCAGTGGAACAACGCGACATAGGCGTCGCCACCAGCACCACCAACCTGTTCCGGTCGCTGGGTGGCGCGGTGGGCGTTTCTGTGATGTCGGCGTTGCTGCTGGCGTTGCTGCAGGATTCGAGTTTCGCGCACCTGGCCGGCTCGTCGCTGATCGCCGAAGGTCATTCGGGGAATGTGCTGCTGGACGGCTTGAATGCTGCAGCGGGGGATACCCAAAACGCTCTGCGGGCCGAACTGCTGCTCACTTTCCGGCATCTATTGATGGTCAGCGCTGCGGTGTCGCTGCTGGGGCTGGCGGCGGCGATTGCCATGCCGAACATGATGTTGCGTGGGCGGGAAGACAAGGTTCGGTAGATGGACCGAGTCGCCCGCTATCGCGAGCAAGCTCCGGGCGGCGCTCCGACGATAGCGTCATGACAGTCACCATATCTTCAAGGGCTGTAATACCCCACAGCCACCAGAAAATGCCCGACTTTCTTCAGGTAGGCATGCTTGTCCTCGACCTTGCCGGTGACCGGGTTTTTCCAGCGATAGTCGTATTCGCCGTAATCCTGCCCGGCCATGAGCGCCAGCATTGGCTCGCCCACCGGCTTGCCTTCAGGGTCGCTGATCTTGCTGAAATCGGTGTTGATCAAGCGCAGGTTGGTGCCGTGGGCGATGTAACGCCGGGTATTCAGGTCGACGACAAACACATACAGGTCATCCTGCAAATAACCGCCCTTGAGGGAATTGATGGCGCTCAGGGTGCCCTTCTCGTCCTTGGCCAGATCGGCCGCGGCTTTGTTCAGCAGTGCCATGGCCTGTTCCGCTGACGCCCGTGGCAGGTAATACCCGACCGCCAGAATCCGCTGGCCGACACGCTGGTAGTAGACGTGCTTGCGTTCGATTTTGCCGTCGGCCCAGTTCTGCCAGCGGTATTCCGCCTGCTGGATGCCATTGCCCTCCGGCACTTTCAGGGCGTCCTTGAAGGTTTTCTGCAAATCCGGCCCGAGGGTTTCCGATACGTCCCGGCCGATCAGCGCCGAGGATGGCCCGCCGCTGGCGAGCATCACACCCTTGGTATCCAGTACAAAGACATAACGGTCCTTGTCGACAAACTCGCCCTGTCGGCTGAACGCCGCGAAGGCCTTGTCGCCATTCTCGTGGTAATAGGCCAGGGCTTTTTCCAGTAAGGCGATGGCGGCCTGACTGTCAGCTTTTTCGGTGTCGGCGGCTTGAGCCTGGCCCAGGCACAGCAAAAGCATGCTGCCCAGCAAGGCCAATTTGTGCAGAAACCCCATTGCGCATCCCTCGTTCTTGATCGTGTTTCAAGAGCGTAGACGGGTTGGGGCCATGTACGAATATTCAGGATCCGTAGTGAACGGATTGGGGCGGCTTTGCCACCCGGCGGGAGCAAGCTCCCTCGCCACAAGTGTTCATGTGCAGGTCTTTTACTGGCGGGCGCGCAGTTGCTGCTGCAGGTTCTGGATCTGTGCCTGAAGGGTATTGATATTGCGAGTGACCTGGCTGCGGAACGCATCGAATTCGGCAGTGTTGGTCGAGCCTTGGACAGGCGTCGGGCGATTGTCCTGTTCGCTTTTGAGCACCACGATCTCCTGCTCCAATCGCTCGATGGCGGCGCTCGGATTGCCTTGTTTCTTCAATGCGGTGATGTCGGCGCCGAGGCTTTTCAGCTGTGCATCGAATTTTTCAGTGTCTGCCGGAGCACTCTTCAACGCGGCCACGTCGCTGATCAAGACTTTGACCTGAGCCTGCAATTGCGTATTGGCGGTTTGGTGCTCATTGCTCTGCGCGCTGATTTGCGCCAGACGCTTATCCAGATCGGTGGTTTGTGCCGTCATCTGCGCCAGGCGCTTGTCGAGATCCGAGGTCTGGCCCGCGACGCCTTGTTGTTGCTGACTCTGATCCTGCAGCTTGCTTTCCAGCTGTTTGATTTGCAGCTTCAGGGCTTCGCTGTCGCTGGTGACGTTGGTCTGACTGGCCACCACCTTGCCGGAAATATCCTGCAGGCGCCCCGCCGCTTCCTCACTGATCCGGGCGAAGCTTTCCTGGGTGGCCACCAATTGCTGCTCCATCAGCGAAATCTGCTGAAAGCTCCACCAGGCCAAGCCCGCGAACGCAAAGAACAAAGCCCCGACCAATGCCCACAACGGCCCGGTGCTCGGACCCTTGACCTTTACAGCCGGCGCGGGTCGAGAGTGCACGGAGGTGCGAGTGGTGACCGGAAAATCATCGTCGTCGAGGCTGTCGGCGCGCAGGCTCGGTACATCGTCGAAGTCATCATTGGCATCGTTACGCATGGACATTGAGTCAACCTTTGTGAAACGCGGTGATAGCTGGATGCGGCGAGTATAACCTTCACGCCGCACCGATTGACCTTCACCCCACGGCCCGGTTCAGTGCCTCGCTGCTCAGCGAATATCCTGGGCCTTCCACCAGCCGCAGAACTCATCCAGCGCTGTCCACAGACTGACCTTGGGGTCGTAATCCAGATAATGCCGGGCGCGGCTGATGTCCAGGGTGAAATTTTTGTTCATGACCTGCATGCCCAGCCGCGACAGGGTCGGTTCGGGACGCCCCGGCCACAACTTGCACACACCCTCGTTGAGCGCGGCGACGGTGTAGGCCAGGCCGTAGGAACGGTAGCGCGTTACTTGTGGGACTTCCATTTTACGCATGACGTAATTAACCACGTCCCACAATGGAATCGGCGTCCCGTTGCTGATGTTGTAGGCCTTGCCCAGGGCGGACCCGCTGGTCAGCAAACTGCTGAGCAACGCTTCGTTGAGGTTCTGCATGCTGGTGAAATCGACCTTGTTCAGGCCGTTGCCGATAATTGCCAGGCGCCCCTTGCGCTGCATGTTCAGCAGGCGCGGGAAAATGCTCATGTCACCAGCACCGGTAACGAAGCGCGGACGCAGGGCCAGGGTCTCAAGGCCGAATTCCTGGGCACCGAAGACTTTTTGCTCGGCCAGGTATTTGGTCGCGGCGTAAGGATGCTTGAAGCGTTTGGGCACCTGCTCTTCGGTCAACCCCAGGTGATCGCGACCATCGAAATAAATCGATGGCGACGACAAATGCACCAGGCGCCGGACCCGCTGTTTCAGGCAGGCTTCGACGACGTTTTCGGTGACCTGGACGTTACCTTGGTGAAAGTCCTGATAACGTCCCCACAAACCGACGGCGCCGGCGCAATGCACCACGGCCTCGACGTCGGAACACAGGTCACGCGTCAGTTCAGGATCACTCAAATCGCCCTGGATGAACTCGGCGCCGCGCCGCACCAGATGCTCCACACCTTCGGCCCGGCGACCGTTGACCCGCACATCCAGGCCCTGCTCCAGGGCAAAACGCGCAAAGCGTCCGCCGATGAAACCGCTTGCGCCGGTGACCAGAATCTTCATGTATTGCTCCAACAAAATGCAGTTGCGAGCTTCAAGCCTCAAGCCGCAAGTTAAAAACGATGCGCAAGCACTTCACTTGCAGCTTGCAGCTTGACGCTTATTGCTGCTCCAACGGCACCAACCATTGCTTCGACGCGCGCACCAATTGATCGGTAAGAAGCCCCAGCAATTGACCGCCATTGCGCCAATGATGCCAGTACAGCGGCACGTCGATCGGTTTATCTGGCAAAAGCTCCAGCAACGCACCGCGCTCCAGCTGTTCGCGAACCTGCAATTCGGGCACCAGTCCCCAGCCGAGGCCCGCTTCGGTGAGGCGAATAAAACCTTCAGAGGACGGGCATAAATGGTGTTCGAACCCACCATCGACGCCGAGAGACGCCAGGTATCGATGCTGCAGGAAATCATCCGGGCCAAACACCAGCGCCGGCGTCCGGGCCAACTGATCGGCGCGCACGCCCTGGGGGAAATGCCGGGCAATGAAGGCCGGACTGGCCAACGCGCGGTAGCGCATCGCCCCCAGCAACACACTGCGGGCGCCCGCCACCGGCCGCTCGCTGGCACAGAGGCATGCAGCCACTTCACCTGCACGCATGCGTTTAAGGCCCACGGTCTGGTCTTCGACCACCAGATCCATCAACAGATGTTGTTCCGCGCAAAAATCCCCCACGGCCTGCGCCCACCAGGTGGCCAGGCTGTCAGCATTCAAAGCGATACGCAGGCGTTCGGGCAGGCCTTCTTCGTCCAGCGCCGGCACCAGCGTCTGCAAATCACGCTCAAGCAAACGCACCTGCTGCACATGGTTGAGCAAACGCCGGCCAATTTCCGTGGGCGTCGGCGGTGTGCCCCGGACCAACACCGGTTGGCCGACCCGCGCTTCAAGCAATTTGATGCGTTGAGAGATCGCCGACTGCGACAAACCCAAGACCTGGGCGGCACGCTCGAACCCGGCTTGCTCGACCACAGCGGCGAGGGCAGACAGCAATTTATAGTCGAACATCAGTTTTCCTAATGAGCGATCAGCAAGATTGGTTTTTCTTATACAGCCTGACACGGGAGAATGGCCAGCAAGAACGCTTGAACAAGGAACACCCACATGGCTGGCGAAACTTCATTGGCAACACTGCTGCGCAGCATGAGCCCACAACTCAATGCCGGCGAGTACGTGTTCTGCACCTTGCGTGACGGCCAATGGCCGGCGGGCCTGGACATCATCGGCAGCTTCCGCGAGCAGGAAGGCCTGACCGTGATTCTCGAACGCCGCCACGCCGAACAGGCGGGCTTCAGTTTCGACTACGTCGCGGCCTGGATCACCTTGAACGTGCACTCGGCCCTCGAAGCTGTCGGTCTGACCGCCGCGTTCGCCACGGCACTGGGCCAGTCCGGCATCAGTTGCAACGTGATCGCCGGCTATTACCACGACCATTTGTTTGTCGGCCAGGCCGATGCCGAACGCGCCATGCAAGTGCTGCGCGATCTGGCAGCCAACGCGGAGTAATCATTATGTGGCAAAGCTATGTGAACGGCCTGCTGGTGGCCTTCGGACTGATCATGGCGATCGGTACCCAGAATGCGTTTGTGCTGGCCCAGAGCCTGCGTCGTGAACACCACCTCCCGGTGGCGGCGTTCTGCGTGGCCTGCGATGCATTATTGGTGGCCGCCGGCGTTTTCGGCCTGGCGACCGTACTGGCGCAAAACCCGACCTTGCTGGCCATCGCCCGTTGGGGTGGTGCCGCGTTTCTGTTGTGGTACGGCACCCAGGCGTTGCGCCGGGCGTGCTCGAAACAAAGCCTGCAACAGGGTGAAAACCAGACCGTGCGCTCATTGCGGGCAGTCATGCTCAGCGCGCTGGCGGTGACCCTGCTCAACCCGCACGTCTACCTGGATACCGTGTTGCTGATCGGCTCCCTCGGAGCCCAGCAGACAGAGCCCGGCGCTTATGTGGTGGGGGCGGCCAGTGCTTCGTTGCTGTGGTTTTTCACCCTGGCGCTCGGCGCGGCATGGCTGGCGCCCTGGCTGGCTCGCCCCAGTACCTGGCGCATCCTCGACCTGTTGGTGGCCGTCATGATGTTTGCGGTAGCGTTGCAATTGATCACCGCCGGCTGATTTATTCCAAAAGGCTCTGGAACCTCTATTCCACACAGTTGTTGCGTGGTTATGCCGCACCCCCGGTGCTATGATCCGAGACCTGCGCCGCAAAGAGTACAAACTCCCCGGCGCTAGTCTGGCCGCCCGTGATCGGCCTTGCGCTCACCGCACCTGACCTGATTAGGAGATCCACCATGGCTTTCGAATTGCCGCCACTGCCTTACGCACACGATGCACTGCAGCCGCACATTTCCAAGGAAACTCTGGAATATCACCACGACAAGCACCACAACACCTACGTCGTGAACCTGAACAACCTGGTGCCAGGCACCGAGTTCGAAGGCAAGACCCTGGAAGAAATC
>Ga0302169_10000692_pt1 | contig 10171 bp, 10 predicted proteins | sample I_Fen_N1_3_FD_193493 | JGI IMG/M metagenome (GOLD analysis project Ga0302169, IMG submission 193493) | Peat permafrost microbial communities from Stordalen Mire near Abisko, Sweden - I_Fen_N1_3 | ecosystem: Environmental > Terrestrial > Soil > Wetlands > Permafrost | place: Sweden: Abisko...
CTCCACCCCCTGCTTATTGAAGCCTATTTCCAAACGCACGTTGGTTTTACCTCCCGGTAGGAGCTGCCGAAGGCTGCGATCTTTTGATCTTGTTTTTAAAAAATCACCGTCAAAAGATCGCAGCCTTCGGCAGCTCCTACGAAGTTGTGTGCCGCACATGGAACTCCTGAGCCCCGGCGCACCTCCTAAGTTATGTGCTACTTCCTATTTGCTATCCGCTGTTGGAGGACGACGCCATGCGCCGCATGCTCTTCATTACTTCGCTTATGTTGTGTCTGCCCATTGGTTCAGCCTTCGCCGTCAGCGGCAAGGACGTCGCCACGTCGGCAGGTGTTTCCGCATCGCTGTACTCGACATTCAAAGACCACAAAATGGTGATCCCGGCCCGGGATGACGTTTCTGCATTTGTCGCCAGTGACGGCGCGATCCGGGGTGTCTACATGGAGGCGGTGCTGCAGCAGATCCGTCAGGACAACCCTGGGCTGAACGCCACTGATGCCGACTTGGCCAACGCAATTCTCGTTCAGTACGAGGGGCCCGTCGCTCACTAGCCGTGTGCTCGACCGCGTGGCTGACAAGGGCAGGCCGACAGGGATGCCTGCCCTTGGAGCACGCTTGAACGCTATGGGCAAAACCGATCACGGGCCTCTATGATTGAGCCCATGACGACCTCTGCTCCGATCCGCTCACCCTGCCCACCCGGCGCCTGCATTTGCGGGCGTGACCCGTTGCTGGAAACACCGGGCGCGGATGTGCGCATCCTGTTCCTGACCCGCCAGGAAGAGAAACGCCTGTTGGAGCGTCTGGAAAACCTGCAAAGCCTGGCCGACCTCGAACGCCTGCAACAGCGCATGTTCGATCAGTTGGGCATTCGCCTGGCGATGGTTCCCAGCTTCAACGAAGTGCGCACCATGCGCGGCATCGGTATCCAGATCGACGAACTCCCCGGCTTATGCCGCAAGACCCGCGCCGCGATTCCGGCCGCCATTCGCCGCAGCCTGGAGAAGCGCCCGGAGATTGCTTACGAGCTGCTGAACGCCAACGACTTGCTGCGCGATGCGTGAGTGTTTCAGCGCCGCATCACTGGCCTGAAAAATCGCTCCAGATGCCATAAAACAAAATCAATGGTCATACGTCGAAGGCCCGCGACTGCTATGCCTGTTCGTGGGAGAACGGGTTGCACGCCAGCCAGGAACACGCTGGAAACGCAGGCGGAAGTTCAAGCGGCGTTGACCGATGAGCAAATGGGGCCGCTATTGGCCGCGCCCCTCGGCAAGTGACCTTAACGCAAGCGGCGAGCCTCCAGCTCGCCGCTTTAAACATCCGCGCGTCCATTCACAGATTGCGGACTTACAGGAACCAGCGGTATTCCCGAGTGCTGATCTCTTGCTGGAACGCCAGATGATCCTGGCGTTTGTTCTCGCAATACACATCAACGAATTCCGCCCCGAGCCCTTCGCGCAGTTGCGGCTGATGCTGCATGGCGCGCACGGCGTCGAGCATTTCCAAGGGGAAATCGATACCGCTGTCACGGTCGTCGTTGAGCGAAGGGATCGGTTCCTGCGCCGCGTCGAGCCCGCACTCCAGGCCCACCAGAATCGCCGCCAGCACCAGGTACGGATTGGCATCGGCACCGGCGAGGCGGTGTTCGATGCGCAGGTTTTTCGCGTCCGACTCGGGAATGCGCAAGCACGCATCGCGGTTCTCGAACCCCCAGCTCGCTTTGGTCGCCACATTCACTGTGCCGGCCATGCGCCGCAGGGCGTTCTGGTTCGGCGCAAAAATCGGCATGCAGTGCGGCAGCAATTCCAGGCAACCGGCCACCGCATGACGCAGGGATTGTTGGCGATTGGCGGCCAGCAGGTTGTTGCCGGCGGCGTCATAGAGGCTGACGTGAACGTGCATGCCACTGCCGGGGTGTTGCAAGTAAGGCTTGGCCATGAAACTGGCGCGATAGCCGTGCTTGAGTGCGACCCCACGGGTGCTGCGGCAGAACAGCGCCGCCCAATCGGCAGCGCGCAGACCATCGTCCAGATGACCGAAATTGATCTCGAACTGCCCAGGGCCCAACTCAGCGGTAATCACCGTGGTATCGATGCCTTGGACCCGCGCCGCTTCGACCATATCATCCAGGACCGGAGCAAAGCGCGAGAGCCGTTCGATGTGCATGTTCGGTTGATCATCGGCATCGTCCGTCAAGCCGTCGCGGGGAAACTGCGGCAGGCCATCACGCAGTTGTTTGTCGAACAGGTAGAACTCCAGTTCAAACGCCACCACCGGATGAATGCCTTTGCCCGCCAGCCGCGCCAGGACTTGCGCCAGCACTTCCCGGGGTTCGAACTCAATCGGCTTTTCGGTGCCGTCCGAGGTGATCAGCATCTGGCCCAGCGGCTGTGCTTCCCAGGTCACGGGTTTGAGTGTGCCGGGCACCAAACGGCGCACGGCATCCGGGTCGCCGTCGTTGAAGCAGTAATCACCGATCTTGAACAACCCACCCTGCGCGCCCAGCAGCACACAGTTTTGCGGCAGTTTGAGCGCGCTGCCGGCGGCGACCTTTTCCAGCATCTCGACGGGGTAACGCTTACCGTAGAAATGCCCCGGAATGTCCAGGGAAATGAGGTCGACGTAACGCACCTCGGGGTAGCGTTGGCGAAAGGCGCGCACTTCGGCCAGCAGGTCAGAGCAAGCAGCATCCATCGTTGGTGTTCCTTGTGTTGTTATCAGGTGTAGACCCACAGCACTCGCGTGAGCTGCTCGGTGAGGTTGCCGTAGCGGCAACGGGTGTGGCTGTCGAATTGGAAACTGTCCCCGGCACGCAACGTGACCGGTTCGTCGTCATCGCCAAGCCATAGCGTCAACTCGCCTTCGAGCACATAGCCGCCCTGCTCCGAGCTGTCGCTCAAATGCCGGTCGCCGCTGCTGGCCCCGGCCTCCAGATGACTTTCGAGCATCGAGAACGACGCTCTCATCTTCGGCGAGACCAGAATGTCGGTGATGCCGTTGGCGTAATACAGGGTGCGGCGCTCGTCCGGGCGGGTGACCCAGGGCAACTCTTTAGGTTTGGGCAAGCTGTAGAAATAGGTGGTCGGCACGCCCAGGGTTTCGCTGATGGCCGTCAAGTCGGCCACCGTTGGCCGGGACAAGCCGCGCTCGACCTGAGACACAAACCCCACCGAACGGCCGATTTTGTCGGCCAGGTCCTTGAGGGTGTATTTCTTGTGCTTGCGCAGGTCGTGAATGAGGATCGCGAGTGCGGCGATTTCTTCTTGCTTGTTCATGCCTGGGCTTCCGGAAAATGACTCATCAAATGCTGTCGCGCAGCCGATACCAGGCCTTGCCGATGGCTTCCAGCGGCGCGGCCAGGTACTTACCGCCGGGGAAACTGCCATTACTCAGGCCCTGATACAACGCCAACTCATCCGGCCGGCCCAGAATCGCATCGGCCACGGCGCGGGCAGCGGCCAGGGTCGGCAGCACGCCGTGGCCGGAGTAGCCCTGGAGCCAGTAGCGGTCGCCCTGACGACCGATGTCCGGTGTGCGGTTGAGGGTCAGGTCGATGTGCCCACCCCAGGCGAATTCCAGCTCGACACCTTTGAGCTGCGGGAAGACCCGTTCCAGAAACGGTCGAGTGGCCCCGGCGATGTCATTGGGCATGCCCCCCAGGTAGGTGCAGCCACCGCCGAACAGCAAGCGGTGGTCCGGCGTGCGGCGGAAATAGTCGAGGACGAATTGGTTGTCGGTGACGCAGACATTGCTCGGCAACAGCGCGCTCGCCTGCTCCGGTGCCAGGGGCGCGCTGGCCACCTGATAAGTGCCGACCGGCAGTACGCAACGAGCAAGTTTGGGATCGAGTCGATCGACATAGGCATTACACGCCAGCACCAATACGTTCGCCCGAACGCGGCCCTGCGCGGTGTTCACCACGAAGTGCCCGCCCTCCTCGCGATACTCCAGCGCCTGGCTTTGTTCATGGATCACGCCACCGGCCTGTTCAATGGCGGCGGCGAGGCCGAGGGCCAGTTTCAGCGGGTTCAAATGCCCGCCTTCGGGGTCGTAGAGCCCGGCCTGATAACGCTCACTGGCCACCCACTGCGGCAGTTGTTCGCGGGGGATGAACTGCAAGCCATCGTGGCCCCATTTGTGACTGGCCTCCTGCTGCCACTCAGTCAACAGGCTGACCCGCCGGGGCATGACCGAAGTCCACAAATGCCCGGCGCGATAATCGCAGTCGAAACCGTGGCGCCCCGGCAATTCACGCAACTCCTGCGCCGCCCAGCGCATGCCATCCCACAAGCGTCGCGCGCGTTCGTAACCCAGCGCGGCTTCCAGCGGCGGCATGTCACACGACCATCCGAGAATCGCCTGGCCGCCATTGCGCCCCGACGCCGCCCACGCCACCCGACTGGCTTCCAGCAACCTCACACGCTTGCCCGCCAGGGCCAGGCGCAGCGCCGTGTGCAATCCACTGAAACCGGCGCCGATGATCAAGACATCGGTGTCGTGTTCGCCTTTCAGTTCTGGCCGAATCGTCAGGCGATCAGCGCAGCTGTGGGCGTAGTAACTGGCGACATGCTGGGTGGATTGCTGAAACATGAGCGGTTCCGTGAAATTATGTTTTTATAATTTCATGAAAAACTACAGTATAAATTTCACGCGAGCAACGTCGAAATGTTGATTTCATCGACATTGGCGAAGGCCGGCGACGATAAGCCGTGGCACAACAATTTATTTTCTTGATATTTCGAGCTTCATACCTAGGCTCCTTCTGGGGATTCAAACATCGAGCGAGGATTTACCGGGGGGCTCATCTCGACACATTGATTAATGTTCGCAGGAGCTCGGCATGAACCGTAAAGCACTATCTACCGCATTTGCCGCAACGGCATTGCTGTCAATGATGACAGTGCCCATCCCCACAATCGCTGCCGACAAGCCGCCCCCGAACATCGTGGTGATCATGGGCGACGACATTGGCTGGTCCAATATAGGCGTCTACAACCAGGGCATGATGGCCGGGCGAACGCCGAACCTCGATCAGCTCGCCAATGAAGGCATGCGCTTCACCGATTACTACGCCGAGGCCAGTTGCACGGCCGGGCGCGCCAACTTCATCACCGGTGAACTGCCGATCCGTACCGGCATGACCACCGTCGGCCAGGCCGGTTCGCCCATCGGTATTCCCAATGAAGCCGTCACCATTGCCACCGCACTTAAATCCATGGGTTATGCCACCGGCCAGTTCGGTAAAAACCACTTGGGCGACTTGAACCAGTTCCTTCCGACCGTACACGGCTTCGACGAGTTCTTTGGCTACCTCTACCACCTCGACGCCATGGAAGACCCGGCGCACCCCAATTACCCGCAGGATCAGCTGGAAAAATTCGGCCCGCGCAACATGGTCCACAGTTGGGCGGCAACGAGCGATGACGCCACTGTCATGCCGCGCTGGGGCAAGGTGGGCAAACAGAAAATCGAAGACGCCGGCACGCTCTATCCGGAGCGGATGAAAACCGTCGATGACGAGATTCGCGACAAGGCCTTTGCCTTTGTAGACAAGGCCAAACAGGACAACAAACCGTTCTTTCTGTGGCTCAACCCGACCCGCATGCACATCGTCACGCACCTGTCGGACAAATACGAAGCGCTGCGTAATTCGCAAAATGGCTGGTCGGAACAGGAAGCCGGCATGGCACAGCTCGACGACATCGTCGGTGAAGTCATGGCCAAGCTGAAAAAAGAAGGCATGGATGACAACACCATCGTGGTGTTCACCACCGATAACGGCGCAGAAAACTTCACCTGGCCGGACGGCGGCACCACTCCATTCGCCATGGGCAAAGGCACCGTGATGGAAGGCGGCTTCCGGGTGCCGGCGATTGTGCGCTGGCCGGGCAATGTACCGGCGGGCAAGGTCGCCAACGGCATCATGTCCGGCATGGACTGGTTCCCGACCTTTGTCGCGGCGGCGGGCAACCCCAACATCACCGAAGAACTGCTCAAGGGCAAACAACTCGGCGACACCACCTACAAAGTTCACCTGGACGGCTACGACCAGACGCCGATGATCACCGGCAAGGGGCCATCCAATCGGCATGAAATCTTCTACTTTGGCGAAAGTACCCTGGGCGCGATTCGCATCGATGACTTCAAGTACCGCTTCATCGATCAACCGGGCGGCTGGCTCGGGCCAAAGGATCAACCGGACATGCCGATCCTGACCAACCTGCGGCTCGATCCGTTCGAACGCATGGGCTGGGCGGAAAATCTGTCGGCCAACGGTTCGCTCTCGTACTTCGAATGGTTCAAATACCAGTTCTGGCGTTTTGTGTTTGTGCAGGATCAGGTGGGCAAACTGGCCATGACGGCGGTGGAGTATCCGCCGATGCAGAAAGGCGCGAGCTTCAACCTTGAAGCGGTCAAAGCCAAAATCGAAGCGGCGCGGGCAGCGATGTCCAAATAAGCAGTCGGGTTCACGGGTGGTCGCGGATTGCCACCCGCCTTCCTGAAACATAAAGGGGAACTCACATGCAGATAAAACCGTGCACCCTGCCCGCCGTCACCCTGCTCGCCCTGTGCTGCCAGCACGCTTGGGCGGGCGGGATCATGCTCTACGAAATCGGTACCGACAACGCCGGCCTGGCCAATGCCGGTGCCGCTGCCCGGGCCCAGGGGCCCTCGACCATCGCCAGCAACCCGGCGGGCCTGAGCTACTTGCACGGCACGCAAATCACCGGTGGCTTGCAAGTGCTCTACGGCAACCTGACGTTCAATCGCGACGCCAGCACCAACGGCACGGGCAGCGGCAGCGGTAACGCCCTCGACCCGATTCCCGGTGGCAGTTTCTTTATCAGCCATGAACTGGATGAGCACTGGAGCGTCGGTTTCGGCTCCTACGGCGACTTCGGGCTGGCGGCCAATTACGACAACGACTGGTCCGGGCGTTACTTCGCGCAAAACGCCAGCCTTGGCGGTTTGTCCCTCGTGCCCAGCGTGGCCTACCGCTTCAACGAGCAGTGGTCGGTGGGCCTTGGGGTGAAAGCCATGTATGGAATGCTGCAAACCCAGACCGCCATCGACCGCTCGCCCTTGGGCCTGACCGACCGCAGCGACGGGCAATTCAAATACCAGGACACCACCTGGGGTTACGGCGCCAACCTGGGGGTGATCTACGCGCCGCAACCGGGCACGCGGATCGGCTTGGCCTATACCAGCAAGGTCGATCTGGATTTCGAGGATCGACTCAACGTCCACGGCGACGGTCCGGCGCTGCGACGGCTGGACGGCCTGAACACCAAGCTCGACATGCAGGTGCCACAAACCGCGACCCTGAGCCTGTTCCAGCAACTCGATGCGCAATGGGCATTGCTGGCGTCGGTCAACTGGCAGGACTGGTCCGAGTTCGGCGACGTGGCGGTGCAAATCGACACCACCGCCCTCGGCGCGCAATCGACCACGGTCAACGCCCATTACAAAGACACTTGGCAACTGGCCCTCGGCGCCCAATACCAGGCCACGCCGCAACTGTTGTGGAACGTCGGCGTCGCTTACGACAGTAGCGCCGTCTCGGACGCCAATCGCACCTTCACGGCGCCCATGGGCGAATCCTGGCGGCTGGCGACCGGGGCCACGTATGCGTTGAACAAGGACACCGACGTCAACGTCAGTTGGGCGCTGGTCTGGCTCGGCGACATGCCGGTCGATCAAACAAAATCCACCTCGGGCATTCGAACTTCCGGCCAGTTCGACAACGCCTGGATTCAAGCCCTGACCGGCAACATGACCTGGCGTTTTTGAACTACCGTTATCGAAAAATAACGACTTACCCCACGGAGCACACACCACCATGAACCTGTCCCGAAAATTGTTCGTCGGCGCCGCGCTGGCCAGCCTGTTGCTGGGCGGTTGTACCTCCAAAGTCACTGACCAGGCGCAGTACTCGGGCTTCTTGCCCAACTACAACAATCTGCAGGAAGTGACCACCCCCAGTGGCGGCAAAGCCATGCGCTGGGTGAGCCCGTCGTGGAACCCCAATGCCTATGACACCGTGGCTTTCATGCGACTGGAGCTTTATCCGGCGCCAAAACCCAATGACCGGGTCGACGCCCGGACCCTGGAAGAGTTGCAGAACTACATGACCAACAGCGCCAAGGGTGTGCTTGGCCAGAAATACCGCGTGGTCAGCAGCGCCAAAGCGGCACCGGCAGGTTCGAAAACCCTGGTGGTGCGAGCAGCGATTACCGGTGTGACCGCCTCCAACGAAGGCATGCAATGGTATGAAGTGGTGCCCGTGGCCGCCGTGGTTGGCGGGGTCAGCGCGGCCTCCGGCCATCGCACCCAAGACACCACGCTGTTCCTGGAAGCCGAGCTGGTTGATGCCAGCAACAATCAGGTCGTGGCCAAAGTCGTGCGCAAGGTGTTCGGCGAACAATTGAGCAATTCCAGCCAGAAGATCACCGTCAATGACTTCAAAGCGGCGATCAACAAACTGACCGCTGATTTGCAGGCATTCATCCGCTAACAACAGCACTGCTCCCCACGTAGGAGCTGCCGAGTGAAACGAGGCTGCGATCTTTTGATCTTGATTGTGAAAAAAACAGATCAAAAGATCGCAGCCTCGTTTCACTCGGCAGCTCCTACGTGGGGGAGGTTTGTGGTTAGGCGGTGGCGCCCTTGGCCTGCTGCTCCAGATGCACTTGCAACTGCGGGTCGATCTTCAGCGCAGCGGCCAGTTCATCCAGGTAGTTGCGTTCGGCGTCTTGCTGGTCGTCCACCACCATCACGCTGGCAAGGTACATTTCGGCGGCGATGGCCGGGTCGGTGGCCGACCGCGCCACATCGGCGGCGTCCAACGGGCGGGCGACTTCGTCGTCGAGCCATTGCTGCAATTGTGGATCGTCGGTGTGACGACCGATTTCGGTGCTGATCATCTGCTTCTCTTTGTCGTCGATCCGACCGTCAGCCTTGGCGGCGGCGATCAAGGCGCGCAACACGGCGTGGCTGTGGTCCTCGATTTCCGGGCCGGACAGCAAATCGGCGGTGCGCGGCGCCTGTTGCGGCGCGGACGCCTGGCTGCGCTGCCAGGTTTGATACGCCTGGAATGCCATCATCCCGAGGGACGCCAGCGCCGCGTAATTGGTGCCCGAAGAACGGCTCTGGGTCGAACCGCCCAAGGCAGAGCCAGCGCCCAGCAACCCTCCGAGCAAGCCACCCAGCCCGCCGCCGCCCGCACCGGAACCGGCGCCACCGCCCAACAGGCCACCGAGCAAACCGCCGAGACCGCCCAAGCCGCCCTGGGAAGACCCAGCACCGCCGCCCTGTTGCGACATCGAGCCTTGGCCGGCCCGCAGAAGTTGTTCGAGCAAATCAGTGGTGTTCATGACGACATCCTCATCAATAGGCATGGCTTAAATCGGCTGTAAGTCAGCTGCAAATCAGTCAAGCAACAATAGTCCCCGCCAGCCATTGCGCCAGCACCGTCGGGCCGACTTGAACCCGCGCTCACACTCCTGACAGAAACTGACACTGCCCTCTTCTATGCTGCGCCAAACCCATCACGGAGCTGCCTCATGATCACGCCTCGCTACCTGCTGCTTTTTGTCGAAAACCCAGCCGTCAGTGCACGTTTCTACGAGTTTCTGCTGGACCTCAAACCCGTGGAAGAATCCCCGACCTTTGCCCTGTTCGTGCTCGATGGTGGTTACAAACTCGGCCTCTGGTCGCGGCACACCGCCGAACCCGCCGTGAACATGACCGGCGGCGGCATGGAGCTGGCGTTTCCCGCAGAGTCCGCCGAACAGGTTGATGAGTTGTTCAGCAAATGGTCCAGTCTCGGCTTGAGCATTCTGCAACCACCTACCGAGCTGGATTTCGGCCGCACCTTCGTTGCGCTGGACCCGGATGAGCATCGGTTGCGCGTGTTCTTTCCTCGCTAAACCGGTTGCACGAGGGGCCTTGCATCCAGTAAACAGCCATGCAGATTTATCCGGGGTATTTCTTGGCGGCAGAGCTAAGATCTATAGGTGGTGAACCTTATCCCCGGATTCCCGGTCGATACCTGCAACCCGACCCGGTTTGCCGACGCCCCCAATAGAAGGGTGCTGACTGGCTTGCTTCACTTTTTGGAGAACGCCCCCGTGATATCGACCGTACACATCGCCAGGCTCAAAGCATG
>Ga0302169_10000693_pt1 | contig 10162 bp, 10 predicted proteins | sample I_Fen_N1_3_FD_193493 | JGI IMG/M metagenome (GOLD analysis project Ga0302169, IMG submission 193493) | Peat permafrost microbial communities from Stordalen Mire near Abisko, Sweden - I_Fen_N1_3 | ecosystem: Environmental > Terrestrial > Soil > Wetlands > Permafrost | place: Sweden: Abisko...
TTTTTACAAGGCCGAGAAGTCACAAAGCGCGCCGAGAGTAGCAGCTTTGCCAAGGGTCGACTAGAGCCAAAAGCGGCCTCTACGGTCACTTTTGTGACTAAAGAATGACAAGCGGTCATTTTAGAGCAAAGATTCTATAAAGCCCTGAAAGCCTTGTAAAACGGCACCTAAAAGCAAAAGATCGCAGCCTTCGGCAGCGCCTACAGGGACCGCATTTCTCTGTAGGCGCTGCCGGAGGCTGCGATCTTTTGGGATCGCTTCAATCTATGAGCCGTTACGCGATATCGCGCAACTCGCGCCGCAAGATCTTGCCCACCGGCGTCATTGGCAATGACTCACGCAACACGATGTGCTTGGGCACTTTGTATGCCGTGAAGTTTTCCTTGCAGTACGCCTTCAGCTCTTCAAGGCTGACACCCGCTTCACGGGCCACCACAAACAACTTCACCGCTTCGCCCGAGCGCTCGTCCGGCACCCCGATGACCGCGCAGTTGGCGACTTTCGGGTGGGCCATGACCACGTCTTCAATCTCGTTGGGGTACACGTTGAAACCCGAGACAATGATCATGTCCTTCTTGCGATCGACAATGCGCACAAACCCGTCCGGGTCGATCACGGCGATGTCGCCGGACTTGAACCAGCCCTCGGCATCCAGCACTTCGGCGGTGGCTTCGGGTTTGTGCCAATAGCCCTTCATGATCTGCGGGCCTTTGATGCACAACTCGCCGCGCTCGCCCAACGGCTGCTCGACGCCCTCATCGTTGATGACCTTCAGTGTGGTGCCGGGCACCGGCAAGCCGACCGTGCCGATGCGCGACTGCTCGCCATACGGGTTGGTGCAGGCCACAGGCGAGGTTTCCGTCAGGCCGTAGCCTTCGGTGATGCGACACCCCGTCAGTTGCTCCCAGCGCTCGGCGGTAGCCTTGACCAGCGCGGTGCCACCGGAATTGGTGAGCTTGAGCCTGGAGAAATCCAGGGTCTTGAAGTCGGGATGATCCATCAGCGCGACAAACAGCGTGTTGAGCCCCAACAGGGCCGAGAACCGCCAGTTCTTCAGTTCCTTGATAAAGCCGCCGATGTCCCGCGGATTGGTGATCAGCACGTTGTGATTGCCGGTCACCATCATGCACATGCAGTTCGCCGTGAAGGCATAGATGTGGTACAGCGGCAGCGGCGCGATCATCACTTCCTGCCCTTCGCGCAGCAGCGGCTGGCCGTCACCCGCCAACTGACGGAGGCAGGCCCGCGCCTGCTGCATGTTGGCCACCAGGTTGCCGTGGGTCAGCATCGCGCCCTTGGCCAGGCCGGTGGTGCCACCGGTGTATTGCAACACCGCGATGTCATCGAGGCCGGCGTTCAGCGGCTTGATCCCCAGGCCTCGGCCCAGGTGCAGGGCACTCTTGAAGGAAATCGCCTGGGGCAAGTGATAGGCCGGGACCATTTTCTTGACCTTGCTCACCAGGGTATTGACCAGCCAGCCCTTGGCCGCGGGCATCAGGTCGCCCATCCTGGCTTCGATCAGGTACTGCAGGTCAGTATCAGGCAGCACTTCCTGGACCTTCTGCCCGAACATGTTCAGGTACACCAGCGCCCGGGCACCGGAGTCCTTGAACTGATGACGCATCTCCCGCGCGGTGTACAGCGGGTTGGTGTTGACCACGATCAACCCGGCGCGCAAGGCGCCGAACACGGCGATCGGGTAATGCAGGACGTTGGGCATCTGCACCGCGATGCGATCCCCCGGCACCAGGTCGGTGTGGGCTTGCAGGTAACCGGCGAAGGCTGCGCTGTGACGTTCCAGTTCAGCGTAGGTCAGGGTGACACCCATGTTGCTGAACGCCGGGCGGTCAGCAAACTTCTTGCAGGAACGCTCGAACACCTCGATCACCGACTGATAGGCACCCGCCTCAATGTCCAGGGGCACGCCGGCCGGGCGTTTGTCATTCCAGAAATCAGGTCGCATTGTTCTTGTCCTCTTTACCTGAACCTATCCGGGGCCGCTTTTCTGTCATTTCTCTCTATATCCCTCTACAAGCAGAAAAGCGAAAAGCGGAGCTTCACGGACACTAGCAGCTATGGCGAATCAGGCAAATATGCACACGGGCGTCATAGATCGTGTGAATCTTCCTGCCGTGGCGTGGGCTGATCAGGCGCCCGACGCAGGATGCGCTATACAATGCAACCAAGCCGTATCCCGTGCAGCACTGCCGCCCTTATGGAAAGGAACCGCGATGATCCACGACACTTTCTGGCTGACCACCAGTGACCACAGCCGTCTGTTCGTCAACCAGTGGCTACCTGCTGGCAGTCTCAAGGCCGTGATCCTGCTGGCTCACGGCATGGCAGAACACAGTGGCCGCTACGCGCGCCTGGCGGAAAAACTCTGCGATCAGGGCTACGGCGTGTATGCACCGGACATGCGCGGACATGGCAAAACTGCCGAAAACCGGACCCTTGGCCATTTCGCCGACTCTGACGGCTGGGTCAAAGTGGTGGGCGACCTGGCGTGCCTCAACCAGCACATCGGTCAGCAGCATCCCGGCGTGCCGATTGTGCTGCTCGGTCACAGCATGGGCAGCTACATTGCCCAGGCTTATCTGCTGCACCACAGCGCCAGCCTGCACGGGGCGATTCTCAGTGGTTCGAACTTCCAGCCCCCGGCGCTGTATCGCGCGGCGCAGCAAATCGCCCGTTTCGAGCGCCTGCGCCAAGGCCCCAAGGGCCGCAGCGCGTTGATCGAATGGTTGTCATTCGGCTCGTTCAACAACAAATTCAACCCGGCGCGCACCCGGTTCGACTGGCTCAGCCGCGATCCGGCAGAAGTCGATCTGTACGCCAACGACCCGCTGTGCGGCTTTCGCTGCACCAATCAACTGTGGATCGATTTGCTTGGCGGGTTGCAGCAAATCAGCAAAGCGTCCAATCTCGCTCAGATTGATCCGGGCCTGCCACTGCTGGTGATCGGCGGCGAATGTGATCCGGTGAGTGCAGGCAAACGTCTGAAAGATCTGGCCAATGCCCTGCGCAAGGCTGGCAGCCAGAGCCTGCAACTGACTATTTACCCGCAGGCGCGACACGAACTGTTCAACGAGAGCAACCGCGATGAAGTGACCGCCGACGTGCTGGCCTGGATCGCCCAGGCCCTGAGCAACCGCCGGCCACCCCGAAGCGAATAGTTTTTTGTGAATTTTTTTATTCGTCACAGGAATTGAGACAGATGACCCAGGTTACCAACACCCCTTACGAAGCCCTCGAAGTCGGCCAGACCGCCAGCTACAGCAAGACCGTCGAAGAGCGTGACATCCAGTTGTTCGCCGCGATGTCGGGCGACCACAATCCGGTACACCTGGACGCTGAATACGCTGCCAGCACCATGTTCAAGGAACGTATCGCCCACGGCATGTTCAGCGGTGCATTGATCAGCGCGGCGGTGGCTTGCGAGTTGCCTGGGCCGGGCACCATTTACATCGGCCAACAGATGAGCTTTCAGAAGCCGGTGAAGATTGGCGACACCCTGACGGTGCGCCTGGAGATTCTCGAGAAGCTGCCCAAGTTTCGTGTACGTATTGCCACTCGCGTGTTCAACCAGCGTGACGAGCTGGTGGTGGATGGCGAAGCGGAAATTCTCGCGCCTCGCAAACAGCAGAGCGTGACCCTGACCGAGTTGCCGGCGATCAGCATCGGCTGACCCCTGAACGTTCGCCGATCTGTAGGAGCCGGCTTGCTGGCGAACCCGGCGACACGGTGTGTCAGGCATACCGCCTTCGCTGGCATGTCGAATCGTCGCACCGCAGCTCCTAAGGGTATTGCACACACCTGCAGGAGCTGACCCCTTTAGTTCAAGGCGCCTCCTGCACCTGCACACTCGCCGTCATCCCCGCACTGAGGTTCAGCCCTTCGGGCACCTGGTCGAGTTTGATCCGCACCGGAATCCGTTGCGCCAGCCTGACCCAGTTGAAGGTCGGTTCCACTTGCGCCAGCAATTGACCATCGGGCGTGGTGTTGCGATCGGTAATCCCGCGACTGATGCTTTCCACGTGCCCCGGCAACGCCTCCCCGGCACTCATCAACCAGACCTTCACCGGATCGCCGACGCGAATTCGCGGCAGTTTGGTTTCTTCGAAATACGCCTGCACATAGAAGGTCGAATCGTCGATCAACGCCATCACCGATTGCCCGGCATTCACATAATTGCCTTCGGCCAGGCGCAGGTTGGTGATATGGCCATTGCGCGGCGCGTGGACCTGGCTGCGGTCCAGATTGATTTGTGCCACCTTGGCTTCGGCCTGGGCTTCGCGCAGTTCGCCACGGGCAATGCCTGCGTTGATTTGGGCGTTTTCACGCAGTTCGGCACTGATCGCTTGCGGCCCGAGACTGGCGCGACGGCTGGCTTCGCGCTCGCGCAAATTGAGTTGTTGCTGACGGGTCTGAACCACTGCCTGGGCCTTTTCCAGGGCGGCTTCGAAACGGTCACGGTCGATACTCAAAAGCAGATCGCCGGCCTTGACCTGCTGATTGTCGTGAGCCTTGAGCTCGCGCACCCACCCCGATACGTCAGGGGAAATCACCACCACATCGGCACGGATTCGCGCATCGCGAGTCCAGGGTGTCAGCATGTAGTACTGCCATAAATGGAACCCGGCAAAAATCGCCACCGCCACCAGGCACAGGGTGACCGCGACACGTACGGGGGTACGCATATTCAACTCCTTATAAGGGACCGAGGATGACGGTGATCACGGTCAATACACAAACGTACAAGGCGCAATCGAAGAGTGCTTCATGCCAGATCCAGCGACTCATCGGAGTCAGCCGCAACAGCAGGCGCAAGGCGCCGGTCAGCAGCAGCGCCAACACCACATAAATCAGAAACGGACTGAGCAGCACGCCGCCCACCGACCACTCACGCAAGCCCATCAACGTCCTCCTGCTGGCGGCACCAGGCACGCCAGCTGTTTTGCAATTGCAGCACCGCGCCCTGGGCCAGCTTCACCGCGTCGTCAGGGGGCAAGGCATACAAGCTTTGCAGCAACGTCTCGCTCGACTCGGCCAATGCCTCGGCGCGATTGCCGGCCGGGCCTTGTTGCAAGACTTTTTCCAGTTGTTCCAGATAATGCTGTTGCGGCGTGCCGACCGGTAACTGCGCCACCGCCAGGCTCAAACGCAGGTGCAGCAATTCATCGCCGATGTCCAGGCCAAGCAAGCCATCGTCCCAGCGACTGCGTGCCGGCTCCGGCAGCTCCGGATAATGCCGCGCCAATTGCAGCAAACGGTCGGCCATGCGCCCGCCGAACCAGCTCTCGGCGCCCGCAAGATTGCGTCGGGTCAGGCGCACCAGGTCGTCAAGGGTCGCGGCCAACAGGCGCCGGCCATGCCAGGTTGGGTTGCGCAGGATCAGTAAATGAAACGCCAGCACCGCCGCGCCCACGCCGATCACCATCGCTTGCGCACTGTTGAAAAACACTGCGACATCGAACTTCATCTGATTCAACGGTGCCACCAGCACAATGAAGTGCAGACAGAATGAAGTCGCCGTGGCGCCAATCTGCGGTTTGGCCATGCCCAGCGCCCCGAAAAACAATGGCACGCCCATGCCCAGGCAGAGCATCGCGAAACTGCTCCATTGCGGCAGCAGAATCTGCCCGACGATAAACGCCGCCGGGATGGCCAGGAAAATCCCGCGCATAAAACTCATGCCGATCTGCGCACCGTTCTCGCGGCTGGCGAACAGACTGCACACCACACACGTCAGTAGCAGGGCCCCGGCTGCGGCGGGCCATGCGGTCGCCAGCCAGAAACACGCAACCACCAGAAAGGCCAGCGCGCTGCGGGCCCCGAACACCAGCGCCAGGGACAGGTCACGGTGTGGGGTCAGGGACCTGGGCGGGTCGAGGGACTCACCACCCTGCTCCACCGCTTGCAACGCCGTACCGGCCGCCAGCGCGGTGTCCATCAACAAGGTCAAACGCACCAGGCAGTAACTTTGCGCGGAGCTGATGTGCGGGTCATGGGACGCATCCAGCAAGCGTGGGCGCAAGGCTTGCAAAGTCGCGGGATCGCCACTGCCTAGCGCCTCCCGGACTTCGGTCATCCAGGGCATTAATTGTGCCGACTCCTGTGGCTCCAACTGCTTGTACTGACGACGTACCGAACGGGCGATGCGCAACAACATCAACAGTTTCTGACTCAAACCGCTGATGGCGCGCGCACGTTGCCGGCCGCGACGGCCTTCAAACCAGGCGTGTTCACGCTGGGCGTCTACCGCGACGATTCTGCCGAGGATTTCCAGCAAGCCCTTACGCGCCTGGCCATCGCCGGCCAGGGTCGCCCGCGCGGCGTTCATACCACTTCGCCAGGCCACACGGGCCTGATCCGCCAGTTGCAGCTCGACCCGCATCGGCCAGAGCAAGGCACTGCTGGCCGTGGCACAGACAATCCCCAGGCAAATTTCCGTGCATCGCGCCACGGCCTGATCGAACACAGTCAGCGGATGACTAAGGGCCGGCAAAGCAATGATCGCCACCGTGTACCCGGCCAACACAAATGAATAGGACCAGGCGCTGCGCAGCAGGGTCGAAGTCGCCGTACACAGCCCGAGCCACAGCGCCAGCGCCAACAGGAACAACCACGGCGTCTGGGCGAAAACGCCCATGAACACCACCGACATGATCGTCCCGACCAAGGTGCCCAACAGTCGTGCCAGGCCCTTTTGCAGCACCATGCCGGACAATGGCTGCGCCACGATCAACGCCGTCATCAGCGCCCAGGCCGGTTGCTCCAGTCCCCAGCGCAAGGCCAGCCACAGCGCCAGGCCTGCGCCGATCAAGGTCTTGATCGCGAATTGCACGGCGTGGCGGTCAGGCGCAAACAAAGCCTGGAAAGTAATAGGCACGAAATGGACTCTTCAAAGGACGATTTAACGATAGACGGCTTCGGTGGATAACTTGAAAGACAAATTATTAGCTAGCTATCTATATCCCGTCCAGCGCTAATTCCAAGGCACAAAAAAACGCCAGACTGGCTGGCGTTTTTGACAGTAAACGTACGCTTACGAGCGGGCGCGCGCCTGGTTACGCAGGGCTTTTACCTGGTCATGATTGCGTTGCACGCCGTGATACTGACGTTCAACGAGGTCGCGAATGCCCACCAGGTTATGCTTGTTGATTTTTTCCATGGCTTCCCGGTATGCCTTCAGCGCATGGTCTTCACCACGCTCGGCTTCATTGAGCACCGCTTCTTCGTCCTTTCCGGTGAACATCGACTTCACGTCGACCCAGCGACGGTGCAGGTCGCCGCTGACACTGGTGGAAGTCTCCGGATCGCCGCCCATGGAACGAACCGCACTCTGCAATTCGGAAGCCGCCGTGGCGCACTGCGCGGAACATTGCACGAACAGGGTTTTGAGTTCAGGGTGTTTGATGTCTTCAGCGCAAGTCTTGAACCCTTCCTGACCGTCCTTACTGGTTTCAATCAGGTCGTTGAGTACAGAAATCGCTTCTTTATTCATGTCGGTCATTTTTCAATTCCTTGCGGGTGGATGAAAGTTGCAATAGGTGTTGCACCTCGCATGCCAGTTTCAGACCGATCAATTACCCTATATATTTCAATGAGTTATATATATTAGTGAAATCTGTATGCGTTTTTTTTGCATGATCTGTCAATTGGCCTGCATGCAGAATGCCTGTATTTTCCAGACTGATTGAATCCAGGCGACCGATTGATGAACCCTGAAAAGCTCGAACTGCTTGTTACTCGCCAGATGCCCTTCGGCAAATACAAGGGCCGAATCATTGCCGACCTGCCAGGCCCCTACCTGAATTGGTTTGCCCGGGAGGGATTTCCCCACGGCGAACTGGGCGGACTGTTGGCCCTGATGCAGGAAATCGATCACAACGGCTTGTCTGAACTGCTCGATCCCTTGCGCGCCAAACACGGCAAACCTGCGCCACGTCATTGAACCGTTCACTCATCGAGTTACCCATGCCCGATAACACCCGCCGCGCCCGTGATGAATCCTTCTGGCAGACGTTTGCCGACCGCTACGATGTCCAACCCGGCCCGATCAACCTGGAAAACGGTTACTTCGCACGCATGTCGCGCACAGTGGTCGAGGAGTACCAGCGCAACATCGAGCTGATCAACCGCAGTAACTCGGTCTATGTACGCCAGCACTTCGAGGCGACCGACGGCCTGAAGATCCGTGCGCAGGTGGCCGAACTGATTGATGTACCCGCCGACGCCGTCGCCCTCACCCGCAATGCCTCGGACGGTTTGCAATCGTTGATCCGTAACTACAACCGCCTGCAACCGGGCGACCAGGTATTGATCTGCGATCTGGAGTACGACACGGTCAAGGGCGCCATGCGCTGGCTGGCGCGTAATCGCGGCGTCGAGGTGATCGAGATCGAACACCGCCATCCCGCCAGTTTCGACAGTTTGCTGAACACCTATCGCGAGGCTTTCGTGCGTTATCCACGGCTCAAGCTGATGGCCCTGACTCATGTCACCCATCGCACTGGCCTGGTCATGCCGGTAAAGGCGATTGCCGCCGCCGCCAGGGAACAAGGGATTGACGTGATCCTCGACGGCGCCCACGCATTGGGCCAGCTGGAATTCGATCTTGAGGAGCTGGGCATCGCTTTCGCCGCCTATAACCTGCACAAGTGGATCGGCGCGCCGCTGACGCTGGGGATGCTCTACATCGCGCCCGATCGCCTGGCTGACATCGACCCGGACATGGGCGAGATGCATTTCCCGATCACCGATACTCGCGCCCGCACGCCCTACAGCACCCCTAACATCCCGGCATTGCTGACCCTGCCGCTGGTGCTGGAGGAGCATTGGGCCGTGGGCGGTGCCGCCGCCAAGGGGGCGCGGCTCAACTACCTGCGCAACCTGTGGGTTCGAGCAGCGCGTGAGCTGCCGGGCATTGAAGTGCTGACACCGGATGATCCAAGGCTGTATTGCGGCATTACATCGATGCGCTTCACCGCGCATACCGACCAGCAGCGGATGGTCGAGCGACTGCTTGCCGACTACAACCTGTTCACCGTGGTGCGCAGCGGAGCAGCGTGCGGTCCGTGCATCCGCATCACGCCGGGGCTGACCACCACCGCGGCCGACATGGCCCAACTGATCACGGCACTGACCGAACTGCGCTGAAATAAACCCTTTTTCATCAGGCAAAAAAAACGGTGCACCGACCAAGCGCACCGTAAAGCCGTAGAACACACAACGAAGTGTCAGGTGAAGCGGATCAGTCCAGCAGCGCCAGCGCCTGGGCGGTGCATTCCTGAATGCGGGCCCAGTCGCCGTTCTTGATCCACTCGGGGTCAAGCATCCAGCTACCGCCCACGCACATGACGTTTTTCAGCGCCATGTAGCTTTTGATATTGGCAGGTCCCACGCCGCCGGTCGGGCAGAATTTCACTTCGCCGAACGGGCCGCCCAGTGCCTTGATCGCCGCAACGCCGCCGCTGACTTCAGCCGGGAACAGCTTGAAGCGGCGATAGCCCAGACCGTAGCCTTCCATGATGCCCGAAGCGTTGCTGATGCCCGGCAACAGCGGAATCGGGCTGGCGACGCTGGCTTCCAGCAGATCACGCGTGATACCCGGTGTCACGATGAACTGCGACCCTGCCGCTTCGGCAGCGGCCAGCATCTGGCGATCGAGCACCGTGCCGGCACCGGTAAGCAGTTCCGGGCGCTGCTCACGCAGGATCTGGATGGCCTTGAGGCCGAACTGCGAACGCAGGGTCACTTCCAGGGCGGTCAGGCCACCGGCGGCGAGCGCATCGGCCAGCGGCAGAACGTCCTGCTCGCGCGCGATGGTGATCACCGGCAGGATCCGCGCCTTGGCGCAGAGGCTGTCGATCAGTTGTACTTTGTCCGCCATGGAAACGGTCGGGGATGGGTTTGTCATAGCGGCTGTTCCTTGGCTCATGGGCACCAGTAAATCTCTAACGTGGGTTGCAAAAACGCGCGAATCGGCAATGCGGCGACATCGTCACCAGCCAGTGCGGTGTTCAGGGTGGCCAGCTTGGACTGACCGGAAATCGACAGCACTTTATGTTTGGCCGAAGCCAGCAGCGCACGACTCATGGTCAGGCGCTGATGCGGCACGGTCGGCGCCAGCATCGGGTAGCAACGACGCGTGCCATCG
>Ga0302169_10000700_pt1 | contig 10135 bp, 6 predicted proteins | sample I_Fen_N1_3_FD_193493 | JGI IMG/M metagenome (GOLD analysis project Ga0302169, IMG submission 193493) | Peat permafrost microbial communities from Stordalen Mire near Abisko, Sweden - I_Fen_N1_3 | ecosystem: Environmental > Terrestrial > Soil > Wetlands > Permafrost | place: Sweden: Abisko...
CCATGACCTTGACCCGGGAAATCACCTGTTCGGCGAACTCGTTGCCCTGGATCTTGCTGATGTTGTTCAGCACGCCATCGATCCGGTACTTGATCACCAGGCCGCTGCCGGTGGTGCCCAGGTGGATATCGCTGGCGTGCATTTTCAGCGCGTCGTACAGGGTCGAGTTGACCAGTTTGACCACCACGCTGGAGTCTTCACTGATGCTGGTCAGGGACAGGCTTTGCAGGTTATCGATTTCGCTGCCGGAGTCGGCCTGGGCGTTGAGCGATTCCACGGCGTGGAAGCTTTCTTCATGGCGTGCAAGGTAAGCCTTGAGGTCGTCGGCATGCACCAGGTACAGCGGCGCACCGTGCAGGCAATCATCGATCCAGGCCAGGCGGGCGGTGTCGAAGGGGTCGGCAAATACACCGATGACCGCATCGTTGTGACGCAGCAGGGTGAATTCGCGCTTGAGGCATTGGGCCAGGGTGACCCGGTCGAACACCGGGGTGGCTTGAAACAGGCTGTCGGTGTCGAGCACCGGGTAATGCAGGGTCGCGCCGAGGCACTCGATGAAAGGCATGGGGGCCAGTTCGCAGAGCTCCCCGAGGGCATCCAGGATCCGTTCACCGGAACTGGCGGCCAGCGCCCGCGCCTGGGCTAATTGCTCACTGGAAAAACGGCTGGGTAGATACTCCGACGGCGACGGCTCGACGACAAGGGATAGACGGTCCATGGCTTGCTCTCCAACGCCCGGGGCTTTGAGCCCTGTCGGCGCGGCGAGCTGTTTCGGCGGGGGCCGGAACCTCTTGTCGCGCCACTACTCCCCGGTGAGCAATTGTTCGTCGTCTGGCGCCTTGGAGACCGATGAACTTCGTCGGCGATCGGCAAGCACCCAACTACCGTCGTACAACTGCAGCGGGAAACTTTCGGTCCTGCTCTGGCGTCGTTCGACGAATCCTGCGGAATTGCTTGCACCTGCTTTGGGTTCGCGCTCCATCCCCAGAAGATCGCAGACTGCACGGGCCAATTCCGCCAAAGGAAACGGTTTGAACAGGATGTGGCTGACTCCCAGTTGCCGGGCCCGCTCGCAAACTTCTGCGGTGGGGTGCCCTGTGATCAGCACAAAATGACACTTCCTGTTCTGGCGGACGGCATCGAGCACCTCAAAGCCTTCCATATCGGGCAAGCGGTAATCGAACACCATCACATCGGGTGAAAAGCGTTCGGCTTCGCCTATCGCCGTCTCACCGTTGTGCGCTATCCGGACTTCCAGCTCTTGCGCCTGCAGGTAACCCTGGAGGTTTTCCGCAAGGAGCTGTTCGTCTTCAACAACCAGTACTTTGTTTAACAAGGTGGACTCCTTGAAACCGCAGGGCCGAATACCGAACCTGGTGGAGTGCGCGCCTTCGATAGGTCTAACGCACACTTCATGCCAGGCTGAGCGCCGGTCGTTTTATCGCTTCATGTCCTTGAATTTAAAAACAATGCCTTTTCGTCCACTTACCGCTCCCCCCAAAAACGGGGGAAAGCCAACGGATTTGCATCGGATCGATTCCCCACTGTTGGGGAAACGCTCAATCATCGTCAACCCGTTCGACCCGATTACTGGAACGCAGTTGCGCCAGTGCCTGCAGACGAGCTTGAACCTGTTTCTGTCGGGCAAGGTACGCCCGAACCATGTCAAGTCCTTGTTCCTCTGTGACATCGGCGGCCTCCACTCGGTTCTCCAGATAAATCAAATGCCAGCCCACTGCCGTGCGCACCGGCTCGCTGAGTGCACCTGGCGCCAGGGCAAAAGCTGTCGCTTCGAACTCCGGCAACATACGCCCTCGTGTAAAATAGCCCAGTTCGCCGCCTTCGCTGGCCGAGGCGTCTTCGGACCCCTGCCTGGCAACACTGGCAAAATCGGCACCTTGGGTGATTCGGGTACGCATTACTTGCAAGCGTAGTCTTGCGGCTTCAACAGTGGAAGCATCCGCACCCTGAGGCACTTTGATCAGGATATGCCTGACCTGCACCTCCTCGGGCCGGTTCATCTCGGCGCGATGCTCCTCGAAAAACGCCCGAACCTGTTTTTCGTCCGGCTCGCTGGCTTTGGTCAGATCGGCGAACACTTGCTGGGCCGCCAGTTCACGCCGGGTGTATTCGGCGTAGCTGGCCTCATCGAAACCGGCGTCTTCCAGGCGCCGGGCGAACACCTCGGCGCCGCCGAAGGCCTGGCGTGTCTGCTCGACCTGGCTTTGCACCGTGGCATCGCTGATCACCACCCCGCGCTTGAGTGCCTCCTGCCAGAGCAATTCCTTGTCGATCAGGGCGTCCAGCGCCGCCTTGCGCAACTGCTTGTACGCCTTGGGATTGCGAATATTGCCCAGCGAGCGCCCCTGATCCTCCAGGTACTCGGCAAAATACCGTTCCAGGCGCAGCTGGGAAATTTCCTCGCCATTGACCCGTGCCACGGCCGGACCGTTGCTGCAGTAAGCCGCTGGCACCCACAGCGCCCACAGAACCAGCAAAGTATTGAGTTTCATATCAGGCCTCCGGTCAGGGCATGGCGGTAATCGGTTTGTAGGGGGCAACCAGATAGAAACGCTGGTCGGGCAGGTCCACCGTGACAATGTGCGCGCCACTGAGGCCCAGGCGACGCCCCGGTCCGAAACTGATCAGCGGGGTCAGCCCGGTATCGAAGTCATGCAGGCCTTCCAGGGCATTGATCAGTTTTTCGCGGCTGGCGTCACGCCCGGCCTGCTTCATCCCTTCGCTGAACAACATCATCGAACTGAACGCACCGACCTGCAGGACCGCGTGCTCGCCACCCAGCTTCTGGCGCTGGCGCAATTGGGTCAGGGCCAGGCGTCCGGCCAGCGTCCAGTCGCTGGGCACGAATGGATAGGCCAGGAATACCCGCCGGGAAAACTCACTGGGCACTTGCAGCAGATCCCCCGCTACCTGATTCGACGCGGCGAACAGGTAAGGCACTTGACCCGCCATCTGCAGGCGCTCGGCGAGGTGACTGAAGCCGCCGCTGCTGCCCATGTAAAACACCGAACGCGAACCCAGCGGCAACTCGTCCTGCGCCGACTGATAGGCTTGCAGGTGCACTTGCTGCCAGTCGTTGGCTTGCAGGTACTGGGCAAGTTTTTCCGCCGCCTGGCGTTGACCCGGCTCATCCGGGTAGGCGATCAGCGTCGGCCCCTGCAGGACCCGCAGGCTGGTGGCGGCGTAACTGGCCAGGGCAATCATTTGTTCACGCAGCCCCGGCAGCGGTTCGAAAATCTGCCGGCTGACCTGGGCCGTGCCTTGCAATGACAGCGGCCCGATCAGCGGCACACCGGCCTGTTCCAGGCGCTGCGCCAGGTCCGACTCCAGCGCCGGTGCCAGCGGTGCTATCAGGGCGAACACCTGCTCTTTTTCGATCAACTGGTCCAACGCACGCTCGGCGCTGGCGCGGTCCGGGCCCGGGTCGAGAATGGTCAGGCGCAGCTGCCGGCCATGAATACCGCCCGCGTCGTTGATCCGCGCGACGCAACCGTTGAGCACCGCCGCCACCGTGGCGCCCTCTTCGCCCAGCGCGCCCGTGTTCGGCAACAAGGTGCCCAGGTGCAGGCTGTCAGCGCCCAAGCCCGGGTCACGGTCATCGGCCACGCGCTTGAGGTACGCCGTGAGGTTGCGCTGATCCTTGATCGACATCACGAACCTGGGCATCGCCGGATCAAGCTGATTGTTGCCGGGGTCGCGGCCCTCCTGGATGGCCCTGGCCAGGGTGCCTTCGGTATACGCCGGGTAAGCGCGTCCGTTGACTTGCTGCTGGCCGTAGCTACTGGTGAGCCGCGACCAGCTCAGGTCCGGCGGTCGCACGCCGCCTTCGGGACGGCCGCTGCCATCGCTGCCATGGCAATTGGCACACGGCAGGCTGGTGGCCGGCAGCAACATGCCCGCCGCCCCGACCCGGGCCATGATCGGCTCGCCACTGGCCGACATCCCCTCGCGGTACAGGCGTTTGCCGGCACTTTCGCTGGGCGTCAGCGTCAACGCCTGGGCGGTCAGGCTGATGCCAGACACCATGAGCAGGCCAAGGATGAGGGCTTTTTTCATGGCCCGGACTCAGCGACCGACCACGGGCATTGTCAGCAACTGCAAGCGCTGGGCAATGGCGGCGGCCGGTGCATCGGGGCGGATTTTGCTCCAGCGTTTATTGGCCACGTCGCCGACGATCAACTGCGTGGAATGCTGCTCGGGGGTCGGCACAATCTGGCCGATGCGCCCCAGGACAAGGTCCATTTGCGCCTTGTCGCCGGTAAGAAAAAACCAGTGGGGGCCATCGACGCCCTGCTTCAAGGTGTAGGCCTTGAGTACCGCCGGGGTATCCCGCAGCGGATCACTGGTAAGGGAAATGAAGGTAATGCCATCCGCCTTGTCGCCCAGCACTTCGCGTACTTGCTTGAGCTTTTGCGTGATCAGCGGGCAGGCGTCGGTGCAACTGGTGAAAATCACGTTGAGCAGCACCACCCGGTTGTGCAGCGCATCGCTGTAGAACCGCAGGGTGTTGCCGTTCTGGTCCTGCAACGGCGTGTCGGTGAACCAGGTTTTTGCGTCGCGGGTGCCGCCCGCCGGTGGTGCCGCGGCTACAGCAGTCGCCGGTGCCGGTTCTTGATGCCCTTCATGGGCGAATGCCACCGCACTGGAAATGCAAAAGCACACACTCAGGGCGATCCAGTCGAGGGTTCTCATGGTTGATTCTCCATGGCGACGGCCGTGTGCTTGGCGTGGGCGTTGCGCTGGCCACTGAGTTTTTCGACTTCACGGCTCAGCACCGTCGGGTCGGTGAAACCGTAATAACGCGTCCAGTGGCGGCTGTTGCCATCGCCGACCAGAATCAGCGGTGCATGGTTCTTGAAGTCGCCACTGAAGGCGCCGAGGCCCTTGAGGGTTTCGTTGACCGACTGCGTGGTGCCGGTCAGCCAGCTCCAGCCCGGGCCATTCTGGAAGGTGCGGGCATAGTCGTTCAGGCGCTTGGCGTCATCGCGCTGCGGGTCGATGCTGATCGACACCAGTTGTACTTCGTCGCCAACCCGCGCGCCCAGTTGTTTCTGCACCTTGCCCATGATCGAAGACACCACCGGACAGACTGTGGTGCAACTGGTGTAGATGAAGCTCATGACCACGATCTTGTTACTGACCAGGTCTTTTTCCAGGCGCACGGTCTTGCCGTTCTGGTCCACCAGCGCCACGTCGGCGAATTTGACCTGGGTGCTTTCCGAGCTGGCGCTCTTGGCCGGCATGTTGTGACCGGCATGTTCATCCGCCGAGTGGGCCAGTGCCTGGCCTGTGCCGACGGCCAACAGGCAGAGGGTCAGCAGGCCGCGGTGTGCAAATCGGTTCATGTCGATGTCCTCTTCAATGAGTTTCGCCGGGAGTCACCCGGACACTGGCAAAGGTCTGGTCGCCGAAATTCGCCCCCAGTGACGCCGCACGCACGTGCAGGTACCAGGCGCCTTGCTGATTGAGGTTGACCGGGGCTTCGTACACCCCGTTGCCGACTTCCAGGGCCGCGACTTGCCGAGGCCGCGAAGTCGGGGCCAGGAAGTAGCGCACCTGAACGTCCTTCACCCCACTGCGCTCGGTTTTCTGCTTGCCCTGGACGATGCGAAAACGCACGACGTAAGGGCTGCCCAAAGCGGCGGTGGAGGTGTCTAGCATGAACTCCACGCTCGGCACGCCGGCGAGAGGCTCAAGGTTCTGGTTGGCCTCGACCACGGTGCTGAAGCAATGGATGATGTTCGGCTGGTTGAGCAGGAACGCCACGTCGAAACGCCCGGCCGGCGGCAGCTTGACCCGCGCGCTGTACAGCCCCGGCTCGACTTCGCGCAGGCTGCGGTCGATCACCAGCGCTGCCCGCGCCACTTGCCCGCGATTGGGGTAGCCGGACATCGGTGCGTTCATGCCTTCGGCGTAGAAGTAGGTGGTGTTGTCCACCGGGTTGACCACAAACACCGCGTTGTCGTCCCGCGACACCGCCAGGCTCGCGGCCAATGGCAGGTCCCCGGCCAGGCGTGGCGCCTGGGGCCCGGCTTCGAAGCCCTGGCTGATCGGCGTACGGCCTTCGCCGAGTGACGCCAGGTTGATCATCGTCACCTTGGGCGAGGCCAGTCCGCGGATATAGGCGTAGGCCTTGGTGAACACCACCTGATACGGCTCGGCGGACACGTCCAGTTCATGGATCAACGAATCGGTGGCGGCGTCGATCACCGACGCCTGGTTCTCCAGGGTATTGAGCACGATGCCGAACCGACCATCGGCGCTGAAACCCATCGGGCCGAGGCCCTGCTTGGCCTTGATGACCCGCCGCACCGACTGGCTCGCCGCATCCACCACGGTAATCGTGCCGTCCCGGCCATCCGCCACATAGGCCGCGCCGGACAGCGGCGAGTACACCACCGACAACGGGTGCGAGCCGGTCTTGAGTTGCTTGCTGATGGTCAGGCTGGCGATATCGATGATGCTCAGGGTGCCGTCGTCGCGATTGCTGACAAAGGCAAAACGGCTGTCCTTGCTGAAGGCGATTTCATGGTGCCCGCCCCCCGTAGCCAGGTGCTTGAGGGTCTTCAGGCTGCGGGTGTCGATCACCGTGACCCCGGACTGCTCCGGTGCCTGTGCATTGTTGCCGACCCACAGCAGGCGTTCGTCCGGTTGCAGCGCGACACGTACCGGGTTGCTGCCGGCGGCCACCGAATCGAGCAGCTTGAATTGCTCGCTGTCGATCACCGCGACTTCACCCGCCGTCGGCATCGACACGAACACCCGCTTGTTATCCCTGGGAGTGACCCAGTCCATCGGCGCTTGCTTGATGTCGATCCGCGCCATGGTGCTGGTAATGCCACCCACCGACACCGACGGATCGACCACCGAGACACTGGCATCGCGGTTCATCACCATGAGGAAGTAGCTGTTGAGATCGAGCAAGGGCCGCGCCCCGATGCTCGATTTGAGGAACACCCCGACCCGCGCCTTGCAACTCTGTTCACGGCCCTGGGCCTGGTCGGCGGCAACGGTTTCCGGGTCCAGCCAGGCGCCGGGCGCCACGCCCGCCAAAGGTTGCCCGGAGGCCTTGTCGGTAATGCGGAACTGCACGTCGGCGAACTCCCCTTCACGCAGTACGCCGTCTGCGGCCAGCGCCTTGACGTCGAGCGCCACCGACACGCCGTCACGCTCAAGTGTCTGGCCGCTCCAGGTATCGGGCAGCTCAACGTCGCTGAGCAGGGTCGGGGGTGATGTGCGCCACACCCCGAGGCAGATCAGCGCCACGCCGACAATCAACGCACCGCTGGCGAATTTGATGGTCCTGTTCATGCCAACACTCCCCTTCAGATCTGTGTCTGCCTCATCGCCCCCTGTGGGAGCGAGCCTGCTCGCGAAGAGGCCAGCACATCCAACCTTCATGTGTCTGACACTGCGCCATCGCGAGCAGGCTCGCTCCCACAGGTGTTGCGCTGTTTTCTGCCCTAAGGCGCCGGTGCCGGCTCCGGTTCGTTGGTCACCCGCAGCAATCCCCACAACCCGGCGGTGTTGCCATAGGCGCCGTAATCGCGGAACAGGTAATCACCCGGTATCGCGTTGCTGCCCCCGGCACTCGGGTGCATGAAGCTGAAGTGCGCCGCCGGCAGGATGCTTTCGTGGGCTCCGACGTACATCGACATCGGGTTGTAGGCAAACCGCACCGAACCCACGCCAGGCGTCCCCATCGGGTACCCACCGGTGTCGCTCTTCTCGGGCTGGAACGGGTTGACCGACCAGACGTGACCGTCGAGCTGGAAGGTACTGCCGCGACTACCGCCGGTAGGCATCAGGATGTGGGTGCGCAACGGTTGCCCCGGTTTGACGTAAAGCACCGGCGTCTGCGGATCGCCACCTACCAGCGCATTGCTGAAGGCCATGTGCGCGTTCGGCACATCACCATAGCCATGACCGTCGGCGTGGCCGAACGGCGCATCCGGGGCGAGACCGAAGCGGTACCACATCGGTTCGGTCTTGTAGTTGATGGCCATGCTCGAGTTGTCCTGTGGATCGGTTGGCACACCCGCCTCCGAGGCAATACCTTCCACCGGACGACCATTGGCCCAGCGCATGTTCAAGGCCTTCTGCCAGACCATGGCAAAGTCGCGATAGGCAGTTTGCCCCGGGGCGGTGACGGTCGCATTGACCTTGCGCGCGTCCTCCACCCAGGTGGCGCCGACCGGCAGGATGCTCATCGCACCGCCCAGACCTTTTTGCGGCTGCTTGATCACGTCTGCCGGCGTGATGTTCAACCCGCCGAATTCCACCGCGGTGGCGTTGATGTTGTCGACACTGCGGCCCAATTGGGTGATTGGTTTGCCTTCACGCTCCAGGTGCCCGGCGTAGTACTGATAGGTACGGGTCGGGTACGCCCCGGTGTTGCCCACCCGTGGCGGCACGGTCTGGATCGGGTTGGTGCCGACGTTGGTCCCGTCGGATTTGGTGATGTCGTAAGCCAGCAATTGCGCGTGCAGGCCCACGGTGCTCGATGGCCGCAGCAAGTTATTGCTGAAAGTGGTCGAGCCCTCGCCGTTGTTGCGATCACGCTTGACCATGCCCATTACCGTGGCCGTCTGGGGCAGGTCCGGCATCACGCTGGGCAGGCGGTTTTCCAGGGTGATGTTGATGCAGTCACCGGCCGCCGCACGCAGCACCAGCGGTTCCACCGGCACCCCGGGTTTGAGTTTGCCCGTGACCGGATCGAGGTCGGCCTTGCGCACATAGAGGATCGCGGTCGGGTCATGCAACGGCCCGCTTTGCCCACCGATGGTGAAGGTCAGACCGTCTTGAGGGTCAGTCACGGTGACTTGTGGAATGCTCACCGCCCGCGAGTTGAAGACCAGGGTGCCACCGGCCGGATTCAATGGCCCGCCGACATGTTGCCCAAGCCCCGCCGAGTCACCGATGGCCAGCCCCAACGGGTTGCCGAGGATGTCGTTGGCCAGCGCCGCGACCACTTCATAGTTGCGTTGCGGGGTCGGCCGGGTACCGATGCCGTTGGGGTTGGCGCCGATCCGTGGGCAGGTGCCATCGAAAGCCACAGTGTTGCGCATGCCGGCCGGTTTCGGGTTGTTCGGCAGTGCGAACAGATCGTTGCGCTGGGCCGTGTAGTTGCGCATCACGCCCCAGATGCCGCTCCAGTAACCTTCAAGCGAAGCATCCATCGAGTACAGGTAGTCACCGGTGCTGGCCGCCGAACTGGAGAGCATCGAGACCGGCGCAATGAAGCCCATCTGCTCGGAAATCCCGATCATCTGCGACGCGCGCCAGCCGGAGTTGGAACTGTTGCCGAAACCGGAACCGCTTTGCAGCCACTTCACGCCGTGCAGGGTGACGTTGTGCTCCTCTTCGTGACCGCCGGCATGCACCCGCAGCCGCACGTTGTCGCCGGTGTAGGTGCGCAACATCGGGGTAAACGGATCGCCCGGTTCGGCGCCGCCCTTGTTGATGTGCGGCGGGAACAGCGTGGTGCCGCCGGTTGGACCGGTGGCCGAGGTCAGCAGGTTCGGCGCCAGGTTCATCGCCGGGATCGCACGGTCGGTGCGGCTTTGCATGGCGTACGCGAGGTCGCCGCCCAGGCCGTCGGCCTGCATGCCGCGCTTGCCGTCCGGGCCGACCTTGTTCGGGTCGTACACCCGCAGGGCCAGCGGTTCGTTGCGGTAATTGACCACGAACATGCCGGGGTCATCCACCGAGATCGCTTGTGGGCAAGGCCGGCTTGGGCAGCCTGGCATCAGCCCACCGCGGGCTTCGACCACTTGCTCAAGCAGGGTCTCGGCTTCCTTGCGCACCGGTGGATTGATCGCGTAGCGGAAGCTGTCGGCGGTGGCCGGGAAGCTTTGCGCATCAGGAATGCCATTGGGGCCTGCACCGACGTACACCCCGGCTTCATAGGCGTGCTGGAAGTCGCTGTATTCGAGGAAGAACTCACGGAAGCTATCGTTCTTGCCGTCACCGTCCAGGTCGCCGGTAGAGATCACCGCTTGCCACGACGTCGGCCCGCCGTCCTGCCGCGCGCCGCTGTACAACGGCTCGCCGGTTTCGGCGTGGAACCAGGTGGAACCGGCCGGTTCGGCCAGCACGGTGGCGTACAGGCCAA
>Ga0302169_10000702_pt1 | contig 10103 bp, 11 predicted proteins | sample I_Fen_N1_3_FD_193493 | JGI IMG/M metagenome (GOLD analysis project Ga0302169, IMG submission 193493) | Peat permafrost microbial communities from Stordalen Mire near Abisko, Sweden - I_Fen_N1_3 | ecosystem: Environmental > Terrestrial > Soil > Wetlands > Permafrost | place: Sweden: Abisko...
TCGCCGCCCACTGTGGCGGGCCTTCGGCCAGCGCTTGATTGATTTCAGCCTTGAGCCCCTCGAACTGCGCAAACAAGCCGCCGAGCAACACATGCCCGCACGGATTGTTCGGTGCCTGGCGGCTGACTTCCGCGCACCCGGCCAGCAGCGCCAGCAAGCGCAGTTGCAAGGCTTGCGGCCAATCACTGTCCTGGCCGACGCCGTACAGCCACGCCGTCATGGCGCTCAACACATAGATGTCTTCCAGGGTTCGGAACGGTTTGACGTAGGCGTCCCAACCGTCCCCGGCCAGCAACTCGCACAAAGCGTTGTCCAGAAACACCCGGCCATGGCTGACGTCCGGCATCAACGGGATCGCCGCCAGTTTTTCCACTCGCACGCCCGGTTCATCGGGATACACCACCGCCAGGCTCAGACACGGATCGTCGCCGGGGGCCTCACTGCGCGCAGCGATCAACAGCCAGTCGGCGGCATCGCCAGCGGTGACAAAGTCCTTGCGCCCGCTCAAGCGCAAATCGTGCAGACGGGTTTGCATGTCCGCCACTCGCAGGCTGCGCTGCTCAGTGGCGCATAACGCGCCGAGGCTCAACGGCGCGCTCGGCCACAACATGCGCAAGGCGGCTTGATACCCCACCAGAAATGCCAGCCCCGGGGTCGCCATCATCCGCCCCCCCGCCACCGCCAAATCAAAGGGTGTGACCGTGCCCAAGAGGTGCAACAAGGTCGCGAAGCCCTCACCCAGGTCCGGGTTGGCGGGCAAGCGATCGCGGCGAATCAACAGGGTTTGCCAGGGCATAAGAGGCTCCTTGTGGGCTGTCATATAAGCATCACCAAAGCTTAACGGCGATGACACCGGCGCTACATAGCCTGACTTTGCACAACACGGCTGCATAAAGAAAGTCGACCGGCTGCACCCAAAGACGAGTGAACAGCCCGCACGGAGATTCGCCATGACTCAGATCGCCCGCATCAGCGACACCGGCAACGAACGCCGCCTGCAAGCCGAACGCCTGGTCGGCATCGAGGCTCTGCAGGAAGCCCAGGCCCTGCGCTTCAACGTGTTCAGCGGCGAATTCAACGCCACACTCAAGGGCGCGGAACTGGGTCTGGACATGGATGACTACGATGTTCACTGCGCCCACATCGGCGTGCGTGACCTCAACACCGGGCGCCTGGTGGCCACCACTCGTTTGCTCGATCACACCGCCGCCAGCAGCCTGGGCAGGTTTTACAGCGAAGAAGAATTCAGCCTGCACGGCCTGATCCATCTGCAAGGCCCGATCCTGGAAATCGGCCGCACCTGCGTCGACCCGGCCTACCGCAACGGCGGCACCATCGCCGTGCTCTGGAGCGAACTGGCCGAAGTGCTGAACCAGGGTGGCTACAGCTACTTGATGGGATGCGCGAGCATTCCGATGCAGGACGGCGGGATTCAGGCCCACGCGATCATGCAGCGCCTGCGCGAACGCTACCTGTGCACCGAGCACCTGCGGGCCGAACCGAAGAAGCCACTGCCGACCCTCGATATTCCATCGAACGTGATCGCCGAAATGCCGCCGCTGCTCAAGGCCTACATGCGCCTGGGCGCAAAAATCTGCGGCGAGCCATGCTGGGACGAAGACTTCCAGGTTGCCGATGTGTTCATCCTGCTCAAGCGCGATGAGCTCTGCCCGCGTTACGCCAAACACTTCAAGGCGGCTGTGTGATGCGTCGGTTGCGCGTGTACGCGCGAATCGCGCGGGTGCTGCTGGTGGTCGGGCTCGGCCTGAGCATGGCCACCGTGTTCGGGGTGTTCGAGCGCCTGGGCATGGCGCACTCGATGGAGCGCCGTCAGCGCTGGTCGCGTTTTTTCATGGCGCGCCTGAGCAACGCCCTGCCCTTCGACGTGACGGTGCAAGGGGAACTGCCGAAGACGTCGATGCTCTGGGTCAGCAACCATGTGTCCTGGACCGACATCCCGTTGCTGGGGATGCTCACGCCGTTGTCGTTCCTGTCCAAGGCCGAAGTGCGGACCTGGCCGGTGGCGGGCTGGCTGGCGGCCAAGGCCGGCAGTCTGTTCATCCGTCGCGGTTCGGGCGACAGCCAGTTGATCCGCAAACAGATGACTCGCCACCTGGAGCAGGCACACCCGCTGCTGATGTTCCCGGAAGGCACCACCACCGATGGCCGTTCGCTGCGCACCTTTCACGGTCGCTTGTTGTCGGCGGCGATTGATTCCGAAGTGAAGCTGCAACCGGTGGCGATTCGTTATGTGCGTGACGGTGAGCCTTGCATGCTGGCACCGTTCATTGGCGAAGATGATTTGCTGTCGCACCTGATGCGTTTGTTTGCCAACGACCGGGGGCAAGTGGAAATCCATCTGCTCAAGCCGATCGCTTGCGAAGGTCGCGAACGCGCGGCGCTGGCGTTCGAGGCACAGCAGGCGGTGCAGAAGGCGTTGTTCGGGGCGATTCCGGAAACACAACCGGTCCCGATGCGCCCCGCCATCGCGGCCTGAACACATCCCCCCCTGTGGGAGCTGGCTTGCCAGCGATAGCGGCGGGTCAGCCAATGGAGATGTTGGATGATCCGGACTTATCGCTGGCAAGCCAGCTCCCACAGTGATCTATGTTGTCGGATGGTTCTGCGCAAACGCCTGAAGCTGCGGATAGAACAACCGGAAGTCCTCGCTCAACGGCTCGTACAACATCCGCAACTCCTGCATCGCGGCGGCCAGTTCCTCAGGCCGGGTCAAGCGCCGGGAAATCCCCCTCAGCACCTGCTCCAGCACCTCAAACTCCCGGTAAGACCCCAACCAGTCATTGGCCACCATGTGCGGTGCGATTTTCGCCAGCCGTTCGGGCAACTGCCGTTCACTGGACAACACCCGGTATACGTCCGAGGTGAAATGCTCCAGCGGCCGATCCGCGTACAGCACCCAGTCCCGCGCCAGGCAGTGGTCAAAAAACACGTCGAGGACGATCCCGGCATAGCGCCTGCGCGTCAGGGAAAACCGCGACAACGAAGCATCCACCAACGGGTGGCGATCGGTGAACACGTCGATGCTGCGATGCAGCTGGATGGCCGTTTCGATCTCCGGATCGAACTGCCCTTGCAGCCGTCCCTTGACGAAATCGCCATACAGACTGCCGAGCAGTTGACCGGGACGCTGGCCACCGAGGTGAAGATGTGCGAGATAGTTCATGGTCGCAGCTTAGCACTGCCCCTTGTATCGACACACCAACGTATCGTTATAACTCGATATACCGAAATGTGAGCGGATCAGATCCAAATCATATTTGTATATCGCGAAATACCGATTTAAAGTTCGCCCCATCGCGATATAGCGTTTTAATCATCACGAGCCCACACCCATGACCCTCAATCTCGACGAAATAATAAAAGCCCTGGCGCACCCGGTACGGCGAGAAATCCTGCACTGGCTCAAAGACCCGGACGTCGAATTTCCAGACCAGACCCACAGCAACGAGCACGGCGTTTGCGCCGGGCAGATCGATCAACGTTGCGGCTTGTCGCAGTCCACGGTGTCCGCGCACCTGGCGACCCTGCAACGCGCCGGCCTGATCAGCAGCCGCAAAGTCGGCCAGTGGCATTTCTTCAAACGCAACGAGGAAACCATTCAGGAATTCCTCAAGACCTTCAGCAAAGAGCTCTGACCCTTAAAGTCAGCCAAAAGGGAATTCACCAATGCCTCTCTCGCTACTCATCCTGGCCTTGAGCGCCTTCGCCATCGGCACCACGGAGTTCGTCATCATGGGCTTGCTGCCCAACGTGGCGGCCGACCTCGGTGTGTCGATCCCCGGTGCCGGCTGGCTGGTGACCGGGTACGCCCTGGGCGTGGCCATCGGCGCGCCGTTCATGGCGCTGGCCACCGCCAAACTGCCGCGCAAGGCTGCGCTGGTGGCGTTGATGGGCATATTCATTATCGGCAACCTGCTGTGCGCGGTGGCCAGTGACTACAACGTGCTGATGCTCGCCCGTGTGGTGACAGCGCTGTGCCACGGTGCCTTCTTCGGTATTGGCTCGGTGGTGGCGGCAGGCCTGGTGCCTGCCAACAAACGTGCATCGGCCGTGGCCTTGATGTTCACCGGCCTGACCCTGGCCAACGTCCTCGGCGTGCCGCTGGGCACCGCGCTCGGTCAGGAAGCCGGCTGGCGCTCGACCTTCTGGGCGGTGACGGTCATCGGTGTGATCGCGCTGATCGGCCTGATTCGTTTTCTGCCGGCCAAGCGCGATGAAGAAACACTCGACATGCGCGCCGAACTGCGTGCCCTCAAAGGCGCCGGCATCTGGTTGTCCCTGAGCATGACCGTGCTGTTCGCCGCCTCGGTGTTCACCCTCTTTACCTACGTCGCGCCGCTGCTGGGCGAAGTCACCGGCGTCTCGCCCCGTGGCGTGACCTGGAGCCTGATGCTCATCGGCTTGGGCCTGACCGTCGGCAACATCATCGGCGGCAAACTGGCGGACAAAGGCCTGGCCGCGACGCTGATCGGCGTCTTCATCGCCATGGCCGTGGTCTCCACCGTACTGACCTGGACCAGCGTCGCGCTGATCCCCACCGAAATCACCCTGTTCCTCTGGGCCACCGCGTGTTTCGCCGCCGTGCCGGCCCTGCAAGTCAACGTGGTGACCTACGGCAAGGCCGCGCCGAACCTGGTGTCGACCCTGAACATCGGCGCATTCAACGTCGGCAACGCACTCGGCGCCTGGATCGGCGGCAGCGTGATTGCCCACGGCTTCGGCCTGACCAGCGTGCCACTCGCCGCAGCGGCACTGGCGGTGCTCGCCCTGCTGGCCACCCTGATCACTTTCCGCCAGAGCGGCAATCCCGAACTGGCTCCTGCGACTAACTGATTAACCATTACCTCACGAGGGTTTTAACGAATGACGACTATTTTCGATCCGATCAAACTGGGCGACCTGGAACTGTCCAACCGCATCATCATGGCCCCGTTGACCCGCTGCCGCGCCGACGAAGGCCGAGTGCCGAACGCGCTGATGGCCGAGTACTACGTACAACGCGCCTCTGCCGGCCTGATCCTCAGCGAGGCCACTTCGGTCACGCCGATGGGCGTCGGCTACCCGGACACCCCGGGCATCTGGTCCAACGATCAGGTTCGCGGCTGGACCAACGTCACCAAAGCCATCCACGGCGCCGGCGGCAAGATCTTCCTGCAACTGTGGCACGTCGGCCGGATCTCCCATGAGTCATACCTGAACGGCGAAAAACCGGTCGCGCCAAGCGCCATCCAGCCAAAGGGTCACGTCAGCCTGGTTCGCCCATTGTCCGACTACCCGACCCCGCGCGCCCTGGAAACCGCTGAAATCGCTGACATCGTCGACGCCTACCGCGTGGGTGCCGAGAACGCCAAGGCCGCCGGTTTCGACGGCGTGGAAATCCACGGCGCCAACGGCTACCTGCTCGACCAGTTCCTGCAAAGCAGCACCAACCAGCGCACCGACAATTACGGCGGCTCCCTGGAAAACCGTGCACGCCTGTTGCTGGAAGTGACCGACGCCGCGATCGAAGTCTGGGGTCCTGGCCGCGTCGGTGTACACCTGTCGCCACGTGCCGACTCCCATGACATGGGCGACGACAACCTGGCCGAGACCTTCACCTACGTGGCCCGTGAACTGGGCAAGCGCGGCATCGCGTTTATCTGCTCCCGCGAGAAAGAAGGCGCCGACAGCCTCGGCCCACAAATCAAGGAAGCCTTCGGCGGCCCGTACATCATCAACGAACGCTTCACCAAGGACAGCGCCAACGCCTGGCTGGCCGCCGGCAAGGCTGACGCCGTCGCTTTCGGCGTACCGTTCATTGCCAACCCGGACCTGCCGGCACGCCTGAAGGCCGACGCGCCGCTCAACGAAGCGCGTCCGGAACTGTTCTACGCCAAGGGCCCGGTCGGCTACATCGACTACCCGACGCTGTAATCGTCACCCGCTGAAATGCCAAAGCCCCGACTTGAGAGAGTTGGGGCTTTTTGTTGCCCTTGACAGCGACCCGACCCGGATGCTCAAGGTGTCCCCAGTCCCAGGACAGCGGACACCTTGCCGCTGCACCTTCTTGTGCCAGTGCGCCTTTTGTTTGGTTTCGTTTAATTACGAAACCGCAATATCGGATGACGCCGTAGGACCTTGTAGGCAAACTCCGAATCTTGCGTTTGGGCACTTTGATGCCTTGTTGCGCTTTTGTTTGACGGGATAGGCTCCGGACGTCGCTGACCCATTCAGCGATCGGGCTTGGAAACCCGTCGGATCACAGCGCAACAGTACCTCTACCACGATTCCAGACGTTTTTGACGACTGAGAAATATGTGTTATGGCAGCTGTGCGTGGGACGCTTTCGGGCGTGCCGGTTTCCTTGATCCCCGGTTTTCCAACCTGCGTACAGCTGCCACCCTTCGCTTGGAAACGAAGGTGGCAGCGACTGGATTAAGGAGTTACACCATGAGCAACACCACCCCGCCCTCCCCCTCAGAACTCAAAACCATCGGCTTAACCCCTTTCATTTACTGCTCAAACCAGGCGCTGTTTCATGTCAGCCGCGGCGTGCCCCTCGCCGACGCGTTAGCCCAGGCCTCCAATCTGCTCTTCCTGGTCAAGGAGCTCGCCGTCGACGCCGCCTACGCCAAGGACACCGACCGCCACGCCTGGGCCGCGCATTACCTGACAGCGATGAGCAAAGCGGTGATCGATGATGTGGCGAAGGTGCTGGATCGAGAGGCTGATCGTGAGCGCACGGGCGTAACGCCATAGGGACGGCTCATGAGCGTAAAAAGCCGCGTACGAACGCGGCTTTTTCAGCTGCGAAATTGCGCGCCCCTTGACTACCCGTTTGCATTCGACCTGAGCAGTCACTTGCATTGGTTCTGACCAGCGATTGCATCGGATTGACCAGCACGCGTTGTAACCATGATCGGCAGAGAACGGCCAAAAGCGGTCAGTGACAATATTTGTAAAGGCTACCGTGACAACCGTTCAGCTTAGAAAGCAGAAGTACATTTTGTCTGAAGTGGCGAAACAGCTGCCAAAACCATCGGGTAAAAAAGCCGCCAAAAATGGCAGCAAGATAAGCGCGCGAGGTGTTGCTGGCACTGGAGGAAACCGAAAATGCGTTCAGCGACTACGGCAAGCGCCACCAACGACTATAGTCATTGGTGGGCCAGAGCAAATCCTGCCGTTCTGCTGCAGACCTGGTCCTCAATCCAATACCGCGAAGACACGGCGCAATTCCTCGTGCTTCGTGATGCGGAACGTGAACGTCTCGCTGCCGAAAACACTCAGGCTCAGGCTGCGATCGAGGCATCGTCGCCATTTATAATCCCTTGACGGAGGATGGAGTCATCCCGCCGGGCAAGTCGTATCCTCTGAGTAGACCCCAACCCCCCATCTATCAGGGCTCAGGCAATGAACACTTCAGCATTGGATCACGCAAAAGAAACGAATGACGACCTGGTTCAGGGGCCGCTGCCGGCCGGCACTGTCGCGCCCGACTTCACTCTGTACGCAACCCCTGATCAGCCGTTGTCGCTACGCGAGTTAAAGGGAAATCCGGTGATACTGTCGTTTTATCCTGCCGACTGGAGTGCGGTTTGTGGCGACCAACTGACCTTGTACAACCAGTTGCTACCCACATTCAGAGAATACGGTGCGACGCTTCTGGGTATCTCGGTTGATAGCGCCTGGTGTCATCAGGCCTTTGCCAAAGATCGGAATTTCCACTTCAGCCTGCTGGCCGATTTCGAGCCCAAAGGGGCTGTGGCGCGACAGTATGGAGCGTACGACTCCCACCTGGGGGTTTGTAAGCGGGCGCTGTTCGTGATTGACAAGGAGGGGGTGGTCGCCTGGAGCTACGTCTCCCCGATGGCAATCAATCCCGGGGCGGACGGCATTCTGGATGCGCTGGATGCTCTGGCGAATTCATCACAAAGCACGCCAACCTAAAATTAACAGGTGATCCCATGGCCACTCTCAAAGTCCCGGTAAGTGCCAGCGACCATCGCCAGGGAAGTGCGCATGCCAAGGTCACACTGGTGGAATTTGGCGACTATCAATGTCCCTATTGCGGTGAAGCGTATTGGATGGTCAAGAATCTGCAACAGCATTTTCGCGATGATTTGCTGTTCGTATTCCGAAATTTTCCACTGACCACTGCTCACCCGCATGCGATGGCTGCAGCTGTCACCGCTGAGTTTGCCGGGAGTCGAGGATTCTTCTGGGAGGCTCACGACGAATTGTATGAAAACCAGGATCGATTGGGCCTGCCGCTGTTTCGGGCCATCGCTCTAAAACACGGCCTCTCCGACGAAGAACTCTATCTTGCCATGCAAGACGGTACCTACGAATCCAAAATAAAATCCGATTTTAATGGCGGCGTACGCAGCGGCGTGAATGGCACCCCAGCGTTTTACATTGACGGGCTTCGCTATGACGGGGTTCCAGAGTTCACCGAGATGAGTCAGATGATTGAGCTTTCGTTAATGCGTGGGTGAAATCACTAGGCAGCGACATCGGTCTGGCATCACCCACACCGGAGCCGAGGACGAACCAGCGTTAGTTTCCTTCTACATAAAGGAGGTGCACACGGAGCCAGCAGCGAATGAAGTCTTTGAAGTATTATGAAAAAAATCGACACGCCACATGGTTAGAGTTGTTTTTTGATCTGATTTTTGTTGTTGCAATTGGCAAGGTTACGCATACGCTCGGACATGTTCATCAAGGCCACTTTGAACATGGGCAATTATGGACATTTTTACTGCTTTTTGTTCCATTATGGTGGGTCTGGTCTAGTCATACGATTTACTCCAACAGGTTTGATACAGACAGTAATCTTCACCGTTTGGCAACATTATTTATAATGTTGCTGCTCATTGTGCTGTCCGCACGGATTGGGGAAGAACTGGAAGTAAACTATCCGCTTGTTATTGCCTGCTATTTTGGCATACGTGCCATCATCAGTATTATGTACATTACGTCCATAAGTAATCTCGATCACCGTAGCGAATTCTCCTCCAGGCTTGGCTTCGCCCTGTTAGTTAGCGCAGTTGTTAGTCTTTCATCCATTCTTTTTGACCCACCCATGCGTTATCTTGTAGCTTACATTGGGATTTTTCTTGATATTCTGCTTCCTGTGTTTTCTTGGAGTAAACTAAAGCCATTGCCAGCCCATACAGAACACTTGGTTGAACGACTAGGCTTGCTCACCCTCATCTTATTGGGCGAGTCAGTGATTAGCCTTTCTGGAGGGTTATCTGACATTCAATGGGATCGTTACAATGTAACGGCGGCAATCACCGGATTTATCATGATTTGCAGTATCTGGTGGATCTATTTTGATAGCTTTTACCTGCTGAGCAAAAATGAAAGCAGTATGAGTGGGCACTCCTTAATTTACTCGCACCTTTTTCTATTTCTGGGGCTGGCACTCCTCGCAAACTTGATCAAACATGCGATCCTGAATGACATTGCGATACGCGATTTCCAGATTGTGTCAATCATCGGCATGGCCTTATTTTTCCTAGGTAAGCAATATGGCTACTTCATAGCTGTACCTAAAATAAGAAAATACATACTACAAAACACCTTGATCGTGTTTTCTTTAGGTGGGCTGGTTATATTCCTACCCCGCGTCGAGTACATATTGGTCGGCCTGACAGCAACCATGATCTGTTATGTTTTCCTGAATTTCAGATATCGTTGAATCTTTATTGTTAGGCCATAGGTTGGGGGGGAGCGCCCTCGAAACCCCGCAGACAAGGTCGAGCAACCCGCTGAACGATTTGGCCAATCTGTTGCATCGACCGGATGAATCCACAGTCGATCTCTGCCGCTCATATCCACGCATCGTGCTGGTCAAATCCGATGCAAATGATTGGTCAGGTCGAATGCAAATGGGTGGGCAAGACCGTGCAATTAGCCATTAGCCGAACGAAAGTCTGAGGTCGGCGATGACATTCAATTTTCGGTCGATTAACCCACCACCATCGCGAGCAAGCTCGCTCCTGCAGAGTGCGGTGTTTTGCTGCGGTTTTATGCCAAGTGCACCCACTGCCCACAGAATCGACACAAAATTCCTACAAATTACGTAGCTGACCACCTGT
>Ga0302169_10000703_pt1 | contig 10101 bp, 7 predicted proteins | sample I_Fen_N1_3_FD_193493 | JGI IMG/M metagenome (GOLD analysis project Ga0302169, IMG submission 193493) | Peat permafrost microbial communities from Stordalen Mire near Abisko, Sweden - I_Fen_N1_3 | ecosystem: Environmental > Terrestrial > Soil > Wetlands > Permafrost | place: Sweden: Abisko...
AGATCGAGAAATACAGGCGCGACTGGTTGGCCTTGATCCCGCAGCTGTCGATCAGGTATGAGTGAATCATCTTCCAGTCAGGGCTGGAGAAACGCTGGGTGTCCTTGTTCAGGATGATCTTGGCCAGGTACTGACCGAGAATCGGCGCGTTACCGGCACCACCGGCGTGGACTTCCGACAAGTCCATGATTTTCATTTTGCTGTAGTCGCGCAGGAAGCCGCTTTTTTCGCCCTTGCGCGAGAAACGGATGCGACCGGCAATGTCTTTGTCTAGGTCACCAAGCATCACCAGTGGTTCCACCAGGAACACCGGTTTGGCACCCTTGTTGGTGCCCAGGCGCAGGTTGTTACGAATCCATTGCGCCGGGCTGTAGCCCTTTTCCGCAAAGCGTTTGTCCGGCGACAGACGGTCTTCGTTATTGAATTCATTGAGGTAGAACTTGCGGGCGTTGTACACCAGCTCCGCGACGTCCAGGGCAATGTTGGAGCCGCAGCGACCGAGACCGATCAGGCACACCGACGGGAATTCCTGGTCGTTGTGCTGTTCGCTGGCGCCTTCCAGATGGGGCGGGCGCGGGAACACCATGTCGCGCAGGCCGTCGAGGTTATCGAGGATGCGGTCGGTATTGGTTTCAGTGAAATACAGGTATTGCTGAGTGGCCAGCGGGCGCGTCGGGGTCAATGGCTTCGACGATGAGGGGCTGTTCGCCGCGGGGCTCAGAGTCAGATCGGAGACCGTAGCGGCCGGGTTATTTTTAGAAGTCATTGGGCGCCATCTACCTGGACTGGTTGGCTGAGCGACAACTGTCGTCAAACCTTCACGGAATGGGATCTCGCGTCTTGTTTTTGCGCGTATTTGGCCAAAGTCTCAGGGACTCGCCTGAGCAGCAGTGGGTGGAATCCTTTCCTTAGTCATGATGGATCGGCCAATATTCGGCGATCTTTAATCAAAAGGAGGCTAAATGATGTCAACGCTACCTTCGTTGGGGTTCGCCGGAATTGGCCTAATGGGCCTGCCCATGTGTCGGCGCCTGCTGGCCGCGGGCTATCCGTTGACCGTGTGGAACCGCAACCCGGACAAGTGCATGCCGCTGGTCGAGGCGGGCGCCCGACAAGTGGTAACCCCCGCTGAGTTGTGCCAACACGCCGACATCGTCCTGCTGTGCCTGGCTGACACCGCGGTGGTGCGTGAGGTGGTGTTTGGCCCGGTCGGAGTGGCCTCTGGGGCGAAAAGCGCGCAGTTGCTGGTGGATTTTTCCAGCCTGGAACCCAGTGCTACACGCGAAATGGCCAAACAACTGATCGACAGCACCGGCATGAGTTGGCTGGATGCACCGGTGTCCGGCGGCGTGGTCGGCGCCGAGGCTGGCAGCCTGGCGATCATGGTGGGTGGCGAAGCCGCGGATCTGCAGCGAGTGCGTCCGCTGTTGCTGACCCTGGGCCAGCGAGTCACCCACATGGGCGGCGTCGGGGCCGGGCAGGTGACCAAGGCGTGCAATCAGATGATCGTGGCGTGCAATGCGCTGGTCATTGCCGAAGTGGTGGCGTTGGCCGAGAGCTCCGGGGTAGATGCCCGTTTGATCGCCGAAGCGCTAGCCGGTGGGTTTGCCGATTCAAAACCGTTGCAGATCCTCGCTCCGCAAATGGCCAAAAGCCAATTTGAACCGGTGAAATGGCATGTGCGCACGCTGCTCAAAGACCTCGACACCGCCGTGAAATTTTCCCGCGAACAGGGTTCGGCCACGCCACTCAGCGGGTTGGCTGCGCAACTGATGCGACTGCATGGGAGCCAGGGATTCCTGGAAAAAGATCCATCGACGTTAGTGCAGATGTACCGCGAGCCAGGCTCAACGGTGTGACGTTGCACGAATGCCGGCGCTGGTTGATTTCGTTCAGCACCGGACGCAAATCGGCCAGCGGCACCGGACGACTGAGCAGGTAGCCCTGAACAAAGTCACAGCCCAGGCGTTCGAGAAAATCGTACTGCTCAAAGGTTTCGACGCCTTCGGTGACCACCTGCAAATGCAGGCTGTGGGCCATGACGATAATGGCCTGGACGATCTCCATGTCCTGGGCCGCTTTGGGAATGTCCTGGATAAACGAGCGGTCGATCTTCAGCGTGTTCAGCGGCAGGCGCTTGAGGTAGGCCAGGGACGAATAACCGGTGCCGAAGTCATCGATCGACAACGAGACCCCGAGGGCACGAATCTGCCGCAGTAGCACTAGTGTGTTGGCGAGGTTGCCCATCAGCGCATTCTCGGTGACCTCCAGCTCCAGCCGATGTGGCGCTACACCGGAGGCGTGCAGTGCAAGTTCGATTTCGTCGGCCAACTCTTCACGCGCAAGGTTCAGCGGTGAGCAGTTCACGGCGATTTTCAGCTCTTCGCAACCGTGGCGGGACAGTTCACCCAGGTCTTCGCAGGCTTTGCGCAGCACCCAGTTGTCGAGCTCGCGGATCAGGCCGTTCGCCTCGGCAATGGCAATAAAACGATCCGGCGCCAGCAAGCCGTGAACCGGGTGTTGCCAGCGAACCAGTGCTTCGAGCTTGCTGACCTGGCCGGTTTTCAGGTCGAAGATCGGCTGGTAATACAGCATCAACTCATTGTCTTTACGCAACGCGTGCCGCAGTTCTTCTTCGAGTTGCAGCTCCATCGTGGCGCGGGTCTTGAGAATGGAGCTGAAAAAATTCAGGCCGTTGCGGCCTGCGTCCTTGGACTGGTACAGCGCCAGGTCGGCGTTCTTCAATAGTTCTTCACAGGTCCTGCCATCTTGCGGAAACAGGCTGATGCCGATACTGGTGGTCATGACCATGTTGCGCCCGGAGAGCTCGATGGGCTCCTTCATTTTCAGCATGATGCGCTGGGCCATGTGCTGCGCTTCTTCGGGATCGTTCAGGCCGATGAGAATGCAGAATTCGTCACCGCCAAATCGGGCCACGACATCGTTGTGGCTGCGCACCGAACTCTTGATATGGCCGGCCAGCACCTTGAGCAGTTCATCGCCAGCGTCATGGCCAAGGCTGTCGTTGATGCGTTTGAAATGGTCGATGTCGAGGAACATCACCGCCAACATGCCGCCTTCGTTGGTCTTCTCGATCAGTTTCTCGGCGAATATCTGATTGAAGCCGCGACGGTTGATCAGGTTGGTCAACGCGTCGTAATGCGCCACTTGTTGCAGCGACAGGCGCGCCTGATCCAGTTGGCTGAGCAACGAGTTGACCCGCTGCAGATCACGCTCCTTGTGTTGCAGCTTCTTGTCCGCCAGTGCCGCGCTGATGCTGCTGCCGATAATCAGCAGCGTCATGACCGCCACCGTCAACGCCAGTTGCAGATGACTGTGTTCACCGGCCGGCGCCATGACGCTATCGCGGGGCACCACCAGATTGAAGGCAGCCATGCCGGTGAAGTGCATGCTCAGGATGCCGGCGCCAAGAAGGAGGCTGGCGCTGTATTTAAGCAGTTGGTGAAACATCCCGGTGCCGTCGCGCAAATAGCGCGCCAGCAACAGCGCCGAGAGGCTGGCGCCAATCGCAATGACGATGGACAAGGCGAACAATGCCGGCTGGTAGTAGACCGTGGCACTCGAATGCATCGAAGCCATGCCCACGTAGTGCATGGCGGTAATGCCCAGCCCGACCCACACGGAAGCCTTGAGGCAATGCCGGACATTCAGGTCGGGGAGACTCAGGGTGTGCATCACCAGCCACGCCGCACACAGGGCGATTGACAGTGAAATCAGAGTGACGGGGAGTTGGTAGTGAATATCGACAGGTGCCTGGAACGCCAGCATGCCGATAAAGTGCATGGCCCAGATGCCGCCCGCCAGGCACCCGCTGCCGACCCAGCGCCACAGGCGTTGGGAGGCCGGACTTTCCGCATGCGCAACACGCTCTGCCATGTCCAGCGTGGCAAAGCAGCCAACACACGCCACTACATAAGCCAGCAGCACCAGAAAAGGGTCATGCGCGCAATTGAGTATGAATTGCCCGCTTCCTGGTAGCTCGGTAATGAAATGCAGACCAAGCCACTCCATAGCACGCCCCGTCGTTGTCATCCTGGCCGGCACAATGAGCGCTGGCGAATGTCATCGAGTATAGAGGCCGTGCCTGGAGTGCAAGGGGTGATGGCAAAATGGTTCCATATGTTTTTGGCATCACCCTAATCGCGTTTGGTACTAAGCCTCAGGCAATTTGTTCGTAAGGTATTTCGAACCCCGGTTGCAAGGGCGCAAGGCCAAATGCCGCCCGGGCAGCATCGCAATCCACGTTGGCCTCACCATTTTCCCAGGACGCCTCAAACTCGCGGCAGGGGCTGGAACGTTCGTTGTAAATCGAGCATTTGACCTCGCTGCCAACTGTTCCCACAAGGCTGATGCAGCGGGCGGGTTTGCAGTCGGTGCCGAGCATCGCCACGCGACTGGGGCTGATCGACGCGACCAGATCATCCGGCACCGTTCCCCCGGACGAGGCGCATTCACCCCAGAAAAAAGACACACGGAAATGGGAACAGCAGGCACCGCAATTCAGACACGGACTGACTTCGGACATGGTCGATTTATCTACGCAGGAGGGGTACGCAGGGGAGCGGACAGGGGCGCTATTCTAGGCTTCGCAACGGGCTTTGGAAGGGGGTATGGAAGGTATTTTTAAGCGACGGACGGCACCGTGGAAATAGCGACCGGATCCCCGTGAATCCTGGGCCTGGCGGCCGGCGTGCCTGCGTGAATGCCATGGCCTGATATCAGCCTTGCAAATAATGACAGACAGTGTGGGTGGGCCTGTCTAGATTGACGGTTCCGGGGACAGTGAGGCCCCAATAACAATAAAAGAGACGGACCCCATGCAGAACTCGACCCAAGCGGCGAATGCCTGGCGCATTCTGTTCCTGTTGTTCCTGGCCAACCTGTTCAACTTCTTCGATCGCACCATTCCCGCCATCATCATCGAACCGATCCGCATGGAGTGGCACCTCAGCGACTTTCAGCTGGGGATCGTCGGCACCGCTTTCACCCTGGTTTACGCGATTGCCGGCCTGCCGCTAGGACGGATGGCCGATACCGGTTCACGCAGCAAGCTGATGGGCTGGGGCCTGGCGGTCTGGAGCGGGCTGACTGCAGTCAACGGGCTGGTGGGCAGCTTCTGGAGTTTCCTGGTCGTGCGCATGGGCATCGGCATCGGTGAAGCCAGTTACGCACCCGCTGCCAACTCGCTGATCGGCGACCTGTTCCCGGCGCATCGCCGGGCAAGGGCGATGGGCATTTTCATGCTGGGTCTGCCGCTGGGGCTGTTGCTGGCGTTCTTTACCATCGGCGCGATGGTCAAGGCGTTCGACAGCTGGCGTGCGCCATTCTTTATCGCGGCGGTGCCGGGGCTGATCCTGGCGATCTTCATGTTCTTCATCAAAGAGCCGAAACGCGGCGCAGCAGAAACCGTGCAGGTATCGCAGGAACGCGTCGACCGGCCGATCCGCCGGGTGCTGGCGGTGCCGACGTTCCTGTGGCTGGTGATGGCGGGGCTATGTTTCAACTTCGCGACTTACGCCTGCAACTCATTCCTGGTGCCGATGCTGCAGCGTTATTTCCTGATGCCGTTGCAGGAAGCCGCGGTGGCCACGGGGGTGATCGTCGGCGTGACCGGTCTGTTCGGCCTGACGCTCGGCGGCTGGGTCGCAGACAAGATTCACCAGCGAGTGGCCAACGGGCGGCTGTTGTTTGCAGCGTTCAGCCTGATTATCTCGACCGTGTGCACGGCGTGGACACTGCACGCCGGGCGCATCGAAATTGGCGTGTTTGTCGCGGTCTTCAGTGTCGGCTGGTTGTTTGCCTACAACTTCTACACCTGCGTCTACACCGCGATTCAGGACGTGGTCGAGCCACGTTTGCGCGCGACGGCGATGGCGCTGTTCTTTGCCGGGCTGTATTTGCTCGGCGGTGGTTTGGGGCCGGTGGTGGTGGGCGGTTTGTCCGATCACTTTGCCCACACGGCAATGCTGGCGGCCGGTGCCGAGCAGATGACCGAGGCGTTCAAGGCGGTCGGGCTGCATGACGCGATGTACCTGATTCCGGTGGCGTTGTTCTTCACCATGGTATTTCTGTTTATGGCGTCGCGGTGTTTTGTGCGGGATGCGAAGCGGATGAAAGAGGGGCTGGTGGCGGTGGTTGAGCCTGGGGTTTCTGTGGCGACTGCCTGATCGCCATCGCGAGCAAGCTCGGCTCCCACAGGTTCAGTGGTGTTCACAGATTTTGTGTTCGACACGGACACTGTGGGAGCCGAGCTTGCTCGCGATGAGGCCATCAGCGACACCTTAACAATCAAGCAGACAAAAAAAGGCCCGCATCACTGCGGGCCTTCTTTATTTAGCCGGGTAGAGCAGGGGATTTAACCCGCCACCAACACCCGAATCGCTTCCAGCCGCAACGCAGCCTTTTCAAGCATGGCCAACCCTTGCTCGCGCTGTTTGCGCAGGGCAACCAGTTCGCTGTCGCGCACGGTCGGGTTCACGGCTTGCAATGCGGTCAGGCGCGCCAGTTCTTCATCGGTATCCGCCGCCAGACGACGCTGCGCTTCAGCCACACGCTCGGCGTGACGCGGCAGGATCTTCTCTTCGCCGGCGTTGATCCGTGGCGTCAGCTGATCACGCTGAGCCTGGATGAACTTGTTGGCGCTGGCACGCGGGACGCTTTCCAGCTGATCGTTCAAGGTCTCGAACGATACCCGGGCCGACAGGTCATTGCCGTTGGCATCGAGAAGGCAGCGCAGGGCGGCCGGCGGCAGGTAGCGGCCCAGTTGCAGCGAGCGCGGGGCCACCACTTCGCTGACGTAGAGCAGTTCCAGCAACACGGTGCCAGGCTTGAGCGCCTTGTTCTTGATCAGCGCAACGGCGGTGTTGCCCATCGAGCCGGACAGGACCAGGTCCATGCCGCCCTGAACCATCGGGTGCTCCCAGGTGATGAACTGCATGTCTTCGCGAGACAGCGCCTGGTTGCGGTCGTAGGTGATGGTCACGCCTTCGTCGTCGCCCAGCGGGAAGCTGGCGTCGAGCATTTTTTCGCTCGGCTTGAGGATCAGGGCGTTTTCCGAATGGTCTTCGCTGTCGATACCGAAGGCGTCGAACAAGGTTTCCATGTAGATCGGCAGGGTGAACTGATCGTCTTGCTCAAGAATGTCCTCAACCAGTGCATCGCCTTCGCCGGCGCCGCCGGAATTGAGTTCCAGCAAGCGGTCACGGCCGGTGTGCAAGTCCGCTTCCAAACGCTCACGCTCGGTGCGGGCTTCGTCGATCAGCGCTTGCCACTCGCCGTCGTCGGCCTCTTCCAGCAGCGGCAGCAGGCGTGGGCCAAACTGATGCTGCAAGGCGTTACCGGTCGGGCACGTATTGAGGAACGCGTTGAGCGCTTCGTGGTACCACTGGAACAGACGCTCTTGCGGGCTGGTTTCCAGGTACGGCACGTGCAGCTCGATGATGTGCTTCTGGCCGATCCGGTCCAGACGACCGATACGCTGCTCCAGCAGGTCCGGGTGTGCCGGCAGATCGAACAGCACCAAGTGATGCGAGAACTGGAAGTTGCGACCTTCACTGCCGATTTCCGAGCAGATCAGCACTTGTGCACCGAATTCTTCGTCGGCGAAGTAAGCGGCGGCGCGGTCACGTTCGAGGATGTTCATGCCTTCGTGGAACACTGTGGCAGGGATGCCGGAACGCACGCGCAGGGCGTCTTCCAGGTCCATGGCGGTTTCCGCGTGGGCGCAGATCACCAGCACTTTGGTGCGCTTGAGCATCTTCAGGGTGTCGATCAGCCACTCGACGCGCGGGTCGAATTTCCACCAGCGTTCTTCTTCGTTGGCGTCCGGCTGAGCCTGGAAGCTGACTTCCGGGTACAGCTCGGCGTGATCACCCAATGGCAGTTCGAGGTATTCGTCGGGGCATGGCAACGGGTATGGATGCAGTTTGCGCTCCGGGAAACCCTGCACGGCGGCGCGGGTGTTTCGGAACAGCACGCGGCCGGTGCCGTGGCGATCCAGCAGTTCACGCACGAGTCGCGCGCTGGCTTCGGTGTCGCCATCGTTCACGGCGGTCAGCAGGGCTTCGCCTTCGTTGCCGAGGAAACCGTGAATGGTCTTGTGTGCTTCAGGCGACAGGCGCCCCTTGTCCAGCAGCTCCTGAACAGCTTCGGCCACCGGGCGATAGTTTTCGCTCTCGGCGCGGAAGGCGGCCAGGTCATGGAAACGGTTCGGGTCGAGCAGGCGCAGACGAGCGAAGTGGCTGTCCTGGCCCAGTTGTTCCGGGGTCGCGGTCAGCAACAGCACGCCGGGGATGGTCTCGGCGAGTTGTTCGACCAGGGTGTATTCCGGGCTGGCCTTGTCTTCATGCCATACCAAGTGGTGGGCTTCGTCGACGACCATCAGGTCCCAGCCGGCGGCGAACAGTGCGTCCTGGGCTTTCTCGTCTTCGACCAGCCACTCCAGAGCAACCAGCGCGAGCTGGGTGTCTTCGAAGGGGTTGGTGGCATCGCTTTCGATGAAGCGTTCTTCGTCGAACAATGCGACTTGCAGGTTGAAGCGACGGCGCATCTCGACCAGCCACTGGTGCTGCAGGTTCTCGGGAACCAGGATCAGCACGCGGTTGGCGCGGCCCGAGAGCAGTTGGCGATGGATCACCAGACCGGCTTCGATGGTTTTACCCAGGCCTACTTCGTCGGCCAGCAGAACGCGTGGCGCAATGCGGTCAGCGACTTCGCGGGCGATGTGCAATTGGTGCGCGATCGGTTGTGCACGCACGCCACCGAGGCCCCACAGCGCGGATTGCAATTGGCGGCTGGTGTGTTCCAGGGTGTTGTAACGCAGGGAGAACCAGGCCAGCGGGTCGATCTGCCCGGCGAACAGACGGTCGCTGGCCAGACGGAACTGAATGAAGTTCGACAGTTGGGTTTCCGGCAGCGTCACGCTTTCGTTCTGCGCGTTGAGACCGTGGTAGACCAACAGGCCATCGACGTCGTCGACTTCCTGGACCGTCAGCTTCCAGCCTTCGAAGTGAGTGATCGAGTCACCGGGCGAAAACCGCACGCGGGTGAGGGGCGCATTCCGTAGCGCGTACTGGCGAGTCTCGCCAGTGGCCGGGTAGAGCACGGTCAACAAGCGGCCGTCCTGTGCCAGAACGGTGCCTAAACCCAGCTCGGCTTCGCTGTCACTGATCCAGCGTTGCCCCGGTTGATACTGCTGCGCCATGCTGCCTGACTCCCACCTTGAAAAAGCGGGCTATCTTAACGGAAGGAGGCCCTCAGGGCCAAAGGACTCTCATAAAAACTCGCAGTCTTACGTTAGCCCAATGAAGTCGTGCTTGCCGGTCAGGGCACTGATGAGTGCCAAACGGGTCACAGTTTGCGACCGATGGCTCAAGTCGCCATCCCCGCAGCCGACAGCCTGCTGACAGGAGACTAAAAATTATGCTGCTACCGATGCTCCCCTTGAGTGCCGTGCCAATCACCTCACAGCACGACCCGATCCGTCAGCGCCCGGATATTCCGCCAGTGGTGCCGGTGCAGGAAAGCTCGAACGAAAGCACGATCGACCTGCAGCAGCGCGATCCCGAGGAAGCGGCTTTTCAACTGCGCGAGGAACAACGCCGCAAGCTGGAGCGCGAGCGTCGCCGCCGCGAGGCCGATGAAGACCCCGAGGAGCACCTGGCCATTCCCGGTGACGAACTGAATGCCGACAACACCGTGCCGGTGGCCCCGTTGATGGAGGATCAGCCGCGTCAGGGCTTGTGGGTCGATATTCAGATTTGAGTTGTGGCGGGTCAGACCGCATTATTGCGATATACCCGTCAAACGATGCACTGAGCACCATGAGCCAAGACGATAAGCTGATTGATCTCAACTCTGAACGCGCCAAGCGGGTTCACGACCTTAATGAAAAACGTCTGAATGAAGTTCGACAGGCGTTTGAGCAGGCAATGCCTTTGGGCAAAGCCAAGAAAAAACCGAAGAACAAACCGAAAAAGCGTTGAAACCCCCTGCATCTGTTGATGCAGGTCAGTTATTACCCCGCCTTTACGCCCGGTCTCGGGCGACATTGATCCAGGTCAATTTTTTCTTCTGCCTGTT
>Ga0302169_10000705_pt1 | contig 10094 bp, 9 predicted proteins | sample I_Fen_N1_3_FD_193493 | JGI IMG/M metagenome (GOLD analysis project Ga0302169, IMG submission 193493) | Peat permafrost microbial communities from Stordalen Mire near Abisko, Sweden - I_Fen_N1_3 | ecosystem: Environmental > Terrestrial > Soil > Wetlands > Permafrost | place: Sweden: Abisko...
ACTTCACGCTGACTTATGGAAAAGCAAATTCCCCCCTTGGCCAATGGCGACTCATGATGCCGGCATTACCAAGCAACAGGGATGCAAAGCATGAAGGATTTCGAACCGGAAAATTGGTTAGGGCGAACCCAGGAACGTAGTGACCAGTTCAGCGCGCCACTGGTCCGACGCCTTGCCGCAACCTTTGAGGTACCCGCCCCTGCCGAGGGTGAAGAACTCCCGTGGCTGTGGCATTGGTGCTTCTTTGATGATTGTGCGCAACAAAGCGGGCTCGGCCCGGACGGCCATCCGACACTGGGCACTTTCATGCCGCCTGCCCATGGTCGTAATCGGATGTGGGCCGGCAGTCGCGTGAGCTTTCTCAATCCATTGCACGTGGGTGCGACAGCCCGACGTGTGACAACCATCAAGCACATTGAAGAAAAACACGGCCGCACTGGATCGCTGTTGTTCGTCACCCTGGCACACGAGGTTTGGGAAGGCGAATTGCTGTGTTTGCGCGAAGAGCAGGACATCGTTTACCGCGAGCCCAGCCCGCCGAAATTAGCCGCCGGTGACCCGGTGATTGAAACGCAGTGGAGCGAAAGCGTCGTACCAGACTCGCTGTTGCTGTTCCGGTACTCGGCGCTCTCCTTTAACTCCCACCGCATACATTACGACTGGCCGTATGTCACCGAAACCGAGGGGTATCCCGGGCTGGTGGTTCAAGGTCCTCTGACGGCCACGATGAACCTTGCCGCCTTTGTAAAAGCTAACCCGCTGGCGCGAATGAAGCATTTCAGTTTTCGCGGTGTACGCCCTTTGATCGCCCCGGCGCCCATACTTTTTGGTGGACGGCATATCCAGCATGGCACTGCTGAGCTGTGGGCAAGCGACGCCAATGGCATCAGCCAATACGCAACAATCGAATTCGACTAAGCCGTTACCTATTATCTCCCGAGGATCAATGATGCCCGCTAACAATAATGAAGAACTCAATGCCATCCGCGAAGGCGTGCGCGCCCTGTGCGCCGAATTTGATGCCGCCTACTGGCGCAAGATTGACGAAGAAAAGGGCTTCCCCGAGGCCTTTGTCAGCGCCATGACCGAAGCCGGCTGGCTGTCGGCGATGATCCCGGAAGAGTACGGCGGCTCGGGCCTGGGCTTGGCCGAGGCCTCGGTGATCCTGGAAGAAGTGAACCGTTGCGGCGGCAATTCCGGCACTATCCACGGCCAGATGTACAACATGTTCACACTGCTGCGAAACGGCAGCGAGGCGCAAAAAAGCTTTTACCTGCCCAAACTCGCCAGCGGTGAACTGCGCCTGCAGTCGATGGGTGTCACCGAGCCGACCACCGGCACTGACACCACCAAGATCAAGACCACCGCCGTGCGCAAGGGCGACAAGTACGTGATCAATGGCCAGAAGGTCTGGATCTCACGCATCCAGCACTCGGACCTGATGATCCTGCTGGCCCGAACCACGCCACTGGCAGAAGTGACGAAAAAATCCGAAGGTATGTCGATTTTTCTCGTCGACCTGCGCGAAGCCATCGGCAACGGATTGACCGTGCAGCCGATCGCCAACATGGTTAACCACGAGACTAACGAACTGTTCTTCGACAACCTGGAAATCCCCGCTGACAGCCTGATCGGCGAGGAAGGCAAGGGCTTCCGCTACATCCTTGATGGCCTCAATGCCGAACGCACGCTGATTGCTGCCGAGTGCATCGGCGACGGTCGCTGGTTTATCGAAAAATCCGCAGCCTATGCCCGTGATCGCGTGGTCTTCGGCCGCCCGATCGGGCAGAACCAGGGTGTGCAGTTCCCGATTGCCGAAGCGCATATCGAAATCGAAGCGGCCGACCTGATGCGTTGGCAAGCCTGCGAAGAATACGACAGCGGCAAGAACGCCGGTGCCAGCGCCAACATGGCCAAGTACCTCGCCGCCAAGGCATCCTGGGAAGCGGCCAACGCCTGCCTGCAGACTCACGGTGGTTTCGGCTTTGCCTGCGAGTACGACGTGGAGCGCAAATTCCGCGAGACTCGTCTGTATCAGGTCGCGCCGATCTCTACCAACCTGATCCTGTCGTACGTCGCCGAGCATCTGCTGGAACTGCCACGCAGCTTTTAAAGGGAGCGACCATGAGTGATGTTCTGATGAGGACCGCGATGTTCGTTCCGGGCAATCGCCCGGAGCGCTTCGCCAAGGCGTTGTCCTGTGGCGCCGATGCAGTGATCGTCGACTTTGAAGATGCTGTTCAGGAATCGGAAAAAGTCGCCGCGCGCCAGCATTTGGCGCAATTTCTTGCGACTGACGCTAACGCCCGTGTCTGGGTGAGGGTCAACACGGTCCAACATCCGCAGCATGCGGCAGAGTTGGAGTTTTGTGCCCGACAAACGGGGGTGGTCGGCCTGTTACTGCCGAAGGCTGAACACCCGGCGGACGTAGCCCGCGCAGCGCTGAGTGGCAAGGCGATCATACCTATTATCGAGAGCGCCCAAGGGCTTTTGGAACTGGCCGATATCGCCCGGACCACGGGCGTTGAGCGTCTGGTCTACGGCGGGCTGGACTTCAGTCTGGATCTGGGCCTTGTGGCGGGTAGTGACGGTGCCGAGCGCATGCTTGATCACGTGCGTTTCGCGCTGCTGCTGCACAGTCGGCGTGCCGGGCTGCCGCCGCCACTGGAAACCGTGTTCGCTCGGTTAGACGATGAACAAGGGCTTGCGGCGTTCATGACTGCAGCGCAAGGAATGGGCTTCGCCGGCATGCTGTGCATTCACCCCGTCCAGGTCGGCATCGTGCATCAGGTCATGCGGCCCAATGCGCTGCAGTTGAGTTGGGCTCAGCGCGTCCTCGAGCGAGCGGAGCAAGAGGCTGGCGCGTTCCAGCTGGATGGTCAGATGATCGATGCCCCTGTGATCCAGCGTGCCCGAAATCTGCTGGCGGTTTCGCGCACTATTTGAGAACTGCGTTTTGGCGGGCGACTGCATCAGTCGCCCGCTTTTTTCGCCCGGATTATTTCAGGGCAATGCTGTAGGAGACGATCAAGCGGTTCTCGTTCAGCTTCCCTACCACATCCGAACGCACCATTGCATTGCGCCAGCGCACGCCAAGATTCTTGAGCGGTCCGCTCTGGACCACATAGCTCACGTCCAGGTCGCGCTCCCACTCATGGCCATCACTGCCTGCAACCGGATAACCATCACCGCGCAAATAGCGCGTGAACGCGGTAAGCCCGGGGACCCCGAAACCGGCGAAATCCAGGTCGTAGCGTGCCTGCCAGGATCGCTCCTGGGCACGCGTGAAGTCGAGAATCTGCACAACGTTAGCAACATTGGGGTCCGCATCCTGCAGGAAGGGTAAAGCCGTACGCCCGCGGTTATCCTGGTAGCCCACTCTGAAGGTATGGCTACCTTTATTGGCTGATAACAGCATGGTCGTCAGACCGCTGTCGATATTGCCCGCTCGACGCCCTCCCACCTCAGAACTGTCGAAATAACCCACGTTAGCCCCTAGCGTCCAGTCCTCCCATTTTTGCGAAGCCAGCAAACCGTAGTAGTTCTGTTGGTAGACGTCTTCCAGTTCGGCGTGCCAAAAGGAGGCCGTGAGCTGCGGGTAGAAACTGTAGGCGGCGCCGGCGTAATTGAAGCGGTTGCTTCTGGCAGCGAAATTGGCCGTGCGCAGGTCATCATGATTACTGCTGGCATTTCGAAAATTGACACTGCGAATCTGGCCTGCATCGACGATCAGATTGTCGATGTCGTTGGTCACCAACGACAAACCGTTGAAAAATGGCGGCATCAGCCGTGCATCGCTGGACAGTAGCACCGGCGATTTGGGCATCAGGCCACCGACCTTGAGCACTGTTTTCGATACTTTGGCCTTGAATGCGCCCGATAGATCACTGTATTCCCCCGGCCCTGCATCGCCGAATGCATTTGGCAGCAGACCGGTACCTGCATGGGCATCCGAGGAGTCAAGCTTCAGACCGATTGCCCCGTACAAGTCCAGACCCAAGCCGATCAGGCCGTCGGTGTACCCGGACTTGGCATCGAGCATAAATGACTGCGCCCACTCCGCCCGCAGGGACTGGGGGGCATTTTCCTGGCGGTAATCACGATTGAAGTAAAAGTTGCGCAGGTTGAGATTGACCTTGCTGTCCTCAACAAAATCAGCCTTGGCTATAGAGGGAAGCGCCATGACGGGGGTGATGCAATACAAAGCGCAAGACCGCGCAAGACGATGCTTTTGCATGGGAGGGTGTTTCCTGTCGATTGTTATTGTTAGGTACCCGATCGCACGGATCGCAGCGGCCCCAGCATGGTGAGCCCGTCGTGCGTTGGGTATTGGGATTTGCTTAAGCGGAACTTGCGCACAGCGAAACATGAGCACGGGTGGGGCGCGCCTTAATCACACTGAAAGAGGGCCTTTCGCTAAATCGAATTGTTTGCGCAGGGAGCGGCCGCCATGCTGGCTGGCAATGCACTGCATCCCGTCACAACAACAAGAGGCACTCGCGTTATGAAGGACGCTTTGATCGTTTCGCCGCTGCGCACCCCCATCGGCAAGTTTGGTGGCGCCCTCGCCTCGCTGACCGCAGACCAATTGGCGGCTACGGTCATCCGTACTCTTATCGACCGTCTGGGTATTGAGCCGGGTTCTCTGGATGAGGTCATCGTCTCCCAGTCCTATTCTTCCAGCGAAGCGCCCTGCATGGGCCGCTACGCAGGTCTGCTCGCCGATTTACCCATCGAAGTGCCCGGCTATACGCTCGACCGCCGTTGCGGCTCGGGGCTGCAGGCAATCGTCAACGCTGCCATGCACATACAGACAGGCCACGCGGAAGCGGTAATGGTGGTCGGTGTCGAGAGCATGAGTAATATCGAGTTCTACAGCACCGACATGCGCTGGGGCGCCCGCGCTGGCAGCGTTAAATTGCATGACCGCCTGGAGCGCGGTCGCGAACGGTCCCAGCCAGAGACTCGTTTTGGGCGTATCTCGGGCATGCCGGAAACGGCGGAAAACCTGGCTCGCGACTACTCGATCAGCCGTGAGGAGGCGGATCGCTTTGCGGTGCGCAGCCATCAGAATGCAGCCAACGCTTGGCAGCAGGGTCGATTCTTTGATGAGGTGATCCACCTGGACTTTCCGGGCAAACGCGGTGCAAGCGTGCAAGTCACGACCGACGAAGGCATTCGCGCCGACGCCAACAGCGACAGCCTCAGCCAGCTTCGCCCCTTGCTGGCAGGCGGTGTTTGTACGGCTGGCAACTCCAGCCAACAGAACGATGCTGCCGCCGGCTGTCTGGTGGTCTCTCGTGAATACGCTGCGCGCTATAACCTGCGCCCATTGGCCCGCCTGGTGGATTGGGCGGCGGCGGGCTGCGATCCGGCACGCATGGGGATTGGTCCGGTACCGGCAGTGGCGAAGCTGTTACAACGTACCGGCCTGAGCCTTGCCGACATGGACCTGATCGAAGTCAATGAAGCCTTCGCCGCCCAGGCGCTGGCGGTGCTGCGAGCCTGGAACATGGACAATATCGATCACGTCAATGTTAATGGCTCCGGTATTTCCCTGGGTCACCCTATCGGCGCCACCGGCATACGGATCATGACCACGCTGTTGCATGAAATGCGTCGGCGTGACGCCCGCTACGGCCTGGAAACCATGTGTATCGGTGGGGGTCAGGGCATGGCTGCCCTATTCGAGCGAATCTGAATCTGTTAACCGCACACTCAAGGCGTGTCCGCAGCATTCAGGTCACGCTCCTGATTAAAACAAGATTGAAGGAATAGCCACATGATGCAGTCACGCATGATCGGAGATATCAAGGTTACGCGGATCCTGGAATACGCCGGCCCAACCCATGATCCGGCGTTTCTCTTTCCAGATATTGATCGCAGCGTGCTGGAGGAACACCAGGCGTTGATGGCACCCAATCACTGGGTACCGCATATGAACAAATTGATCGTCACCATTCAGTTCTGGGTGGTTCACGCAGGAAGCAACATCATTGTGGTCGACACCGGTGTGGGAAACTTCAAACCCAGGGCCGGGATCCCTCGCATGAACATGCTCAATACCCTGGTCCGCGAATGGATGATCGCTGCCGGTGCGCCACCCGAAAAGGTCACCCACGTGGTACTGACTCACCTGCATGCCGATCATGTGGGCTGGAACACCACTTGGCAGGATGGGCGCTGGGTACCGACATTCCCCAACGCACGCTATTACATTCCCAAGGAGGACTTTGTCTTCTGCAAGGAAGGCAAGAACAAGGAGCCAGGAGTGATCGATGTGTTCGGTGACTCCTTCTTTGACAGCGTCATGCCCATCATCGATGAGGGGCTGGGCGTGATGATCGATCCAGCACAAGAGATCGCCGATTGCCTCGTGGTCGAGCCCGCGCCCGGGCACAGCCCTGGGCAAGTGGCGTTCCGCGTTCGCTCACGGGGCGAGGAAGGGTTGTTCTGCGGCGACATTCTGCACAGCCCCTTGCAGATCGTCCGGCCCGACCTGAACTCGGGCTACTGCATCTGGCAGGATACCGCCCGTCAGACACGCCTGAAGTTTCTGAACCGCGCCGCCGATCGAGAAGCGCTCATCATGCCCGTGCATTTTGGCGAGCCACACTGCGGTTTCATTCGTCGCCAGGGCGATGGTTTCTGTTTCGAGCCATCGGCCTGGTAATACACACTGTCCAGAAAGGCACCGGGCCTTTCTGGACAGTGCAGGATACCAGGCAGTAACTTGTCTGATTCATTGAGCTAGAAGCAATCATCATGGCGATGCATTTCGATATCACCGATTTCCGTTTGTTTATCAACATTGCGGAAACCAGTAGCCTTACCAGAGGTGCCGAGCGCTCATTTCTTTCCGTTCCAGCGACCAGCAACCGCATCAAGAACCTGGAGGACAATCTGGGCATGCGCCTGCTGGAACGTTCACCCCAGGGCGTTACGCTGACCAACGCCGGTAAGACCTACCTGCAACACGCGCGAATCGTTCTGGCCCAGTTGGAAATGCTGACCGGCGAATTGCAGCAATACGCGATCGGGCTCAAGGGCCAGTTCCGCCTTCAGGCCAATACCACCGCCATTACCGAATACCTGCCGCCGGTGGTAGGTGACTACCTTAAAACCCACCCTGATGTGCATATCGACATGCGCGAGCGGTTAAGCGATGACATCATCCGAAGCGTTCGCGATGGCAGTGCCGACCTTGGGATTGTCTCCGGAAGTGTGGTAACCGAAGGCCTGCAAAATGTTCCGCTGGTTTCCAGCCGTTTGATGGTCATCGCTCCGATTGGCCATCCAATGCTGGAAAAAAGTGAAGTGTTTTTCAAGGAAGCGCTTCAATACGAATTTGTGTCGCTGCTGGAAGGCAGCGCGATTCACGTGTTTCTAAGTCGCGCCGCCGCCGCGTTGCACAAACCCTTCACCATCCGTGTCCAGGTTGCCAGTTCAGACGCGATTTTTCGGATGGTCGAAGCAGGCGCCGGCATTGCTGTCGTGCCGCAAGCGGTCTATAACCGGCTCAAGGGCCAACAGAATATTGGATCGTGCGACCTGCTCGATCCTTGGGCGGTTCGCACTTTCCAATTATGCGCCCAGGATTTCGAGGGACTTTCGGCCTTCGCTCGCGATTTTGCCAACAGCTTGATTGCTTACTACCGCAATCCCCTCCCCCCCGCTCTACCCGCCTGACCACATTCCAGGGCAATCTTCCTCCGCGTGCCTCAGCCTTGCTGCGGCGTGTCTGCCCGCGCGTTGGCCGAGGCCCTTAACCAAAGGTTAATCAGGGCTTCAGAAGACCGAAATTGTAGCGTTCAACACCCTTGGGCAAGCTGTGGCTACCAGGCGACGAGCAAGCCTCGGCCACGCACCCGGCTCTCGTCACTCCTGGAACTAAACCGCCGTCCACGCCTTTTGGTGCCGGCGTGGAATTTCCAATAAGGAACAAGAGCCATGATCAATAAGCTTTGCGCCAGTGCCGAGACAGCCCTGTCCGGCGTCAAGGACGGCGCAACGATAGCCGTGGGAGGATTCGGCGGCGCCGGCATGCCCGACGAACTCATCAATGCCCTGATCGAACAAGGCGCACGCGATCTGACCCTGGTGAGCAACAACGCCGGTCAAGGTGACTCGGGGCTCGCCGCTTTGCTCAAGGCCGGGCAAGTCCGTCGAATACTGTGCTCCTATCCACGGATGACGGGGTCGCACGTGTTCGAGTCCCTCTACAGGGCAGGCAAAATCGAGCTTGAAATCGTCCCGCAAGGCAACCTGGCGGAGCGCCTGCGGGCAGCCGGCTGTGGTATCGGCGGTTTCTATACTCCGACCGGCTACGGCACGTTGCTGGCCGAAGGCAAAGAGACTCGGCTGATCGATGGCCGTCACTGTGTGCTGGAGCTGCCAATTCATGTCGACTTCGCGCTGATCAAGGCTCAAGCAGCAGACCGTTGGGGCAACCTGACTTTTCGTAAGACTGCACGCAATTTCGGACCGGTCATGGCCATGGCAGCCAAAAACACCATTGCCTCAATCGAGCATTTCTGCGACCTGGGCGAGCTGGACCCGGAAACAGTGGTCACCCCTGGCATCTACGTAAAGCACTTGGTGCTTCGTCAATCGTCGGCCAATCTTTTGAACCAGGCAGGATAAGCGACCATGGACAACAACATACGAATCGCCATGGCCATGCGCGTAGCGCGTGACATTCCCGAGGGCTCCTATGTCAACCTGGGTATCGGCTTGCCGACCCTGGTCGCCAATTACCTGGCTAAAGACAAGGACTACTTCCTGCATAGCGAGAATGGCGTGCTGGGTCGCTGGCAAGCCGCAGCGCCCGGCGAAGAAGATTGGGACATGATCAATGCGGGCAAGGAACCCATTGAGCTGAGCCCCGGAGCGGCCTTTTTTCATCATGCCGATTCGTTTGGCATGATGCGCGGCGGCCACTTGGATATCTGTGTGCTGGGAGCCTTCCAGGTATCTGCCAAGGGTGATCTGGCGAATTGGCACACCGGCGCCCCCGATGCCATTCCTGCCGTTGGCGGCGCCATGGACCTTGCCATCGGCGCAAAGCGCGTCTTTGTAATGATGGAACACCTGGCTAAGGATGGTCACAGCAAGTTGTTGCCTGACTGCACCTATCCCTTGACCGGTTTGGGTTGCGTCAGCCGCATCTACACCGAATTGGCAACGATGGAGATCACAGCCAACGGCGTCAAGGTCATCGAACTGGTCGGTGCTGTGACACCCGAACGCTTGCAGGAAGTCACTGGCGTTGCGCTGGACTTCTCGGCGCTCTGCGCAACAGCGTCCGCAGCTCCATCCCGTAGACAAATCTCTTCCAATGTACCCGAGGCATTGCAAAGGTGAACGGCCATTGGAATTGGGACCAGCGTGACCTGACTGAACTGTTGTGCCTCGAAACCATTGGCGACAATACCTGGCAAAGTTACGTCTGCGACACCAATGCCAATGGTCGGGTCTACGCTGGACAATTGCTGGGGCAGGCGCTCTGGGCAGCGACGCAAACCGTCGAAGATCGTCCTCCCGGGATGTTGCAGATGACATTTCTGCAAGGCGCACGGCCACAGGAATCCATCGAATACAGCGTCGAGACACTTCAGGATGGTCGTCGGTTATCCAGTCGCCATATCTACGGTGTACAAGGTACCGGGCTGGTAATGAGCGCTACCGCCAGTTTTCAGGTACCTCAATCCGGTCCGGAGAATACGCAGCGATTACTGCGACAGGTACCCGGTCCCGAAAGCCTGACGACACTGGCCGAGCTCACTGCACGTTTTCCTATTCAAAGCGAGTCTCTACAGTTGCGCTCAAATGCCAAGCCGCTGCTTGACATACGTCTGATCAATCCGCCCGTTTGCATCGAGTCTGCTGACGAACACGGGGAAGTCACCTACTGGATTCGCCTGAATCAACCCGTGCCCAGCGAGGGGTACCTGCATCACACAGCCTTGGCATACATGTCCGCCTGCTGGCTCAACGGCAACATAGCTCCACAACTGTCTCGCGATGATCTTTGGCAGCACTATTACGTGAGCAATCTGAATCACAGCCTCTGGTTCCACAGTGTTGATCTTGAT
>Ga0302169_10000708_pt1 | contig 10080 bp, 8 predicted proteins | sample I_Fen_N1_3_FD_193493 | JGI IMG/M metagenome (GOLD analysis project Ga0302169, IMG submission 193493) | Peat permafrost microbial communities from Stordalen Mire near Abisko, Sweden - I_Fen_N1_3 | ecosystem: Environmental > Terrestrial > Soil > Wetlands > Permafrost | place: Sweden: Abisko...
CGTTCTGTTCCTGGTAGATGCCAAGGCCGGTTTCACCGCCGCCGACCAGATGATCGCCGAGCATTTGCGCAAACGTAACAAGCGCTCCTACGTGGTTGCCAACAAGGTCGACAACATCGACCCTGAAATGGCCCGCGCCGAGTTCGCCCCGTTGGGCATGGGCCACGCGATCCCTATCGCCGGTGCGCATGGTCGTGGCATCACCCAGATGCTGGAAATCGCCCTCAGCGACTTCCCGAAAGACGACGAAGAGCTGGAAGACGGCGAAGAAGAGATCGTTGCCGAAGGTGAGGAAGCCAAGCGCATTCCTGGCCCAAGCGAAAAAGACGGTATCAAGATCGCCATCATCGGCCGTCCGAACGTCGGCAAGTCGACCCTGGTCAACCGCATGCTCGGTGAAGACCGGGTGATCGTGTATGACCAGCCAGGCACTACCCGCGACAGTATCTACATCCCGTTCGAGCGTAACGACGAGAAGTACACGCTGATCGACACCGCCGGTGTGCGCAAGCGCGGCAAGATTCACGAAGAAGTTGAAAAGTTCTCCGTGGTCAAAACCCTGCAAGCGATCAAAGACGCCAACGTGGTGATCTTCGTCATGGACGCCCGCGAAGGCGTGGTAGACCACGACCTGAACCTGCTGGGCTTCGCCATTGAGTCGGGTCGTGCGCTGGTTATCGCGATCAACAAGTGGGACGGCATGACGCCGAGCGAGCGCGACTTCGTGAAGGTCGAGCTGCAACGTCGACTGTTCTTCGTTGACTACGCCGACATCCACTTCATCTCGGCCCTGCACGGCACGGGCGTGGGCAACCTCTACGCCTCGGTACAGAACTCGTTCAAGTCCGCCGTGACCCGCTGGCCGACCAACCGCCTCACCCAGATTCTGGAAGATGCGGTCGGTGAGCATGCGCCACCGATGGTCAACAACCGCCGGATCAAGCTGCGTTACGCCCACTTGGGTGGTGCGAACCCGCCGATCATCGTGATCCACGGTAACCAGATCGAGAAGGTGCCGAAGTCGTACGTCCGTTACCTGGAAAACACTTACCGTCGTGTTCTGAAGCTGGTCGGTACGCCGATCCGCATTGAGTTCAAGGGCGGCGAGAACCCGTTCGAAGGCAAAAAGACCACGCTGACCGACCGCCAGGTCAACAAGAAGCGTCGCATGATGTCGCACCACAAAAAGGCCGACAAAAAGCGCCGCGACAAGAAATAGAAGCAGCTTTAAGTTTCAAGCTGAAAGCTTCAAGTTAAAGCAAGAAAGGGTCCTTTCCGGGGCCCTTTTTTGTGCCTGAATGTTTGAGGCTTGACCGCTTGCAGCTTGTCGCTTGAAACTTGCAGCTCACCTGCAGGGGCTCACCGATGATCACCAGTAAGCTGCCGAATGTCGGCATCACTATCTTCACTCAGATGTCTCAACTCGCGGCGCAAACCGGGGCGATCAACCTGTCCCAGGGTTTTCCCGATTTCGATGCCCCGCAAGCCCTGTGCGATGCGGTTGGCCGGCACATCGCCAATGGCCATAACCAGTATTCGCCAATGACCGGCCTGCCGGCATTGCGCCAGCAAGTGTCGGCGAAGATCGCTCGCAGCTACGGCGTTAACGTCGATGCCGATCACGAAGTCACCATCACTCCCGGCGCCACCCAGGCGATCTTCTGCGCGATTCAGGCGGTTATCCATAACGGCGACGAAGTGATCGTGTTCGATCCCTGCTACGACAGTTATGAACCGTCGGTGGAGCTGGCCGGTGGACGCTGCGTGCATGTGCAGCTCGGGCTGAATGATTTCTCCATCGACTTCCAGAAACTGGCTGACGCCATTACGCCGCGCACGCGGATGATCGTGCTCAACTCGCCGCACAACCCGAGTGGGGCGCTGATCAGCCGGGCCGAGCTGGATCAGTTGGCGGATTTGATTCGGGGTCGCGACATCTACCTGGTCAGCGATGAAGTCTACGAACACCTGGTGTTTGACGGCGTGCCTCATGTCAGCGTGTTGAATCACGAAGAGCTGTATCAACGCGCCTTCGTGGTCAGTTCCTTCGGCAAGACTTACCACGTTACCGGCTGGAAAACCGGCTACGTGGTCGCACCGCCGGCACTTACCGCCGAGCTGCGCAAGGTGCATCAATACGTCAGTTTCTGCGGCGTCACGCCGCTGCAATTTGCCTTGGCCGACTTCATGGCCGAGCACCCGGAACACGTCGAAGAGCTGCCAGGTTTCTATCAGGCCAAGCGCGATCTGTTCTGCGACCTGCTGACGCCATCACGCTTCAGCTTCACTCGCGTGACCGGCACCTATTTCCAGTTGGTTGACTACTCGCAGATCCGCCCGGACCTCAATGACGTCGAAATGGCGTTGTGGATGACCCGCGAACATGGTGTGGCGAGCATCCCGATCTCTGTGTTCTACCAGACCCCACCCGAAGGCCAGCGCCTGGTGCGCCTGTGCTTCGCCAAACGCGAGGAGACCCTGCGTGAAGCAGCGGCAAAACTATGCGTGATCTGAGTGCTCTGCCCAACCTGAATGTCGCGCTGATCCAGACCACGCTGGCCTGGCACGACCGGCAAGCCAACCTCGAGCATTTCGAGCAGTTGCTGGAACAAGCGCGCGGCTCGGACCTGATCATCCTGCCGGAAATGTTCACCACCGGTTTCTCCATGGCGTCGGAAACGCTGGCGGAGGCGGAAAACGGTCCGACCAGCAAGTGGCTGCGCGTTCAGGCGGCGAAGTTCGACGCAGTGATCACCGGCAGCATCATCGTTCAAACCGCGGACGGCAGTCATCGCAATCGCCTGCTGTGGGCGCGGCCGGACGGGGAGGTGTGGCACTACGACAAGCGCCATCTGTTCCGTATGGCCGGCGAGCATAACCACTACACGCCGGGCGAGCGTCAGGTGCAGTTCGAGCTCAAGGGCTGGCGCGTGCGGCCGCTGATTTGTTACGACCTGCGCTTCCCGGTCTGGAGCCGCGATGCCCACGACACCGATCTGTTGCTGTACACCGCCAACTGGCCGGGTGCGCGGCGTCAGCACTGGAATCGCTTGCTGCCGGCACGGGCCATCGAAAACCTCTGCTACGTGGCCGCAGTGAATCGCATCGGCACCGATGGCAAAGGCTTTGCCTACACCGGTGACAGTCAGGTGCTGGATTTCCAGGGTGAGACCCTGCTCAGCGCAGGCGAAGCGGATGGCGTGTTCCAGGTCGTGCTGAATGCGGCGGATCTTCAGGCTTACCGGACGCGCTTTCCAGCGAACCTGGATGCCGATACCTTCGAGTTCACCTGATATCTCTGCTGCCTACCCAGCCTCATCGCGGGCTTGCCCGCGAAGAGGCCAGTACAGTCAACAAAAAAACCACAGAAAAAGGCCCCAACGTTCGCACCTTGGGGCCTTTTGCATGTCATCGAAGGCTTACGCCGCTTTCGCTTCCGGCTGGCTCAGCGAGCGGTTCAGCGCGCTGAACAGTGCTTTAAAGCTGGCAGTGGTGATGTTTTCATCAATACCCACACCGTGCACCGCACGCTCACCGTTCACACGCAGTTCAATGTAGGCCGCCGCCTTGGCATTGGTGCCCGCGCCGATCGCGTGTTCGTTGTAGTCCATGATCTCCACCGGAATCGGCAGGCCGGCGACCAAGGCTTCCAGTGCGCCGTTGCCCTTGCCGCGCCAGTGCAGGTTGGTTTCGCCCTGACCTTTGCTGGAGACTTCCACTTCCACGGCGCTGTGACCGTTTTCTTCCTGCAGGCGGTGGCTGACCAGCGCGTACGGGGTGTTGGCCTGCAAGTATTCGCTGTGCAGCAACGCGTGGATCTGTTGAGCAGTCATCTCGAGGCCGAGGCGATCGGTTTCACGCTGCACGACCTGGCTGAACTCGATCTGCATGCGGCGTGGCAAGTTGATGCCGTATTCCTGTTCCAGCAAGTAAGCGATACCGCCCTTGCCCGACTGGCTGTTGACGCGGATCACCGCCTCGTAGCTACGACCGATGTCGGCCGGGTCGATCGGCAAGTACGGCACTTCCCACAAGGCATCCGGTTTCTGCTGGGCGAAGCCTTTGCGGATTGCATCCTGGTGGGAGCCGGAGAACGCGGTGTGCACCAGATCGCCCACGTACGGGTGACGTGGGTGCACCTGGATCTGGTTGCACTCTTCGACGACTTTGCGCACGCCGTCGATGTCGGAGAAGTCCAGCTCAGGGTGCACGCCCTGGGTGTAGAGGTTCAACGCCACGGTCACGAGGTCGACGTTACCGGTACGCTCGCCGTTGCCGAACAGGCAGCCTTCGACACGGTCGGCGCCGGCCATCAGGCCCAATTCGGTAGCGGCGACACCGGTGCCACGGTCGTTGTGGGTGTGCAGGCTGATGATCACGCTGTCACGACGGTTGATGTGACGGCCGAACCATTCGATCTGGTCGGCGTAGATGTTCGGGGTGGCGCATTCGACGGTGGCAGGCAAGTTGAGAATCATCTTGTGCTCAGGCGTCGGGTTCCAGACCTCGATCACGGCATCGCAGACTTCCTTGGCGAATTCCAGTTCGGTGGCGCTGAAGGTCTCTGGCGAGTACTCGAAGGTCCACTCGGTGTCCGGTTGCTGGGCGGCGTATTTGACGAACAACTTGGCCGCGCTGACGGCGATTTCCTTGATCCCGTCCTTGTCCTGATTGAAGACAATCCGGCGGAAAGAAGGGGAGGTCGCGTTGTACAGGTGAACGATGGCTTTTTTCGCGCCGCGCAGGGATTCGAAGGTGCGTTCGATCAAGTCTTCACGGCCCTGGGTCAGCACCTGAATGGTGGTGTCGTCCGGGATGTGCTTGCCTTCGATCAGGGTACGCACGAAGTCGAAGTCGGTTTGCGATGCGGCCGGGAACGAGGCTTCGATTTCTTTCACACCGACCGACACCAGGGTTTTCCAGAAGCGCAGTTTCTTGACCGCGTCCATTGGCTCGATCAGCGACTGGTTGCCATCACGAAGGTCAGAGCTGCACCAGATCGGCGCGGCGGTGATGGTCTTCGACGGCCAGGTGCGGTCCGGGATGTCGATGGTCGGGAACGCGCGGTATTTCGAAGACGGGTCTTTGAGCATGCTCATCGGGGGAATCCTTATTGTGTTGGCCGAAAAAAGGCGGCCTGCCGGTGGATCAAATGTTGTTGGGGAAAAGCGTGGGGCGAGGCACCGCGATTCAGCCTGGCAGTCGTGCGCTGACGAGGCACAGGCTGCGGTGCTGGCGAAGCTGAATGAGGGTGTGAAAGGTTTTCATGCCTTCAACCCTAACCTTGAGGGTGAAGGATGGCAAGCAGTCGAAAAAAATTGAGAGGAATACCCGGAACGCCGGAATTATCGAGATTTTATTGCTGTGAATAGCAGTGATTGTGTTGATGATTGCGCGAGGGTTGAGCACTGCGCAATTGAAGAATTGCGACGACGGCCTCTTGGGCGCGGCTATGCTTAAAGCCTGAACAAAGCAGGAGTCGGACATGAACGAGTCGGACTGGAAGCGGTATAGCGCGTTGCGGCCGTTGGCGCATGAGCGGATGTGTATCCGGATCATGGAGGAGGTCGAGCGCACCGTGCTGGATAAAAGCCTGGCGCCATATGATCGGATCGAAGCTACTGAAGAGCTGCTTCAGTCCAGGCAAAAGGAGCTGTATTGGGCGTTTGGTGTGTTCAGGTTTTCACGGCACGAGGCGCAGTCGCACTTGCTTGGGTTGTGCGCGCGGGAGTTGATCACGTCTGAGGAGTTGGCGGGGTTTTCGGTGGAGACGCAGGAGTGGATCAGGCATTGCCTGGCGGACCGGGAGGCCCATGGAATTGAGGATCTGGAGGCTGAATAGGTGGCGTCTGTGATGCCGCCTTCGCGAGCAAGCCCGCTCCCACATTAGACTGCGATTAAATGTGGGAGCGGGCTTGCTCGCGAAGAGGCCGGCAGCTTCAACAACTATCTAAGGCTGAAACGCCCCAATAAAAATCGCCGGATCCACCCGCGCATCATTCAGGCTCACATTCCAGTGCATATGCGGCCCGGTCGCGCGGCCCGTCGCCCCGACTTTCCCGACCACCCCACCACGCGCCAACTGCTGCCCAACCTTCACATCGATTTTCGACATATGACAGAACATGCTGATAAAGCCCTGCCCATGATCGACAAACACCGTGTTGCCGTTGAAGAAGTAGTTGCCGATCAGAATCACCTTGCCCGCGGCCGGCGTCTTGATCGGCGTACCCGCCGGCACAGCAAAGTCCAGCCCCGCGTGCGGATTGCGTTCTTCACCATTAAAGAAGCGGCGCACCCCAAACTTGCTCGACAGCGGCCCGTTGACTGGTTTGTCCAATAGCAGATTGCTTGGAGTATTGGGGCTGAAGCTGCGGTAGGCCTGGATCTGCTCGGCCAGTTCGCCTTCGATGCGCTTGAGGTTGTCCGGGTTTGGATTGACCTGTTGGGTATTTTTCAGGGTGATGTGCTGTTCCGGGTATTTCTTGTTGCCGACGGTGAAGTTCAGGTTGCGACCGCCGCTGCTGATCTGCTGCGTACCCGGTTTCACGGTCAGCGGCACGCCGACAATCGCCAGCCAGTTGTTCTGTTCCTTGACCACCAGCACCGGTTTGCCTTGATAGCTGGCTTTCGGCGCCTGGGCCGCGGCGCCCAGATCCACCACGGCCACGCCGCCCGGCACTGGTTTGTTCAACAGGCGAGTGATGTAGCTGTCGGCGTGGGCGTTGAAGGTCAGGCACAGCAACAGCAGCGGAGCTAAAAAACGCGGCATGGATCAATCCAGTAAAGAAAGGGTGACAGGCGTCAGGTGATTGTCTTCGACCCGCACTTGCAGTTCGCCGTTGCCGAGTTTGGCCTTGAGGCGCTGACCGTTGTGGGTTTGCTCGGCGCTGCGGATCGCGTTGCCGCGTTCGTCCAGCAGAATGCTGTAGCCACGGGCCAGTGTCGCCAGCGGGCTGACCACTTGCAGCGTCTGCACCTGACTTTGCAGTTGCAGGCGCCGCGACTTCAGGCCTTCACGGATGGCACGGGGCAGGCGTTCGGCGAGGCTGTCGAGGCGCTGGCGGAGCATCGCCAATTGCCGACCGGGATGTTGCCCGGCGAGGCGGGTTTCCAGACGAATCAAGCGCTCGCGACGGGTGTTGAGGCTGCGCTCGAAGGCGCGACGCAGGCGCATGTCCAGATCATCCAGACGCTGCGCTTGCTGGCGCAGGCGTTCGCCGGGATGGCGCAAGCGGCGGGAAATGCCCTCCAGACGCAGGCGGTCGCGCATCAAACGGTCGCGCATGCGCATCACCAGCCGGCGATGCAGGCTTTCGACCCGGCGCACCAAGTCGCTGGAATCCGGGGCGAGCAACTCGGCGGCAGCGGACGGCGTCGGGGCGCGAACGTCGGCCACGAAGTCACTGATCGACACGTCGGTTTCGTGACCGACGGCGCTGACAATCGGTGTGACACAGGCATCAACGGCGCGGGCTACCGCTTCTTCGTTGAAGCACCAGAGGTCTTCCAGCGAGCCACCGCCACGGGCCAGGATCAGCGCGTCGAAACCACGGGCGTCCGCCAGCTTCAGCGCGCGGACAATCTGCGCGGTGGCCTCGCGACCTTGCACGGCAGTGGGGATCAGCGTCAGCTGGATCTGCGGAGCACGGCGGCGGAACACGCTGATAATGTCGCGAATCACCGCGCCGGTCGGCGAACTGATGATGCCGATGCGTTGCGGATGCGCCGGCAGCGGCACTTTGCGCTCGGCACTGAACAGGCCTTCGGCGCTGAGCTTTTCCTTCAAGGCATCGAAGGCCAGACGCAGCGCGCCATCGCCGGCCGGTTCGACGGTGTCGAGGATCAGTTGATAGTCGCCGCGTCCCTCGAACAGCGAAACCTTGCCGCGGACTTTGACCGCCAAGCCATCCTTCAAGGCTTGGCGAACCCGTGCGGCGTTCTGTCGGAACAGCGCACAACGCACTTGGGCGCCGCTGTCCTTGAGGGTGAAATACACGTGGCCGGACGCCGGGCGGGCGAGGTTGGAGATTTCGCCTTCGACCCAGATATTGCTGAACACGTCTTCGAGCAACACCCGCGCGCGGCCGTTGAGCTGGCTGACAGTCAGGACTTCACGGTCCAGGCCGAGTCTTGCAAAGGGATCTTTAATCATGGGGCGCAGTTTAAAGGCATTCGGCGATCAATCTCCATGACCCAACGAAATTCCCCTGTAGGAGCTGAGCTTGCTCCGGGCGGCGTTCCGACGATGGCGGCTTTTTAGTCAACAATGATGTTGAATGTCAGATCGCTATCGCGAGCAAGCTCAGCTCCTACAAGGGTAAAGTCGGGGCCCGGACTCAAGGAAGACACGCAATGAATGCATTCGAGATGTTGCACCAATGGCCATTCGGTGCCACGGATTGGCTGGTAATCGGTCTGGCTATCGCCCTGGCCTACATCGTGTTTGGCATTGCCGGCTTCGGCACCGCGCTGGTGGCGGGGCCGATTCTGATTCTGTTCATGCCGCTGTCGAAGATCGTGCCGTTGCTGGTGCTGCTGGATTTTGTCGCGGCGTTCGGCAATCTGCTGCCCTCGCGCCGTGATGTGGCGAAACCCGAGTTGCTGCGGTTGCTGCCGTGCATGGCGGTAGGTTGCACGCTGGGGGTGATCTTTCTGCTGAACCTGAAATCCGACGTTTTGCTGCTGCTGATGGGGCTGTTTATCAGCGCCTATGCGATTTACAGCTTATGGGTCAAAACCCGTCCGACGCAGTTATCCGCCGCGTGGGCGGTGCCGATGGGCACGGTGGGCGGGATGTTCGGGGCGTTGTTCGGCAGTGGCGGCTTCTTGTATGCCATCTACTTGAACAGTCGCCTGCCCAAAGAGGCGGCCCGCGCGACCCAGAGCGCGCTGATCAGTTGCAGCACGGTGGTGCGCTTGAGCCTGTTTGCCGTCGCAGGCGTGTATGCCGAGCTACCCTTGTTGGTGTTGGCGCTGTGTTTGTTGCCGGCCATGGCGTTGGGGCTGTGGATCGGGCGGCGGTTGACCAGGAGGTTATCGCGCGAGGCATTTGTGCGACTGGTGACCTGGTTGGTGCTGGCCAGCGGGATAGCATTGATCGGGCGGTACTTGAGTGCTTGACCGGATTTTGTCAGGTATTAAGCTGCCGGCCGCTCTGACGCCTTCGCGGGCAAGCCCGCTCCCACAGTGACCAGGGTGAACATGATTTATATGTACACCACCTATCCCTGTGGGAGCGGGCTTGCCCGCGAAGGCGTCGGGTGGCACACCGCAGAACTTTCTATTTAGCGCAGTAGGCTGCATCCATGAATTCACAAAGCATCATTGTCCCGAAAATCTCCACACTGCCAGTGCACGAACCCCGGGCCCGGGCGGTCGTGCGGTGGCTGGTGCGCAAAAACATCATCAAGGAAGAACTGACCACCTGCGGCCGCACCGGCAATCGCATGGGCCACGCCATCGCCGACGGCGCCCGCGCGGTCGTGTTGCACCCGGAAGCGTTGCCGTTTGGCGAGCCAGTCAATGGCCTGGAGATCATCACCAAGCGCTGCATCTATACGCCGGCCAAAGGTTTCCTGAGCGAGGCGGGCTGCGCCGAGTGCCGCAAGGAAGTCGGCGAAGCGCTGTTCGAAAGCCTGGAAGACTGGATGCCCGGCCGCACCGATAACTTCACCTGTCCCGAATGCGGGCATGAAGATGACATCAACGGGTTCCTGTTCCTCCAGGAATGCGGTTTTTCCAACCTCGGATTTATCTTCAATAACTGGGCGGAAGCCGGGTTCAAGCAGAGCTTTATCGATGAATTTGCCGATTGGCTGGATCAGCCTGTCAGTTGGGTGAAAGTCGAATTGTAGGAGCACAGCTTGCTGGCGATGGCGCACTTAAGGACGTCATCGCAGGCAAGCCATGCTCCTACAGAATTCGGGGTTAAATGCCCGTCAATCGACCGTATCGATAATAGACAGAGTTTTACATTGAACCCGAGGGGGTGTCTGACTATAATGGCGCGCTTCCATTTTCCCGCTCGGGAGCCCCCGCGATGCTGCGTATCAGCCAAGAAGCTCTGACATTCGACGA
>Ga0302169_10000709_pt1 | contig 10078 bp, 7 predicted proteins | sample I_Fen_N1_3_FD_193493 | JGI IMG/M metagenome (GOLD analysis project Ga0302169, IMG submission 193493) | Peat permafrost microbial communities from Stordalen Mire near Abisko, Sweden - I_Fen_N1_3 | ecosystem: Environmental > Terrestrial > Soil > Wetlands > Permafrost | place: Sweden: Abisko...
CACCAGGGTGGTGCGGTTTTTCATCAGGCTCGGCAGGGCTTGCTGGATCAGGTGTTCGCTTTGGGCATCGAGGGCGCTGGTGGCTTCATCCAGCAGCAGGATTGGCGCATCGACCAGCAGCGCCCGGGCAATGGCCAGGCGCTGGCGCTGACCGCCGGACAGGCCCAGGCCGCCATCCCCCAGGTGGGTCTGATAGCCGTTGGGCATGGCTTGGATAAAGTCGTGGGCATAGGCAATTCTCGCTGCCTCCTGAACCTCGGCCAGCGTCGCCGTCGGCTTGCCGTAGCGGATGTTCTCCTCGATGCTGCCGAAAAACAACGCCGGGGTTTGCGAGACGAGGGCAAAGCAGCGACGCAGGTCCAGAGGGTCGAGATGGGTCAGCGGCACGCCATCGAGCAGCAGGCGTCCTTGTGCAGGGTCGTAAAAGCGCAGCAACAAGTCATACACCGTCGACTTGCCGGCCCCGGACGGCCCGACCAGGGCCAGGGTTTCACCGGCCTTGATGCTCAGGCTCAAGCCATCAACGGCATAGCTTTCGGGACGCGACGGGTAGGAAAAACGTACCTCTTGCAGCTCCAGATCCCCCCTGACCCGCTCGGGCAAGGTCGCAAGGCCAGTGCTCGGCGGCTGGATGATGTTCTCTGAACGCAACAACTCGGCAATCCGCTCGGCTGCGCCGGCCGCGCGCTGCAATTCGCCAATCACTTCGCTCAGGGTACCGAACGCACTGCCGACGATCAGGCTATAGAAGACAAACGCCGCCAGCTCACCGGCAGAAATTCGCCCGGCAATCACGTCCATGCCGCCAACCCACAGCATGACGCCGACGGCACCCAGCACCAGCACGATCACCAGGGTGATCAACCAGGCCCGCTGGAAAATGCGCTTGCGTGCCGTGTTGAACGCCTGTTCCACGGTCAAGGCAAAACGCCGCTCGTCCTGGGCCTGGTGGTTGTAGGCCTGCACGGTTTTGATCTGGCCCAGGGTTTCGGAGACATAACTGCCAATATCGGCAATCCGGTCCTGGCTCAGGCGCGACAGGTTGCGCACCCGACGACCGAAAATCAGGATCGGCGCGATCACCAGTGGCAAAGCGATAACCACGATGCTGGTGAGCTTGGGATTGGTCACAAACAGCAGGACGATCCCGCCGATCACCATCAGCAGATTGCGCAAAAACAGCGACAAAGAAGAGCCAATCACCGATTGCAACAATGTGGTATCGGCGGTCAACCGCGACTGGATTTCAGAGCTGCGGTTGTTTTCGTAGAACCCGGGGTGCAGGTAGATCAGGTGGTTGAACACCTGACGACGGATGTCGGCGACGCAACGCTCGCCAATCCACGACACCAGGTAAAAACGCGCAAAGGTGCCCACCGCCAGGCCGATCACCAACAGCATGAACAGGCCGATCGATTGGTTGAGCAAGTGCGGTGACTGGGTCATGAAGCCCTGATCCACCAGCAGGCGGATGCCCTGCCCCATGGATAAAGTGATACCCGCCGTGACGATCAGTGCCAGCAAGGCGCCGAACGCCTGCCAGCGATACGGCGCGATGAAATGACTGGCCAGGCGTATCGCCCGGCGGTGACGAACAGAGAGCATTGGCATCATCCAGAACGGAAAAGTGATCAGGGGCGGCCTGGACCGCTCAATGGGGCGCAACGTGTTAAATCACAATGAGTCAGGTTAATTATGACCGCCCCTGCTAGGTGCTAGACACTATTGGTCTAAAGTCCGGGTAGCAACATCGCGGTATTTCTGGTGGACTGGAATTGCCGCCAATTGGAGATGGCAGGGAGTTGTCACGGCCTGGTCACCTGGCGGTTCTAAAGTAGGCACACAACCTGATGAGGAGACAGGCCATGTCCTTGCAAAACAGCAGAGATGACAAGATCCAAGTGATCCGCACACGGCCCGATCAGTCGCTGGGGTGCTCGATAATCGATGCAGATGGCCGCGAAGTACCGATCACTGAAGACATGATCCAGACCGCCTGCCGCGAACTGGAAAAGCGATTGGTCAAGCCTGCCGAACAAAAGTGATGTAGCCACCGTCTTCTTTGACCCGGCCCGTGTTGGCCGGGTTTTTTATGCAGTTTTTTGAGGGGCAAGCCCCCTCCCACAGGATAAACGCGATATCAAAATTACCGCACGACCTGTGGGAGCGTGGCTTGCCCGCGAATGGGCCAACACCGTTTTCAGACAGCCGTCGCACCCAACGCCGCCACGATCTGGCGCAACGCCGGCGAATCCCCGTCGATTCGCACTTTCAACCCATCGATTTCACGCCGCGATGGATAGTTTTTGCGCAAGGCATCGAACGCCGCACGCTGCTCGTTGACGTTGCCCACAAGGCTACGACGAAAATCCGCATCGTCACGGCGCGGGTCGTACACGCCGCGGCACAACATCGCCAGTGCCCAGGCCGGATCGCTTTCAGCGCTCAGGGCAGCTTCGGACAACCACGGCGCCGGCAGCAAATCGCTCAGGCTGACCTGGGCCGGCTGCCCGAGAAAATCGCAATACGCCTGGTAGATCTGCGCTGTTCCGCGTTGTTTGCCATCCAGGCTGTAGCCGGCAATGTGCGGCGTTGCCAGCACACAGAGTTCGGCCAGCGCGACATCGACCTGCGGCTCGGCCTCCCAGACATCGAGCACCGCTTGCAGGTCTTCACGCTGCAACAGCACCTGGCGCAGGGCGCTGTTATCCACCACCGGGCCACGGCTGGCATTGATCAGCCAAGTGCCGGGGCGGAGTTGGTCCAGGTGCGTCTTATCGAACAAATGCCAGGTCGAATGAGCACCCTGCCTGGTCAGCGGCGTGTGCAGGCTGATCACGTCGCACTGTTCGATGATTTGCTCCAGGCTGACGTAGTCGCCCCCTTCAACGGCCTGACGTGGCGGATCGCAGACCAGTACCTTCCAGCCCAACCCTTGCAAAACCTTGACCAGGCGTGCGCCCACTTCACCGGCACCGACCACACCGTAAGTACGCCGGGTCAGGTCGGCGCCTTCGATTTCGGCCAGGGTCAACAGACTGCCGAGCACGTAGTCGACCACGCCCCGGGCATTGCAACCTGGGGCGCTGGACCAGGTGATCCCGGCTTGTTGCAGGTAATCCAGATCCAGGTGATCGGTGCCAATGGTGCAGGTACCGACAAAACGCACCTTGCTGCCTTCAAGCAACGCGCGGTCGACGTTGGTCACCGAGCGCACCAGCAACACATCGGCCTGCTCAACGGTGGCACGGTCGATGGAACGTCCCGGCACCCGGCGAATTTCACCAAAACTTGCAAAGAAGGCATCGAGCAGGGGGATATTTTCGTCGGCAACAATCAGCATGGCAGGCTCCTTAGGCGGATCGGCAGTTTAGGCGTAGATGGCCTCTACCGACTAGCACCGATCCCCGTAGGAGTGAGCTTGCTCGCGAAAATCCCCAGGTCGCCACGCCCATTCCGGCCCCCTTGAGCATCGTTAACGTCCATTGTCGGCACGCCGCCCGGAGCTAGCTTGCGCCGGCAGGCGGTCGCGTTGAGATTTTGCGTGCTTACAAATCGGTAACACTGGACTTTTCCTGACCGCTGCGTCAACGCGTAGAATGCGCGCCTGCGCCTCAATACCTTCTGGACGTTTTGCCTTTGAATTCCGTGACTGACCGCCCCACCGCCATTCTCCTCAATCGCCCGGCCCGGGTTCGCCTCGAGCTGAAAAACCTGCTCGCCCTGGCGTTGCCGATCATGATCGCGCAACTGGCGACCACCGCCATGGGGTTCGTCGATGCGGTGATGGCCGGCCGGGTCGGGCCACGTGATCTGGCCGCCGTGGCACTGGGCAACTCGATCTGGGTGCCGGTGTTCCTGCTGATGACCGGCACCTTGCTGGCCACCACGCCGAAAGTCGCTCAGCGTTTCGGCGCCGGCACCCACAGCGAAATCGGTCCGATCGTGCGTCAGGCGCTGTGGCTGGCGCTGGTGGTGGGGTTGATGGCAACCGCCATTCTGCTCAGCGCCGAACCGATTTTACGGGTGATGAAAGTCGACCCCGAACTGATCGGCCCATGCATGCAATACCTGCATGGCATCGCCAGCGGCTTACCCGCTGTTGCCTTCTACCATGTGCTGCGCTGTTTCAGCGATGGCCTGGGCCGCACCCGTCCGGCGATGGTGCTGGGCCTGTGTGGGCTGGCGCTGAATATTCCGCTGAACTACATCTTCATTTATGGCCACTTCGGCGTACCGGCCATGGGCGGTGTCGGCTGCGGCTGGGCCACGGCGATCGTGATGTGGGTCATGGCGCTGGGCATGGCCGGATGGGAGCGCTGGGCGCCAGCGTATCAGTCGAGCCAACTGTTCAGCCGTTTCGACTGGCCGCAATGGTCGGTGATCAAGCGCTTGCTGGGCATCGGCCTGCCCATCGGCATCGCGGTATTCGCCGAGTCGAGCATCTTTGCCGTGATCGCCCTGTTGATTGGCAGCCTCGGCGCCACCGTGGTCGCGGGGCACCAGATCGCCCTGAACTTCAGCTCGCTGGTGTTCATGATCCCCTACTCCCTGGGCATGGCCGTGACCGTGCGGGTCGGCCAGGCGTTGGGGCGTCAAGAACCACGCGAAGCACGTTTCGCCGCCGGGGTCGGCATGGGTACGGCCCTGGCTTATGCCTGCTTGTCGGCGAGCATGATGCTGTTGGCGCGAGAGCACATCGCAACGATCTACACGGCTGATCCAGTGGTGATCAAAGTGGCGGCGATGCTGATTGTCTATTCGGCGCTGTTCCAGTTCTCCGATGCCATCCAGGTCACGGCGGCCGGTGCACTGCGCGGCTATCAGGACACGCGGGTAACGATGATCCTGACGCTGTTCGCGTATTGGGGCATTGGCTTGCCGGTGGGTTACGCGCTGGGCCTGACCGATTGGTTCGGTGCACCGAGTGGCCCGAGTGGGCTGTGGCAGGGCTTGATCGTGGGCTTGAGTTGCGCGGCGCTGATGCTGTCGATCCGCTTGACGCGCAGTGCGCGCAAACGGATTCGTAGCAGTCATTCGCTGGGTTGACCCAATGCTGTAGGCGCGAGCTTGCTCCGGCTGGCGTTCCGACGATGGACCCGGGGACACCGCGTTTATCCAGCAAACGCGCGTTATCGTTAACGTCCATCGCTAGCAAGCTAGCTCCAGGAGTCCGCGTCGGTTAATCGGACTTCTTGCGGATCCAGTACAGGTAGGTGCCTGCGTCTTCATGCTGCGCGACCAGTTCATGATCGAGGAACACGCAGAACTTGGGGATGTCGCGCCGGGTCGACGGATCGGTGGCGATCACCTTCAGCAGGCCGCCGGGCACCAGGTCACGGATGTGCTGGTGCAGCATCATGACCGGCTCCGGGCAGTTGAGGCCGGTGGCGTCCAGGGTGCCGTCAACCGGCGTATCGATCATTTCACTCATGAGTTGCTCCTCAAACGTGCCGGCATTGTCGCGCATTGCCGGGTGTTCGGTCATCTGTGGTTTACACCCTCTCTACGGGATCACCACTCAACTGTGGGCTTGCCCGCGATAGCGGTTGATCAGCCAACTCGGATTCAGAATGTGACGGCCTCTTCGCGAGCAAGCCCGCTCCCACAAGGGAGGGTGTGAGACCCGAGCTTCGGCTTAGCGGGACTTGGACTTCTTCACATCCAGTCGACGCAAATGGCACGTCACCTCTTCACGGTCGTGGTACAGCTGTTTGCAGCCAATCTCGACCTTGATGCCGCGGGCCTTGAAGCCGTCGGCGATTCGCTCCAGCAGGCGCTTCACTTCGGCATAACGCTGTTTCATCGGCAACTTGAGGTTGACCACCGCTTCGCGGCAATGCCCCTCGCCAATCCATTCTTCGAGCATCGCGGCGTTACGCGCCGGTTTCTCGACGATGTCGCACACCATCCAGTCCACCGGTTGCTTGGGCTTGAAGGTGAAACCGTCGGCCATCAGATGTTGCACCAACCCGGTGTCCATCAGGCTTTCGGCCATCGGGCCGTTATCGATAGCGGTCACCAGCATGCCGCGATTGACCAGTTGCCAGGTCCAGCCACCGGGCGCAGCGCCAAGGTCGACGCCGGTCATGTCGCCGTGCAGGCGCTCATCCCACTGCTCGCGCGGGATGAAATGGTGCCACGCCTCTTCCAGCTTCAGGGTCGAGCGGCTTGGCGCCTCGCGGGGGAATTTCAAACGTGGAATGCCCATTGGCCACATCGCCGAGTTGTTCGCCTCCGCCAGGCCCATGAACACCTCTCGACCGCTTTTGAAGGTCAGCAACAACCGCGGCTTGTGGGCATCTTCCACCAGTTTGCCGGCAGCCATCAGCGCCTTGCGCAGGTGGACTTCGAATTTCTTGCAGAAATTCGACAGCTCCTTGCCGTCGTTGGTGTCCACCATCTCCAGCCACAGGCTGCCGCACAGCGGAAAGTCGGCCATATGGGCGAGGATCACACTGATGCGATCGGTCTCGGGCAAATCGATGAAGATCCCCCGAGCCCACTGGCGCGGGAAAATCAACTGATCGAAACGCTGGCCGCGCATCAGCCTTTCGGCGCCGTCTTCTTCGCTGCAGACAAATTCGGCGCAGGCGCTGGCGGTCTTGGCCTTGGCATAACCGGCCACGTTCAGCCGCGCGGCGAGGTCGGATATCTCGGAACAGACTTCGCCTTCGAAGCCCGGCCGGCAATGCATAAAGAGGGTGTTCATTATTACTCCTGGGCAGATGGCGAGACATTCAACCACTGCGCGATGCCCAGGCTTGCGTTGAAGCAAAGCCTGTCACGAAAACCGGCGCATGATAGCCGAGTTCGCAACCTCGGACTTATCCATAGCGTCCAGTAATTAGCCTTAAGCCAGAAAGAGGACTAGGTTTAATCCTCTATCCGTTCCCTCTGTCCGTAGCCGTGCGGACTCAAAGGAGTGATCGTAATGCCGTCCCTCGATAGCCTGAACACCCTTAAAACCCTGCAAGTCGACGACAAGACCTACCACTATTTCAGCCTGCCGGATGCCGCCAAAAGCCTGGGCGATCTGGACAGGCTGCCGATGTCGTTGAAAGTGCTGCTGGAGAACCTTCTGCGCTGGGAAGATGAAAAAACCGTCACCGGCGCCGACCTCAAGGCGATAGCCGGCTGGCTCAAGGAGCGCCGCTCCGACCGCGAAATCCAGTACCGCCCGGCCCGGGTGCTGATGCAAGACTTCACCGGCGTGCCCGCCGTGGTTGATCTGGCGGCCATGCGCGCGGCGATGGCCAAGGCAGGCGGTGATCCGCAACGAATCAACCCACTGTCGCCGGTGGACCTGGTGATCGACCACTCAGTGATGGTCGACAAATTCGCCAGCAGCAGCGCCTTCGAACAGAACGTCGACATCGAAATGCAGCGCAATGGCGAGCGTTATGCGTTCTTGCGCTGGGGCCAGAGCGCCTTCGACAACTTTAGCGTGGTGCCGCCAGGCACCGGGATCTGCCACCAGGTGAACCTGGAATACCTCGGCCGCACGGTCTGGACCAAGGACGAGGACGGGCGCACCTATGCTTTCCCGGACACCCTGGTGGGCACCGATTCCCACACCACCATGATCAACGGTCTCGGCGTGCTCGGCTGGGGCGTTGGCGGGATCGAAGCGGAAGCGGCAATGCTCGGCCAACCGGTGTCGATGCTGATTCCGGAAGTGATCGGTTTCAAGCTCAGCGGCAAGCTCAAGGAAGGCATCACCGCCACCGACCTGGTGCTCACGGTCACCCAGATGCTGCGCAAGAAAGGCGTGGTCGGCAAATTCGTCGAATTCTATGGTGACGGGCTGGATGACCTGCCGTTGGCCGATCGCGCGACCATCGCCAACATGGCCCCGGAATACGGCGCCACTTGCGGCTTCTTCCCGGTGGACGAGGTGACGCTGGAGTATCTGCGCCTATCCGGCCGCCCCCTCGCAACGGTGAAACTGGTCGAGGTCTACAGCAAGGCGCAGGGCCTCTGGCGCCTGCCAGGCAAGGAGCCGGTGTTCACCGACAGCCTGGCGCTGGACATGGGCAGCGTCGAAGCCAGCCTAGCCGGACCGAAACGCCCGCAAGACCGCGTGTCGCTACCGAACGTCGCGCAAGCGTTCAGCGATTTCCTCGGCATCCAGCTCAAACCCACCAGCAAGGAAGAAGGCCGCCTGGAAAGCGAAGGTGGTGGCGGTGTGGCAGTGGGCAATGCGGATATGGCCGGCGAGGCGGACTATGAATTCGAGGGCCAGACCCATCGCCTGAAAAACGGCGCGGTGGTGATTGCCGCGATCACCTCCTGCACCAACACCTCGAACCCGAGCGTCATGATGGCCGCCGGGCTGCTGGCAAAAAAAGCGGTGGAAAAAGGCCTGCAACGCAAACCCTGGGTGAAAAGCTCGCTGGCCCCCGGCTCGAAAGTAGTCACCGACTACTACAAGGCGGCCGGGCTGACACAGTACCTCGACCAACTGGGTTTCGCCCTGGTCGGTTACGGCTGCACCACCTGCATCGGCAACTCCGGGCCTCTGTCGGAACCGATCGAAAAAGCCATCCAGCAGGCCGACCTGACCGTAGCCTCGGTGCTGTCGGGCAACCGCAACTTCGAGGGCCGGGTGCATCCGCTGGTGAAAACCAACTGGCTGGCCTCGCCGCCGCTGGTGGTCGCCTATGCATTGGCGGGCACGATGCGCATCGACCTCAGCACCGAGCCGCTGGGTCACGACCAGAACGGCAAGCTGGTTTACCTGCGCGACATCTGGCCGAGCAGCAAGGAAATCGCCGAAGCGGTGGAGCAAGTCAACACCGCGATGTTCCACAAGGAGTACGCCGAAGTGTTTGCCGGCGACGAGCAGTGGCAAGCCATCGAAGTGCCGCAGGCCGCGACTTACGTCTGGCAGGCGGATTCGACCTACATCCAGCACCCACCGTTCTTCGATGACATCGGCGGGCCGCCACCGGTGGTCAAGGACATCGCCGGCGCCCGCGTCCTTGCGCTGCTGGGTGATTCGGTGACCACCGACCACATTTCACCGGCCGGCAACATCAAGGCCGACAGCCCGGCGGGGCGCTACCTGCGCGAAAAAGGCGTGGAACCGCGGGACTTCAACTCCTACGGTTCGCGGCGCGGCAACCATGAGGTGATGATGCGCGGCACCTTCGCCAACATCCGCATTCGCAACGAAATGCTCGGCGGCGAAGAAGGCGGCAACACCCTCTATATCCCGACCGGCGAGAAGATGCCGATCTACGACGCGGCCATGCTCTATCAAGCCTCGGGCACGCCGCTGGTGGTGATCGCCGGGCAAGAATACGGCACCGGCTCGAGCCGGGACTGGGCGGCCAAGGGCACCAATCTGCTGGGGGTCAAGGCGGTCATCGCTGAAAGCTTCGAGCGCATTCACCGCTCCAACCTGGTGGGGATGGGCGTGTTGCCGCTGCAGTTCAAACTCGATCAGAATCGCAAAAGCCTGAACCTCACCGGCAAGGAAACCCTGGACATCCTCGGCCTGACCGGCGTCGAGCTGACACCCCGGATGAACCTTAACCTGGTCATCACCCGTGAAGACGGCAGCCGCGAGAAAATCGAAGTGTTGTGCCGCATCGATACGCTCAATGAAGTGGAGTACTTCAAGTCGGGCGGGATCCTGCATTACGTGTTGCGCCAGTTGATTGCCTCCTGACGGACAGGCATACGAGGCCCCTCGCAGGAGCTGGCTTGCCAGCGATGGTCGCTGACGATAACGCGTGCGAACTGGATAAACGCCGCGCGCTTGAGTCCATCGCCAGCAGGCTGGCTCCTACAGGTATTGCGTTGCCTATACCGTCCCTTGTAGGAGCTGGCTTGCCAGCGATGGTCGTTAACGATAACGCGCGTGGGCTGGATAAACGCGGCGCCCTTGAGTTCATCGCCAGCAGGCTGGCTCCTACAGGTATTGCGTTACCTGTGTCTGCGCACGACCCCCTGTAGGAGCTGGCCTGCCAGCGATGGTCGTCAACGATAACGCGTGGCAACTGGATAAACGCGGCGCCCTTGAGTCCATCGCCAGCAGGCTGGCTCCTACAGGTATTGCGTTACCTGTGTC
>Ga0302169_10000712_pt1 | contig 10053 bp, 6 predicted proteins | sample I_Fen_N1_3_FD_193493 | JGI IMG/M metagenome (GOLD analysis project Ga0302169, IMG submission 193493) | Peat permafrost microbial communities from Stordalen Mire near Abisko, Sweden - I_Fen_N1_3 | ecosystem: Environmental > Terrestrial > Soil > Wetlands > Permafrost | place: Sweden: Abisko...
CAAGGCCAATGCATTGTTGTTCGCCTCGCTCGATCAGAAAGAAGGCATGCAAGCCTTCATCGAAAAACGCCCGGCTCGATTCACGGGGGATTGAATCCTTTCTCGCTCCCACAGAGCTCAGGCAATGGTACCAATACCAGCGCGTCCACCTGCTCGCGATGGTCGTCAAGGGTCACGCGGGCTGTCTGCATGCCTGCAGACAAACCGCGTGACGGGCCGCTAGATACTCATGATCATCTGCCCGCTGTCGATGCGCAGCTCGACGCCATTGATCGCCCGCGATTCGTCGCTGGCGAGGAATAGCACGCTGGCGGCGACGTCCTCGGGCAGGCACATGCGGTTCATAGGGTCGCTGTCGATGGTCATGCGCGTCGGATCGAGGCCTTGGGGGAAGCTGCCACGGGTCATGTCCGTGAGGACACCATCGGGGTGTAGCGTATTGCAGCGAATCCGGTATTTTCGGCGCCGGCAGAGCGCCGCCACCGAACGCGACAACGCCGCCACCGCCCCCTTGGACGCGCTGTACGCTACGTAATCGTCGCGCCCGGCAAGGGCCGCGATCGATGACAGGTTGATGATCGAACCGCCGGTTTGCTTCATCAGCGCGATCCCTTCGCGACACCCGATGAATACGCTGTCGGCGTTCACCCGCATGACCTTGTGCCAGTCCTGCAGAGTCGCGTCCTCGATGTTGGCGTGCAGGAGGATGCCGGCGTTGTTCAGCAGAATATCCAGCCGGCCATGTTGCTCGCGCAGATGAGCCATGACGTCGCGCCAATCGCTCTCACTGCTGGCGTCATGCCGGATAAAGGTCGCCGCCGGACCGATCTCGGCGGCCAAGGCCTCACCCGCCGCGACATCCAGGTCGCTGATCAGCACGTGGGCGCCATGCGCCGCCAACAGGCGAGCGCTGGCCCGCCCGATGCCCTTCGCACCTCCGGTCACCAGTGCAACCTTGCCGTGTACACGGCCATTCGTGTTGTTGTGGTTGTTCGTCATGATGTCGTCTCTCGCGCAAAGGCCTGCTGCTGTTGGTCCACGAGCCGGGCGGCGGCCGCTCCGGCACGGCGTCCGGAAAACACGCAGTCAGCCAGGGATAAACCGCTGATATAGAGGTGCGAAGGAATGCCCAGCGCGGTGCGCCCGGCGGCGTACAGACCCGGTATCGCCAGCCCGTTGCCGTCGAGCACCGCGCCGTTGTCCTCGTCCACCCGCAACCCGCCGAGCGTGAGGGCACCCAATGGAAAGACCGGGTTAGTCACGGAAATGTCGACGGCATAAAACGGCCCATGATTGAGCACCTGACGCCCACCCGGCGACTTGCCGAACGGATCGGGCGCCTCGCCACGGGCTGCAGCGTTGGCGGCCAGCACCGATTCGCGCAGCACCGTCGCGTTCATGCCGGTAATGGCGGCCAACTCGCTCAGGTGCTTGCCCTTGCGCACCTTGAACAGCATCAGGGCCAGGGCCGGAAAGCTTTGAAACCACCAATAGCCTCCAAACAAGGCCTCACGGATGGCCTTCTTGCGCAAGGGCGCATCCAGCACCAACCACGCCTTGCCGCCCTGCTCTTCCATCAAGGGTTGCCCCAGGGTCGCCCCGTAGACCTCTTCGTTGCAGAAACGCCGACCTTCGCGATTGACCACCAGCCCTTTGTGCCAACTGTACGGCGGGTTGATGAAACGCCAGGCCGAGACCCGCTCCAGCCCCGAGCCCTGACCGCCGACGCTGGTCCCCAGCCGCAGGCCGCTGCCATCACAACCTGTGGCACCCACTTTGAAATTTCGCTGGAATTTCGGCGCATGGCGCTTGATCAGCTCGCGATTGAAAATGAACCCGCCGGTACTGAGGATGACGCCGCTCCTGGCGCGAACCAGTCGTGGCCGGGCGAAATTCCGTTCGAGCTGGCCGACCCGCTCCCGCAGTTTCCCGCAGTAACCCGGGGCGAAATTCTGCAAGCGCTCGGCACGAGCGGCCAGGCGCGCATGCAACTGCGCTTGCGCACTGTCGGGCGGCATGCACCAGATCTCGGCACCGAGCACGCAGCCTTGAGCATCGACCACCAGGCGTTTCGCCGCCGCTTGCAGCAGCGGCCGCGCCCCGGCACGCAAACACGCGGCCTTGAGGTGGCCATACAGCACGGCTCCGCACTGCCCCTTGCCGACGGTACGATGTCCCCGGGGTGCCGGCGGCAATGGCCCGCCGTGTTGCGGGACCAGCTCGTTGCCGGAGTAGTAGAGAAAATAGCCATCCGGCGGGTACGAGGTCTTGCCCCCCGGGGGCATCCGGTGACCATAGGGCGCTCCGTGACTTTCCAGCCATTGGAGGTTGCTGACGCTGTCGGCACAGAAACGCCGCAGGGTGTCGTCGCTGACCACATTTCGGGTTTCATGCTTGAGGTAATCAAACATCGCTTCGGGGGTGTCGTTATAGCCCGCGGCCTGCTGATGCCGAGTGCCGCCACCGGCGTAGACTACCCCGCCGCTTTTGGCGCTGGCACCGCCACCGGTAAAGCGGTCGGCAATCAACACATCCGCGCCCTGGGCACGTGCCTCGAGCGCCGCGCAGGCCCCGGCTGCGCCCCAGCCAATAATCAACACATCACAATGCTCGTCCCACACCAATGCACCGCTGTCGGCGACTTGCAAGGGTGTCTGGATCGGGGTGCAAAAGCTGTCATCGAACGTCGCCATACCCCCTCCTATCGCTGGCTGGCCAAGTGGTTGGCGGCCACATAAGCGAAGGTCATCGCCGGCCCCAGGGTGCCCCCGGCGCCCGGATAGCTGGTCCCCATCACCGATGCCGAACAGTTGCCGATCGCGTACAGCCCGTCGATAGGCGCGCCGTCCTCGCGGACCACCTGTGCATGTTCGTTGGTCAGCAAACCACCCTTGGTGCCAATGTCTCCCGCATCCAGGCGCATGGCGTAGTAAGGTCCCTTGCGCAACGGTGCCAGGCACGGATTAGGCTTGATGGTGCTGTCGCCATAGTAACGGTCGAACACATTGTCGCCGCGCCCGAAGTCCGAGTCCTTGCCCGTGCGCGCGTACTCGTTGACCTTGACCACGGTGGCTTCGAGACCGACGGCATCGACACCGATCTGCCTGGCCAGCCCGGTCAGGGACTCGTCCTTCCAGTACAGGGTGTTCAGCCATTCCTTGCGCAAGCGGCTGTCGGGCATGATCTGCGCCGGCATCAACGGTCCCATCGCATAGTTGAAACGGAAATGCCCGTCGAAAATCACCCAGGCCGGCACCGACTTGCCACCGGTGAGTCCGTTGTCGCGGTACATGGCATCGACGAATTCGAGGTAGGGAGCGGCTTCGTTGACGAAGCGCTGCCCCAGGCTGTTGACCACGATGGCGCCAGGGAACGCGCGCTCGGCAAAGATCCCCCGGGGTTTTTCCTCGCCCGGTACGGCGATGGTCGGGGCCCACCAGGCCCAATCCATCAAGGCAGTGGCCGCCCCCTGCGCCAGCCCGGCCTCCAGTGCCGCGCCGGTGTTATTCCCCGGAGGGGTTGCACTCCAGGCCATGCGGGTCGGTTGCGGCAGATATTTTTCACGCAGTGCCTGGTTCTGTTCAAAACCACCGGACGCCAGGATCACGCCATGGCGCGCATGCAATTGCATCTCGGCCCCGTTACGCCGCACAGTGACGCCGTTGACCCGCCCGCCTTCGGTGAGCAACCCGGAAAAATCGGTGTTGAGCCACAACGGCACATGGCGGTCCATCAGCGAGCGTCGCAGCGACGCCACCAGCGAACTGCCCAGCGAAGCACGCCGATCTATCTTGCTTTTACGACGCCATTTGAAGTCCAGTTTGTATCGCAGCATCAGGCGCATGATGAGCAGGCGCCAGCCAAAACTGCGCGCCATGACCTTGTGCGCATCGCGGGCGGTCCAGGCGATGCACCCCATGAGCAACGTCGAGGGCGATGGTTTGCGCAGGTTGACCAGTTCGTCACCCAACAGGCTGGTATCGAAGAATTCCGGATCCAGCGTCCTGCCGCCCGGCAAGGCGCCCGGCAGGTGCGGGTAATAATCGGGGTATTTGGAGGCCACCGCGTAGCGCACCCGGCTGGTACGGGCCAGCGCTTCGATCATCTTCGGTGCGTTGTCCAGATAGGTGCGAAGGCGGATTTCCTCAACCTGATCGCCCGCCGCGGCCTTCAGATAACGCAACGCCGTGTCGTAATCGTCGTTGCCGTTCAGGCGTGCAAAATAGTGGTTGTTGGGGATCCAGATGCCGCCGCCGGAGATCGCCGAGGTGCCACCGTACTTATCGCTTTTCTCCACGATCAGCACGCTGAAACCCTGGTCGGCGAGGAACACCGCCGACGTCATTGCACCTGCTCCCGAACCAACGACAATCACGTCGTAGTGGGTCTGAGACTGAACTTGAGCCGTCATTATTATTGTGCCATTAGCTGAGGTCAGAAATAACCGCCATCGACGCTGCGCGAACGCGGGCGGAGTGCAACCCATGATCGGGGCTGCACGGGCCGTGCTCATCGTCAAAGCGGACTAGGAAGGCGTGTGTGCGTAGGGCGCTTGCCGGTGCTGCGAGGGATGGCTTGGGGTGACAGCGCGTTGTTGTGGCGAGGGAACTTGCTCCCTCGCCACAACAGGTGTGCGGTGTCTCAGAGGACTGCGCGCCTAGCCGCCCAGGGGCGGTCTTGTTCCAACTGGTGGGCCAGACGCAACAGTCCATCTTCACCTCCCAGGCGGGCGGTGAACATCATGCCCACGGGCATGCCGCTGTCGCTCTGTCCCAGGGGCAGGGAAATGGCCGGTTGCCCACTGACGTTGGCCAACACGGTGAAACCGGCGCTACCCATGGCGTGATGGGCATAGCTGTCCCAAGGCTGATCCAGCGTCAACAGGCCCAGTTGCGGGGTCAGGTTGGCGGTCACCGGTGAGAGGATCACATCGAAGCGCTCGAAGGGTTGCTCCATGGTCGCGCCGATGCTTTCGAACGACTGCCGGGCGCGATACAGGGCTTCGCCGGTGGTCATCTTGGCTCGTCCAAGGTTGACCAGGGTGATTTGCTCCAGGTCCTGCGCGGTGGCAGCCCGCCCCAGCACCTGTTCACGGTCTTGAATGGCCGTACGCAAGGCTGTGCCAATCACCGCGCCGTGAGCGCCGAACAACTGGCCAGGGTCGATGTTCAGCGTCAGTTCCTCGACTTCATGCCCCAGCCCCAGCAACTGCTTGATGGTCTGATCCAGCGTGGTCGCAATCGCCGGTTCCAGCGCGGCACCGGTCAGCGACTGGCGAACCACGGCGACTCGCAACTTGCCCGGTTCGCGCTGCAATTCTTGGACATAGGGCCGCAACAGCGGTGGGCTCCAATAGGCGCTACCGGCCTCATGGCCCTGGCCGGCGTCGAGAAACAGCGCGGTGTCACGCACCGAGCGCGAGACGACGTTGGCGACACTGGCACCGAACCAGCCTTCGAAATGCCCCGGACCGCTGGGGGTGCGATAGCGGCTGGGCTTGAGTCCCACCAGACCGCAATAGGACGCGGGAATGCGGATCGAGCCGCCGCCGTCGGTGGCATGGGCGACGGGCACGATGCCGGCCGCCACTGCGGCCGCCGCGCCACCGGAGGATCCGCCGGCGCTCATGGCCAGGTTCCATGGGTTGCACGTCTGCCCCCACAGCTTGGATTCGGTGGTGGTGGTCAGGCCGAACTCGGGACAAGTCGTCTTGCCGAAGGGCACGGCGCCGGCCTGTTCGTAGCGGGTGATCAGGGTACTGGTCCGGGGAGCGGGCGGCGCGTCCTTGAATAAACGGCAACCGTTGCTGGTCGAGGTGCCTTGCAGATAGGTATTGAGGTCTTTGATCAGTACCGGAACACCGGCCAGCGGGCCCTGCTTTTCAGTACCAGCGGCGCGACGCTGGGCCAACAACGCCCTGGCGTAGTCCTCGTGCAGCATGTTCACCGCCTTGACCCGGCCATTGACCGCCTGGCAGCGCGCCAGCGCGGCGGCCAGCAAGTCGGCCGGTTGCAGCTCGCCACTACGGATCGCCTGGCCCATCGCCCAGGCGTCCAGCCCCTGGTAGTCACTGTTGGACAGTCCTTCGGAGCGGGCATCGGCGAATCGCCCGAGGAGGCCGACCCCCACGGCCAGGGCGCCGGCCTTGAGCACGCTACGACGGGGCCAGCCACTCTGCGCAGCGTCGCAAGCAGTGGATGGCTGGGCAGTCATGAATCGGTATTCGTCGTTTTGCATAATGGTCTCGCGCCCTGTCAATTATTGTTTTAGGGGTGATTAAACGGCTTTTTTCTTTCGGCGAACAACCCTGTCCCGCCAGGCATTCAAACCACATTGAAGCGTGACGACAGCTGATCCAGCTCTTGCGCCAGTTGTTCCAGATCCAGCGCGGCAATCGCACTTCGCCCGGCGCCGGCCGACAGCGCGCCGGTGCCCGCCGAGACACTGTCGACCCGCGCGACCATTTCCCGGGTCACCCGCACCTGTTCAGTGATCACCGTGGCAATGGTGTCGACACTTCGGATCACGTCATCGGTGCCACTGCGAATCTGCGCCACCGAGTCGCCAGCTTGATGCGCCAGGCTGACCCCGTCATTCACCCGGTCCACCACCCGGCCCATACCGTCGACCACCGCCAGCGTACCTTCCTGGATGCGTTGCACCGTCAGATCGATCTCGCCAATCGAGCGGGCGGTACGCTGCGCCAACATCCTGACTTCGTCGGCGACCACGGCAAACCCACGCCCCTGCTCTCCCGCCCGCGCCGCTTCGATAGCGGCGTTCAGGGCCAGCAGATTGGTTTGCTCGGCAATGCTGCGAATCACATTGAGCACATGGCTGATTTCACCGGAAAAACCTTCCAGTTCACGAATATGCACCGCGGTCTCGCTGATCACATCGCTGATACGGTTCATCTCCCGGGCCATGTCGCGGATAAAATCTTCGCTTTTGCCCGAACGCGCCGCCGAGTGTTGGGTGATGCTGCGCGACATGCCCACATGATTCTCCACTTCGCCAATCGACCCCGACAGGTGTTCGACCGCGCTGGAGATGCCGCGCACCGCATCAGCCTGCTGCCGGGTGGCCAACGAGGCCAGTTCCGCCGACTCGGCCATGTGCCTGGCCTCAGAACTGACACGTTTGACCAGCACGCGCATTTGCGAGATCAGCCTGTGCAGGTTGTCACGCATCGCCGCGATGTCACCCAGCATCCGCGAGAACTCGTCATGCCCCTTGACCTCGATGGTCCGGGACAAGTCGCCAGCGGCGATGGCGCGGACACTGGCACCCGCCTGGGCAAAGGCACGCTTGAGCCGGGTCAGGGTGGAAAACGCGGTCAGGCTGCCCGCGAACACACCGAACAGGGCCAATGCCAGATACGCCATCAGGGTCGAGCGATAGCGTTGCTGCGCCGCTTCATACGCGTGCTCGGCCGCCGCCTGCTGGATCGCTTGCAACTTGCCCAGCTCAAGCACGGCGGCATCGCCCTCAGGCTCGGCCATGCGCAGGAATGAAAGAATGCCCGGCAATCTGAAGTCGCCGGCTCGAAACGTTTCCAGAAGGATTTGCAACTCGTCCTTCCAGGCCTGGTAATGCGCGGCAAAGGCGTCGGCCGCCTGTTGTTCCTCACTGCTCAGCGTGCGCTGGCGGTACTGCGCCCAGAGCAGATCAAGCGACCGATTGCTGGTCTCGATTGCGCTCAGGGTGGCTTCGACGGGACGGTCGAACGCCGCCACCAGCGGGCCCTCGGGGTCTTGCTGGATGGCGAGCAGGACCTGGCGCCGGCTCTCATCGAGGCGCTGCCGGACCTCGCCAAACACCAGCAGCGTCGCCAGGTTGTCTTCGTTGATCGCTCGCAGGCTGTCGCGCGCCTGTTGCAGGCCGTGGGCGCCAAAACCGACCGCCAGCACGAACAACAAAGTGGCCAACAGCGCCCAAAGCCACAGACGCTGAGCGATCGTGATTGTCTTGAACATGAACAATGGCTTGTCTCGTGCAGCGTGCGCAGCGCCGGAAGCGCCCCGCACGGGGTCAGTCGGCAGTCACGCTGGCCAGCATGGCCGTCAGGAAGTGCTCGCTGTACGGCGGCAAGAGTCCCCATTCGCGACGCGGGTCATGGGCCGGCGCCTTGAACACGGTGCGCTGGTGGCTGAATTCGAGGAATCCTTCGTGGCCATGGTAATGGCCCATGCCCGAAGCGCCGACGCCGCCGAACGGCGCGTCGTGCATCGCCGCATGCATCATTACGTCGTTGACGGTGACCCCGCCGGACACGGTGCGATCCAGTACGTATTGCTGCTCTTGCGGGTCTTCGCCGAAGTAATACAGGGCCAGCGGACGCGGACGCGCATTAATGTCGTCCAGGACACAGTTGAGCTCGTCATAGGTGAGTACCACCATGGCCGGGCCGAAAATCTCTTCGCGCATGATCACGCTGTCCGGCGCCGGGTCGACTACCACGCGCAACGGACGGCGCCGATCATCGGCATTGGCCGCCACGGGTTCAGGCACGCTCTCGATGCGGGCGCCCCGGGCCTGGGCATCCAGTACATAGCCTTCGACCCGATCCAGATGCCGCTGGTTGACCACCGCCACCACGTCCGGGTTGCCAGCCACCGAAGGGTTGAGTTCGCGGTAGGTTGCACGCAGTGCGTCGAGGAACGATTCGAGCAGCGCCCTGGGTACGTACACCAGATCCGGATTGATACAGATCTGCCCGCCATTGCAGGCCTTGCCCACGGCGATGCTGAAAGCGGCTTTTTTCAGGTCGGCGCTGGCGGTCACGATGACCGGCGACTTGCCACCCAGCTCCAGCGTCACCGGCACCAGGTTCAGCGCAGCGTTGCGCATGACCAGCCGCCCGGTCGCGGTACTGCCGGTGTACACCAGGTGATCGAACGGCTGGGCGCTGAAGGCTTCGGCCAGTTCGACGTCACCGGTGACCACAGCGATCTCCAGCGGGTCGATGTGTTCGGCGAACAACTGCGCCACAAGCTCGGCGGTGCGCGGTACCACGTCCGACGGCCTGAGGATTGCCCGGTTGCCCGCTGCCAGTACCGAGGCCAGGGGACTGAACAAGGTATACAACGGCGCATTCCAGGTCCCGAGAATGCCGACCGTGCCCTTGGGTTGATGCATCACCCAGGCCTTGGCGCCGAGTTGATCGTAAGGCGCGAATGGCGCACGCGGTTCATCCTGCATCCAGTCTTGCAGATGGTCCCGCGCATATTTGAGCGAAGCCAGGGCACCCACCACGTCATTCATCAGCGTGAAACCGGCAGGCCGGCCGCCGAAATCCAGGTCGATCGCCTCGGTCAGCGCCCCATGGTGGCGCACCAGCAGATCGATTACCTGCTGAAGTCGGCGTCGGCGGGTATCCGCGCTCACAGCACCGGCGCTGGCGAATGCGTTTTTTTGCCGGGATAACAGGCTGGCAAGCCCCTCGACGGATGATGTGACGGAACTCATTCGTGCCCCCTTGCAGGTACTGGCCCCATGGCCGGGAAGCGCCCGATGCGCTTGCCATCACCCTAGCCCCGCCTGCCCCCGCGCCGCCTCGTCCGATCGGACGAGGCACGCCTGAATCTGTTAGTCCGTTGAGACGATGTTTAATAGCGTGCCGGAACCAATACTGGCCCTACGAAAATCCAACTCCATGAGGCCAGTCATGGCAACGCCAAACGTCAGTTTCGATCCCCAGGCTTTTCGTGCCGCACTCGGCACCTTTACCACCGGGGTCACGATCATCACTACCCAGTCCGAAGACGGCTCACCCGTGGGGATCACGGCCAACAGTTTCAATTCGGTTTCGCTCAACCCGCCACTTGTGCTCTGGAGCCTGTCCAAGCAGGCCCGCAGCCTGCCGGTGTTCACCAGCGGCAAGCACTGGAACGTCCACGTGCTGTCCACTGAACAGGAAACCCTGTCGGGACGCTTCGCCACCCAAGGCGAGGACAAGTTCTCGGAAATCCAGCTGGACAATGGCGTCAGCGAGGCGCCGTTGCTGCAGGACTGCACAGCGCGTTTCCAGTGCCGCACCGCGTTCCAGTACGA
>Ga0302169_10000713_pt1 | contig 10049 bp, 14 predicted proteins | sample I_Fen_N1_3_FD_193493 | JGI IMG/M metagenome (GOLD analysis project Ga0302169, IMG submission 193493) | Peat permafrost microbial communities from Stordalen Mire near Abisko, Sweden - I_Fen_N1_3 | ecosystem: Environmental > Terrestrial > Soil > Wetlands > Permafrost | place: Sweden: Abisko...
GGCTGACGGCGAATCCGCCGGCGCTACCGAACTGAGCGGCTTTGAAGGCATCTTGAAACGCATGGACGATTACTTGGGACCGGCGTCATGAAACTGCACAAAGTATTGAGCATCAATGGCGAACGCTTCGACCTGGTCAGCGATGAAGTCCGACTCGATCTGCACACCCCGGGGCGGGCCAGTTTCGTGGTCAAGACCGGCAAGCCGCTCAAGGGTCTGGTGACCCTCGACGTCGGTTACAACGACAAACCGCTGCAGCGGCACTTTGTCGGGTACGTGGAGCGCAGCACCACGGCCAACCGGCTGGAGCAGGTCCTGCTTTGCCGCGAAGTGGCCGCCATCCTCGAGCGCCCTTTGCCGATGGGCTTGCGCCACGTCACCCTGAGCGAAGTGCTGCTCGAGGTCAGCAAGCACACCGGGTTGCGCTTTCGAGTGCCGGACGCCGATTACGCCAGGGTCAAGGCGCCTTACTTCTACTCGCTGGCCACCGGCATTCAGACCATGGACAGCCTGGGCCAGGTGTTCCGGATCCCCGACTTTATCTGGCATCAGCAAGGTGACGGCGAGGTCTATGTCGGCAGTTGGGCCGACAGCTTCTGGGGCGACAAACCACCGCTGCAACTGCCGGTGGAGTTGTTCGACAACTACCAGGGCAACCGCAGCGCTACCGTCGCCGCCCTCCCAGGCCTGCGACCCGGCGCCACCATCAACCAGGGCGAGCGCATCACTGCTGTGATCCTCACCGGCACCGAGATGGCCATCAAATGGAAGAGACCGTAACCCGTATCGTCGAGCGCCGTTTTCCGGAGCTGACCGGCAACTATCACCTGCCACGCTTTGCCCGCGTCCTGGGCGTCTCCGACGCGCCGGCACAAAGTGGCTTGTGTGACGACTTCCGCCCGCGCTATGCCGTCGACCTGGAAGTGTTGGGACCGGACGACGAGCCCGACCCGGGCATGCCGCACCTGCTCAGCGTGGCCTTGCCCGTGCCGGCCGGCGCCGACGAGGCGGGCTTTTTTGGCTTCCCGGGCGAAGGCACCGCCGTGGTGGTCAGCTTTGCCTACGGCCTGCCGAACAAGCCATTCATCCTGCAAATCCTGCCCAATGGCCTGAGCCTGCCGAAAGTCCCGAAGGGCGACCAGCTCTGGCAACACAGCGACGCGGTGCAACAGCGCGCCGACGCCGAGGGTAACTGGACGCGCCAGACTGACGCCAAGATCACCGACCGCGCCAGCGAACGCCAGGTCGAAGCCCTGGACAACACCGAGCACTACCAGAACAGCAGCATCAGCATTGACGACCACAGCACCGAGTCGGTGGGGGGGATCAAAACGATCGAGGCTCTGGGCACGCTCAAGCTGCTGTCCGGCGGATCCGCCAGCCTGGCCGCCGTCGACGATCTGCACCAAGCCACCGGCCGCGATCTGAACCTGGTGGTGGGGCAAAAGCTCAACGCCACGGTGGGTGGTGACATGCAGGAAAAGATCAGCGGCCTACGGCGCAGCGTGGCCGAAAAGACCTGGTTGGGTTCCGAGGGCGTCAACGCGTTGCAGATCCTGTGCGATCTACTCGACCTGGTGGCGGCGATGAATAGCCAGTTAGCCACCCACTCACACGTGCCTGGACCGACGCCGAGTCCGGTGGACGCCTCGGCCTTCACGGAGAACGGAGCAAAGGCCACTGCCCTGAGCGCCCAGTTAAAGCCGATTACCATCTAACCAAAATCGCTGATTGCCGAGGATTCCACGGCCACAAAAAAGGGCGGTCCCAGTCATGGGATCGCCCTTTTTGTTTGATTGACACCATCACCCTGAATCAGGCGGCCTTACTATGAATGCTGACTTCTAGCTCAAGGTTTGCACCCGCCAGCATATTTACCAGGGCATCCAAAGAGAATTTATCAATTTTCCCTTTCAGCAGATCGTTGAGCCGTGGTTGTGTCACATGCAGCCGGCTGGCCGCTTCGGTTTGCGATACATCCCAAGCCTTCACAACCCGGGTAATAGCTCGCATCAACTGGGATCGGACACGCAGGTTTTCTGCTTCTTCTGGCGTGTCAACCAACGCATCCCAGACACTGGTAGCGCGTTCGTTTGCCATACATTTTTCCTCACAAGGAACATTTACTACTTAGGTTAGACCATTGGCTATTCAGAACTTCGAGTGGTGCTATAGGAAGCAGTTTACCCCTTCACCTAAAGATGAAGGGGGAGCTGCCCCGGCCTAGATCAACCCAGCGACTTGTACCTGGCTTTCGCCAAGTCAATGTCGCGCTTTTCCGTCTTTTCAGTAGTTTTTCGAAAGGCATGCAATACGTAAATTGCTTCCGGTCGATTCACCACATAAAACACGCGAAAAGCCCCTTCCTCACATGCAATCCGGATTTCTTGCACACCCGGTCCAACGGACTTCATCGGCTTCCAATCGTCAGGCTCATCACCTTCTTGCAGACCTTGCAACTGGTAGCCTGCTCGTCTCAATGCAACCTTAGGGAAGTCCCGAAGGTCCTCCAAACTACTACCGACCCATTCGATTCTCTTCTCTGCTTGCGCGTTCATGTACACCCCATCGTCGACTCAGTCGATTGTCAAAAACATTCACGTTCATGGTCCTTCTCCAGTTGGTTTTTATCGCTGTGTGCGTCGCTTCCGAAAATGTGGGATTTGCGCGACTGGTCTTCACACCAGCCATGCCACTCTATATCCGAACCAATATAAAAGCAAACCCGGCGCCGGTTATGCTTGAAAATCCGCGCCCGGAGAAAAGCGAGGCAAGGAACGCACTTTTCCCCCTCCCGCCGACGGGCCTTGCACATTTTTTTTGCGAAAAGTTTTGGGCGATGAAAACACCCAATACGAACAGGCGGGCTGCGGGTCTCGGCAGGATTGAGCGTTTTTCGTTTTGTGCAATGTTTGGAAAGGTAATGAAACGGCGCTTCACACGTAACTCTTGAGGACGTCCGCTAGGTGAAAGGACAAAGCTCCGGAGTAGAGCGGGAAAAAGTTCGAAAACGTGAGGGTTGGTGTATTTTTTGAAATCGTTTGGCGTACGAGTGACATAAACCAGACATTATGAGACGCGGTTGAAAAAAGGCTCAGAACCCTTAAAGAACAATGGGTTGAGGCTTTTTACACAGCCCAAAAGCCTTTCATTTTTTTCGTCTATACAGGTGATGATCATCAGCCAGCTCGAATTTCAGCGGCTGACGCAAAGCAGCCGAAAAGAGAAGGGAGACCTTATCTAGACATAGACGTTCGAAGCCATTATCTTTCCGAACAAAATAAATCAATTTTTTTACAACTTAGACCGGCGAGCAAACAAGAAATGGATATCGACATCCTTGTAACAAGTGATCGAATTAACAACGACCCCCTCGCCAGAGATTTTATTTCATTCGTTAAGGAAGCCCACCAAGAACTTGGAATTGAGGAGGCAGTACTTTACTACGACTTCCCTAGCTATTCCGACTACGAAACTGTCACACATAAGCCTGACGCATTATTGCTAAGCCGATCGCACGGCATTATTGCACTTCGTTTTGTAAGTGCATCGCAGGCAGAAAGACTACCAACTCCAAAAATTGGAGAGATTGGTGAGTCACTGAACCAATTTTGTAGCATCTTGATAGGCCGACTCTTAAAAAGCAAATCGCTACGACGTACACGCTCCTCGCTCGACGTAGAGATCACACCGGTAATCTTTTGTGACTCAGAAATTGCTGATCGAATCTTTGAGGGCGGAGAGTGCGACGTAATTAACTCTAATACAGCTCTTCGCAACCTTCTCGAAAATCTTCAAAGCGAAAATTTACTCAGCCCTGAGCAAATGCATGAGGCTCGATCAGTCATTGAGGGCGCAAAAGCACTCACGCGTAGTGGCAATCGAGTTATTGAAAACCCTGAGCAACACAAGGAAGCGTTTGCACTATCCAATTTAGAAGCTGAAATCGCAAACTTTGACCAAAAGCAAAGAAGAGCTGCTCTCGTCACGATTAATGGGCCTCAAAGAATCAGAGGTCTAGCAGGTTCAGGAAAGACTGTAATATTGGCTATGAAAGCTGCGCATTTGCACATGACCAAGCCAAATGAAACTATCCTAGTTACATTCTTTACAAAAAGTTTGCGCTCACCTATTAAAAACATGATTACAAAGTTCTTTAGACATTACACTGAAGTTGATCCTGACTGAAATAAAATCAATATTCTTCATGGTTGGGGTGGTTCCAATGCGAATGGGGCATATTCAGACGCCAGCCGTCGCGCAGGAAGAATCCCAATGAATTTTAGCGCGGCGAGAAGTGCAGCTCCCTCAGGAGTAGATCCGTTCCAATATGCCTGCGCTGATCTGGTTGCCACTGGGACCGTGCAACCATATTACGATCACGTGCTGATTGATGAAGGCCAGGATTTCCCGTCAGCATTTTACCAACTATGCTTCCTTTTAACTAAAGGCTCCCGAGACAAGAAAAGCATAGTTTGGGCGTATGATGAACTACAAAACATTCTTAATGTAAAAATGCCATCCGCAGAAGAACTTTTTGGTTTTGATGAAAATCAAGAGCCGTGTATTTCTCTTGACAGAGCTGCTGCTGGCCTACCTCCGGGAGCGGTCAATGACACCGTACTTAGTAAATGTTACCGAAACCAAAGAGAAGTGTTAACCACTGCTCACGCCATGGGCTTTGGCATTTACTCGGATATAGTTCAACTTCTCGAAAGCCCTGACCATTGGCGCGACGTTGGGTATATCGTACAGGCTGAAACCTTTGAAACCGGTAAGCAGGTTGAAATTTTGAGACCTGAAGGAAATAGTCCGGTATCCCTACGGGGTGAAGGGTTACCTGATTTGATTAAATATCACTCAGCAAACGATTTTGATGAGGAAATAGACTGGGTTGTTAAGGACGCATGCTCTTTTTTGCAAGGCGGCCTATCACCAGAGGACATCATTGTCATCGCCTTGGATGACAGGAACGCTCGTAGTTACTTTAAGCGATTGTCAGCGAGTTTTTCCATGGCGGGGATCGCAACAAACAACATCCATGCTGACCCTTATTCAGAACCACCTTTCTCTATTTCAGACAAGATCACACTTTCGACAGTTTACCGGGCAAAAGGAAATGAAGCGGCGGTTGTTTATGTAGTGGGGGTTGACGCTATATGGCTTCGTCAAAGAAGTGAGCGCAACAAATTATTCGTTGCTTTCACTCGAACCAAAGCTTGGCTTCGCGTTTCTGGGTGCAGAGGATCAACAATCGCCATCGGGCATGAAATTGATGCAGCGGCGGCTGACTTCCCTTATCTGCGCTTCAACATGCCCGATCTGTCTCAGATGAACCTCATCCAACGCGATATGAGTGAGAAGACACTCAGAGCCAAGAAACTCCGGCAAGAATTTTTAGAACGTCTGCGTGACGAAGGGTTTACAGATAACGAAATCGATGACTTTTTGGTCGTGCAGGAAGTCAAAGATGAATAGAGAAGAGGTAAGAGCCGGCATCTCTCAAGTATGGCGAATAGCGGAAGAACTGGGTATTGCCGAGATCTATTCAAACCCCATTCCGTTACCAGTAAATGTGGAGTTCCGTGACTTGATATTGTCCAGCTCCGCAAATTACATTGATGTTTACAACAAGGCGCTAGGATTATCGCACTACAACATTTTGCTGTCTGATTATTCATTTTTTCAGTTCAGCATTGAAGGTGACAGCAATGTGCGCTATGCATTTTATCCAAACCCTTATTCTTCAAATTCTAACGAATATGCTGATTGGTTTCGAAACCGTCACGAAATGGTGGAAGCCGGCTTTTTGACGCATGAGGAGTTTCTGTCTCTTTTAGCGGATAAGGTTGGCATTGGATCCGTGCCTTTGCTTAGGTATGAAAATGCTCCAGGGCAGCGAGAAAAACTTCACCACCCATGCTCACATTTTCACATTGGATTCCATTCTGAAAATCGATGGCCTGTAAGGAGAGTACTTACACCAGCTGCATTTGCCTTATTGGTGTTTAAGCAATACTACGGTTCCAGTTGGCGTGCTGTGGGAGATGATGAACATGATGAAATCGAAAACTCCTTCGACAGAATCTTGGTATCTGAAAAAGCCCGCAGCTATCTCGTCTCCGACTTGTTGTTCGATCCTGTAGAGGAGCGTACGTTTTATTTTGGGTAATTGAGAAGAGCTTGCAGATAATAGCTCTCGGAAACCTAGGCTTGCGTCCGCTTTGACTCTGAGCGAGCCTCGGCGATCAACCCCTGATTATCAGATCAAGTCCACAGGGCAGGCGGAGCAGCAAATTACTACTCGAAATCCCTACAAGATTACGCTTTACAAGGCTGTCGCTTCAGAGATTCGCGCCGGTTTACGCATTGCCCTGCGCACGATCAAGTGTCCACAAAGTGTCCACACCTGAAATCAATATACAGCGTATATATTGCGATATATCCAATGCTTACGGGGTGATCCACCAACCACCCCGTAACCACTGGGCCTAATTTCGGACTTGTAATCAGTAGGTCCCGGGTTCGACTCCTGGTGCCGGCACCATACGCAATACCGAAAAAGGCTCACCGAAAGGTGGGCCTTTTTCGTTTATGGGTCTTACGCTCGCCCCTCTCGCTGAGGGATGGCGAAACGACGCATCCCATTCTGGTACCGCGCATCTAGATACCTTCCCCAAACGATGAGCGGTTACGGTCGAAAAGCTGTGAGACGGCATAATGACAGCAGTGCTTACGCACAACCCTCTCCGCCGTTGCGAGCCCCTTTGGAATGAACACCGAACGACGTTACTCGATCATCTTGGAGCACAGCGCCGAGGTGTTGCTTGAACATGCACCCATGGCGCAGATAGAGGCATTTTGGGACGCCAACGATACCCGCTACTTCGGGTTGCGCATGGAGGACGAACACAGCGCGCACGCACGAGTGATTGTTACGGACGAAGTCCCCGACGACGAAGATGTGGAGCTTTCCTGTCTGTAGAAAAAAGGGCACGGAATTAGTGTTTCATCTGGTGCCGGCACCACATAAAACAAAGCCCTCGTAGAGATACGAGGGCTTTGCTGTTTCTGGCCTTTGAAAAGCCCGCTCTTAGTGACCAGCGCTCTGCCCACCATCCACGTGCAGAATCTCACCAGTAACAAAATTCGCGCTGTCCAGATAAACAACCGCCTGAGCAATGTCACCAATCTCGCCCATATGCCCAACCGGGTGCAGATTCCCCAGCGCTTCGTGCGTTTCTTCACCATGCATCGGCGTCTTAATGATGCCAGGGGAAACCGCATTCACCCGAATCCCGCGCTTGGCGTACTCAATCGCCAGGGACTTGGTCGCCGCGTTCAAGCCACCTTTGGTCAGCGAAGCCAGAACCGATGGCACACCATCAACCGCGTGGTCCGTCAGACTGGTGGTGATGTTGACGACGTGTCCTTTTCCTTGTTTTTCCATCTCGTTGATCGCGAGTTGGGTGATGTAGAAGAAGCCATTCAGATTCACCGACAACACATTGGCGTAGTCTTCAGCGGTGTACGCAGTGAACGGCTTGGCAATGAAGATCCCGGCGTTGTTAACCAACGTATCGATGCGGCCAAAACGTGCGATCGCTTCACGGATCACTTGCTGCGCAACAGACGGGTCGCCGATGTCGCCCGCCACGGTGAGGATGTCCGGGTCGGTGGACGGTTTGATCGAACGCGACGTGGCGACAACCTTGTAATCCAGATCACGGAACGCTTTGACCATGCCTGCGCCGAGGCCTTGGGATGCGCCGGTGATGACGATGACTTTTTTCGAATTGCTCATGATGAACCTCTGCTAATTAAAAGATGATTTAAAAAAACAAGTAATCAGGCTTCGGCGGGGGCCTTCGCCATTTGTCTCAGCATTTGTTCGTAGTACTCGACCGACTGCGATCCGGACACCAGGTGACGACCGTTGAGGATCATGGCCGGGACCGAGTTGATGCCGTGCTGGCGGTAGAACGCCTCAAGCTCGCGCACTTCTTTCGCGAACGCTCCGGACGCCAACACTTCTTGCGCAGCGTCAACATCCAGTCCTGCTTCCCCGGCCAGACGAGCCAGCGTTTCGCGGTTGCTCGGGTTCTGGCCGTCGGTGAAGTAAGCGCGCAACAGGATTTTCTTCAGCTCGATCTGCCGCCCTTCCTGCAACGCCCACAACAGCAACCGGTGCGCATCAAACGTGTTGTAGAAGTGCGTGCGTTTCTCCAGATCGAACCTGAAACCAATGGCCTCGCCACGAGCGATTTGCATGGCTTTGCCGGCGGCGACGTCCTCGGCGGTGCGTCCATACTTGCGCATCAAATGCTCGACAGCTTTTTCACCGACCGCCGGCATGTCCGGGTTCAGCTCGAAGGGCTTGTAGGTCAGCGCCACCGACACTTCACCGGCCACGTTCTCGATCGCCTGCTCCAGCGCCGTCGCGCCCAATGCGCACCACGGGCACACCACGTCGGAGATGAAGTCGATGGAGACGGACGCGGTCATGACTTGCCCTCCGCCTCAGCCAGTTGTTTGCGGTACTGGGTGGTGGTGATGCCGGCATAGCCCCAGTTATCGGTGTCGACTTCTTCGATCACGATGTGGGTCAGGTGCGGATCCTTTTTGAGGACGCGTTGCAGGGTTTCAGTGATTTCGGCGATCACCTGAGCTTTCTGCTCTGAGGTAACGCCATCGCGGGTAATGCGAACGCTGACAAAAGGCATGAGGGAATCTCCAAGTGACCTGCCCTTCGGAATGAATGGGTAGGCGTTGGAGCTCAATGTAGGGAGTTAGCTGGAGGGGATAAAGGTGGGGGCGGGAACATCATTAGTTACTTGGTGTAATGATTCAGCCAACAGGACGAAGGCTGCGAGGTCATTTATCGTATAACGATTCGCACCAAGTCTGGAAAGGTGATTCGGCGAGCTAACGGCCCGCCGTTTCGGATTTTTATTCGTTGTAAACGCTAAAGGTAGGTAGCAAATTCTGGCACTCTCAGAGTGCCAGAACTCTCAATTCAGAAAATCATTATATTTTCTCAAGCTACATACAGATCACGTAACGCTTCAGGATGCTGGCTCGCAACACGCAACAATGTCTGAGCCGCTCCCGTCGGCTGTCGACGCCCTTGCTCCCAGTCCTGCAACGTCCGCAAACTGACTCCAATCAGCTTGGCGAACGCGCTTTGAGAAACACCCACTTTGGCGCGCGCTTCGGCAGCCGCTGACAGAGGCACCTCAGTCACGCGAGCGGCTTTACCGGCTTTCATTTGACGCACAGAGTCCAGCAAGTCCTGCTGGAATTGCTCCAGTTCATTGACCATCGCTGATTTCCTCCTTCAATTGCTTAAGGAAGGCTGCGGGTAAATTGTCGAATTTGGCCTTGGTGTAGGCGATCAACAACCAGATAGAGCCTTCTGAAAGCGTGTTGTAGTAAATGACACGTGTACCACCTCGCTTGCCCATCCCGCTACGGGACCAACGAACCTTGCGTAGACCGCCGCTGCCAGGAACCACATCGCCGGCCAACGGGTTAGCCGCTAGCCAAGTGATGAATTCATGACGTTCGCCATCATCCCAGATGGATTCAGCATGACGCTTGAAAATTTCGGTTTCGATAATCGTGAACATGGGCGTGACTATACGGCTTTGCCGTATAGCTGAGCAATGCACGTTTGTCTGATCGGACCTGACGCTGGGTGCTATGCATATCAACTCCATCATCGAACAAATTCAATTTAGCTACAGCCCAAGTCTAGAGCCGTTGGAGTCGATTGCCGGAGTTATGAAAATCACCCAGCCATAAAAATCACGAAAACGTTCCCCCACGCCACCACCTGGCCACGATTGCGCATCCTTCCCTCTCAAGCTACCTTCAACCCGTCGCTGCCAATTCAGCGACCGGGCCTGAGAACCCGAGTAAGCCCCCGGTGTCAGGATAGTTGTCGTCTCTCCGGTTTTTCCTGCAAAAGCATATCGGGGGCGGAAAGAGACTGGTCGTGCCGTACTATTCACCTGAACGCAGAGCCGCATTACTCAAGATGCTGCTTC
>Ga0302169_10000718_pt1 | contig 10032 bp, 8 predicted proteins | sample I_Fen_N1_3_FD_193493 | JGI IMG/M metagenome (GOLD analysis project Ga0302169, IMG submission 193493) | Peat permafrost microbial communities from Stordalen Mire near Abisko, Sweden - I_Fen_N1_3 | ecosystem: Environmental > Terrestrial > Soil > Wetlands > Permafrost | place: Sweden: Abisko...
CACCCACCATTCGCATTCAGTGTTACGCGCAGCGGTAGTTCAGTCGGTTAGAATACCGGCCTGTCACGCCGGGGGTCGCGGGTTCGAGTCCCGTCCGCTGCGCCATATTCGGTAACCTGGAACACTGAACGCCAGGTCACCACGGAAAAGCCCGCTGATGCGGGCTTTTTTCTGCCCCAAGTTTGTATGTTGTTCCTGTGGGTTGCATCGTTTCACCGGTTTTTAGATTTTTTTGAAAAAAACATCAATTAAATCAACACTTTATAAAAACCTGTGGCATAATGTGTCCCGCAACGAAGGTAAAGGGTGATTAGCTCAGCTGGGAGAGCGTCTGCCTTACAAGCAGAATGTCGGCGGTTCGATCCCGTCATCACCCACCACTTTCAACGCTACGCGCAGCGGTAGTTCAGTCGGTTAGAATACCGGCCTGTCACGCCGGGGGTCGCGGGTTCGAGTCCCGTCCGCTGCGCCATATTCGGTAACCTGGAACACTGAACGCCAGGTCACCACAGAAAGCCCGCTCAAAGCGGGCTTTTTGCTGTCTGGAATTTGGCTTTTCCTGCGACGAATCGGCCCTTCGATGGTAAGAGCGAACTTGCTCGGGGCGGCGTTCCGACGATGGTCGTCAAGGATAAAGCTGCAAATCTGCTCCCCCCGTGGTGTCCTCGGGTTTTTCGCGAGCAGGCTCGCTCCTACTGTTCGGCGTTGCGGGCGTGTCGGTAATCGCTGACGGCTTCGTAAACGGCTTTGCGCAACCGATTGATGCCGCCGATAGGGCGATGAGCCTCAAGCCCAAACCATGGGTTGAACGACTGATTGTCGCATTGCAGGTTCAGCGCAGGCGTGTCGAAGTCCTGTGCAGGCACGTTGATGCGTGCCACGGTCTGGAAGGGCGCATCGTTCTCGCTCCACTCAATACTGGTGTCTTCGATCGGCATGTACTTGTTTGCGTCCTGGCGCTGGATCTGCAAGACGAAACACGCAGGTACCCGATCTGTCGACAGCTGTTGGTTCAGCGCATTGCGCAGGAAGTTCGGCAATTTCTGGTTTTGCGCAGGCAAGCTGTAGGGCGGGCAGCTTTGCGGGTCGGGCATTACACGAAACTTGGCGTTGGCTTCACCGAATTTGTAAGGCGAAACTGAAAAGTACATGGCCTGGGTCGGGCTCGGCGGCGCGGGTGACAGGGTCTTCAGCGCAATAAACAGGTGACGAATCTCCCAGGTGCGCGGGTCCCAACCCGGAAAAAAGGCCATGATTTTTTTGCCGTCGGCCTGAGCGGCGACGTTTTGACGATACTCGGCGACATCGCTGACGAAAAAGTTCGGGTGGTTGAACATCACGAAGTCCTGTTCGCTTCGATGTGTTTGATCGCTCAGCAGTTGTTTGCCCGGCACATCGAGCAGCTTGATCGCCATGCCCCGGGCATCGCGGATGCTGTCGAACTGCGGATAGGCATTGCCGTTGGACAGGCGCATCGTCGCTTGCCAGGTTTTGCCCGGTTCGCTGAACACACCCTGACGTAAATCGTTCGCCAGGTCCGGCAGCACTTTGACCTCGGCTTGCACGCAGCCGTGGGCCTTGGCATGAGCATCGCGCAGATAGCGGGTGTTATCGCGGTGCTGGTCGACGATGCGCACGGCGGTCTGGATGATGTCCTGAGTCATTGCCGCTTCGCCGTCCGGAATCAGCTCTTGCGCCGATACGGGGCCGCGGTGTTGCCAGGCAAACCACGCGGTGATCAGCGCCCAGCCAAGCAGCCCAAGACCCAGCAGCCAAAGCAGCGTCTTGCCGAGAAATGCGCCCAGGCGCAGCCAGAGGGTCATGAGCATGCAGAAATCCTTGTGCAAAGGGCGAGGGTCATGGCAATTGCGACTCAAGAGGGCCGCCCAGCACCTTGAGATACTCCAGCAGCGCCCAGCGCTCCTGTGGTTGCAACAGACGGCCGATCACGCCGTTGCCAAGCTTGCCGGCGCGGAACTCGTGACCGCTGTTGTGGTTGCCGGTAATGCGCGTGTCAAACACAAAGCCATTGGTAAAGGCTTCGGTGCGATAGCCCAGGTGCCTCGGGTCGTACTCGAACGTGCCTTTGTAAAAGGTGGTTGAGCGTTCATCCTGAGGCGAGAGCAATTGATAAAGGCTTGGCACCGAGCCGTTGTGCAGGAACGGTGCTGTCGCCCAGACCCCCGCCAATGGCCGGGCCTTGTAGGCGCGTAACTCGCGAACACCGATCGGCAAGCCGAATCCATCCATTTCAGGTCGCTCGGCGGGTGTGATGCCGGCCTCGCGATAGGCCCGGTTTTCCACAAACGCTGTGACATAGGCCAGCCCTTTGGCCACCGACATCTGGCTCAGATCAAGGGGGGCTTCAGGTTTGGGTTCGACATCCAGTTGATCAAGCTCGGTTTGACTCCACTGCAGCGCCGTCAGGTCGAAGCGATGATTGGCAATGTTGTTGGCAGCGCCGGGGTCGGTGCCGATGTATTCCACCGGGAGCATTTTCAGGTGTTGCACGTATCGTCCTTCGCCTTGAGTCGTCCGCGGGACGTGGCAGCCGGCGCAGTTTTCGCTGAACAGTGCGCGACCTTTTGCGGCCAAGGGTTTGTCGATGGGCCCCAACAGTTCTTCGGGCCAGGCGGGCGGTGCGAGTCGTTGCAAGGTTTCTTCGATCAGATGCAAATCACGCACCCGGACGCTGGAAGGGTAACGATCATCGCCCTTGAGCGGTTGCCGATTACGGTCGAAGAAATTCAGCGTGGCGCCTACACCCAAGGCTTCGCCGACATTGCGAGCCATGGGCTGCTGCGCCGAGCCGTTCCATTGCACCCAGTCGAATGTCCACATATCCCATAGCTGTGGATAGTCCACCGGGGCGTCGGCTACGCGATAATTTTCAGGGGTAATGGCATCGCCGAAACTGGCATTGGCGATGCGCCCGAAAGCATCCGTACGCCCCGGCCCTTCTTCAGTCGGGTAGAGCCCGCGATGGGTGTCGTTCCAGGCCACTTTCAGGAAAGTATCGAGCGAACCCTTGAATTCTTGGCGCAGTTGTTGGCGCCGGGCGTCGTAATCCTGCCCCAGCACCTGACGTGCGAAACGTTCGAATTTCCAGGGGTTGTAATAAGTCGCTGCCAGGCTCGCTACCAAGGCTTGTCCGAAACTGCCACCTTGTAGTGTAGGCACGCTCGAGGGCAGGACATGTTGCGCCGAACCGCCATCGATGCGCACGGCTTGGCCTTTGAAACGCAGTTCCCCGGTATGGCAGGCGGCACAGGTAATATCCAGAAACGTATCCGCGCTTCCGGGATTTTGGTGCCGGGCAAAGCCCACCGGAAGATTTCCGGGGTTGTTCGGCGTGGGTTTCTGATTGGGATCGATTAAAAAGCCGAAGCGTGCGAGGTATTCAGGAGAGGCGAATCGTTGCTGCGAGAAGGGCAGCTCAAGCGCCGTGAACCAATCGTAGTGCAGGCCTTTGACCTGCGTGCCCTGAGGTGTGAAGTAGTAGGTCTGACGGTCGGTATCGCTCCATTGGTCTAGGTAATGCACCTGTTGCGCAGGTGACCAGGCCGGCAGTTTCGGGTTGGCGACATAGTACAGGACCACGGCCAGACACAGCCCGACCAGGATTACGATCAGCATCAGCAAACGGAAGAAGAGGCGCAAGATGAACATCCTTGTCGATTATTATTCTTTTATGCCTCAGTGCCAGATCGGCGGCAAGTGGCCATTACGCCAGACATTGTGAGGTAGCAGAACGGCGTCTATGAAAGTCTGATGACGGAAGTTTCATCATCTACACTCCGAAAAGCGTTTAAACACCTGAACTTATCCAAAATTTCCGGCTCTCATGCCGGTAGCCATTGGTCGTGGCCGCCTGATAAGCTCGCGGCTTTACTCGATTGCCCTTTAGGCGCATGAACAAGGAAATAGCATGAAACAGCATCGGTTGGCGGCGGCGGTGGCCCTGGTTAGCCTGGTACTTGCGGGTTGCGACTCGCAGACCAGCGTAGAGCTGAAAACCCCGGCGCAAAAAGCTTCCTACGGAATTGGCCTGAACATGGGCAAAAGTCTGGCTCAGGAAGGCATGGATGACCTGGACTCCAAAGCCGTAGCCCAGGGCATCGAAGACGCCGTCGGCAAGAAAGAACAGAAACTCAAAGATGAAGAACTGGTTGAAGCCTTCGCCGCCCTGCAAAAGCGTGCCGAAGAGCGTATGGCCAAGATGAGCGAAGAATCGGCAGCCGCTGGCAAGAAATTCCTCGAAGATAACGCCAAGAAAGCTGGCGTAGTCACTACCGCTTCTGGCTTGCAGTACGAAGTGATCAAGAAAGCCGATGGCGCTCAGCCCAAGCCGACTGATGTCGTGACTGTCCACTACACCGGCAAGCTGACCAATGGCACCGTTTTCGACAGCTCCGTCGAGCGCGGCAGCCCGATCGATCTGCCGGTTAGCGGTGTGATTCCGGGTTGGGTGGAAGGCCTGCAACTGATGCACGTAGGCGAGAAGTACAAGCTATACATTCCTAGCGAACTGGCTTACGGCGCGCAAAGCCCAAGCCCGGCGATTCCGGCCAACTCGGTGCTGGTGTTCGACCTGGAACTGCTGGCGATCAAGGATCCGGCAAAAGAAGACGCTGCCAAGTAATCAGCGTCCGCTCTAAAAACAACGCCTCGCCTTTGCGGGGCGTTGTTGCATCTGGTGTCTGGCGGGGTAAACAAAGCGAACAGATGCTGTAGGCTGGAGTCATAGCCATTATAGGCGTGTCGCTAACCGTGCCAGGCTGCCAAGTCAATGAAATATTGGGTTTTTTTTAGATGGGTAAAAAACGCCCGATCTGAGCTTGGCCCTTGCGTAGCGGGGCTTTGAGCCTCGAAAAGTCGCTCTGTTCACAAGGTTATCCACAATTTGTGTGGATAACCTTTACATGGGAGGAATGATGAAAGCACCCTGGAATTTTACTCGTTTCCTGCCACTGGCCGGGCGACTGCTCGCGCGCGGACGTTTGCCGACCCTGTTGTTCGCGGTTGCCAGCAAGGGTGCCAGCCAAGGCAATCGACTGGGCAAGCTCAAGGATGATCTGCGCCTGTTGCAGGCTCTATGCCTGGCCTACTGGCGCGGTGAGTATCGGGCCATCAGCCCGAAAGCGATGGTCTCGGTCGTGGCAGGCCTGATGTATTTCCTCAGTCCGGTGGATGCGATTCCGGATTTCATCCCGGTATTGGGCATGCTGGACGACATCGCTGTTCTGGCCTGGCTGATGAAAGTCCTCGAAGACGAACTCAACGCCTTTCGCGTATGGCGTCAACGTCAGATGCCGGAGAAGCTCGCAGTGGTCGAGCGCCTGCCCGATACCCTTGAGCAACTCCAGCTCCAGGGACCGAAAAAAACCTGATCTGTTCCCGTCTCGCCCACAGATAGATGCCCCCCGCGACCTTAGCCGCTGTTAGGATTACACTTCTAGGGAAAAGTGCCGACTCGCTAAGTGTTTTTGTCCTACGGGGTAGTCATGGATATTCAGATAATTACACGCGAAGGCGAGCCCGAATATGCGGTTCTGCCATGGGCTCAGTATCAGGCTCTACTCAAAGCAGCAGGCATCAACGAAGCACCGTCGCCTCCGGCCGCAGCGCCGCTTGCGACACCACAGGACCCGATTCTTCCAGGTCTTGATCAACTACGCAGTTTGCGCGAAGGGAAGGGCATCGCCATCGAGGCGCTGGCCCGCACGGTAGGCATCAGCCCGTCTTATCTGGCCATGATCGAAAGTGGTGAGCGCCTGCCCGACGCTGCCATTCGCCGAAGCCTGGCCTGGGAATTGACGGTGCCGGGGTGGAGGGATGAATCGTGAGCGTACGCATCAGTCGTCAACATTGGGACGGATTGCTGGGCGAGCTGGATCAGGCGCGCCGTCAGCGTCATCTATTGACTTACAGGGCACTGCTGGAGCGTTTACAGCTTCCTACGCCCGCCATGCAAACCCTGACTGCCGCGCTTGAGCACCTGGCGGCGCTGGACGCCAGGGCCGAACAGCCGCTGCGCAGTTCGCTGGTGATCAGCCAGGGCGCGAGCCGCCTGCCACGCACCGGTTTCTTTGAATGTGTCGAGCGCCTCGGGCGATTCTCCGGGCCGTCCGATGGCGTCGCTGCCGCCTCCTGGCATGCCTCGGAAGTGGTGCGCGTGTTTGAGTACGAGTACCCCGAGTCGGCGGAGGCCTGAGTGTTTTTTCGACTCAAGGCGCAGGTCAGTTACTGGCTGGCACGCAGGCTTTTTCACTGGCAATGGTTGGTGCGACAACCGCGTGGCTGGAGCTGGCTCGAAGGCCAGTTCGCCCGTATGGCTAACCTGGGCGACGTCGATGCCCAGAGCTTCTATGGCCACATCCTGACCTTTCGCGGCGTCGGTCTGGGCGCTCGAGAAGAGGGCCTTCGCTTGCTGCGCCTGGCGGCATTGGCCGGCGATGCCAAAGCGGCGTATCAGGTCGGGGTTATCAGCCTCGCCGGAACGCCAGGCAGGGCGCCGGACCCGGTTGAAGCGGCGCGGTTCTGGAGCATTGCAGCGAAGGCCGGGCATCCGTTGGCTGAGCTCAAGCTCAAGGAGTTGGCGGCTCGAGGTGATGGGCTATAGCCCTGAACCCTGTTGTTGGAGCGGGTGCCATCGCAAGCAGGTCATTTATCGATGCCCGGCAAGCCGTGCACCCTCTTTCTCCGGCGCCGCCAAACTATCGATCACATGCACGCTGTATCCCGGCAGATTCTTCGCATGGTGTTTGGCCTGGGACGCCATCTCGGCCAACTGGCTGGCATCGAGTTGGCCGCACGCCTGTGGATGCAAATGCACCACGCCGATGGACAGGGACAACAAGGGATACTCCTGGCGCACACCCTGGCGATTCGGCGCGATGAAGCAGCCAGCCTCGAGGTGTTCGCTGCGGTAGAAGCGCCGGCACTGGCTCTGGAAGTCGTCCAGCAACTGGTTCAGGCGTTTACGCCAGTCTTGCGGGCCGAGTACCAGCAGGAAATCGTCGCCGCCGATATGGCCGACGAAGTCGCGGGATGGATCAACGCGCTCGTTCAGACAGTGCGCCAGGCAGAGCAGGACCTCATCACCACGGCCGTAGCCATAGATGTCGTTGAAGGGTTTGAAGCTGTCGATGTCGACGTAGCAAATCAGCGATTCCCGTTGCTGTTGCAGCAACCGCGTCAGGCATTGCTGGATCGGTACATTGCCCGGCAGCAGGGTCAGGGGGTTGGCATAGCGGGCCTGCTGGATTTTCAGTTCGGTAATCAGCTTGAGCACGTCGATGACCCGGCCCAGGCCCAGGTAGCCGTTGTTGAGGGTGATGATGAAGTCTTCTTCGATACGCTGTCGGGCACGACTGGTGATCAGACGGCTGACCTGTTGCAGTGACTGGCTCATCTCGACGGCCAGGAAGTCGTCGTTCATCAGGCGGCTGATGGGTTTTCGGGCGAACAGGTCGGTGGCAAACGGTTTGAGCAGGGCGTCGGAGAGCGAATGCCTGTGGACGATGCCACACGGCTGGCCCTGTTCATCAAGCACCGCCAGCGAATTCAGATTGGCCTGGCGACGGAAGGCTTCCAGTACCGTGGCAGTCGGCGTGTCACGCGCCACCGCCGGTTGGTCGTTGAGCAAGGCGCTGAGGTCGCAGCCTTCATCATTGAGTATCACGGCGGTGTTGTCCTGCCGCGGCATCAGGGGGCGGGCATCCCGGGGCGGATGCTCTTGCGGTCGACAGAGCAAATAGCCCTGCACCAGGTCGATCCCCATTTCAGTCAGCACCGCGAGTTCTTCTGGCAACTCGATGCCTTCGGCGATCACCTGTGCCCGTGAGGCCTTGGCAATTTGCAGGATCGAGCCGACGAATTCGCGCTTGAGGGCATCCTGGTGTATGCCATCGATGAAGTGCCGGTCGATTTTCACATAGTCCGGCCGCAACTCGGACCACAGGCGCAAACTCGAATAGCCCGCACCCAAGTCATCCAGGGCAATGGAAAAACCCATCGCCCGATAGTGATGCAGGGCGGTTTGCAACAACTGGAAATCGTCGGTCGGAGTCTGTTCGGTGAGTTCGATCACCACCTGGCTCGGTGGGATGCCGAAATCCTCCAGCAGTTGCAGGGTGCGCCCGGGTTGGTGCGCGGCTTCGAGCAGGGATTCGGGGGACACGTTGAGGAACAGCTTGCCGGGCAGTTGCTGTTCATTGAAGCGTCGACAGGCGCTTTCACGGCAAGCGATTTCCAGTTCGCTCAAGCGTCCGGCCTGGCGGGCGATGGCAAACAACGCAATAGGCGAGTGCAGGGGGCTGTTGGACGGGCCGCGACTGAGGGCTTCGTAACCCAGAATCCGTCGTTCAGAAAGGCAGATGATCGGCTGGAACAGACTGTGCAAACCGCCTTGAGTCAGGATTGAACTCAGCGCACTCAGCTGTTCTGTTGTGGTCATGGCGATCTCTGGCGATAAAAAAAGGACCGGGTATGCTCTTGGTAAGAGCGCACGCCCAGTCCTCTATTTCACGACAGAATGATGACTATTTGATGACGCTCCGGGGAGCGTCAGCATTAAATTGCCATCATCTTAGTGCTTGGCTACTGCGGTGTTGAGCTTGAGGTAGTCCAGCAGAATACGCCCGGTCTCGCTCAGGTAGGCGTCGTCTTCTGGCTTGGTCTTGTCCGGCTCGGCCGCGATGGCGTCTTCGTCCTCTTTCTTCAGCTCTTTGAGTGGCTCTTCGCCCTTGGCCTTGCGACGGATATTCTCCATGGCCAGTTGCTTGGCTTCGATATCGGCGTGTTGCGCACGACGGTCGGCTTCATTGAGGCTGACGGTTTTTTCCGCCATCAGTTTCTGCGCCAGGGCCAGCTTGTCACGAATGAAGACAAATTCTGCGTCCTTGGCCGAACGCATCTCATGCTCGGATTTGAGCTGGCTGATATACGGTTTGAACGGATCGACCGCAGGCTTGATTGCCGCCTTGATGGTGTCCCACGGCATGGCTTCGGGCAGGGCGCTCTCGCCGATTTCCTTGGTGTCGATGATCGACGGGTAATCGATGTCTGGCAGTACGCCCTGATGCTGGGTGCTCTGGCCGGAAACCCGGTAGAACTTGGCCAGGGTCAGCTTCAGTTCGCCATGGTTCAGCGGCTGGATGGTCTGCACGGTGCCCTTGCCGAAGGTCTGGCCGCCGATGATCAGTGCGCGGTGGTAGTCCTGCATGGCGCCGGCAAAAATCTCCGAGGCCGAGGCGGACAGGCGGTTGACCAGCAACGCCATCGGGCCTTTGTAGAACGCACCCGGGTTTTCATCTTCCAGTACATCGACACGGCCATCGGCGTTGCGCACCAGCACGGTCGGACCTTTATCGATGAACAGGCTGGTCAGCTCGGTGGCTTCCTGCAAGGAGCCGCCGCCATTGTTGCGCAGGTCGATGACCACGCCGTCGACCTTGTCTTTCTGCAACTCGGTCAGCAGTTTCTTGACGTCCCGGGTGGTGCTCTTGTAATCCGGGTCGCCGGCACGGAAAGCCTTGAAGTCCAGGTAGAACGCCGGGATCTCGATGATGCCGAGCTTGTAGTCCTTGCCATCCTGTTTCAGGTTGAGGACCGATTTTTTCACCGCCTGATCTTCAAGCTTCACCGCTTCGCGGGTGATCGGCACGATCTTGCTGGTCTGGTCGTTCGGTGCATTGCTGGCCGGAATCACTTCCAGGCGGACCACGGTGCCTTTCGGGCCGCGGATCAGCTTGACCACTTCATCCAGTCGCCAGCCGACCACGTCGACCATCTCCTTGTTGCCCTGTGCTACGCCGATGATCTTGTCGGCCGGTGCAACGAGCTTGGTCTTGTCCGCCGGACCTGCCGGCACCAGGCGCACGACTTTCACTTGATCGTTATCGCTCTGCAGCACGGCGCCGATGCCCTCCAGGGACAGGCTCATGTTGATGTCGAAGTTTTCCGCGTTATCCGGCGACAGATAGTTGGTGTGCGGGTCATAGGACATGGCGAAGGTGTTGATGTACGCCT
>Ga0302169_10000723_pt1 | contig 10009 bp, 6 predicted proteins | sample I_Fen_N1_3_FD_193493 | JGI IMG/M metagenome (GOLD analysis project Ga0302169, IMG submission 193493) | Peat permafrost microbial communities from Stordalen Mire near Abisko, Sweden - I_Fen_N1_3 | ecosystem: Environmental > Terrestrial > Soil > Wetlands > Permafrost | place: Sweden: Abisko...
ATGAAGATCTTGGTCCCGCTGACCTTGTAGGATCCATCGGCCTGGGGTTCGGCCTTGGTGCGGATGATCCCCAGGTCGGTACCGGCATGCGGTTCGGTCAGGCACATGGAACCGGTCCAGGTGCCGGCGTACATGTTCGGCAGGAAGGCGGACTTCAGTTCCTCGCTGGCATGGGCCTTGATCGCCAGGCAAGCGCCAGCGGTGAGCATCGGATACAGGCCGAAAGACAGATTGGCGCCGTTGACCATTTCCTCGACCTGCGCGCCGATCACCTTGGGCATGCCCATTCCGCCGTAGGCCGGGTCACCGCCGACACCGCCCCAGCCGCCCTCGGCAAAGGCGCGATAGGCCTGCGCAAAACCGTCAGGGGTGGAAACCTCGCCGTTACTCCAGGAACAACCCTGCACGTCGCCACTGCGATTGAGCGGTGCGATCAGCTCTGCACTGATCTTGCCGGCTTCTTCGAGGATCGCATTGGCGGTTTGTTCATCCACCACCTCGGCCAGGGCCGGCATCGCCGCCCACAGGCGCGAGACTTTGAAAACTTCGTTGAGCACGAAACGGATATCGCGCAGGGGCGCTTTGTAGTCAGCCATATTTGAAATACTCAGGCAATGTCAGGGCATTCAACATGCCCTGGTCAATGGAAGTGCAAGAAGGTTAATGGTTTGCGCCAACAAGCTGCGCCGGGCGTTCCGTGGTGCTTGCGGGTGCGGGGGCAATGTTGCGCAGCAGGAAACAGGACAGCGCCGGGATCAGGATCAACGCACCGAGCATGTTCCAGATGAACATGAAGGTCAGCAGGATGCCCATGTCGGCCTGGAACTTGATCGGCGACCAGGCCCAGCACACCACCCCCGCCGCCAGGGTGATACCGACCAGCCCCACCACCCGGCCGGTGAAGGACACGGCATTACGGTAGGCCTGCGCCAGCGGCATGCCTTGGCGCTGGTAATGCAACTGCACGCTGAGCAAATACAGCGCGTAGTCGACACCGATCCCGACCCCCAGCGCGATCACCGGCAGCGTTGCGACCTTGACGCCGATCCCCATGATGACCATCAGCGCCTCGCAGAGGATCGAGGTCAATACCAGCGGCAGCAGCGCCACCAGCGTGGCACGCCAGCTACGGAAGGTGATCAGGCAGAACAGCGTCACTGCCGCGTACACGTACAGCAGCATCGTGTGGTTGGCTTCACGCACGACGATATTGGTCGCCGCTTCGATACCGGCGGTACCGGCAGCCAGCAGGAACTGGCGCTCCGGTGTGCTGTTTTCCCTGGCAAACTTGTCGGCGATGGCGACCACCGCGTCCAGCGTCTGGGCCTTGTGGTCTTTGAGGAAAGCAATCACCGGCATCACCGAACAGTCGGTGTTGAACAGTTCCGGGGCATTGACCGAGGCCTGCTGCGCGGCGTAGTTCAGCACGTTCTGGTTGCGCTGGATGCTATTGAGCTTGGGGTTGCCCTCGAAGGAACCGGCGGTGATCTGACGGACCGCGTTGACCAGCGAAGACGTCGCTTGCACGCCCGGGTATTGCTGCAGTTCCCAGGCCAGGCGGTCGGCCAGAACCAGCGTCTGATAATTGAGGCAACCTTCGGCCGGGGTCTTGATCATTATCGCGAACAGATCGCTGGACAGCGCGTAGTGGCTGGTGATGTAGGCGTTATCGCGGTTATAGCGCGAGTCGGCGCGCAACTCCGGGGCGCCGCTGTCGAGGTCGCCGATCTGCAGATGCTGACTGACCATGAAGCCGCCGATACCCAGCGCCACAGCGCCGAGCACAATGCCCGTGGCCCACTTGCGAGTGGTGAAACGGTCGAGAAAATCCCACAGCTTGCCGAAGCCGCGGCTCTCGGCGGCGCGGGTGTCGATCTTCAGCGCACGCTCGGCGGCTTTGCGTCCGACACCGATGTAGGACAGCGCCACCGGCATCAGTAGCAGTGAGGTGAAGATCAACACCGCCACGCCGATACTGGCGGTGATGGCCAGGTCCTGAATCACTGGAATGTCGATCAGCATCAGCACCGCGAAACCGACCGCGTCAGCCAGCAACGCTGTGACCCCGGCAATGAACAAACGGCGGAAGGTGTAACGCGCCGCGACCAGTCTATGGGTGCCACGGGCGATGTCCTGCATGATGCCGTTCATCTTCTGCGCCGCGTGGGATACACCGATGGCGAAGATCAGGAACGGCACCAGCACCGAGTAGGGATCGATGGCATATCCCAGCCAGGCGATGATGCCCAGTTGCCAGGCCACCGCTGTCAGCGAACAGAAGATCACCAGCAGCGTACTGCGCAGGCAACGGGTGTAGAGGTAAATGATGATGAACGAGGTGAGCACGGCCAGGCCGAAGAACATCATCACCTGGATCAGGCCATCGATCAGATCGCCGATCAACTTGGCAAAACCGATCACCCGGACCTTGTATTTGCCCTTGCCCTCCTCCCCGGCCTTGCGTGCCTTGCTATCGCCGGCAAACTCGATCTTGTCGCGCAACTGCTGCTCAAGGAGCTGCGCGAACGAGTAGTAATTGATGCCGTGACCAGTCGCCGAGGCTTGGTCCAGCAGCGGCACGATCAACATGGTCGATTTGAAATCACTGGCGACCAGACTGCCGACGATGCCGGCGCGGTTGATGTTCTGGCGCAGCTGTTCGATGTCCTGGGGCGATCCTTGATACGAGTCGGGCATCACCGGGCCGCCCTGGAAGCCTTCCTCGGTGACTTCATTCCAGCGTACCGACGGGCTCCACAAGGACTTCATCCAGGCGCGGTCGACGCCTTCGCTGAGGAACAGTTCGTCATTGACCTGCTTGAGCACGGCCAGATAGTCGGGGTCGAAAATATCGCCCTGGGTATTTTCCACCACCACCCGAACCGAGCTGCCCAGGCCGCGCAACGACTTGCGGTTCTCGAGGAAGTTCTGAATGTAGGGCTGGCTCTGCGGAATCATTTTTTCGAAGCTCGGACGCAGCTCCAGGCGAGTGGCCGCCATGTAGCCCAGCACCAGCGTGATCAACGCCATGACCAGCATGAACAGCGGACGGTAATTGAATACCCAGCGCTCCAGGCGGTTGCCGGAGTGCCGATCGAAGTCACGCATGTGGCGGATCACCGGCATGGTGTCTTGCTTGAGGTTGCCCATGTCAGGGTACTCGCTCTAATGAATCCAGTTCTTGTTTGACGTCAAGCGTGCGTGCGCCACGGCTGCCGACCAACACCAGGCCGCCGTCGGCGGCGGTGATGGCGCCGGCCGAGGGCGAGATGTCTGGCCGGGGCTCGGACTGCAGGCGCGTGCCATCGTCCGTGCTCACCAGCAATTGTCCGGCCTGGCTCAACAGGCGGTAGTGCCCCCGGGCGTCCAGCGTGGCGGCGGTGATGCTGACCTGTAGCCCGGTACTGAGCGCCGTCCAGCTGGCGCCACCGTCGACGCTGCGAAACACATGTCCGCGAAGGCCGTAGACCAGCACTTGGCCAGGCTTGCCGATCACCCCGAAGAAACTGCCCTGGTAGGGCGAACCAAGCGCCACGAAGCGCTGCGCGGATTCATTCCACTTGAGCAGCAGCCCCTGTTCGCCAACGATGTACAGCGCATCCCCGGTGGAGGCGATGGCATTGAGGTGCAAACTTTGCGGGTTATCGGTGCGGTCCTGAAACGGCGTCCAGTGCTGACCGCCATCCTCGGTACGCAAAATCAGGTTGAACACGCCGACCACATAGCCGACTTTTTCATTGGCGAACCAGACGTCGAGCAGCGGCTTGTCGGCGCCCTCCTCGACCAGCCGCTGACCATCGGCGGCAAGCTGCGCCCATTGTTCGTTGGCCGGTTCGGCACTGGCCAGCGCAGCGTAATGCTGGACCAGCAAGGCACCGATCTGGCGGCCGTCCAGTTGTTTGCTCCAGGTCGCGCCGGCATCACTGCTGTGCAGGATCACGCCGTCGTTACCAACCGCCCAGCCCTGGGTGGGCGAAGCGAAGTTCACGGCGTTGAGGTCGGCACTGACCGGCACGCTGGCCTGCTGCCAGGCGTTGCCGTTGTCATCGGAATAGAGAATGTGGCCTCGCTGCCCGACCACCACCAGTCGCTGACCCGCACGGGCCGCGCCCAGCAACGGACTGCGAACAGCCAGGGCGCTGGTCCTGGCGGGCAGATCCAGCACGTCGACGTAACCGGCCGCCTGGGTGAAGCCCTGTAGCACAGCAAGCGTGGCGCCGAGCGCCAACTGCAGGTACTTCTTGTACGAACACATACTGCGTCCTCTTGGAAAAACTGCGCCGGGCGTACCTCGTGTGCACCCGGCGTTGAGCACCGGCGCTTAGCGAATGCCGGCGCCCGCCAGAGACTCCGGCGACCACTGCGCCTTGGACAGCGAATCGATGTAGCGGATGCCGCCATAAGGCCCCACGACACCGTTGATGTTGTAGGAACCACCGACCAGGTCGTAGATCATGAACGGCGTGGAGTCCGGCACTTGCTTGTCATAGCTCTGGCTAAGGAAGGCAAAGGAGCCACGGTAGAGCTGACCGCGCGCGTCGTATTGGTCGGAGGCCAGAGCGGCCCAGCTGTCTTCATCCAGGTAGAAGCGACGCTTCTGGTAGACATGCCGTGCGCCGGGCTTGAGGTTGCCCTCGACCACCCACACGCGGTGTTTCTCCCAGCGCACGAAATCGGGGGCAAGGTGATTGGGCGTGGTCAGGCTTTTCGGGTCCTGGGCGTAGGTCAGCTTGTAGGTGTTGTACGGCACGATCATTTCCTGCTTGCCGACCAGCTTCCAGTCGTAGCGATCGAGGGCGCCGTTGAACACGAACACATCGTCGTAGGTACCGGCACCGGCGGTACCCGGATTCGGTGTGTCGTAGGCCAGGTTCGGTGCCAGCTTGACGCGACGCTGACCCGGCAGGTACTGCCATGCGCGGCGCGGCTGCTGCAGCGGGTTGGCGGCGTCCTTGAGCATGATTGATTCACCGGCACGGCGTGCCGGCCCGGTGTAATACAGCTTCATCTGGTAGTACACATCGGCACTGCTGATGGTCTGCGCCAGGTTTTCGTAGATCGGGTAAGTGATGAATGCCTGCCCGGTGGTCGCCAGGCTCGGCACTCCGGCCGAGTCGACGTTCCAGGAGTCATACTTGGAGTTGATGTTGACGCCCTGATAACGCAGCAGGAAATTCCACATCGCCTCACTGCCCGATTGCGGAATCGGGAACGGCACGCCAGGCAAGACGTTGTCGATGGCCAGGCCGCCTTCAAGGGACTTGGCGCCGCTGGCGTTCTTTACGCTGTTGTCCAGCACCGCCTGCGGCAATGCAACGGTGCGATGGGTCGGGTAGACGTCGACACGATAGGTCGGGAACCGCTTGGCCAGTTCCACGGTGGTGGCACTGAGCAGGCTCTTGTACTGATCAACGTTTTTGCCATCGATCACCAACAGCGGTTTTTCACTGGCAAAGGGGTCCGGGCGCATGCTGTCGCCCGCCTTGAAACTGGCGGGCGGCGTGGTCAGCCCGCCGGCATAGGCGGGAATGGAACCGTCGGCGTTGGCGGCCTTTTCGGCCCCCACCAGGGTCAGGCTGCTGCCCAGCCTGGCGGCCTCCTGAGTCGAAACGGCTGCCTGCGCCTGGGCGCCAATGGCCATGATCAAGGAAGCGGCCAGCAGAGTTTGCACGAATTTCATGGGGTCATTCTCCTGCTCGGTGACTGAGCAATAGGTGAATCAGAAGGTGGTTTTCAGCGTCAGGTAGAGGGCGCCACGATCTTCGATGGTCGCCCCGCCGCCCGAGAAGGCTGAGTAGCCACCGGCGTAACACGCATAGTTTTCGTTGCCGCTGAAGGCATTCGGTGTGGAGCCGTCGCCGCTTGTGGCGTTGGCAGCACCGGTGCTGTTGCCGCTGGTATTGCACTTGTCGGTCTTGCCGAAAGAATCCACGTACTTGAGGTCGACGAAGTACTTGTTGTAAACCGCAGCCCCGACGCCGAACGCATAGTTGCCGGTGTCCTTGGCGCCACCGCCGGAGACCGGGGAAACGCCAGCGAGGCCGACGTTGACCGACATCGGCAGGCTCATGTCGACGCCCGGAAACACCTGATACCAGGTCGGGGTGAAGTTGACGGCGATGCCCCAGTTGTCGCGGGTTGGCGCATCGATACCGCGATAAGTGCCCTTGCCTTTGTAGAGCGCCTCGTTCTTGCTATCGAGCTTGAGCAGGTTGCTGTAATACAGCTCGGCGAGCAGGGTCGCCGAATCGAATACCGGCGTCTTGGGCAGGCTCATCAGACCGTTGAGTGTCCAGTGCAGCGTGTCACCGGTGGCGCTCATGCTGTCGCCATCGTGCGGGGTGTCATAGATGATGCCGGTGGCCGCCGTACGCGCCGGCAACAGCCCAAGCCCCTGCCCGAGCCCGAGCGGGCTGTTGCTGCTGACGATCGCCGGAATACTGGCCAGGGGCATGTTATGACGGATGTTCAGGTCACTGCCGACGCTGATGCCGCCGATGTCCTTGGACAGGCTCAAGCCAAAGATCTCGATCTTGTCGGAATAGGCCAGCTGATAGGTGGCGCTGCTCAACGAGTTCAGGGTATTGACCACCGCCGGCACCTGGCCCGCTGGCCGTGTACCGTTCGGGTTGGCCGAGCTCACGCCTCGGGCGTCGAGCCAGGCTTGCGGCAAGATGTCCGACGTCTGGCGGTAGTAAAAGCCCAGCGTGCCGTCCAGCCAGGCGGGCGACCATTTGGCCATGACGCCCCAATCGCCTGAATTGCGCGGTGTCAGGTCATCGCCGCGGCGCACGTTGGTCAGGCCGTTGCAAGGTGCTATGCCGCAACCGAGCGGACTACCCGGCGTCACCGAGTTGGTATTGCCCAGCAGGAACGACTGCGCGCCGAAGCCCACCAGGTCTGAACCGCCATAGTAGGTCCCGGCCTCCGGCAGGCGCGCCGCATCCCAATCGAGGAAGTACTGGGCGCCCACGGTCAACTCGGGGTTGAGGGTGAAGGTCATCGAGAGCTGATTGCGAGGAACAAACAGTTCCTTGGCCTCGGTACCCGGCGATGCTGCCAGCTTGGCCAGGTCCAGGCCGGACTGGCCGTAGCTGACCGAGTGCACCGGGTTGAGGATGGTTTCACCCCAGAACACGTTGTGTTGCCCGGCCTTGACGCTGAACATCGACTCATCGCCCACTTCGGTGCTGTAGAACACGAAGGCGTCGAGGATCTCCCCGGAAGGTCCGGTGTAGTAACGCTGGGCGTAGTTGCTCAGGTGCGGGCTGCCAAAGCCCACGTTGTCGTGGGTCACCGCCGCCAGGCGTGGGTCATTGGCGACCAGGCCGGAGGTGCTGCCATTGCCGTTGACGAACGGGTTGGAATTGGAGCCGGTGTTTTCATACGCCTTGTCGTACCAGCTCGCGGCACTGACCCGAAAACCCATGCTCTGCTGGTAAACCACATCCATCTCGGTCAACAGATCGACGCGGTTGGTGATGTTGGTCCCGGCCTTGCGAAAGTTGTAGTCGCCGTCGTTGTTGTTCGGTGTCCCCAGCATGCGCTTGTCGGCGTTTTCGGTACGCACGCCGTAGTTGTACTTCACGGTGTTATCAAAACGCACCGACCAGTCAGGGTTGCCGGTATCGAGCTCGACCGCCTGGGCCACCGGCATCGAGGCAGCCAGAATGGCCAGGGCCAACAGACTGTGACGTGAAGGCAGTGGGTGGCTGTGACTCTTATTGTTATACATTACGTTGTCTCCGCCATGTTGTACTTGTTTTTAAGCGCAGCTTTCCTTGCACAGGCCTTGGTGAAGGGCCTGCGTTTTTCTCACGCGTTAGAGCAAGTGCCGGACACAACGCATCCGGCCGGTGCCTGACTAGCGATCCAGTTCCAGGATGAGTGCTTCGGCTTGCGGCCAGTGGCCAAAGCCCGAAGCAGGATTGAGATGGCCAACCTCGCCGAGGTTGACCAGTTCGCTGCCCCAGTCGCGGGCCATGCGGCTGACGGCCTCGAGGCTGGCCAGGTGATCGTTGGTGCTGCCCGCCACGATGCTGCGAAACGGCAGCGCAGCGGCAGGCAGAGGGTCCCAGCCGTTGGCTTTGAGGGTTTCAGGGGACGGGTAATTTGCCGGCCAGGTGGCATTGAGGTCCGGCGGCGCGGCCAGCAAAGCGCCCTTGATCGTGCCGCTGTGCCGGGCGGCCCAGTGAGCGACCATCAGCACGCCGGCGCTGTGGGCGACGAGAATCACCGCTCCGTCGATTTGCTCCAGTTGCTGCTGGATCGCCCGGACGCGGGCAGCGCAATCGAGTTTATCGGTTTCAAGTGGCGGGACGCTGCGTACATTGTTCAACCGGGCTTCAAGCAGCGTTTGCCAGTGCTCGGCAACATGGTCGCGCAGACCCGGAACAATCAGCACGGTAGCGGCGGTTTGCAGTTTGTTCACTTGAACACCTCACCTTCTCGGTAGCTCGCCTGGCTGTTTTGCCAGAATCTTTTTGTAGTGCCGACATTAAAGAGCCCCCACCCGCTACGCTTTTCATTTGACGACAGCGACTTTTCTTTTGATGACAGGGCAATGGCGACGGATTGGTGGTCGTGTACAAGCGCCAGACATGGCTTCAAAAACTTTTCATTTCATGGTGTGCTGGATATAGTCCGCCGCGCTCAACTCCATCGAGACGCTCCAGGGAAGACCTCTGCATGACCAAGCTCGTTCGCGCCGCTGTCTTGACCAACTACCTGGATGTTGCCCACTACCTGGGGTTAAATCCGCATGATGTGCTGGCGGATGTCGGACTGAGCAAGGCCCGGCTGCTGGCCCCCGAACAACGCATTCCAATCGATTCCGCGGTGCGACTGCTGGAGCTTTCGGCGGCCGCCAGCGGCTGTCAGACCTTTGGCCTGAGCATGGCCGAGTCGCGCCAGCTCTCGGATTTTGGTGTGGTCAGCCTGCTGCTCACCCATCAGCGGACGCTGCGTGATGCGTTGCAGGTGCTGGTGCATTACCGTCACCTGATGAACGATTCGCTGGCCATCTTCGTCGAGGAGGCAGGCAAGATGGTGATCATCCGTGAAGAGGTAGTCACCGAGTCACCGATGTCCTGCCGCCAAGCCAATGAACTGGCCATCGGCGTGATGTTCCGTCTGTGTGCGGCCTTGCTGGGGGCCCATTGGCATCCGTACAGTGTCAACTTCACCCACCAGGCCCCGGATAACCTGCAACTGCATCGCCGCCTGTTCGCTTGCAACCTGGAGTTCGGCAGCGAATTCAATGGCATTGTCTGCCCCGACGCCAGCCTCGACATGACCAATCCCCATGCCGACCCGGCCATGGCGCGTTACGCCCAAAGCTACCTGGATTCGCTACAGAGCCACGACGGGCCGTCGATGCTGTTTGAGGTGAGAAAGGCCATTTACCTGCTGCTGCCAATGGGGCGCGCCACGATCGAGCAGATTGCCCAGACCCAGGGCATGAATGTACGGACCCTGCAACGTCGCCTCAAGGACGATGGCTGCGCGTTCAATGACCTGATCAACGACGTGCGTCGCGACCTGGTGCTGCGCTATCTGGACAACCCCAATTACTCACTGAGCCGAATCGCCGACATGCTGGGCTACTCCATGGCGAGCTCGTTCACCCGTTGGTTCATCACCCAGTTCGACATGCCGCCAGCCGTCTGGCGCGCCACTCACAAACCCGGCAGCGCAAAAGCGCCGGCAGACAGCAGCGCCCTCCCCGATCCAAAGAAAACCTGAACAAGCGAAGATCCACCTGAACTGGCTACCCGCGAAGGGGGCCTTGAAGTCACCGCCGTCCTCAAGGGCCCCTTCGCCGGCAAGCCGGGCTCCTACAGGTCGTGGGTGTACGCGCTTGTGTAGGAGCTGGCTGGCCAGCGAACACGGCCTTGAAGTCACCGCCGTCCTCAAGGGCCCCGTCGCCGGCAAGCCGGGCTCCTACAGGTCGTGGGTGTACGCGCTTGCGTAGGAGCTGGCTGGCCAGCGAACACGGCCTTGAAGTCAC
>Ga0302169_10000726_pt1 | contig 9995 bp, 8 predicted proteins | sample I_Fen_N1_3_FD_193493 | JGI IMG/M metagenome (GOLD analysis project Ga0302169, IMG submission 193493) | Peat permafrost microbial communities from Stordalen Mire near Abisko, Sweden - I_Fen_N1_3 | ecosystem: Environmental > Terrestrial > Soil > Wetlands > Permafrost | place: Sweden: Abisko...
CGTTCCGGCAGATGCAGGCACGCCTCGGTGAGCAATGGCGCACCTTGACCCGCCAGGATCAGGAACGCCGCGAACTGGTGGCGAACATCTCCCACGACCTGCGCACACCGCTCGCTTCGCTGCATGGATACCTGGAAACCCTGTCGCTCAAGGACGCCACCTTGTCCCCCGCCGACCGTCGTCGTTACCTGGGCATCGCGCTGGACCAGAGCCGCAAGGTTGGTGGCTTGGCGCAGTCACTGCTGGAACTGGTGCGGCTCGAACATGGCTTCGTGCAACCGGTGCTGGAGCGCTTCTCCCTGACCGACCTGGCCCAGGACATCTTCCAGAAATTCGAACTGACCGCCGAGGCGCGCCAGGTCGAACTGAAGGCCACGTTTGCCCCGAACGCTTCAGTGGCCTGTGCTGATTTGGGCTTGATCGAGCGGGTGCTGACCAACCTGTTCGACAACGCCTTGCGCCATACCCCGCCAGGTGGGGAAATCGAACTCGGCCTGCGTCCACAGGGATCGTTTATTGAAGTCAGCGTCAGCGACACCGGCCCCGGCATTGCCCCCGAACTGCGCGAAGGCCTGTTCTTGCGGCCGTTCAATATTGGTGGGGCACGGCGTGATGGCGGGTTGGGACTGCGGATCGTGCACCGCATCCTGCAATTGCATGGCCGCGAAATCCAGCTGATCGATGTTCCGGGGCGCGGCGCGACCTTCCGCTTCTCCCTCGCGGTGGATGAAGCCACTGCGTCGGCGTTGGCAGAGCGTTCAATGAACCTGAACACACCGGGGCAGAGCTGACCCACCGTGGCGTTTGCCTTCGCGAGCAGGCCCGCTCCCACAGTTAATCCTGTGCTCGACACAACCTCCCTGTGGGAGCGGGCTTGCCCGCGAAGGCGTCAGCCCATTCACCAAAGTGCCCTGCTCAGTCCCGATACCCCGGTGCCACCCGCTCCAGCAAGCGCAATAATGCCGCCCAGGCCAATTGCATGGCATCCGGATCACTGAGCTCGCCGTCATCCAGCGCACGGCCAGGGTCATTGAACTGGCGCTCGGTGTGCTCACAGACATCAGCCGGTGGCAGCGCCAACTCACCGGCCGCCTGCGCGGCCAGTTGGATGTCGCAGGCCTTTTCCAGGTAGTACATGCGCATGAACGCCTGCCCCACGGTTTCGCCGACGGTCAACAAACCATGGTTGCGCAGCATCAGCACCGGCTTGTCGCCCAGGTCCCGGACCAGTCGCTGCTGCTCGCTCAGGTCCAGCGCCACGCCTTCGTAGTCGTGGTAAGCGACCCGGCCGTAGAACTCCATGGAAATCTGGTTCACCGGCAGCAAGCCGCACTTCAACGCGGCCACCGCGCAACCGGATCTGGTGTGGGTATGCAGCACGCATTGCGCATCTTCACGGGCGCCATGAATCGCGCTGTGAATCACGAAGCCAGCCGGATTCACCGGATACGGCGACGCCTGCACGGCATGGCCATTGAGGTCGATTTTCACCAGATTGGAGGCCGTGATTTCATCGAACATCAGCCCGTAGGGATTGATCAGGAAATGATGTTCCGGCCCGGGAATACGCACCGAGATATGGGTGAAAATCAGGTCAGTCATGCGAAAATGCGCCACCAATCGATAACAGGCGGCCAGTTCCTCGCGTAAACGTTGCTCTGTCGGGCTCATGGGCGGATCACCTTGCAAGCGTCCAGCCCTCGCCCCAATGCATCCCAGCCGTCGAAGCCACGGCGAGCGATAAACACCAGGCGTGTTGCGCGAGCCTGAGCCTCATCGGTAGCCGGCAGAAACTGACTGCGGGTGCCAACATGCTGCAACCAGTGAGCCTTGTTGCCCTGCGCCAGCACCACCAGTCCCTTGACCCGAAAAACGTCGCTGGGCAACGCCTGCAACCAACCGCGCAAGCCTTCTATGTCCAGCGCCTCATCGCTCTGCCACAACCAACTGCTGAACATCTCGCCATGATCGTCTGCCGAAACCCGAGTCAGCGGCTTCAGCGCCCGAGGCTCAAGGTCCAGTTCGGTATCGAGCCACAGTGCATCGGGCAACTGCGCCTGCACGCTTTCGTGCACCCGGGTCCTCTGCCCCAGGGCTTCGCGTAACGCCTGCAATTGTGGCTCGTCGACCAGATCGGTCTTGTTCAACAGTAACAAATCGGCAGCCGCCACCTGCGCCCGAGCCAGCCGCGCGTATTCACCTTCCAGTTGCAGGTGACGGGTGGCGTCGACCACGGTGATGACCATGTCCAGTTGCATCTGGCTGCGCAATTGCGGGTAGGCCAGGGTTTGCACGATGCGCTGCGGGTCGGACACGCCGCTGCATTCGATGACGATGCGCTCCAGCCGAGGCTCCAGTTGAGCCAGGCTGGCGAGCTGCGCCAGCAAGTCTTCCTGCACGGTGCAGCAGATGCAGCCGTTTTGCAGGCTGTACACGGCATCCGTGACTTCGGAAACGATGGCCGCATCAATGTTCAACTCACCGAAATCGTTGACGATAACGGCCAGTCGACTGCCCTCTGCACGGCGCACCATGCGGTTGAGCAAGGTGGTTTTACCGGCGCCGAGAAACCCCGACACCACGGTCACGGCAATACGTTGTGCATCCATCACGCCTTGCCCTCCAGCACCGGAGGCTCGCCCTGCCAGACCGCTTTGAGTCCCAGCGCTTGCAGCGTCGAATGACGGTCGTAGACCAGTTGCCCTTCGACGAAGGTCAGCAGCACCTGAGTCTGGTGGATGTAGTTGCGCGCCGGCTCAGCGAACAGGTCACGGTCGATCACGATCAGGTCCGCTGACTTGCCAACCTCCAGGCTGCCCGTGGTTTTTTCCAGGCCCATGGCCACGGCACCGTTGCGGGTGATCACGCTCAACGCCTGCTCGAGACTGATCGGGTCACCGAAGCAGGCCGGGTCGTCGTTCCAAGGGTTCTGCCGGGTGACCATGGTTTCCAGCGCCAGCCATGGGTCGATGGACGCCACCGGCCAGTCGGTGCCCATGACGGCAGTGCCGCCGGCTTCGAGCACGCCTTTGAAGTCGTAGATGCGCTTGAGCCGCTCCTGGCCGTAACCGGAACGTGCGCCGCTGGCGAATGGCGTCGGGTACCAGGCCGCCGGGGAAAATTCAGCGATAACGTTCAGTTCCTTGAAGCGCGGCAGGTTGCCGGGGTGCAGCAAGGTGCTGTGGGCGCACTGATGGCGCACGCCACTGAAACCGTTGCGACGACGGGCCTCGGCCACGGCGTCGAGGAATACGTCCGACGCGCCGTCACCGGTGCAGTGGGCGATCACGCGGATGCCCTTGCGGTCCATGTCCACCACCATGTCGGTGATGTGCTCGGGGGTCAGGTTGAGCTTGCCGCGCCAGCTCGACTCTTGCGGCCATGGCGTCAGCAGGTACGAAGATTTCGGCTCGACCGTGCCGTCGAAGTGGAACTTCACCGCGTTGGCACTCAGGCGCGCACTGCGGTAGTAGTGACGCTCGCCTGCCAGCAGTTCCCAGCGACGGCGCACCGGGAAAATGTCGTCCTGCCAACTGATCGCGGCTTCGATGCGCACGGTCAGTTCACCGCTGTCATCCAATTCCTTCAAGGCCTGCAAGCGTTGCTCGCAGACGTGCACGTATTTACTCGCGGTGACGCCGCGCGAGCTCTGGAAATGCACGCCATCGCGATAGGCGCGGCGCAGCACGCTGACCGGGGTCGGTGGCATGGCGGCGTGGATCATCGCGTAGGCACCATCGATCATCAGGCCAGTGGGTTCGCCGGTCAGGTCATCACGTTCAAAATAACCGTTTCGCGGGTCGGCGGTATGGCGGTCGATACCGGCCAGCTCCAGGGCCTTGGAGTTGACCATCATGGTGCCCCACATGCGGTCGAGCAGCGCCACGGGACGGTCCGGCATGACGCTGTCGAGCCACGCGCGCCCTGGAGTCAGACCGGCCTCGCGGAAGGTGTAGCGCACCCAGTACTGACCGTAGATCCAGCCATCGCCCGGGTGGCTGTCGGCATAGGCGAGGATGCTTTCGCGCAGCTGTTGCGGGGTCGGGTCTTCGATGCCGACATCGAGGTCGTCGCTGTAGCGCGGTGCCAGTGCGAGGTCGGGGTGGGTGTGCATGTCGTGCAGGCCGGGCATGCAAAACGCGCCTTGCAGATCGTGCACTCGCGTGTTCGGTCCCTTGAAGGCTTCAAGCTCGCCCAGGCTGGCGACACCGATCAACTTGCCGTCGCGGATCGCCAGCGCCTCGGCCCATGGGTTGGCCGGATCCTGGGTATGGATTCGACCGTTGGCGAGGATCAGGTCGGCGTAGGTCCCTTGCACGGAATGGGTAGAAGAGAAGTTGTCGGACTCAGCCATGTAAGCCACCTTTGAGTTCAGGGCAGTAGGAAGATCCACCGTGCGCTTGGCATGTCGGGGACCTGAAAAACTGTTGTTGTTTTAGCCAGCGTTCAATCCGCCAGGAAAGTCGCGGCGTCGAGCTCGATCATCAGCGGTTCGCGGGTATCGCCGAGTTGGCCAAGCCGTTCAGGCAAACCGGCGAGATTGCCCGCCCGGTAATGGGCGACGCGGCAGCTTCAGTGCGACCCGATGACAAGTTGCGCTAGTATTGTTGAACCAACCAATACAACAATCGATTTTTTTTAGCCTGACTGTTCAATTTCCATCACCATATGCAAGGGGCAAGCGCCGACCTTTGTGGCGAGGGAGCTTGCGTGTTCCTTCAACTTTTGAGCGGGATGATTTATGCGTTTTCCATCAATGACAGCCCTGCGCGCGCTGGACGCGGTTGCCCGCCTCGGCAGCGTGTCGGTCGCGGCCCGAGAACTGAACCTGACTCGAAGCGCCATCAGCCACCAGATCAGCAAGCTTGAGGAATGTGTCGGTTTTGCCCTGACCGAGCGCATTGGCCGGGGTATCGGCCTGACCTGGCAGGGCGAGCGCTACGCCCGAGAGGTGCACGGGATTCTGTTGAACCTGCTCGATGCCGGTCAGTTGGTCGGCGACCAGGAAGTCTCCGGCCGGCTGTGCATCAGTTGCGCACCGGGATTCGCCACCTATTGGCTGTGCCACCACATCGGCGCATTCCTGCGGCAGTACCCGCAAGTGCAATTGCAGCTGATTTCGCCGCGCACGCCGGACGACACCCATAATCCGAATGCCGACCTGTTCATTGCCTACGGGATTGGCGACTGGCCGGAAATGATCGTTGAAGAAATCGTCGCATTACGCTTCTTCCCGGTGTGCAGCCCAAGGCTGATCAACGCATTGGGTGGGTTGAAGAACCCGCAGGAGCTGAGCAACTATCCGTTGTTGCACATGACCGACTACTCCGACTGGCGCGTCTGGCTGACGGCTGCCGGTGCTTCAGGGGTCAACGCGGTCAGCGGCATTCTGTTCTCCGACGCGCACTGCGCGCAGTCCGCCTGCATTGCCGGCCAGGGCATCGCCATTGGCGACAACCTGATCAGCGGCGATGCCTTGTCCAAGGGGCTGCTGGTGCGCCCATTCGACATCACCATCGACCTGCACCGTGGCTACTACCTGGCCGCCGACCCGCAAAAAGCCGACCGCGCAGTGGTCCAGGCCTTCAGCAACTGGGTCAAGACCCAGCTTCAATCCTCGCATCAGACCTGGCAGGACACCCTCTGACGACACACTCTCTGCAGGCTCGCTCCTACAGGTGGGCCGGTAAACACCCTTGGATTGAGTAATAGAACTAACCAATAGGCGCAAAATAATTCCATTGATGTAGCGATATTTTTAACAATAATAAGCCCCAAAGCCCATTTCGGATTCACATCCGTCCTCGTACGTCTTATGGGCAATAAAAAGAGGAACCTCATCGTGTCCAGCCGTTCAGCGATTCAGCTCAGCGCACAAGGTATCAGCCAGTATTACGGTCGTTTCGCGGCGCTGGATAAGGTCGACCTTGACGTTCGCCAAGGCGAATTTCTTACCCTGCTGGGTCCTTCCGGCTCAGGCAAAACCACCTTGCTGATGATCCTGGCCGGCTTTCTCAGCCCGACGTCGGGCAAGCTGATGGAACAAGGCGTCGACATCATCAAGCGCTCCGCCGAGAAGCGGAACTACGGCATGGTGTTCCAGGGGTATGCGCTGTTCCCGCACATGAGTGTGGCGGACAACGTGGCCTATCCGTTGTGCATCCGCAAAGTCGCGGCGCAGGAACGCCAGCGTCGGGTCAAGCACATTCTTGAAGTGGTCGGCCTCGGCGCGCACATGCACAAGAAACCCGCTGAAATGTCGGGCGGCCAGCAACAGCGCGTGGCGATTGCCCGGGCGTTGGTGTTCGAACCGGAACTGCTGCTGCTCGATGAACCGCTGTCGGCGCTGGACAAGAACCTGCGCGAACAGCTGCAAACCGAATTGCAGCGCATCCACCGTCAGGTCGGTACCAGTTTCGTCTTCGTCACCCACGACCAGAACGAAGCCTTGGCCCTGTCGTCGCGCATCGCGATTTTCAACCATGGCAAGCTGACGCAGGTCGACACTCCGGAAAATATCTACAACCGCCCGGATAGCCGTTTCGTCGCCGAATTCCTCGGCAAGATGAACCTGTTCCCCCTGGCCGACATGACCCGCAACGGGCCCACCGCCAGTGGCCGCTGCGGCACCAGCATCCTGCACGCCCTCGCCCCGACCCCGTTGAGCAAAGAGCCCGTTGTGCTGGCCGTGCGCCCCGAGCACATGGAACTGCACAGCGAGTGCCCGACCCGCGACGGCTACAACGTCATGCCTGCACAGCTGACCGACAAGGTCTATCAAGGCTCAAGCACTCATCTGGCCTTGAAGGTCGGCGGCGATACCTTGCCGATCAACCTCTCCGTACCCGGCAACCATCCCGGCGCATCGATGCCCGGCGGTGCACCGGTGTGGCTGAGCTGGCCGGTGCAGCAAAGCTTCTTGCTACAGGCCTGACACCCTAAAACATTGCCTCACAAAGCTCTCTTCCAACGACAACAAAAAGGCCGGCGCCGCGTGGCGCCTGCCGATTGAGGACTTGCCCATGCGCCAGGATCATCAAAGCGACTGCATCGAAGTGCTTATCGAAAAGGCCCGCGACGGCCAGATCAACCGTCGCACCTTCATCCAGGCCATGGGCCTGCTAGCGGCGGTGCCGCTGGCACTGCGCAGTGGCATCAGTTGGTCGGCCGACAAGCCGCTGGTGGTGGTCAACTGGGGGGGCGATGCCCTGAATGCGTTCCGTTCGGCATGGACCGACACCTTCACCAAAAACACCGGCATCCAAGTGCGTATCGACGGCGCCGGCCCGACCGAGGGCGCGATCCGCTCGCAACTGGCCAGCGGCCAACCGAGCTGGGACGTGGTTGACGTCGAGAGCTACAGCGCCCTGGTGCTGGGCCGCGAAAAGATCCTGCAACCGCTGGACTACAACCTGATCAAGCGCGACCAGGTGCCCCCGGCGCTCGCCTCGGATTTCGGCATCGCCAGCTATCAGTTCAGCTACGTGATGGCTTGGGACAGCGCCAAATTCGGCGACAACGGCCCCAAGACCTGGGCCGATTTCTGGGACGTGAAGAAATTCCCCGGCAAACGCACCCTGTACAAGTGGATGAACGGGATGCTCGAAGCAGCGCTGCTCGCCGACGGTGTACCGGCCGATCAGCTGTACCCGCTGGACGTGCCACGGGCGATGAAGAAAATCGATGAGATCAAACCCCACGTGCTGTCGTTCTGGAGTTCGGGCGCCGAGAGCCAGCAACTGATGGTCGACGGCGAAGTGTCGGTCGGTGCGATCTGGCACACCCGCGCCAAGCTGCTCAGCGAAGACACCGACAACCGCGTGCGCTGGAGCTTCGACAACGGCTTCATCAACTCCAGCAGCTGGGCGGTGCTTGCAGGCAACCCGGCCGGCACGCAACCGGCGATGCAGTTCATCCAGCACGCGTTGCAACCCGAAGGCCAGCTCAAGCTCTTTGAACTGCTGGGCAACGGACCGTCGAACAGTGCCACGGAAAAACTGATGACGGCCAGGCAACTGGACGCTAACTGCAGCTCCGAAGCCAACCTGAAAAAACAGATCGCCCTCAACGCCCAGTGGTACGCCGACAACTACTCCAAAGCCCTGGAAGAGTATCTGACGCGGTTGTCCAAGTGAGCCATCGATCATGACCATGACCATGACGTCCACCCTGAGCAAACCCAAGTCCCGGTTCAGTTCGCCGGGCCTGGAGCGCGGCTTGCTGCTGTTTCCGCTGCCGGTGTTGCTGCTGGTTTTCTACGTGCTGCCGTTTCTCGGCGTGGTCGGCTGGAGCTTCTCGCTGCCGACGCCGGGCATCGAGCAATACCAGCGCATCGCCACCGACCCGGCGATTCACGACATGCTCTGGCGCACTCTGCGCCTGTGTATGACGGTCAGTTGCCTGGCCCTGGTGATCGGTTACCTGCTGGCGTACTGCTGGGTGTTCAGCCCGCCATTCTGGCAACGGGTGGTGGAGATCTGCATCTTCATTCCGTTCTGGATTTCCGTACTGGTGCGGGCCTTTGGCTGGTTGATCGCCCTGCGCAGCAATGGCGTACTCAACAACGGCCTGATGGGCATGGGATTGATCGATCAGCCACTGCAACTGAGCCGCAATGAAACAGGCGTGGTCATCGGCATGCTTCACGTGATGATCCCGTACGCCGTGTTTCCGCTGCTGTCGACCATGCGCCAACTGGATCAGCGCGTGCTCATGGCCTCGCGGGGGCTCGGTGCAGGGGCCTTGCGTACCTTCTGGCAAGTGCTGCTGCCGCAGACCCTGCCGGGGATGCTGGGCGCGTTCATCATGGTCTTCGTGTTCTGCCTGGGCTTCTTCATCACCCCGGTGCTGTTGGGTGGCGGACAAACGGTGATGATCGCCGAATACGTGTTCCTGCAAATGTTCCAGACCAGTAACTGGGGCCTGGGGGCTGCACTGAGCGTGGTGCTGCTGGCCCTGGTCAGCGCATTGATCTGGGTGTTGCTGAAAATGACCCGCGTGAACCGACTGGTAGGCTGAGATCACTATGAATACCCATCGCACAAGCCTGAGTACGCGGCTGCTGGCCGTGATCGCCATGGCCTTTATGCTGTTCCCGCTGCTGACGGTCATTCCGGTGTCCTTCACCAGCAAACGCTTCCTGTCGATGCCCGAGGGCAACTGGTCGCTGCGCCACTACGAGGCGCTGGTCAGCAACCCTGACTGGTTCCATGCCATCAGCCAGAGCCTGACCATCGCGTTTGCCACCAGCATCATCGCCACGTTGCTGGCCGCCAGTTTCAGCCTCGGCATCTGGTACATGCGCTCGAAACTGGCCACGGCGCTGATCGGCCTGGTGCTGTTGCCGATGGCGATTCCGCCGGTGATCTCCGCGTTGGTGCTGTATTTCATGGAAACCAGGCTCGGCAGCTACGCACCGGGGATGGGTTACGACACCCTGACCGGCGTGGTGATTGCCCATGTGATCATGGTCGTACCGTACGGCGTGGTGACCATGCTGGTGGCCCTCAGCCAGATCGACCGGCGCATCGAACTGGCCTCGCGCAACCTCGGCGCCAGCCTGATGCAGACCACCTTCATGGTGATCCTGCCCAACCTGAAACTGGGCCTGGCCTCCACCGCGCTGCTGGGGTTTGCCCTGTCGTGGGAAGAGGTGGCCGTGACGCTGTTCATCACCAGCGTCAACGTCGACACCCTGCCCAAACGCATCTGGAGCGGCTTGCGCGATAACGTCGACCCGAGTGTCGCGGCCATTTCGGTGCTGCTGATCTCACTGACCCTGTTGGTGCTGATCGGGCGCTTGGTGATGCAGCATCTGGCCGATAAACGCGCGCAGAAACTGTTGCATCGGTAAACACTTCACAACCGAAACCAATAGCCCCGCTTCGTTATGAACGCGGGGCTTTTTGCACTTGCGCCCCCTGTAGGAGCGAGCCTGCTCGCGATGGTCTCACGGGCAACGCGTTCATCCAGAATGAGCGCTTAATCGTTGACTT
>Ga0302169_10000728_pt1 | contig 9989 bp, 9 predicted proteins | sample I_Fen_N1_3_FD_193493 | JGI IMG/M metagenome (GOLD analysis project Ga0302169, IMG submission 193493) | Peat permafrost microbial communities from Stordalen Mire near Abisko, Sweden - I_Fen_N1_3 | ecosystem: Environmental > Terrestrial > Soil > Wetlands > Permafrost | place: Sweden: Abisko...
AGCGCGCTGAAGCCGTGGGCCACCAACTGGATCCTCCAGCCTTCGCCGCGCCGAAATTCCATGTGATGTACGTCCACGTCGACCCCGCCGATCACCTGCTCGGTGAGGCTGACCAGGCGCACCAACGGCGTCTGTGGTGTGTGCGGGGCTTGTCCCTGTACGGCCTTGAGCTGCGCAGCGAGATCAACGATCCGCGTCTGTTGCGGGTAGAGCGCCTGGAATCGCTCCACACTCTGCCCATGGAGACTGCGGGCGTGACCCTCGAAATACTGAATACGCGCCTGCATGAATCCCCAATCGATGACGAACACCACGGCAGCCGCCAGGGCAGCAGTTGACCAAGGCCAGGCTTGGCGGACGCGGCCGAATTCACCTTGCAGCAAATTGATCGGCTGGCCCTGGCCACCCCACAACGCGCGCTCGATATACGCCTGGCTCTGCCCTTCGTCCAGCCACTGCAACGGTTCATCCAACAACGGTTCCAACGCCTTGAGCGCCTCAACGGACATCGCCAGCCGCACCGGTCCGCCCACGACTCGGCGGCCATACCAGTCCACTGCAACACGGTCATCACCCGGGAGCAGATCGGCGTCGACGTGCACCCTGTCGACCTGGATACCGAGCGTCGTCAGCTCATGCAGCAGTGCCTTGAAACGCGCCTTGTGGGTCACCAGCACCGGGAAGCGATCGGCTGCGTCACGCTGCCCCACACTGACATGCACGGCATCCAGCTCGTCGCCCAACTGGTCTTCGATCGCAAAGGCAATCGCCTGGGCCTTGGGCCGACGCGTGGACGGCCAAGCCTCGCTTCGCAACGCACTGCACATTTCCATGGGCAACAACAGCTGAATCGCCAGCCCCTCCACCTCACGCGCGGCCTCGGCCAGGCAAATGGGGCGACAGTCGTCCGCGGCCCGCCAGACACAGCACGGCCATTCGCCGATGGGCACCGCAAGGCCTTCGGCGCTTAAATGAAGCCAGGTTTTCATGATGAGTTCTCGCTCGGTATCGGCGTAGGGAAGCGGCGTTGCACGACGCGCCAACGTCCGGTTTTGCGCTCACGCTCAACCTCGCTGGCCAGACGTAAGCGACTGGTGCCCAGGCGGACGTCAACGTTGATAAGAAACCAGCGGCTGCTGATGCCAAGCCCGTGGCCGGTCACGCCCAACCCAGCGATCAATGGGTCGTGGGTGAATGCCTGGACACTCGCGTAGCCCGTGGCCGGCCGCTGCTTGGCCAAGACTTCAGCGGTCGACGGCGAGATACCTTCAAGGGTCGCCAGCACCTGAGGCCGGGCAGTGTTGATGTTCAAGCTGGCGTCCTTGGGCAACAGGGCAACCCAGGGTTCCAGTTTTGCCAGGGTCGCGCCGTCGCTACCTGGCAGCAACCGCAACTGGCTAAGTTCACGTTGCGTCACCACCGGGCCAGCGGCGCGCACGTCCAGTGACGGAAGACCCAGCGCGGTGAGCAAACGTAGCCAGCGCTGCTCAATGACCGAATCCACTTGCCCCTCGCCGAGCAGTGCGTTGACGTTAAGGCGTGCCGAAAGGTCTTCGATCTCAAGCATGACGTGCGCGCCTTGCGTCTCAAAGGGCCAGCTCACACGTGCCCACGCCTGGCCCAGGTGCACCCGTGAGAGCTCGTCGTCGCTGGTCGCCGCCAGTGTCACCATGGCCCACGCCTCTGCCGACAGCGCCAATTGGCGCAGCTGCACCTGATGAATCTGGCGCGCACTGCTCTGCACCAGTAACTGATGGCTGCGCAGCATCCCCGCCGTCAGTAACAACGCCAGGCTCATCACCAACAACACGCTGAGGAGCGCGACGCCCCGCTGGCGTTGTCTCATGGGGCGCCTTGGGGCAGAGGCAGCACGCGGCGCACCTGCTCAAAGCGCCCGACCGACAGCACCATCTCCAGTGCTTGCGGGGGCGTCTGGGCCGCGCCTTTGCCCACCGGCCACACACGGTGCCATCCGGTATCACGATCAAACAATCGCCAGCTCAACACGCGCACGTCATCGAGCAGTTTCTGGCGTTCGACCGTCGACGACTCCACGCTGCGGCTTTCACGCCACAACACCTGATTGTCCAGGCGGTAGAGCACGTGTTGACGCTCACTGCGAGGTAGATCCTGTGGGTTACGCCAGTTACTGCGCAGGAGTTGCAGGGTCGTGGGGCCGAGGACAATCACCGAGGAAGCCAACTGCAGGGCATCCCGCTCAATCACACCAACGGCCCGTTGCAAACGGCGAAGTTCTTGTTCGTGGCTGGCGGTGCCCTGTTGCGCGCGCACCACGGTGTCAAACAGGCGCCCGCTGGCAAGCCCAAGCAAGCCGAAGACGGCCAGCGCAATCACAAGTTCCAGCAGCGTGAAGCCTGCCTGCTTATTCATGCACAGCGGGTATCCAACCCTGCGTGCGGTAAACCGCCTGATCACTGCCAGCAGGACTCACGCTGATATCGACCTTGAGCAGGCGCGGATCAGTGGCCGGTGTGATCGTCTGGTCGATCACCCAGTCACGCCCGTCAAAACGTCGTAGCAGTTGCTGTCGCCCAGAGGCCGGCGCCTGCAGGCGCAGCTCGCTCAATTGGTTATCGGCCACCCAGGCGCACTGCACCTGCTCTTGCAGTCGCGCATTCTGGCGCAATGAGTAGTGGCTGGCGGTGATCACCGCGCCTGCGAGCGTGGCGAAAATCACCAACGCGATCATGACTTCCAGCAACGTGAAACCACGGGTACTGGCCTGGCGGTTTCGGCGTCGCCGGTGCTTAGCTTTCAATAGACGGCTCTCCGATTCCATCACTGACAACGCTGGCCCACACCTGCTCTTCGGAGGCGAAAGACCAGACAAAAGCGCTCACCTCATCACTGCTGAGCATCAGTAATTGCGGCGTGACGCTTTCAAGGCTCAAGCGCCGGCCCTCCTGTTCAAGGTGAAATTGCACACCTTCGGCCAACCGCCGCACTTCACCCGCTGGATGCCAGCCCTGAGGCTCAAGCCGATAGACCTGGTACTCTCATCGTCGAACGCGCACGCCGTATTCGCGCCCTTCGATCACCGCTTGCTCGCGCAAGTGCTGGATCAGCTGCACCACTTGGCCGGCCTCCTACCGCGCCTGGCGGCCAGGGGTGTTGCCGGCAGTCAGACCGACCGCGCCCAGCACGATGCCCATCAGCGCAATCACAACCATCAGTTCCAGCAAGGTAAAGCCACGGCAGCGCCTGGGCACGGGCTCAGTCTCCCCAGTTGCCAATGTCTGCGGCAGGGCCTTCGCCCCCCGCTACGCCATCGGCGCCGAGGGAGTAAAGGTCATAGCCACCGTTGGCAGCGCGCACCCCAGGGTTCAGATATTGATAAGGCGTGCCCCATGGATCGACTGGCACACTTTTCAGGTAACCCTGAGGGTTCCAGTTCCTCGGCGTTGGGGTGCCGGCCGGCCGTTTGCTCAAGGCCTCAAGGCCTTGCAGAGTTGACGGGTAGTGGCCGTTATCGAGGAGGTACATTTCCAGGCTCGTCGCAACCGCTTGAACATCGGTCTTGGCCGCGGTCACTTTAGCCTGGTCCGGTCGCCCCATGAACTGCGGGACCACAATGGCTCCCAACACCCCAATGATCACGACCACCACCATGATTTCAATCAGGGTAAAACCACGTTGGCCCTTGGGCATTTTCACCATTCAGTTCACCAGTTGGTTGAGGCTGAGAATCGGCAAGAGAATGGCCATGACGATCAGCAGCACCACACCGCCCATCACCACCAGCATTGCCGGTTCGAACAAACTCACCACCAGCGTGATGCGGGCGGCGAGGCTTTTTTCCTGTTGCTCGGCGGCACGCGCCAACATCCTGTCGAGTTCACCGGCGCGTTCGCCGCTGGCGATCATGTGCAACATCAACGGGGGTATATCTCCACTGGCTTCAAGGCCACGACTCAGCGTGCCGCCCTCGCGAACCGAACGCGCGACGTCATGCATACGGGCGCGGATGGTCACATTGCCGATCACCGCCGCGGCAATTTCCAGGGCGTCCACCAGAGGTACGGCACTTTTGCCGAGGATCGCCAAGGTGCTGGCGAAGCGCGCCGCCTCCATCTCACGAAACACGCCCCCCAATAGCGGCATATGCAACACCAGGCTGTGCCACTGCCAGCGCCCGTGCGGTTGACGCAAGCGCCAGCGCAGCAACACGCCAATGCCCACTGCCATCAGCGCCAGCACCAAACCCTGAGCACGCAAGACATGGCTGACGGTAATCATGGCGTGGGTCAGCCAGGGCAGTGGCTGGCCGCTGTCGACGAAGATCTTCACCACGTCCGGCACCACATAACCGAGCAGAAAACCGACGATGGCCACGCAGGCGAACATCAGCAGGGCCGGGTACACCAACGCCAATTGGATCTTTTGTCGGGACGCCTGGCGGGCTTCGGTATAGGTGGCCAACTGTTCAAGCACTTGCCCCAAATGCCCGGAGCGCTCACCCGCTGCGATGGTGGCGCGAAACACGTCAGGAAATGCCTGGGGATAAGCACCAAGCGCCAAGGCCAGGGATTGCCCTTCCATCACCCTGTCGCGTACTTGGGAGAGCAGGTTGCTGACACGACGCTTCTGGCTTTGCTGAACCACCGCCTGCAGTGCCTGCTCAAGCGGCAGTCCGGCTTGAACCAGGGTCGACAGTTGCAAGGTCAGCAACGCCAAGTCACTGGCCGCCAACCCCGTCGCTCCCGACCATGGCACTCCAAATCGCGTGCTCGCCAGGTGCACCTGGCTCGGCAGCAACCCGCGGTCACGCAGCAACTGCCTGGCCTGGCGCGGGCTGTCGGCCTCCTGGCGACCTTTGCACGGTCGACCGTGGCGGTCCTGTGCCCGATAGTCATAAATCGGCACCACTAGTCCTCCTGGATAACCCGCAACAGCTCATCGACGCTGGTCACTCCTTCAAGCACCCGGCGGCGGCCATCCTCGAACAAGCTGCACGTGCCCCGGCGTGCCTCAGCCAGCAACGCCTGCTCACTGGCCCCCTGATGAATCAGTGCGGACAACGCCGGGGTTACCATGACCAGTTCATAGAGGCCAATACGCCCGCAATAGCCCTGGCGGCATTGTTCGCAGCCGACGGACTTAAACACGCGAGGCGCCTTGGACGGGTCCAGCCCCAACCGTCGACAGACCTCGGCGTCCGCCACCACACCGGTCTTGCAGGCTGGGCAAAGCACGCGTACCAAGCGCTGCGCCAGCACGCCCACCAACGACGACGCCAACAGGTACGCATCCACCCCCATGTCCACCAGCCGAGTGACGGCGCCGATGGCACTGTTGGTGTGCAGCGTCGACAACACCAGATGCCCGGTGAGTGAGGCCTGAACCGCAATCTCGGCGGTTTCACTGTCACGAATCTCACCCACCATCACCACATCCGGGTCCTGGCGCAGAATCGCCCGCAGGCCTCGCGCAAACGTCATCTCGACCTTGGGGTTGACCGGTGTCTGGCCGATGCCGGGCAGGTGATATTCAATCGGGTCCTCAACCGTGAGGATGTTGCGCGTCTGGTCATTGAGATGGGCCAGTGCGGCATACAGGCTGGTGGTCTTGCCTGAACCGGTGGGCCCGGTCACCAGGAAAATCCCATGGGGTTTGGCGAGCACTTGCTGTAAGTGGCCGAGGGTGGTCGGCGCCATCCCCAGACGGGCCAATTGCAGGCGCCCGGCCTGTTTGTCGAGCAGGCGCAGCACCACCCGTTCGCCGTGCGCCGAAGGCAAAGTGGAGACGCGTACATCCACTTCGTGACCTGCGAGGCGCAGCGCTATACGGCCATCCTGGGGAACGCGTTTTTCGGCAATGTCCAGGCGAGCCATGACCTTGATTCGCGATACCAATAATGTCGCCAGCTCACGCCGTGGCCGCAGCATTTCGCGCAGTTGCCCATCGACGCGCATGCGCACAACCAGCGTGTGCTCGAAGGTTTCAAGGTGAACATCCGAGGCCTTTTCCCGTACCGCCTCACTGAGCAATGCATTGATCAGCCGAATGATCGGCGCGTCGCCTTGCTGCTCCAGCAGGTCGGCGGTCTGCGGAACCTGGTCCACCAGGCTGAGCAGGTCCAGTTCATCATCCAATCCTTGGGCAACGTGTTCGGCAGCCGTTTGCCCCTCGCTGTAAATCTTGGCCAATGCCAGGGCGAAGGCTTCGTCGGCCAGCACACGCAGGGGCAATTCGTGATCGCTCAGGCGGCGGGCTTCGGCAATTGCACTCAATGGCGTATCAAACCGAACGGTCAGATGCCCTTCGTCGACCACGACGCCAAAACGCCGGGCAAACCCGAAGGGCAAGGGCTTCATTGAGCCACCTGCGAAGGTCGGCGCAGGTCGAACAACCGCGCCGCTTCATCGGGCAATTGCAACGCGCTGTCACGCTGAGAGCCCGGCTGGCGCTCATCGCGCAGGTCTTGATAACGCGCCTGGCTGATCCTGGACAGATCCTGACCGCTGCGCACGATGGTCGGGCGCAGGAACACCATCAGGTTGCTCTTGACCTGGGTATCACGGCTCCAGCGGAACAACGCGCCCAGATACGGAATATCACGCAGCAGCGGCACGCCGCTGGTCTGGGTGCGCACGCTGTCCTTGATCAGGCCACCGATCACAATGATCTCGCCGTCGTCTGCCAGGATCGTGCTTTTCAGGGCCCGCTTATTGGTGATCAGGTCCGAGGAATCAACCCCGGCAACCGCCGGGGCGATATCAGAGACTTCTTGCGCCACTTCCAGGCGCAGGGTCGAACCTTCGTTGATATACGGCTTAATCTTGAGGCTGATCCCGACGTCTTTGCGCTCCACCGTGGTGAAGGGATTATCCGCACCACTGCTGTTGGTGGCGTAGGAGCCGGTCTTGAACGGTACGTTCTGGCCGACAATGATTTCAGCTTCCTGGTTATCCAGGGTCAGCAGGCTTGGCGTCGATAACAGGTTGCTGCGCGTGTTGCTGGCCAGAGCGGACACCAGCGCACCAAAACGGTCGCCGCCCAGTTTGAGCAGAGCGCCTTCCGGCACAACGGTTTTATCATCGAACTTGAGGGCGCCAAGAATCGGAATGCCGGTACCGGGAAAATTGATAATCCCTTGCCCGCTACCGCTATTGAGCGCCCATTGCACGCCGAGCGCCTCGCTGATGTCGCCGCTGACTTCCACGATGGCGGCGTGGATCAACACTTGGGCACGCGGCTGATCCAGTTCACGCACAATGCCTTCTAGGGTCGCCAGTTGCGTCGCCTCGGCAACTACGACCAAGGCATTCTGGCTTTCATCGGCCCTGACCATAAATGGCGCGGCCGCCGTCGCGTCTTTAAGGGCCACGATGCCCGGTTGGGATTTCATGCCCTGGCCCATTGAGTCCAATACTTCGGCCAATTGCTTGGCATCGCTGTAGCGCAGGCGGATGACCCGGGCATTGTCCAGGCGGGCGGGCGTGACGGTATCCAGGCTATGTGCAAGTTGCACCAGACGCTGGCGCGCCGCCGCCGTGCCGACGATCACCAAGCGGTTGCTACGTGGATCGGCCAGTACCTGGATGGCACTGTCGGCATTCTGCTTGCCGATGGACGCCTCCATCAGCCGTGCGATGTCCGCCGCCACACCGTGGCGCAACTCCACCAGCTCATGGGCATTCTTCGCCCCGGAATCCAGTTGCCGAACAACGTCGCCAATGCGCCGCACGTTACGTGCGGTATCAGTAATCACCAGGGCATTGGCGGACACCGAGGGACCGACGTAGCCGTTGGCTGAAACCAATGGCCGCACCAGCCCCGCCAGATCCGCCGCACTGCTGGCCCCCAATGCGATGACTTGAGTGACGAACTGTTGCTCAGCCGAGGTGCGCTCATCTGCATTGCTGGCTTGGGTCTTGGCCTGGGTCGCAGGGACAATCAGGAGCTGATCGCCCTGGTCGATAACGCTGAAGTCATGGGCGTCGAGGACACTGTAGAAAAGCCGCCGCACACCCTCGCGATCCAACGCCTGACGGGAGACCACGGTAATGCGCCCTTGGATTTTTGGGTCGAGGATCACGGTCGTGTCGAGGATGGTCGACATTTCCTCGACCACATCACGCAGCTCGGCGTTGTTCATCGCCAACTGCCAACGCGGTTCTGCGCCCGTTGAGTGCCCGGTATACAGCATCACACCCAGCATGAGCGCCCCAAAAACACGTACACCGGTACGCCGGGCAATGGAACAGTTCATGGACCTGAATTACTCCTGGGTTGCTCGACCGTAGGCCGCAAATGCACGGCTGGGGACGCCTGACCGTGCGCCTGAGCAGTCGGTAGAAAGCGCCCGCTGGCGGCATGCAGGCTTAGCAGTTCCTCACGGCCCTGGCGCCACAACACCACGTGGGCCGTCTCGACACGACGTAGCAGACTGCCTCCGGGCAATCGCTCCCCCGTGCGATAGAACCGCGCCCCGTCGGGACTGGCCAGCAAGGCGCGTGAGTCGCTACCGTTGGCGACCACAGTGGCCAACAGCGTCAGCGGTTCTGCACTGTTCATAACGCGGCCTTGGGCGCTCAGTCCAAACACCGTCGCCACTGCCAAGGTGTTGAGCACGGCGTCTGGTGCTGCAGCGGTTTCTGGCGCAGGCAGCGTTTGCACAGACTGGGTCTGCGCCTGGCGAAACTGCGACTCTTGCCAGGCCAGCGTCACGCCATAGCCAAAGGGCACCATCAGAAACAGCGCCCGCAATACAGCCGGCCTCATAACGCCCTCATTGGTAGCGCCTTAGTGAAAATCGAATCCTGAAAACAAATGACGCCAGGCAACAGCGCCAGCAATAGATTGGCCAGACGAATAACGCCCAGACGCAACTAAAGCGATACATTCAAATAAAAGTACTCATAAGAAAAATACCCAGGCGAGTTTGAATAAACTCGCCTGGGTTTATAACGCTATAGGGTCAGAGTTGATCCCAGGCTGTCTGCCAGTGGTGACCTACACCTGGTTCAAAGCCGTTAGCCGTTGGAAGGTATTGTTTGCAGTAACCCGAGGCAGGGAACGGTTTGCACTCATAAACTTCGCCGGTTTGCGTATGCAATACACGGGTGCCCGCCTCGTAACTTGCCAGGCCTTGAGGGAACACAAAGTGATAGTCCTTCGCCCCGCCTTCACCCGTCAGGTTGACCGGTTGGGTGTCCTGGCGCGTTGTACGGCCATCCACAGTGGTTCCCAACAGAGTCAGGTGATGGGTGCCAGGCTCACTGCGCACATCCATTTCCAGCCAGGTACTGTCGCCCTGGGCGAGGGTCTTGATGGTGCCCACCGGCTTGTTGCTGGCGTTGAACAGGGTGGCTTCGACATTCATGTCGCGGTTGGCAATCATGGCCAAACGCACCTTGGCGCGCCCCTTGTCCAGCACGTACTCGGGAGCGATCGCCGACAAAGCCATTCGCGCTTGGGTATCCTCCCTGACGTCCAGCGTCAGTTCATAACGAATCACACCGCTGTCTTTCTGAGCAAACAGGTTGTTATTGCCTTTGACCGGCGCAATAACGCCCTGCTCGTCGCGAATACCCGCTTGAATCAGAGTCTGTGACTGGTTGATGCTTTCCGCCAGCTTGAACGCCCAGTTCTGCGGTTGGCCTTCCTCAGCATTGTCGATAGTGACTTCTACCGAATAGGCCGCGCTTTCACCGGTGGCGGTGAATGCGCGGGCCTTGACCTTGTCACCCACCAGCAAGGTCGCCGATGGCGTGATACTGCCCACGGCACTCCAACCGCCCGGCAACTCGGGTTCGGCAAGGATATTGACATCGACCACGTTGTAGAACGCCGCGTCGGTGTCACCGACTGTCCAGATGCCCAGGATCACGTGCGGACCGTTCTTATCCTGAGGGATCACACAGGCATGCTTGTCGCCGCTGACCGGCAGGACGTTACCACCGTCCACGACACAGAATGGCGTGCCTTCGAACGAGGCGCGCTTAAGCGGCTCGTTCGGGTTCCAG
>Ga0302169_10000729_pt1 | contig 9986 bp, 9 predicted proteins | sample I_Fen_N1_3_FD_193493 | JGI IMG/M metagenome (GOLD analysis project Ga0302169, IMG submission 193493) | Peat permafrost microbial communities from Stordalen Mire near Abisko, Sweden - I_Fen_N1_3 | ecosystem: Environmental > Terrestrial > Soil > Wetlands > Permafrost | place: Sweden: Abisko...
ACACAGCGCCGACTTTGCCGAGTTCCTGGTGGACTTCGACAACTTCCACTCCACTCACGCCGAAGAAAACCGTGAGCTGTCGAGCCAGATCTACCTGAAGCTGCGCGACGCCGGGCACATTGCCCAGCGCTCGATCACGCAATACTTCGACCCGGAAAAGAAAATGTTCCTGGCCGACCGCTTCATCAAGGGCACCTGCCCGAAATGCGGCACCGAAGACCAGTACGGCGATAACTGCGAGAAATGCGGTGCGACCTACGCACCCACCGACCTGAAGGATCCGAAGTCGGCGATCTCTGGCGCCACCCCGGTGCTCAAGGATTCCCAGCACTTCTTCTTCAAGCTGCCGGACTTCCAGGAAATGCTGCAAACCTGGACCCGCAGCGGCACCCTGCAAGACGCCGTGGCCAACAAGATCGCCGAATGGCTGGATGCCGGCCTGCAACAGTGGGACATCTCCCGCGATGCGCCGTACTTCGGTTTCGAGATCCCTGACGAGCCTGGCAAATATTTCTACGTGTGGCTGGATGCGCCGATCGGCTACATGGCCAGCTTCAAGAACCTGTGCGACCGTACGCCGGAGCTGGACTTCGACGCGTTCTGGGGCAAGGACTCCACGGCCGAGCTGTACCATTTCATCGGCAAGGACATCGTCAACTTCCACGCCCTGTTCTGGCCAGCCATGCTTGAAGGCGCGGGTTTCCGTAAACCGACCGGCATCAACGTGCACGGCTACCTGACCGTCAACGGTCAGAAAATGTCCAAGTCTCGTGGCACCTTCATCAAGGCCCGGACGTACCTGGATCACCTGTCGCCGGAATACCTGCGCTACTACTACGCGGCCAAGCTGAGCCGAGGCGTCGACGACCTCGACCTGAACCTCGAAGACTTCGTACAGAAGGTCAACTCGGACCTGGTCGGCAAAGTCGTCAACATCGCCAGCCGTTGCGCCGGTTTCATCCATAAAGGCAACGCCGGTGTGCTGGTGGCCGGTAATGCCGCGCCTGAGCTGACCGACGCATTCCTGGCCGCTGCGCCAAGCATCGCCGAGGCTTACGAGGCACGCGACTTCGCCCGCGCCATGCGCGAAATCATGGGCCTGGCCGATCGTGCCAACGCCTGGATCGCCGACAAGGCACCGTGGTCGCTGAACAAACAGGAAGGCAAGCAGGACGAAGTCCAGGCCATCTGCGCCTTGGGCGTCAATCTGTTCCGCCAGTTGGTGATCTTCCTCAAGCCGGTCCTGCCGTTGCTGGCCGCCGATGCCGAGGCGTTCCTGAACGTCGCGCCGCTGACCTGGAACGACCACGCGACCCTGCTCAGCAATCATCAGCTGAACGAGTTCAAGCCGTTGATGACCCGCATCGACCCGGTGAAAGTGCAAGCCATGAGCGACGCTTCGAAAGAAGACCTGACCGCCAGCGCAACCGATACCGGCGAAGCCGCACCGGCCGGCAATGGCGAACTGGCCAAGGATCCGCTGTCGCCAGAGATCGAGTTCGACGCGTTCGCGGCGATCGACCTGCGCGTCGCGCTGATCGTCAAGGCTGAACACGTGGAAGGCGCCGACAAGCTGCTGCGCCTGACCCTGGACATCGGTGACGAGCAACGCAACGTGTTCTCCGGGATCAAGAGCGCTTACCCGGACCCGTCCAAGCTCGATGGTCGCTTGACCATGATGATCGCCAACCTCAAGCCACGGAAAATGAAGTTCGGCATCTCCGAAGGCATGGTGATGGCGGCCGGGCCTGGCGGTGAAGAAATCTACCTGCTCAGCCCTGATAGCGGCGCCAAGCCGGGTCAGCGCATCAAGTAAGGTCTTGCTGTAAACCGATCCCACAGTCGTGCCTGGCGCGACTGTGGGATTTTCATATCTGGCCCACCCTCCGTCCGTGCCGGATAATGCCTAAGCTTTTTAGACCGCTCGTTAAAAAGCCCCCGTTCTTGCCGGCACGATCATGACCGAGATACTGCTTACGCTTATCAGCGCTGCCCTGATCAACAATGTCGTGTTGCACTGGCCGCTGGGCGCCGATCCGCTGCTGGGTAACGTGCATCGGCAAGTCCATGCGCTGGGCATTGCGACCACCTGTTTGATGCTGATGGTTGGCACGCTGGGTTATTCAGCGGACCGTTGGCTGCTGGTGCCGCTGGAGCTGACCTCGCTGCGCCTGTTCGTGTTCTTGCCCTTAAGCGTGTTGTTGATCGGGCCGTTGTTGAAAGCACTGTCGCGGCTGCTGCCAACATTGGCCTTCGACGGGCTCTGGCCACTTCTCTTGGGCAACGCTGGCGTGCTCGGGTTGACGTTGCTCAATGCTCAGGACGACAAGGGATTCTTTCACGCCACCTTCCTGAGCCTCGGCGCCGGGTTGGGGTTTTGGCTAGTGCTGAGCCTGTTCAGCGATTTGCGCCAGCGCACACTCGATAACGATATCCCCCTGCCCTTTCGTGGCCTGCCGATTCAGTTGATCGGCGCCGGACTGGTCGCAGTGGCATTTCTCGGATTTAGCGGACTGATCAAAACATGAGTCTGATTCAACGCATCGACGCCCTCCTGCCGCAGACTCAATGCGGCAAGTGTGGCCACCCCGGATGCAAGCCCTACGCCGAAGGCATCGCCAGCGGCGAGCCGATCAACAAGTGCCCGCCCGGCGGTAGCGAAACCATTGCAGCCCTGGCCGATCTGCTGAAAGTACCGGTGCTGGAACTGGACACCAGTCGCGGCTCAGCCCCGGCGCAGATTGCCTATATTCGCGAAGCCGAATGCATCGGTTGCACCAAATGCATCCAGGCCTGCCCGGTTGACGCCATCGTCGGCGCTGCCAAGTTGATGCACACGGTGATCGTCGACGAATGCACCGGTTGCGACCTGTGCGTGGCGCCCTGCCCGGTGGACTGTATCGAGATGCGCCCGCTGCCGCTAGCCACGGTGCTGCCGATTGTCGGGGGCCTGGCCTTCAGCCTTGAAGAGCAACGGGCTCGCGCCGCCAAACGCAACCATGCACGGCGCCGCTTTGAACAACGCAATGCCCGCTTGCAGCGCGAAGAACAACAGAAAATCGCAGAACGTCAGGCCCGCGCCCAACGCGCCGTTGTGCACAGTGAAGTGACGACGACTGACCCGGTGCAAGCGGCGCTGGAACGTGTGCGCGCGCAAAAAGCGGCGAACGCTGATGCGATGCTGAAAAAGGCCAAGATCGATGTGGCGATGAGTCGGGCGCAACTGAACAAATCGCTCAAGGCCTTCGGGCATCCGCCGACGTTCGAGCAGCAGTCGCAACTGATCGTGCTGCAACAACAGTTCGAGGCCGCCGAACAGGCTTTGGCGCAACTGGAAAACAGTTCAGCGCAGCCGCCGACGCCGGTTGCCCCGGCGAAGGACGCCGAGTTGAAGCGGGCGAAAATCCAATTGGCCATGCGTCGCGCCGAACTCAAGAAAGCCCAGGCCAACGAAGCACCGGCCGAACAGCTCGACGCCCTGCAACGTGTGCTCAACGAGGCCGAACAGGCCTTGCACGTCGCTGAAGCGGCGAGCGAACAACCGCTGCCGGACCTGACACGTATCGAAAAGCGCCCCATCGACAGCCAGCTTCGACAGTTGAAAACCGAATTGGCCTACGCCCGGGCCGACGTCAGCAAACTCGAACGAGGTGTGGACACCCCGAGCGAATTGATCGACAAGGCCCGCGCGCGGCTGCTGGAAGCCCAGCGCCAGGTGGATGCCTATGTCGCCCCTTGAATCGGTGGACGAACGCCTCCAGCAGGCCATGAAGCTGGTGTTGCTGGCCACCGTGCCGGGCATGCTGACGTTGTTTTGGCTGTATGGCTGGGGCGTCTTGATCAACCTGATGTTGGCGGCCGCCACCGCGCTGGCGGTTGAAGGCGCTGTGTTGCGCCTGCGCCAGCGTCCGCTGAAACCAACATTGAGCGACGGTAGCGCGCTGGTCAGTGCGACGCTGCTGGCGCTGGCATTGCCGCCTTACTGCCCGTGGTGGCTGACAGTATGTGCGGCGGCGTTCGCAATACTGGGCAAGCAGTTATATGGCGGCGTAGGCAAGAACCCGTTCAACCCGGCGATGCTCGGTTTCGCCCTGGTGCTGGTGACCTTTCCCCAACAAATGACGCACTGGCCGTCCTCCCACGGCATGGACTTGCTCGGCGCCCTGCAACAGATATTCGGCTTCAACCTCAGCGCCACACCAGACGCCTGGGCTCAGGCCACTGCGCTGGACAGCCTGCGCATCAACAAAAGCCTGACCATGGACGAACTCTTCGCCGGCAACCCGGCGTTTGGCCATTTCGGCGGACGCGGCGTGGAATGGGTCAACCTGGCCTTTCTGGCCGGTGGCGCATTTCTCCTGCAACGGCGGGTGTTCAGTTGGCATGCGCCGGTCGGCATGCTCGCCAGCCTGTTTGTCATCAGCCTGCTGTGCTGGAACGGTTCGGGCTCCGACTCCCATGGCTCACCACTGTTTCATCTACTCACCGGCGCAACGATGTTGGGGGCTTTTTTCATTGTCACGGAACCGGTGTCCGGGGCAAAAAGCGCGGGTGCCCGCTTGCTCTTTGGTAGCGGCGTTGGCTTGCTGACTTACCTGATACGGACCTGGGGCGGCTATCCGGACGGATTGGCATTTGCCGTGCTGCTGATGAACCTTTGTGTACCGGCGCTTGAGCGTTTTATCGCATCCAGGCAGGAGTCAGTGACCCCATGAACCGAGCGTCGAGCGGGGTGATTCTGGTGCTGCTGGCAGGGATGGGAATCGGCGCGACTTACCTCGCGCATCACACCAGCGCACCGCGCATTGCCGCAGAACAACGACTGATCGACAGTCGCAACCTGCTGGACCTGCTGCCGGCGCAAAGCTACGACAATCAGCCGCTGGAACAGCCGCTTGCTGTCACCAACATCCCGTTGGCCAACAGCACGCTACTGGGCGGCTACATGGCGACCAGGGCCGGCCAGCCGAGCGCGGTGTTGCTGCGTAGCCAGACTCTGGGCTATGAAGGCAAAATCGAGTTGATGATTGCCATTGATGCCAACGGTAAGTTGTTGGGGGTCAAAACCCTCAAGCAATCGGAAACCCCAGGGCTGGGTGGCAAGATCGCCGACTGGCCGAACGCATGGCTTCAGGTGTTTATCGGCAAGTCCCGCCACGATCCCGGCGATACTGGCTGGGCCTTGAAAAAGGATCAGGGACAATTCGATCAGGTGGCGGGGGCGACCATCACTTCAAGGGCGGTGATCAGCGCCATTCATGACGCCTTGCGCTACTTCGATGAACACCGGCAACCCTTGATCGGGAGTAGCGCCCATGACTAAGTCGTCAACCCTGCAAAACTCACTGATGCTTGCGCCCCTGATCGGCGCCACGACTTCCTGGGCGGCGGCGCTGGGACTGTGGTTGATGTTCATTGTGGTGATCAGTGCCTATGGCGTTGGCATGTGGGCTTTGCGCTCGCGGCTGGTTCCGACCGCCCGCTTGCTTGCCAGCATCCTGCTGGCCGCCACGCTCACCAGCTGCGTGCAAATGGCCGCCCAAGCCTGGTCACTCCAATGGCACCAGCCTGTGGCGCTTTACGCAGGACTGATCGCCCTGCAATGCGTTGTGCTGGAATACAACGGTTTCTTCCAGAGCCCACGCCTTGATCGCGTGCGTCTGTGCGCCGCGTTTGGCGCATTGATGCTGGGCCTGGGCCTGCTGCGCGAACTCCTTGGCAAGAGCGGCCTGCACCTCGCCACGCTAGTCCCCGGTGGTTTCATTCTGCTGGGATTGTTGATTGCCACACGTCAGGCCTGGGCTCGCTCGAAGCCCTCACATTGATTGACTGTTTTTAGGGATACGCATCGTCCATGAATGCCGCAAAACGTTTGGAAATTTTCCGCCGGTTTCACGAAGACAACCCGGAACCCAAGACTGAACTGGCCTATTCGTCGCCCTTCGAATTGCTGATTGCCGTCATTCTTTCCGCTCAGTCGACCGATGTCGGCGTCAATAAGGCCACCGCCAAACTCTATCCCGTGGCCAACACCCCGGCGGCGATCCATGCACTGGGCGTCGAAGGGCTGTCTGAATACATCAAGACGATCGGCCTGTTTAACAGCAAAGCGAAAAACGTGATCGAAACCTGTCGCTTGCTGGTAGAGCGCCACGGCGGCGAAGTCCCGCAAACCCGCGAAGAACTGGAAGCGCTCCCTGGCGTCGGCCGTAAAACGGCGAACGTGGTGCTCAATACTGCCTTTCGCCAACTGACCATGGCCGTGGACACCCATATCTTCCGGGTCAGCAACCGCACCGGCATTGCTCCCGGCAAAAATGTCGTCGAGGTTGAGCAGAAACTGATGAAGTTTGTACCCAAGCAATACCTGCTCGACTCCCATCACTGGCTGATCCTTCACGGACGCTACGTTTGCCTGGCCCGCAAGCCCCGCTGCGGCAGCTGCCGGATCGAGGATTTGTGCGAATACAAGCAAAAGACCTCGGACGATTGAGGCGCTATTAAAATAATTGATGTATCGATTGAAAAAATCTTTTTTACCCGCCGGGCGATTATCGATATAAGGGGCGCCAAAGGCAGTCTTAGCCTGGAGTTGACCTATGAGCACTGGCAAAGAGCAATTGGACGTAGAAGACGACTTCACACCCGTTGAGGCTGATGACGCTGAACCGGTGGTAGAGGTGGCAAAGACCAATTTGAGCAAACGTCGCACTATCGACAATTTGCTGGAGGAGCGCCGACTGCAAAAGCAATTGGCCGATTACGATTTTGACCTGTAATACCTAAAAGCCTCCCGAAACGGAGGCTTTTTACTAAGCGCCAATCGCTGATGAGCACGGCTTCATCAGACGTGGGTGGCACTTATACCAAACCATTGCGCTGAGCCAGTTCGATCAGGTCGACCAGGGAGCGAGCATTGAGCTTCAACAACAGTCGGGTTTTGTAGGTACTGACAGTTTTATTGCTGAGAAACATTCCATCGGCAATCTCCTTATTGGTCTTTCCTCTGGCCAACTGTTGTAAAACCATCATTTCGCGTCCGGACAAACGATCCACCATATCGGCTTCGCTGGCATTACCAAGACTTGAGCGCACGGTATGCAACGCTTGATTCGGAAAATAACTGTAGCCTGACAGCACGGCTTTTATTGCACTGAGCAACTCCGTCAGGTCCTGTTGTTTACACACATAGCCTGCCGCCCCCGACTGCATGCAACGCATGGAAAAATGCCCCGGTGCCTGTGAAGTCAATATCAGCACTTTAAGTGGCATCGCCGTCGATGTCAGCCGCGCAATAACCTCCAGACCATCCAGCTTGGGTATTCCAATATCCAGAATGACAATATCCGGCATAAGTTCGCGGGCAAGTTGCAATGCGTCCACGCCGTTATCTGTTTCTGCAATGACTTCGTAGCCATGGCGCTCCATTAGCATACGTACCGCAAGACGAATGACGGGGTGATCATCCACGATCAGCACTTTATTCATGGGCAAGTCCAATTTCGCTGTTCGAATTTTTAGAGCCCGCACAATAGCCTAGTCGCTTCATCCATGGCATGCCGCCCCCCTCGGCCACCCACAGCCAGAGACATTTCTTACAAACTTAAAAGACTAGTCCTACAAATTTCTTAAAACAAATTGCATCCTGCGTGGTATCAATCTTCGCGAACCAGGCATCACGGCAGTTTTTCTGTATCGAAATACGGCAATAAAAAAAATAGCAATCCATCACGCGCGCACCTCCGACACCACACCAGAATTCAGCTACGCTTAAAAACAAGCAAGCCCCCCTCCCCGATAAAAAACCTTACACAAAAAAATGTCATTCCCAGAAACAACTACCGCTTATTTAAAGACACACTTAAAACCAGACAACCCAACAATATTTCCTAGTAAAACGCCCCACACTCAACCCACACACAAACAATAACGCTACTCTACCAAGCCCTAAAACATACAAATAAAAACCGGAGTCCTACCTATCTACCCCACTAATATTTTTCACACAACACAACTAATCCCCAAAAAACAACCCTTCAACCCTCGAGCAAAAGTTAATACTATAATGAGCAAAAAACATGATAAAACTCAAAAGCAAAATTACGAACCCCATGACTATCATTGCAATATTCGCAACACTGTCTGAAGCATCGGCGGCCGTTTCACTTCCCTTTCTCGGCGATGAGGAACGAGCGCTGTACATCTGGTTTCTGATCAGTTTTCCGTTTTATTTACTTCTACTATTCTTCGCGACCCTTAACTTCAACTATCGGTCGCTTTACGCGCCTTCTGATTTTGAAAAGGGAGAGCACTTTTTAACCGTCATGAAAAGCGCTGGTCGCAAGAGCAATACTTCCTCCACGCCTAATCTTCCGGCCCGGCATCACGTCTGCCTGCCTGAAAGGCTGAAGGACCTGCACATCGTCGATGCACGCTCGACGGATCAGCCGTTAGAGTTGAGTGCGCTGCTGAAGAGCATTCAGCCACCACAGAAAAACCTCGCGCGAGTAATCGTATTTCTCACGTGCGGCGACTCGGAGACATCACTGAAAGAAAGCGTGCTCAAGCATTCGAAACTGACAAAGAAGCGCAGCGGCTCGATCTTCTGCGTCGCTTATAATTCGAGCTCTCAAGCGCTGACAATCATTGGGCAAATGTTTTATCCGGCAGGGACCGGCAGGTAGCTCTTGAAGAGAAAAAGGAGAGAAAAAAAACAGGAAGGTGTAACGCGCATCAAGAAAAAGCTGAAGGCTCAATGAATGCCTGGCAGGACATCCCCCTTGCGAGGTGTGGCCTTGTCACCGACAAGGCCACACTTCTACTACCAGCTCAAAAGACTCAGAACAGCTTGCGGCCTTTGTTTGCGGCAATGCGCATGCGCAGGGCGTTGAGCTTGATGAAGCCCGCTGCGTCGGCCTGGTTGTAAGCGCCGCCGTCTTCTTCGAAGGTTGCGATGTTGGCATCGAACAACGATTCGTCGGACTTGCGACCGGTCACGATCACGTTGCCTTTGTACAGCTTCAGGCGAACAACGCCGTTCACGTGGGCCTGGGACGCATCGATCATCTGTTGCAACATCAGACGCTCAGGGCTCCACCAGTAACCGGTGTAGATCAGGCTGGCGTACTTGGGCATCAACTCGTCTTTGAGGTGAGCCACTTCGCGGTCCAGGGTGATCGATTCGATCGCACGGTGAGCGCGTAGCATGATGGTGCCGCCAGGCGTTTCGTAGCAGCCACGGGACTTCATGCCCACGTAACGGTTCTCGACGATGTCGAGACGGCCGATACCGTGTTCACCACCGATACGGTTCAGGGTCGCCAGCACGGTGGCCGGGGTCATTTCGACGCCGTCCAGTGCAACGATGTCGCCGTTACGGTAGGTCAGTTCCAGGTATTGCGGTTTGTCTGGAGCGTTCTCCGGGGAGACGGTCCATTTCCACATGTCTTCTTCGTGCTCGGTCCAGGTGTCTTCCAGCACGCCGCCTTCATAGGAGATGTGCAGCAGGTTGGCATCCATCGAGTACGGGGATTTTTTCTTGCCGTGACGCTCGATCGGGATGTTGTGCTTTTCAGCGTAATCCATCAGCTTTTCACGGGACAGCAGGTCCCATTCGCGCCACGGAGCAATCACTTTCACGCCTGGCTTCAAGGCGTACGCGCCCAGTTCGAAACGAACCTGGTCGTTGCCCTTGCCGGTGGCGCCGTGGGAAATGGCGTCAGCGCCGGTTTCGTTGGCGATTTCGATCAGGCGTTTGGCGATCAACGGACGAGCGATGGAAGTACCCAGCAGGTACTCGCCTTCGTAAACGGTGTTGGCGCGGAACATCGGGAAAACGAAATCACGCACGAATTCTTCGCGCAAGTCGTCGATGTAGATCTCTTTGACGCCCATGGCCTGTGCCTTGGCGCGCGCAGGTTCAACCTCTTCCCCCTGACCCAGGTCAGCGGTGAAGGTCACCACTTCACAGTTATAAGTATCCTGCA
>Ga0302169_10000730_pt1 | contig 9982 bp, 11 predicted proteins | sample I_Fen_N1_3_FD_193493 | JGI IMG/M metagenome (GOLD analysis project Ga0302169, IMG submission 193493) | Peat permafrost microbial communities from Stordalen Mire near Abisko, Sweden - I_Fen_N1_3 | ecosystem: Environmental > Terrestrial > Soil > Wetlands > Permafrost | place: Sweden: Abisko...
CCGCACAAACTCGGCCGGATTGACCACCAAGCCCCAGGTTTGCATGCGCAACAGCACCGCGATCTGTGAAGCCACAAACGCGGCTTGCTGCTGGCACTGCTCCTGCTCAGAACCAACAATCACTCGTGCCTCAAAGCGAGCCTCCAGCGCCGTCTCACCGGTGAGCTGATCAATTCCGGGTTCCAACTCTGTCAGCTCAATCACCACGGCGGGAAGAGCAACATGCTCAAGCATGTGGGGCATGGTGCTCACAAAACGCAAACCGGGGATCGCATCGATCACGTGCTGCTCTATTGCGTCATAGAGCTTATCCAGGCTAAACGGCTCTTCAGACACTGTTCGCTCCTCGCAGATACTTCTGCAGCTCAAAGTTCAGCTCTTGCTCCAGCACCACCAGCAGGCGCTCGTCGGCCTTCGCAACCCACTGCTCGAACTGCGGCCGGACGTCATCCAGCGACACTTTGGCCTTGGCCAGGGGGAAGCGGTTGTCGTTTTCGGCAACGAAGCCAGAGCGCCGTTTGCCCTGCCGTGTCTCGGGGTAGTCCGTCGCGTTGAAGTGTTTGCTGCCGGTACGAATCCAGATATCGGCTTGCCCGCCATAGACCTTCTTGAAGAAGGCGCCCTGATACCGCCGCCCAGCGACCGACACGCCCGAGCGGTTTTGACGCGCTCGCCCGATCCGGCTGGACTCAATGGGGTTGATCCCAAACCAGAGCTTGCCCTGGCCGTTGCCGTTGATGGGGTAAGCCCGCAGCCGCTGGCGAACCGCCGCAACGGCAATCCGCTCCTTGCTGCTGACAGCGCGCGCAATGTGCGTGCGCAGCCAGCGTAAGGTCTTGTTGATGGCCCGACGCTGAGCAGCGGCTGCGGCTTTAGGCACCAGCGCCGCAAAGTCTTTGAACGCCTGCATATCGGTGGCCGATGGCTGCAGGGTGATCATGCCGCCAGTGGCTGACTGCTTGGTGTAACTGCCGACGCTCATGGGTTGATCCTCAGAATCAAAGTGACCAGACCATCGCCACCCGGCTCAACTCGCACCAGGGTATAGAGCCCCCCGCCATCGTGGGCCGGCAGATCCACCCGGACCTGCTGACGTTCGATCACCCCTTCGGAGTCCGACACACGAATCACCAGGTGCGGCTCACGCAGGCCGGTGTTAATCCGGCCGAGCTTGGGCTGTAACCAGGGGGCTGAGAATATCCCCAGCACCTCGCGCCCGTCGATGGTGGCCGTGTCACCCAGCGCCTCAAACACCGCGTCGTCAACGCCGGCCATCAGATCGCGAATACCCACAGCTACATCTCCAGCAGGATCTGCGCCAATGGCCGCGTGCACAGGTGCAGTGGGTTGGACTGAGCTTCGCCGGCAATGCCCTTGTTGAACGGCAGCGGCTCGATCTTGCTGTAGTACGGGATGCCCTGAGTGTTGACCGTTTCCATATAGTCCGCAGGTGCGAAGGACGAGACGTACAGATCCGGGACGCCTTCGGGGATCAGCAGAGCCTTATCGTCGTGGACGAACGAAACACCTGCCACTTTGCCGCGATAGCGCTCCCAGACGATCCCGCCGAATTCAAAGCTTTCACGAGCATCGCCACGCAGCGATGCAGCTTGCATAGTGTTGAGGTAGGTCTCTTTGACCGACCGATGCGCGATCAGCTTGTTCCAGAAGTTCTTGCCGCAGAAGGCACGGGAGCCGGTGCTGGTGATGCTGCCCAGCGCTTCCTCTTGCATGTCGAGCGCCTCACCGGCGCGAACACGCAGCTCAGTTTCCGGGTTGCCCAAGCCCATTGGCAGCTTTTTGCGAGTGACACTAAACACCTTGTAGATGTCCAGCAGCGAAGTCTTGCCGTCCGCGTCTAGGATCTGCCCATTCAGGGCACCCATTCGCTGGAATTCGTGCGTTGCATCCAACTGGCGACGGGCCTTCGCCAATCGCTTGTTGACCACATCCTGCACCGCCTGCAACTCGGTGCGGGTGCCAAAAGCACGAATGCCCTGGATCTCATCCGCCTTGATGGTGAAGCGCTCCGGCAGATGCACGGTGTTGAATGGGATCAACGTACGCTTAGTCCCCGCTACCACCAGCCCCGACGTACCACGCTCACCCGCCGGCACCAGGGCCAGGGTGTCGCCGTCCTTCTCGATCTGCACGGTCAACGTGCTGATGCCCTCTTCGCGGAACAGGCCAAGGCTGCTGATGCGCCCGGGCAGATATTCCTGCTCGTTGATCGCAGCAGTCAGCGAGGAAACGGAAAACGCATCGTCGTTAAAAATCTCAATGTCAGCCATGAAGCTATCTCCAGAAAGCAAAAAACCCGCAAAGGCGGGTTCGGTAAACGAGGGTGAATCGTCTTAGCGGACTATCACGAACTGATTGGCGAGGGCCTTCTCGGCAGCTGGGTCCAGCCCGGTAAGGTGTGCTTCGCTGACTTCCGCCTGACGTACAACGGCCCGGCCGCGACGGACCAGATCCGACTCACCCAAAGGGCCATAGAGGATGGCTTGGGCGTTTTCGCTGCCGTCTTCGGCGGTCGGGTTGTAGGGGGCAAACTCACCGGTAGCCACCACCAGGCCGAGGATCTGCCCCGGCTCCAGGGCTGGCCCAGCCGCCACGTTAATGGCTTCGCGGGAAATCGTGCCGGCACCTTCGGACAGTAGGAACTCACCCGCATGCATCGGCTCGCGTTGAATGGTCATGGTCTAACTCCTTTTGCTGATGGGTTTTGTGCGGCCTGGCGAGCGGCCCAGATAGTGGGCTGATCAATCTGCTTGGCCTGCACTTTTTGAGGCTGGTCAACTTCCAGCGGTAGGCTGCTGTCAATCTCAAAGCCCTTGCCGCTGGTGACGATCTTGTCGAACAGGCGCGCCCGCACTGCAGCCACATCCAGGCCAGCCGCCACATACTCGACGCTGAATTCAGGAAGTCGGGCGGCCACACAAAGGTCATTCACCGCCTTGGCCCGTGCCAGGCCGGCCAGCACGATCTCTTCGCTTTCGAGCCCGGTCGATTCGAGCAGCGGCGCTACCAGGTTGCTGATACCGGCTGTGGAGCAACGCTGAGCAATCATCAAGGCCAACTTGGCCGAGTCGACCACAGGCGGTGCTACCGGAGCGGGTGGCTCAATGGGCTCATCGTCCGGGTCTGCCTCAGGCGGCTCGTTGAGCTGGGCTCGGAGATCCGCTGGGGCATGCTGGTAACGCTGCATCACCCCGCCCTGTCCCAGGCACGCCTTGACCTTCACGCCGTCGCCCACTTCATCGGCCAGCCCAAGGGCCACTGCTTCATTGGCGGTAAGCCAGGTTTCGGCATCGACCAAGCGCCGCAACTCAGCCTCATCAATCTCGGTGGCCTTCGACTTGTAGGCCGCGATAATCGCCTCAACGGTCTGGTCGAGTGCATCGGCTACCTTGCGGAAATCCTCGGCATCGCCAGAGGCGTAGGTCCAAGGGTTGTGGATCATCATCATGGCGTTGGCCGCGATCACCACCCGGTGCGCGCCGCACACCGCCACACTGGCCGCACTGGCTGCCAGGGCATCAACCCGCCCGGTGCAGCGTTCGCCCAGGCGCCGCAAGGCGTTGTGCATCGCCAGGCCGTCGAACAGGTCTCCACCGATGCTATTGAAGGCGGCGATCACCGGCGTCACGCCGTCATCCATGGCACGCAGGTCCTGCACAAACTGGTTGGCTGTCACGCCCCAGGTGCCAATCTCGCCGTAGACAAACACCTCAATCACACGCTCGGTGGTTTCGCCACTGGCCAGCACGGTGTACCAGCTTTCATCTTTGACTTTCACCCGCTCGCCGGCGCGGTTGTAAATGCGCGGTCGCGCTTTCTTGCTCATGGTTGCTCCTTGTCGTCGTTGGTGACGACTGCGTCGAGAGTGTTGTAGTTGAGGCGCAAGTAAGTAGCCCGAGCGAGATCTGCGGCGTTTTCGGCATCGACCGTCTCAGCGTCATAGCCGGTGCGCAGCACCATTTCGCTACGAGAGGCAAAGCCTGCCTGGACTTCCATGCGCCGCGCCTGCACGTCCTGCACTGGCTGGATGTAAGCCCAGCCTTGTGGAATCCACCGGGTACGCAGGAATTCGCGGCGGCGTTGCGTGTAGTCGTCCAGCACCAACACACCCGACAACACCGCCATGTCCATCCAGGCGGCCCGCACCGGGCGGCAGAGCTGGTGCACGTACACCCCGAATTGCAGCTGTTCAAGGCGGCGCCGAAACTCGTTGAGCACCACCCGCAGCGCGCGGTCGTTCACCTCGCGCATATCGCCGGTGAGGATCTCGTAGGGCGTCCCTGTCCCAGCGGCGGCGGCCATCAATTGCTGCCGCATAAAGTCCGGGTAGTTATTGCCCGCGTCCGGCGGCTTGGAAAACTCGACCTTCTCGCCGGCCCCCAGCTCCTGCATGGTGCCGGGCTCAAGCGCGACCATTGGAGTGAAGCCATCATGATCCAGACTCAATGGCTGGCCGGTGACCGGGTCCCGTGGCACTGGACCAGAGTCCGGCGCCGGGCGGCTGATGAAACCGGCGAACAGGTTGGCCACCTCCTGGCGGAACAACACGGCATCGTCGTAGTTGTCGAGGCTGCGCAGGCGCTTGAGCACCGGCGACAAACGCGGCACGCCACGCAACTGGCCCGGCTCGACCGGTTCAAAGATGTGCAGCACCTGAGCGGCTGGCACTCGCACCAATTGGTTGTACCCGGCGTTCAGCGACGACGCGTCGCGCGGGTGCGACAGGTACATCCAATAGGCAACCCGCTTGCCGCCCGGGGTGAACTCGATCCCCGCACGGATGACGTTCCCGGCCTTGGTGGTTTCGAACTTGTCATGCGGCACAAACTCCGGGGCAAGGATCTGGATCTGCAACGGAACCGCGAGACCTTCGTCCAGGCCTCGAGGCCGCAACCTGACAAAACACTCACCCGAGGTTTCCACCGTGCGGGCTACCAGGGCCTGCTGGCCGTAGAAGTCGGTACGCTCGTCCGCGTCCGACTCATCGACCCAGTCCTCCCAGAGCTCCTGCAGTAATTTGCGCAGGGGGGCGTCATCGGTTTTCGGTCTCGGCGTGATGCCGGTACCGATCAGGTTGCTAACGCGCTTATCGATCACGTTGTAGGCATACGGGTCATTACGAACCGCTGCCCGCGAACGCGACCGCAAATTGCGCAGCGCCGGGGTATTGATACTGTTGATCCCGTTGTCGGGAGCATCCCAGCCAGTGGACCGCCGGCCCTCCCCGGCGCCTTCGTAACTGGCCTTGATATTCGACGGCAGCACAAAGCCGTTGCGGGTCAACGTCGGAAAGTGGCGGGCCATTAGAGTCCCTTGCCTCCGTGATAAAGCCGAGCCACCCGAGAGCGCGGCCCGGCAGAATTGACGAGCGACGTTCGGATTTGATCGCGAGCCGTGAGCAATTCGTCGATGGATCGGTACTCCACGGTGCGGTCGCCGTAGCGCACGGTTTTCTCACCGCGAGCAATGGCCGCCTCAACCGCGTCGAGGTGCTTTTGGGTAAAGGACATATCAGCGTCTCTTCAGATAACCGCTGGTGGAGCTGCGGCGTGGAGGGGGTACAGCGGCTCGCGGCTGTGCAATGGGTACAACGGCCGGTGGTGCCGGTTGTGACTGTCGAGCGACCGTTGGAGCGGGCGTTTCGTCCGTGCTTCGGCGTTCGCCTTGAGACGGCGTGGATGCCGGCACATCGTCGAACAAGCCAGACTGAGCCAACGCCTGGCGAACGCGCTCCCAGTCATGTTCCTGGTAGCGGTTGATCCCCAGGTAATGCGCCATAGCCAGGCAGTACACCATCAGGTCGAGTGCTTCGTTACGCTCGGCCTTGCCCTTGACCCATTCGATGCGCTTGTAGCCTTTCACGTAGCGAGCGACCTTGCGCTCAGCCACGCACTGGTCGAAGAACTCGTCGGGCAGGTCATTAGCCAAATGCAAGGCACCCGGCCCGCTGTCGAACGGATAGCGGTTATAGATCCAATCCTTCGCGGTGTCGGTACCGACAAACCAAAGCTCAGCGCCGTTGCGTTCGGTCTGACCCCTCCAGGTCACGTCGACCATGGATGGCCGCTGAGCGATGACCGGGCGACCTGGCTTACTTGCGCCCTTGATGGCGAAGACGTTTCGCCAGCGGCGAAGCCGGCAGAACTGGTAAACCTCGTCCGTGTGATGACCACCGGAGTCAACGCCCGTCGCCAGGATCGCCAGACCGACACCACACGGATGTCGATAGCGCTCCTTGAGTTTCTCGTCGAGCACTGACCAGGTGCGGTCATCTGCCGGGTCGCCCCAAATCACCTGGTGATCAATCACCCAGCGCTCCATGCCGACACCGAACCCCGTCACCATGAGCTCCAGGCGGTTGGCCTGTACGTCGACCGCAGCGGTCAGCATCAGCACACCGGCGGGCATGGATCCGAGGCCATAGGTTTCGAGGCGTGCCCGATCCCGTAGCACATGGGACTTGGTTTGCTCTTGTGCGCTGTCCCATACCTTCGCCAAACGGGTGTTATAGAACACCTGCATCGGCTCCAGATCGCCCTTGGCCTGGGCCTTCTTGGCCTTCTCGAACTGCCGCGCCAACGTGCGCCAGTCCATCCAGCCCGGCGGTGAGTACAGGGCGTTCAGGTGAAAGCCAACCGTCTCTCCGTCGCCCTCGGCGTGGGATCGCCACTCACCGTGGGCCAGCATCCAGCCCTTGTGGTGTTCCTCGATCAGCACATCACACTCAGGCCCGGAGCACTGGTAATGCACCACCTTGTAGTCCTGGGAGTAATGCAAGCTCTCCCACTCCAGTACCTGCATGTGCTGGCAATGAGGACACGGCACGTAGAAGTAACGCTGATCGCTGGACTCAAAGAGGTCGCTGATCCGCGAGGCGCCCTTGATCGTCGGCGAGCTGGAGAAGTAGAACTTGGCATTGCGGCCAAACGTACTGCCCCGGGTTTCCGCCAGTTCGATTGGATCGCCCTCCTCACCCACGTCGACCTCCCAGCGATCCACCTCATCGCCGTACACATAGCGAGCCGACAGTTCTGCCAAGTTGGCCGCAGAGCCTGCGGTAGTGACGTACAGCGAACCGCCTTCAAACTCCTTGGTGTCCATGGTGTTGCGTGAGTCGCGTGAACGGCTCGACGCGACACGCTCACGCAGGACCGGCGTAGCCTTGATGGTCTTGCTGATCCGTGACGACACCCGCTTCGCCAGGCCCAGGCTCGGCAACAGCGTAAGGATGTTGGACGGCGCCATATGGATCAGCCCACCGATCCAGTTCAGCGCGATCTGGGTTTTCATCAACTGCGAGGCCACCATGGTGACCACGCGCTTGCACGGGTGAGCCGGTGACAGGCAGCGCATGGGCTCCCGGGCGTAAGGTGTCCGAGAGGTCCGGTACTGGCCCGGCTCAGCGGCGCCGGTGTCGCGGGGGATGCGCATGAACTCATCCGCCCATTCATCAATCCACACATCCGGGTCAGGCTGCAGGCCACGAAAGTAGGCCTCGCGGTAAACCTCTGCGCCGTCAGGTCTGGCCAGGTTCATTGACTACCTCCCAGTTGGTTTCAAGGGTGTGGCCAAAGTCCTCCGCAGACATGCGGCTGGCCTCTTCCAGCCTTGTGCGCAGGGCTGCCGTGAGGTGCCTTTCGATCTCCCAGGGGTCGGTCATCGCGGCAAGCTCAGGCGCGAGCTGCGGCGGCATACCCAACAGCGTGTCGCGCAGCATGCGGCCGGCGTTGTAGGCGCCGGACTGCACCGCTGTGACCTCCACCGTCGAGCCCTGGACCTTGTTAAATTCCGCCTCGGCCAGCTGGGCCAGGTAGTACTCGCGGTGAGCGCGGGCCTTTTGAAAGTCTGGCTGCTTGCCCGGCGCGGTAGCCAATGGCTGCGGCGCAGCCGTGGAAGTCGGCTCGGCAAGAGGAGTGAGCTGGCTGTGAACGTCGCGCTGGACTCGATCCTGTTGATGGCGAGCCGAGACAGCGGCCTTGCTCGGGTCAGCGGTTTCGGCAATGAGGGCTTGGGTGGCCAGGACATCGACCTTTTTGCCATCGGGCGAAAGCACCAGGCGGTTGTTATCTTTCAGCCAGGTGATGTAACTCGGTGACCTGCCGATGCGAGCCGCGAAGGCGCTCTTTGACAGGTAGGTTGGTTCTGTCATGAGCCCTCCTTTTTCAACGGCTTTTCAATGAGACCTTTCAATTTCAATGGATTGAATTTCAGTAAGCTGGCAGCCCTGCCGCTAACGCTTTCCCGCGGGTTTCCGACCCCGTGTCCTTGGGCGACTTCCAGGGTCCCCGGAAGGTTTTCGGCGCACCATTTTGATGCACAGCCTTGAAAGCCCCGTATTCCGTGGGTTCCAAGGCTCTAGCCCTGCCCTTCGCTCGAAGGAGGGACATCGCACACCCCCAAACGCTTGGCTGCCCAACGCTCATACAACCCGATGGCTACATCGGCTCCGGCCATCGCAGTCAGGCAACCAATCGCCGAAGCCGCCCAGATGGATACGCCGGCAGCGTGCAACAACATCATGGTGGACAACCCGCACCCAATGCAGGCACCGGACCGAAGCGCCAAGCGCCGCACTAAGGGCCAGCCTCGCACCCCGGCCTTGTCCGCTCGCCACATCTCACCGGACACGCCGCCGACCAGCGACAGCATGATCAGCATCCATACCGGCATATCTACAAGAGCCTGCTGCTCGTTCGTCATCGCCCTACCCCATAAACGCAAAAACCCGGCGCAAAGGCCGGGTTCAGTGTGGTGGTGTGTCCCGCTGCTTGCGGTCGCACCTATCGAAGATGACTACTTTTTACAGGTCGATTCCGGTGGCAGCAAGCCTGTTTTAATGCCACCCGGTGAATGTCTGGTGAACGCCTAGGCAATGTCGGCGAATATCTTTATTTCGGCTATCAGCGCCTTTGGCGCTGTCCTACCTGTCCCACCTATATTGAGTCAGGTAGGACAGCTACAGGCCCCGAGATTAAAGGCTGTGCCTCACTGTCCTACCTTTACTTATCCTTCCTCGTGTAAAGAGAGAAAGCTAAAAGCACGCGTGCGCGCCCGTGGCGCGTATGGACGCCCGCTGCGCTTACACATGTGTGTGTGTGTGACGTGCGGGAAGGTCGGACAGTAGGACAGACCATAAAAGACGTGGCCCGCGCTTGTCCAACTGCACTCATTTGCAGTTGGACAAGGCGAGACAGTAGGACAGCAAGGAACGGAGCTAGGGCAAGGATCAAGCAGCCTTCCCCATCAGCAACACACCAATGCAAAGGTGAGCGTCATGCAGGCGCTGGTAGTAGGTGTCGCGACCACAACCGCAATGGGCATAACGCAGTGCCATGTTGGAGTCGTGGTTGCAGTAGTGCTCGCGCACGACCAACGCCAGCTCTGCATCCAGGTGCTTAGTCACGATCAGCTCCATGTCGAGCGAGCCCTCCAGTGGCGCCTTACTTGCACGCCTGCCGCGACTGAGCTGGCCGTTGCTCTCCATCATCATCGCGACCATGTTGCCGCCGGCGAGCCCACCGCTGGATAGATCGCTGTGTAGCTCATGGGCCCAAAGCCGCAACAGCACATCGATCTCCTTAATCAAAACAAGGCTCCTCGATCTTCTCGACCACCAGCGCCGAGTGCCGGCCCCACGTCTCAGGCTTCTTGTAGGCCCAAGGTCGAACCCCACTCTTGGCCAACGCGGGCTGCCGCACCTTGCGCCACCCCAGGCGATGCATGATCGCGCCGACACGCATCTGCTCCGGCTTGCCCCAATGTCCGAAGTCCAGCTTCAAGGCTCCGGCCAAGATCTCGCTGCCAGTGGCGGTTTCACCGATCTGCGACTCCTCCAACCAGGTGAGGATCGGGCCCTCCCATTCATCCACCACAAAGCGCTCTTCCTGGGCCTCAGCGAACAGGGGCGCCTCATCTCGAACAACCCACCAGATATCCCCCGCCAAGTAGCAGAACATCGCCT
>Ga0302169_10000736_pt1 | contig 9911 bp, 5 predicted proteins | sample I_Fen_N1_3_FD_193493 | JGI IMG/M metagenome (GOLD analysis project Ga0302169, IMG submission 193493) | Peat permafrost microbial communities from Stordalen Mire near Abisko, Sweden - I_Fen_N1_3 | ecosystem: Environmental > Terrestrial > Soil > Wetlands > Permafrost | place: Sweden: Abisko...
CAAAAAGATGATTTCGTAATGACGCATGAATGCTCCTTACGGGTTGTAGCCTGCCGCTCAAAAGCGGTCAGACAAGGAGTGAATGACACTTATGGACTTGCTTGCGATAGACACATCAGTGCCTGCCGTCACAGCAAGGGGCGCAATTGTAGAGAAGGGACAGGAGAGGTGCAAGGCAATTGGTGATTATTTGAGCAACCACCCATGTTTCCCAAACACAAAACATTGTAGGAGCCGAGCTTGCTCGCGAAGGGGGCGCAACATTCAACATCAATGCTGAAAGTTACACCGCTATCGCGAGCAAGCTCGGCTCCTACAGACAGCGGAGTGTCAGGACTTTTTGGTGGCGGCTTTGACGCTGCGCTGGCGCTGGGCTTCGAACAGGCAGACGCCGGTTGCCACGGACACGTTGAGACTGCTGACGCTGCCCGTCATCGGCAAATGCACCAGGTAGTCGCAAAGATCGCGGGTCAGGCGACGCATGCCGCTGCCTTCCGCGCCCATGATCAGGATGGTCGGGCCGGTCATGTCTTGTTGATACAGGCTCTGCTCAGCTTCACCCGCCGTACCGACAACCCACAAACCACGCTGCTTGAGTTTTTCCAGGGTGCGCGCCAGGTTGGTCACGGCAACCAACGGAATCACTTCCGCCGCGCCACAGGCCACTTTACGAACCGTCGGGGTCAACGTCGCTGATTTGTCCTTGGGCACGATCACCGCCAGCGCACCGGCCGCATCGGCCGAGCGCAGGCAAGCGCCGAGGTTGTGCGGGTCGGTCACACCGTCGAGCACCAGCAACAGCGGTGCACCTTCGGTACGGTCCAGCAGCTCGTCGAGCATCGCCTCACCCCAGACCTGGCTCGGACTCACGTCCGCCACCACGCCTTGGTGCACGCCTTCAACCCACGCATCCAGCTCGCGGCGCTCGGCATTGCCGACCGCAACGCGGTTTTCGGCAGCGAGCTGGATCAGCGTCTGCACGCGCGGATCACTGCGGCCTTCCGCCAGCCAGATCTGTTTAACGCGTTTCGGATGGTGCCGCAGCAACGCCTCTACCGCGTGTACGCCGTAGATTTTTTCCAAATTACTCATGACTTGGCCTTAGGTTTACGCACTCCGCCACTTTTGGCTGCGGGAGCGGAACCCGCTTTTGGCGGGCCTTTACGATGTTTGCTCGGTTTTGCTGGCTTGCCGCCGGGGGCCTTGTCAGGCGCCGACCGTCCGGTCTTTCCCCCAGACGCCGCTTTACCGCCGCTTTTCGCTTCAGACAGCAACGCCTGTTTCATTTCACGACTTTTACGCAGCTCGGCGTTTTTCGCCGCCGCATCGCTTGGTCGATAGGCTTCTGGCGCTTTTTCCTTGGCAGGACGACGGCCGGTTTTTGCCGGCGCCGGTTCTGCGGCGGTTTTAGCCGCTGGAGCGGTTGTTTCAGTGCCGCGCTTCTTGCGGCCAATCGGCGCGCTGATGGTTTTTTCAGCCATCTCGAAGTCGATCTTGCGCTCGTCGAGGTCAACGCGCATAACACGCACTTCAACGGTATCGCCCAGACGGAAGCTGCGACCGGTACGTTCACCCGCCAAACGGTGGTGAACGGGATCGAAGTGGTAGTAATCGCCCGGCAGCGCGGTGACGTGCACCAGGCCTTCGACGTAGATATCGGTCAGCTCGACGAACAGGCCAAAACCGGTCACGGCGGTGATCACGCCCGGGAACGACTCGCCCACACGGTCTTTCATGAACTCGCACTTGAGCCAGTTCACGACGTCGCGGGTCGCTTCGTCGGCACGGCGCTCGCTCATCGAGCATTGCTCGCCGAGCTGCTCCAGTGTCGCTTCGTCGTACGGATAGATCCGCGCTTTCGGAATAGTCATCGCGCCAGCACGGCGAACGTGCGGGGTGTCCTGCTTGGAATGGATCACGCTGCGGATCGCCCGGTGCGTGAGCAAGTCCGGGTAGCGACGGATCGGCGAGGTAAAGTGGGTATAGGCTTCGTAATTCAGGCCGAAGTGGCCCTGGTTATCAGCGCTGTACACCGCCTGGCTCAACGACCGCAGCATAACGGTCTGGATCAGATGGAAATCCGGACGGTCCTTGATGCTTGCCAGCAATGCCTGGTAGTCCTTCGGCGACGGGCCATCCTTGCCTTTGTGCAGGGACAGGCCGAGTTCACCGAGGAAGGCGCGCAGCTTTTCCAGACGCTCCGGTGGCGGACCATCGTGGACGCGGTACAGCGCCGGGATTTCGTGCTTTTTCAGGAATTCGGCGGTGGCCACGTTGGCCGCCAGCATGCATTCCTCGATCAGCTTGTGCGCATCGTTACGCACCGTCGGACGGATTTCGGCAATCTTGCGCTCGGTCCCGAAGATGATCCGGGTTTCCTGCGTTTCGAAATCGATCGCGCCACGCACGTGACGAGCGGCCAGCAGCACTTTGTACAGTGCGTAAAGCTGCTTGAGGTGCGGCAGAACGTCGTTGTACTCGCCGCGAAGCTGACGCGCTTCGGTGAGTTTCGGCGTTTCCAGCATCGCGCTGACTTTGTTGTAAGTCAGGCGAGCGTGGGAGTGAATCACCGCTTCGTAGAAGCAGTAGTCGGTCATTTCGCCGGACTTGGAGATGGTCATCTCGCAAACCATGGCCAGACGGTCGACGTGCGGATTCAGCGAGCACAGGCCGTTGGACAGCTGCTCAGGCAGCATCGGTATGACGCGCTCGGGGAAGTACACCGAGTTGCCGCGAACCTGCGATTCGTTGTCCAGGGCCGAACCGATCTTTACGTAACTGGAAACGTCGGCAATCGCCACGTACAACTTCCAGCCGCCGGAGAACAGGCGCAGCTTGCCCGGCTTGGATTCGCAGTAAACCGCGTCATCGAAGTCGCGCGCATCTTCACCGTCGATGGTCACGAACGGCAGATGGCGCAGGTCGATGCGCTTCTCTTTGTCTTTCTCTTCAACTTCCGGCTTGAGCTTGGCGGCTTCTTTCAAGACCGCTTCAGGCCAGACGTGAGGAATGTCGTAGGTGCGCAGGGCGACATCGATTTCCATGCCCGGCGCCATGTAGTTGCCCACGACCTCGACCACGTCGCCTTGCGGCTGGAAGCGTGGTGTCGGCCAGTGAGTGATCTTCACTTCAACGAATTGGCCGATCTGGGCGTTGGCATTGCGACCCGGCGTGACCAGCACTTCTTGCTGGATCTTCGGGTTATCCGCAACGACGAAGCCGATGCCGCCTTCTTCGAAATAGCGACCGACGATGGTTTCGTGAGCACGGGACACCACTTCGACGATCATGCCTTCACGGCGACCGCGACGATCGAGGCCGGAGACGCGGGCCAGGGCACGGTCGCCGTCGAAGACCAGGCGCATTTGCGCCGGGCTCATGAACAGGTCGTCACTGCCGTCGTCCGGGACCAGGAAGCCGAAGCCGTCACGGTGACCGCTGATGCGGCCCAGGATCAGGTCGAGCTTGTCCACCGGCGCATAGGTGCCGCGACGGGTATAGATGAGCTGAGCGTCGCGCTCCATGGCGCGCAGGCGGCGACGCAGGGCTTCGATCTGGTCTTCTGTGGTCAGACCAAACTCTTCGACCAGCTGCTCGCGGTTAGCAGGCGAACCTCGATCAGCAAGGTGCTGAAGGATCAGTTCGCGGCTAGGAATAGGGTTTTCATATTTTTCCGCTTCACGAGCGGCCTCGGGATCGAGGGACTGCCAATCGGCCATTAGAGAGTTTTCACCTTGTCTATATGCGGGTTAGTTTGGCATAGGCGTAATGAAACGGGAAATTTCAAGCTATGACAGCCCTTCTAAAGCCCTTTATCGACATCGCAACGCTGATTTGTAGACCACTGGCGAAATTTTCCAGGTTTTTTCGATGTCGGGGGTTTACAGTTAAAAAGACGCTCCGTATAGTGCGCGCCATCGACGACGCAGACGCGCTGTCGATACTGCCCAGATGGTGAAATTGGTAGACACGCCAGCTTCAGGTGCTGGTGACCGCAAGGTCGTGGAAGTTCGAGTCTTCTTCTGGGCACCAATTTCGAGCTTGAGATTAGATCAATTTCAAGACTCACACAAAAACCCGCGAAAGCGGGTTTTTGCATTTATAGCATCTGGTTTTCGTATTCCAGGCTTCTGATTTATTAAATCTAAATCAGGGGTTTACAGATCAAAACGCTCTCCGTATAGTGCGCCACATCAACAGCGGCAACGCTGAAGATAAATGCCCAGATGGTGAAATTGGTAGACACGCCAGCTTCAGGTGCTGGTGACCGCAAGGTCGTGGAAGTTCGAGTCTTCTTCTGGGCACCAATTCAAATTCAAGGTAATGACCTTGAATTTCACAAAAACCCGCGAAAGCGGGTTTTTGCGTTTCTGACCTTCAAAAATCCAGACGCATCTTCTGTAGGAGCAAGGCTTGCCCGCGATGGCGCCCTCAAGATTGCCATCGCGAGCAAGCTTTGCTCCTACAAGCTGGGTATACGCCCGCAAGGCGCACTTGAGAAACAATATCGTTTATCATTGTTGCAAGTTTTTGCAATGCGACAGTGAGGAACCCTGCGAATGATGTTTCGAAATACCCTGCGCCGCGGCCTGACCTTCACCCTGCTCGGCCTGGTACTCGCCACTCCCCTCACCCAGGCTGCCGATCCGGTTTCCCTGACACTCTATAACGGTCAACACAAGGAAGTCGGCGACGCCATCGCCAAGGCTTTCGAAGCCAAGACCGGCATCCATGTGAATGTACGCAAAGGTAGCAGCAACCAGCTCGCCAGCCAGGTCACGGAAGAAGGCGATCGCTCCCCTGCAGACGTGATCTACACCGAAGAATCGCCGCCACTGAACAAACTCGGCGAGCAAGGTTTTCTTGCCAAGACCGACGACGCCACGCTGGCAGTTTTGCCCAAGGACTATGTTGCGGGCAACGGCACCTGGATCGGCATTACGGCCCGGGTCCGGGTGGTGGCTTACAATCCCAAGCTGATCGAGGAGAAGGACCTGCCAACATCAGTGATGGAATTTTCCAATCCGAAATGGCAAGGCAAGGTCGGCTTCGTGCCCACCAGTGGCGCCTTTCAGGAACAAGCGGTCGCGATCATCAAAGTACACGGCATGGATGCGGCTGAAGAATGGCTGACCGGCCTGCGCGCGTTCGGCAAGACCTACAGCAACAACATGGTCGCCCTGAAGGCCGTGGAAAATGGTGAAGTCGCCACGGTGCTGGTGAACAACTATTACTGGTTCGCCCTGCAACGCGAGAAAGGCCAACTGGATTCGAAGCTGCATTATTTCACCGGCGGCGACGTCGGCGGACTGATCACCGTTTCCAGTGCAGCCGTGCTCAAATCCAGCAAACACCCAAAAGAAGCCCAGGCATTTCTGGCCTATATGGCCAGCGAAGAAGGCCAGCGCGTGATCACCCAGACCACCGCCGAATACCCGCTGCACAAAGGCATGGAATCGGACCGCGGCCTCAAGCCATTCAGCGAACTGCAAGCCCCCAATGTCACACCGGCCGATCTGGGCAACGCCGAACAAGCCCTGGACCTGGAACGCGACGTTGGCTTGAACTGATGAGCGCATCGTTATCCGCTGGGGGCTACGTGCCACGCTGCAAGCGGCCGTCGATCTGGTTGTTGCTACCGGTGCTGTTGCTGGTTGTGCTCAGCCTGTTGCCGCTGATGTACGTCGGCCTAAAAGCCTGGCAAGCCGGCTGGGCCGAGGCGTTGCATCTGCTCTGGCGACCTTATGTGTTTGGGTTGCTGCGCAATACGCTGGCGCTGATGGCTGGCGTGACGCTGGCCTGTGCCGTGATCGGACTGTCGCTGGCCTGGCTGCTGGAACGCAGCAATTTGCCGGGGCGGCGATTGTGGGGCGTCATCCTCTGTTTGCCGTTCGCCGTTCCGGCGTTTGTCAGCAGTTTTACCTGGGTTTCGCTGAGCGCTCATTTTGAAGGCCTGGGCGGGGCTATTCTGGTGATGACGCTGTCCAAGTACCCGCTGATCTTTCTGCCGGTCGCGGCGACGTTGCGCAATCTTGATCCCTCTCTTGAAGAATCTGCCCGGACACTTGGACAGAATCGCTGGGGCGTGTTTTTCAGAATCACGCTGCCGCTGCTCTGGCCGTCGCTGCTGGCGGGCTCACTGCTGATCGCGCTGCACATGCTGGTCGAGTTCGGCGCGTTGTCGATCATCGGCTTGCAAACCTTTACCACGGCGATTTATCAGCAGTTCGAACTGGAATTCAGCAATGCCAATGCGGCGATGCTGTCGGCGGTGTTGCTCGCACTGTGCCTGGCGTTGCTATGGCTGGAGCTGCGGGTTCGCGGCAAGGGCCGGCATGTTCGTACCGGCCAGGGTGCAGCGCGACATGCGGAGCAGGTTCGATTGGGGGGCTGGACCGGCGCGGGACAGCTTTATTGCCTGACGCTCGCGATCATCGGCAGCGGCATTCCGCTGGGGATGCTGGGCTATTGGCTGGCGGTCGGCTCCTCAGCAGCATTTCCAGTAGCCGCAATCGGCGAAGCACTGCTCTCATCGCTGGCACTGTCGCTGGGTGGCGCAGCGCTTTGTCTCGTGCTGGCCGTGCCGGTGGGCTTGCTGGTGGTGCGTTACAAAGGCCAATTGGCGATCTGGGCCGAGCGCCTGCCGTATCTGCTGCATGCATTGCCTGGCCTGGTGATTGCGCTGACGCTGGTGTATTTCGCCCTGCACTACGTACCGGCGCTGTACCAGACGTCCGCCTTGCTGCTGATCGCTTATGCGTTGTTGTTTTTGCCGCTGGCTCAGGCGCCGATTCGAACGGCTTTGAACAAGGCTGCACCGCAACTGGAAGAGGCGGCGCGCACGCTCGGGGCTACGTCGTTCAGTGCGTTTTGCCGGATCACGCTGCCGATTATCTTCCCGGCGCTGGGGGCGGCGTTTGCGTTGGTATTCCTGGATGCAATGAAGGAGCTGACGGCGACATTGCTGCTGAGTCCGACCGGGCTCAATACCTTGGCGACCGAGGTGTGGGCGCATACCGCGAATGTGGAGTTCGCGGCAGCGGCGCCTTATGCGGCGTTGTTGATAGTGGTGTCGGGGGTGCCGGTTTATCTACTCACGACCCGGATGTATTTGAGCCGCTGAAAAGCATCGCGGGCAAGCCTTGCTCCTACAGGATGAGTTTATCGCTCGAGAACGACACACTACCTGTAGGAGCGAGGCTTGCCCGCGATGGCGTAAGACCTGCCAATACGAATCTTAAGCCCGGAACTGCCCCAGACTCGCCTTCAACTGCGCCGCCAACCCATCCAGCACCTTGCCGCTGGCCGTGGTTTCCACCACCGCCTGAGCCGCTTTCTCAGCCTGCGCATGAATAGTTTCAACCCGACCCCGCACCGCCTGCGCACCTTGGGCCTGGTGCGCTGCCGCCTGAGTCGCCAGGCCAATCGCCGCATGCACCTGCTCGACCGATTCCTGCACCGACTGCTGTAACCGCGCACTGTCGCGCAATACCAGCAAACCTTCGCTGGCCTGACGCCCGGCCTGACCAATCGCCGCCACCGCTTCACGCGCACCTTGTTGCAAGGCCACGATGTGCGCCTGAATGTCACCGGTCGAACTCTGTGTCTTGCTCGCCAGCGCCCGCACTTCGTCAGCCACCACGGCAAACCCGCGACCGGTCTCGCCCGCGCGCGCCGCTTCGATGGCCGCGTTCAGTGCCAGCAGGTTGGTTTGCTCGGCAATCCCGTGGATCACCGTCAGCACCACCTCGATCTGCTCACTCTGTTGCGCCAGTCGTTCGATGACTTTCGCCCCGGTATCAACTTGCCCGGCCAGCGCTTCGATCAAGCTGCCGACTTTTGCCGAAGTCCGGGTGTTTTCATCAGTGGCAGAACGAATGTCCACCACCTGCTGCAAAGCCGCCTGCATGGCGTGACTTTCAGACTGGGCTTCATCAGCCATTTGCGACAACGCTCGCAGGCTCTCAGCCACTTCATCGCGCTGCATGCCTGCGGCCTTGTCCGCCCCGGCATTACGCAGGGTCATGGCACCTATTTCCACGCCGGTACGCTGAGCGACATCACCCGCTTCACGCACGATCGGCTGCAACTTATCCACAAAGCGATTGACTGCCGAGGCCATGTCGCCGATTTCGTCTTTGCTGTTGATTTGCACGCGCTTGGTCAGGTCACCCTCGCCTGCCGCCAGATCATCCATGGCGCTGATCAGCAGCTTCAAGCGATTGACCACGCGACGTCCCAGCACCACGGCCAGCAATAGCAGCACGCCGCAACCGACCAGCGCCAGGCCCAGGCCAATGCGCCAGCGCAAGGTGGCCGCGGCCTCCTGTACGGTGCTGGTGGTGTTGGCTTTCATTTCAGACGCCGTGGACTGCGCCGACTGCAAACGCGCGCCCATCGCCGCGGCACTGTCTGCGGCTGCACCCTTGAGGCTGTCGCCCACCAGTTGATCGCTGCTGGCAATCAGCGCCGAGAAGCGCTTGTCCAGGGCCGCGAGGTCGGTTTCCACCGACGCGGTGGAGACCCCCATGATGACCTTGCCGATTTCCACGCCATTGGGGTTGATCGAGGACTCGAGGTAGTAGACCGAAGGATCGTTTTTCGCCGCATCCAGCACTTTGTCGAGTGCACGCTCGCCCTGGCCTTTTTCCAGGAGGGCCTTGTTGATCGGGTTTTCACGATTGAGGTAGCGCGTCAGGTGCTGCCCGGTTGCATCGTCATACACCACGAACAATACGTTGGGATTGCGCTGGGCCCGGCGGGCGAATTCGGACAGGGTTGGAACGTCGCTGTCCCACATCGCGCGGGGTGCGACCGAGGCCAGAAGCTGCGCCATGTCATTGGCGGAGTCCTTCAGGTCTTTTTCCAGCGCCGCACGCAACTGAGCCTGCTCATCCTTCAAACGCGAGGACAAACCGGCCGTTAGGCGCTGACGCGTGCTGGTCGAGAGGTTGTCGAGGCTCGACGTGACTTCACGTCCTGCCTGCTCAAGTTCGCCAGAGAGTTTTTGACTGTCAGCACCCAGGCGCACACCCAGATCGGCTTCCAATGCAGTCACTGTGCTCCGGGTCAGAGCAACAGCCACCAGCACTTGCACCAAAAGGGCGATACCGAGGGTAACGAACACGGGCCGCAACAAACGGCTTTGTAACAATGAGAGAACGGCTGACACTTAGAATCCCTCTGCTTTGGCGCCATTAAATTGATGGCGCGCTGGAAGCGATGCTTTTATTCAACATCACAGCAAAGGTCATGCCGTCCAAGAGGCATAAACGACAAAGGGCCCTATTAAGGACCCTTTGTGTTTCACTTCAATGACTTATCAAGCAAACGGATGACGCAGAACGATGGTTTCGTTGCGATCCGGGCCCGTCGAAATAATGTCGATCGGCGCGCCGATCAACTCTTCAACGCGCTTGATGTAGGCACGAGCGTTAGCTGGCAACTCTTCCAGGGTTTTGGCACCCACGGTCGATTCGGTCCAGCCCGGCACTTCTTCGTACACAGGCTGAAGGCCTACGTAGCTGTCAGCGTCAGTCGGGGCAACGGCGTTGCCTTGCGCATCTTTGTAGCCGACGCAGATGTTGATGGTTTCCAGGCCGTCGAGTACGTCCAGCTTGGTCAGGCAGATGCCCGAAATGCTGTTCACATCGATTGCGCGACGCAGGATAACGGCGTCAAACCAGCCGCAACGACGGGCACGGCCGGTGGTAGCACCGAACTCGTGACCTTGCTTGGCCAGGTGCGCGCCCACTTCGTCAAACAGCTCAGTCGGGAATGGGCCCGAACCTACGCGAGTGGTGTAAGCCTTGGTGATGCCCAGGATGTAATCCAGGAACATCGGGCCAACGCCCGAACCGGTCGCCACGCCACCGGCGGTGGTGTTGGAGCTGGTCACGTACGGGTAGGTG
>Ga0302169_10000740_pt1 | contig 9900 bp, 7 predicted proteins | sample I_Fen_N1_3_FD_193493 | JGI IMG/M metagenome (GOLD analysis project Ga0302169, IMG submission 193493) | Peat permafrost microbial communities from Stordalen Mire near Abisko, Sweden - I_Fen_N1_3 | ecosystem: Environmental > Terrestrial > Soil > Wetlands > Permafrost | place: Sweden: Abisko...
GGACCAATGACCTGAGCAAGGCGCTGCGCATGGTACCTGCCATCAACGCCGGAACGGTCTGGGTGAACATGCACACCCTGCTTGATCCGGCAGTTCCCTTTGGTGGCAATAAATCTTCAGGGGTCGGCCGGGAGTTTGGCAGTGCTTTTATTGAGGATTACACCGAACTAAAATCGGTGATGATTCGCTACTGAACCAACCACCAATGGATCCACTGAATCACAATCATCCGATAATCGCCCGATAAATCAACGGTAAAAGATTGACTCTCCATCAAACGGCCCATCTAATGGATCCATTAAATAAAAACAATCCGTTAACTGGAGAGTCGTCATGTTCCCCAAGAACACGTGGTACGTCGCCTGCACCCCCGATGAAATTGCTCAAAAACCTCTGGGTCGGCAGATCTGCGGTGAAAAAATGGTGTTTTATCGTGGCCAGCAGGGCGCGGTTGTGGCTGTCGAAGACTTCTGCCCGCATCGCGGCGCACCGCTCTCGCTGGGCTATGTCGACAACGGCAACCTGGTCTGCGGCTACCACGGACTGGTCATGGGGAGTGACGGTAAGACCGTGGCAATGCCCGGGCAGCGGGTGCGGGGGTTTCCGTGCAACAAGACGTTTGCCGCCGTTGAGCGCTATGGCTTCATCTGGGTGTGGCCCGGCGATCAGACCCTGGCCGACCCCGCGCTGATCCATCACCTGGAGTGGGCGGTGAGTGACCAGTGGGCCTATGGCGGCGGCCTGTTTGACATCCAGTGCGATTACCGCCTGATGATCGACAACCTGATGGACCTGACCCACGAAACCTATGTCCACGCCTCCAGCATCGGCCAGAAGGAAATCGACGAAGCACCGCCCGTGACCACGGTCGAAGGCGATGAAGTGGTGACCGCCCGACATATGGAAAACATCATGGCCCCGCCGTTCTGGCGCATGGCCCTGCGTGGCAATAACCTCGCCGACGACGTACCAGTGGACCGCTGGCAGATCTGCCGCTTCACCCCGCCCAGCCATGTGCTGATCGAAGTAGGCGTGGCCCACGCTGGCAAAGGCGGCTACCACGCCGCACCCGAGCACAAGGCCGCGAGCATCGTGGTGGATTTCATCACCCCGCAAACCGAGACCTCGATCTGGTATTTCTGGGGCATGGCGCGCAACTTCAACCCCCACGACGAAGCACTGACCGCCAGCATTCGCGAAGGCCAGGGCAAGATTTTCAGCGAGGACCTGGAGATGCTCGAGCGCCAGCAACAGAATCTGCTGGCCCACCCGACACGTAACCTGCTCAAGCTGAATATCGATGCCGGCGGCGTACAGTCACGCAAGATTCTGGAGCGACTGATCGCCAAGGAACGCGCCGTCGAACCGCAACTGATCACCACGACCACCGCCTGAACAGCGCGACAACTCTGCGAGGACTTAACATGATCGAAGTGGTGGTGGTTTCCCGTAACAACGAAGCCCGGGACATTTGCAGCTTTGAACTGGTCAGCGTCGATGGCCACCCGCTGCCGGCCTTCAGTGCCGGCGCGCATATCGACGTGCACCTGCCGAACGGGCTGATCCGGCAATACTCCCTGTGCAATCGCCCTGAAGAACGGCATCGCTACCTGATCGGCGTGCTCAAGGATCCGGCCTCGCGAGGAGGCTCCCAAAGCCTTCATGAACAGATTCATGAGGGTGCCCGCCTGCAGATCAGCGAACCGCGCAACCTGTTCCCCCTGGCACACGACGCCCGACGCAGCCTGCTGTTTGCCGGCGGCATCGGCATCACCCCGATCCTGTGCATGGCCGAACGGCTGGCGCATGCCGGTGCCGACTTCCACTTGCATTATTGCGCCCGCGCCGAAGAACGCGCGGCGTTTGTACAGCGCCTCAAGGCGTCGGCATTTGCCGAGCGGGTATTCCTGCATTTCGATGAGCAACCCCACACGGGCTTGAAAGCCGCCCAGGTGCTGGCGGCGCCCGAAGACAACGTGCACCTGTATGTCTGCGGCCCTGGCGGTTTCATGCAACATGTGCTCGATAGCGCCCGAGCCCAGGGCTGGCAGGAGGACTGCCTGCATCGCGAGTACTTCGCGGCGGTGCCGGTGGACAGCAGCCTCGACGGGTTTTTTTCGGTGAAGGTCGCCAGCAGCGGTCAGGTCTTCGACATACCCGCCGACAAGACGGTGGTCCAGGTCCTTGAACGCCACGGTATCGAGATCGCCGTGTCGTGCGAACAAGGGGTATGCGGTACCTGCATGACCCGCGTGCTCGAAGGCATACCGGAACACCGCGACCTGTTCCTCACCGAGCAGGAGCAAGCCCTCAACGACCAGTTCACGCCCTGCTGCTCACGCGCGAAAACCCCGCTGCTGGTGCTCGATATCTGAAATGCCTCACGGCGTGGGCAAAATGACCTTCATTCGCGCGCTGGCGGTGGCTGCGCTAAAGATCTCGGCATAACGCAAGGTCGCGTTGGCGTGCTCGCGCATGATGGCTTCGGCCCGCGCGCCCTGGCGGTTGATCAGGGCATCAAACACCGAGTGATGTTGCATATGGGCATAGTTGAAACGGCGGTATTCGCGAACCATGTCCTCGCGATCCACCGCCAGCGCGGTCACCGACGCGAACGGTAGATGATCATTGCGTGCCAGTGCATCGGCAATCGCCGGGTTGTGGCTACCTTCAACGATGACCTGATGAAAACGCATATTCAGATCGTGATAGACCTCGAGGTCGTCCTCGGTCACATAGCCCTTTTCGAACAGTTGATCGCCTTCAACCAAACAACGCTCAAGGGCCGCACGCGCTTCATCGGATAAACCGCGCTCGGCGGTTTGACGCGCAGCCAGGCCTTCGAGCACGCCACGCACTTCGACGGCGCCGGCGATGTCGTCTGGGCTGACTGAGCGAACCTGATACCCGCGCCCGCCAAACGGCACAAGCAGTCCTTCCTGTTCGAGGGTACGGAATGCCATGCGCACGGGCATGCGCGACACACCAAACAGCTGCGCCGTGGGGATTTCCATCAGGCGCTCGCCGGCTGCCAGCTCCCCGCTGGCGATCATTTTGCGCAGTGCAACCAGCACCAATTGACCGGGTTTACTCATCCGGGCGGCTTCCAGAAACGTGGGCCGCCATAGTACCGCAAGCGACTGCCCCCGTCAGATGAACGCCAGCGCTGCGCGCGCACCGTCTATCGCGCTCAGGTGCTGAGTCACCCGGGAGGGCAGGTAATCGAAAAAGAACCCGGCGCTTTGCAGCTTGGCGGCACGCAACGGATCGTCTTCGGGCAACGCCCTGGACACCCGCGCGGCACGCGTCCATGCCATGGCCAACAGGGCGACACCACATAACTGGAGAAAGTCCGGTGCAGCCCGATAGGGGTACTCAATGTCCTCCAGCGACCGTTCACGTATGGCCTTGACCACACTGGCCAGCGAGTCGCACAGGCTGCCCAGGGCGCGTGCAAAACCCGCACCCTCGGCGCATTGGCCAGCGTGCTCGGCCTCGGCGCGCAATTCTGCCAGCAGCAGGCCGAAGGCGCGGCCGTCATCCCCCAGCACCTTGCGTAGCAGCAGGTCATTGGCCTGAATCTCGTTGCTGCCCTCATAGATCATCGCGATGCGACTGTCGCGCAGCGTTTGCTCAATGGCGAACTCGGCAACGTAGCCATAACCGCCGAAGACTTGCAACGCATTGCTCGCCTGACGAAAACCCTGGTCGGTGAAAAACGCCTTGATGATTGGCGTCAGCAACTGCGCCAGTTGGCCGGCGCACTCCCGCGCCTGCGGGTCAGGGTCATGCTCGGCCTGGTCCAGCAAATGCGCGGCCCAATAGCCGATGGCTCGCATACCCTCGCTGGTAGTACGCAACTCCAGCAACACGCGGCGCATGGCCGGGTGATAGCGGATGGGGTCAGCCGCTTGGACCGGCACCCCTTGCGGCCTTAACGGCGCACGCATTTGCAAGCGCTCGGCGGCGTACTGCCGGGCGTTCTGCCACGCCGCCTCGACATGCCCCAGGCCTTGCAGGCCGACATGCAGGCGCGCCGAGTTCATCATCACGAACATCGCCGCCAGGCCGCGATGGGCATCTCCGATCAGCCAGCCCTGGGCGCCGTCGAACACCAGGGAGCACGTGGCACTGCCCTTGATGCCCATCTTGTGCTCAATGCCGTCACACCGCACACCATTGGCTTGACCATCGTCCAGTCGCTTGGGTACCAGAAACAGTGAAATGCCGCGACTGCCCGGCGGCGCATCTGGCAGACGCGCCAGCACCAGGTGCAGGATATTGGCCGTGAGGTCGTGCTCACCGCCGGAAATAAACAGTTTGTTGCCATGCAGGCGATAACTGTCGTCGCCTTCGGGGATCGCGCGACAACGCAGCAGCCCGACATCGCTGCCGGCCTGCGGCTCGGTCAGGCACATGGTGGGCAAGACATGACCACTGACGATCTCGGGCAAGTAGCGCGCCTGCAACCAGGGCGCGGCGTGGGTCTTGAGACAGAGATAGGCGCCGTGGGCAATCCCGGTGTACATGGCCCAAGCGTGATTACTGGCGTACAGCATCTCTTGCAGCGCCGCGTCGAGCAGTTGCGGCAAGCCTTGGCCACCCAGCCCTTCGGCGCATGCCAACGCGGGCCAGCCACCGTCTACATAAGCCCGATAGGCCTCGGCAAAACCCTCCGGCGTGCTGACTTGGCCTGCGACCCAGCGGCAACCTTGACGATCACCGCTGCTGTTCAAGGGCGCCAGTACGCCCTGGCTGAACCGACTGGCTTCCGCCAATACCTGAACGGCCAATGACATGTCCAACGCCTCGAACGCTGGACTACGATTCCACGCCCGGGGTGCTTGCAGCCAGTGTTCAAGCACAAATTGCATGTCGCGCAGGGGCGCCTGATAGTTCCACATGGGAAACCTCATCGGATAAGAAGAAGTAATGCCGCTTAAAAGGTCAGGCGCGATACGCCGGGTTCTCGATCAACAACGCCATGCCCTGTCCACCGCCCACACACGCAGCGGCAATCCCGTAGCGCAGGTTGTGCTGACGTAACTGCCGGGCCAGCGTCATGACCAAACGCAGGCCGGTGGCGGCCAGTGGATGCCCCACTGCCAGTGCGCCGCCCTGGACGTTGAGCCGGGCGCTGTCCAGCTCCAGTTCCTGGGCCACCGCCAGTACCTGGGCAGCCTGCGCTTCGTTGATCTCGAAACGGTCGATGTCACCCAGGTTCAACCCGCTGCGCTGCAGCAGTAGACGGATCGCCGGCGCCGGGCCGATCCCCATGAACTCCGGAGCCACCCCGACCACCGCGCTGGCCAGCAGCCGGGCCAACGCCGGACGCGTGCAGGCCGAAGCACGCCCCACCAGCGCTGCCGCGGCACCATCGACCACCGCGCAACTGTTGCCGGCGGTTTGCACTCCATCGGCATGCACGGCACGCAAGCGCGCCAGGGCCGCAAGGTCGGTGGGCCGTGGGTGGCTGTCCTGGGTGACGGCACCGGCCCGACGCGCCAGGCTGATGCCCCTCGGCCGATACCCCTCGAGCTCGAACACCTGGTTATCTACCGCCACGATCTCTTCAACCCAGGCGCCGTCACGCTGCGCCTGCAACGCGCGCTGATGGCTATCGCAGGCGTAACGGTCCACGGCCTCGCGACTCAGGCCATAGCGACGCGCAAGGTTGTCGGCGGTGGCGATCATGTCCAGTCCCGGGGCCGGGTCGTATAGAGCCTCCCAGAGAAAGTCCTTGAATTGCACCTCGCCGCCGAGACGAAACCCATCCCGGTGGGTGTAGGCCGCAATCGGGTTGCGTGACATGGATTCACTGGCCACGCAAAGGGCCAGTTGCACCTCATCGCGCAGCTGTTCAGCGGCCTGGCGCAACAGCTCGAACCCGGTGGCGCAGATGCGCTGCACCCCGAGAGCAGGAACCGATTGCGCCACACCGGCGTACAACCCGATATGCCGAGGCAACAAGTAGGCATCAAAGCTGGCCTGGGCCATGGAGCCGGCCAGTACGCTGTCCACCGCCAGGGGGTCAATCCCAGCCCTGGCCAACACCTCACGGCCAACCTTGATCCCCAGGTCGATGGGCGACACCTGGGACAAGGAGCCGCCAAGATCGACCCAAGGTGTGCGCACCGCCTCGAAAATCGCCGCATCGGCAAACGCCGAATACTGCCCCACACCGATCAAGGCTTGGGCCCGGCACGCAGAATCGTGGCATCTTCACCGCGATACAACGCCTCGACCCTGGCCGCGCGCCATTGCAATACCGCGCGCTGGTTGATCGAACCTTTGTCGGTAATTTCTCCGCGATCGATGGACGCGGGCTCGTCGAGCAAGGCAATCCATTCCAGGCGACTGGCATTGCCGGTTGCCACGCGATTGAGCCGCTGCAACCAGTCGACAAACCACTGGCGCACCGGGGCACTTGCCAGCACTTCGGCGTCGCTGGCGTCAGCGTTCAAGCCCGCCAGCCGGCGGCACTCGTAGAGCCTGGGGAACACCAGGGCTCCCAGGCACTCACGGTCCGGCGCGGTAATCACCAAGTCCTGCACATAGGGAGAGCCTTCGAGCACTGCGCGATTGCGCAGCGGACCGACACTGACAAACACCCCTGAAGACAGCTTGAAATCCTCAGCGATTCGCCCGTCGAACATCAGCCCCAGTTGCGGCTGATGGGGGTCGGCGAGCTTGAGCGCGTCGCCCGAACGATAGAAGCCCTGTTCGTCGAACGCCTCGGCGGTTTGCTCGGGCGCCCGCCAATACCCCGGCATGATGTGCGGCCCGCGAAAGCGCCCTTCTAACTTGCCGTCCACCGGCACCAGGCGCACCTCGCAGCCCGGCGCCGGCAAACCGATATAGCCGGCCATGGACAATGGCCCGGTGGTGAAGGTGCAGGACGGTGCGGCTTCGGTCATGCCCAACCCGGCCATCATGCGAATGCGCTCTGCACAGTGCAGCTCGGCCACACGGTCGAGGCGGTCCCAGACACTTTGCGACAGGCCGGCGGCGGCGAAGAAAAACAATTTCATTCGCGCAAAAAAGCGTTCGCGCAACTCGGCGTCTTGTTCCAGGGCGTTGACCAATTCTTCCCAGCCCTTGGGCACCGTCAAATAGGCCGTGGGCGACACTTCCTTGAGGTTGCGCAGGGTTTCGGCAAACCCCTGGGCCGTGGGTTTGCCATCGTCGAGGTAAAAGGTGCCACCGTTATAGAGCACGATGCCCACGTTATGGCTGCCGCCGAAGGTGTGATTCCACGGCAGCCAGTCCACCAACACCGGGGGCTCTTCACCGAACACCGGAAATGTCTGCAAGAGCATTTGCTGGTTGGCGCAGAGCATGCGTTGGGTGGTGATGACCGCCTTGGGTAATTGGGTCGAGCCCGAGGTGAAAAGAAACTTGGCGATGCTGTCCGGGCCGGTGGCATTGAATGCCTGGTCGGCGGCACTGCCGCCCGGGGTTTGCAGCAGGCTGGCGAAGCTGACCTGGGCGCGCCCGGACACTTGACCGCGCACGGTGATCAGCGGCGTCTCGGCAGGCAATACGGCGTCGATCGCGCGCTGGTAGGCCGCGCCATCGCTGACAAACACCAGCCCCGGTTGCAGCAGGTCGCATACATGCCGCAGCTTGGCGAAATCCTGGGACAACAACGAATACGCCGGCGACACCGGGCAGTAAGGAATACCGGCGTACATGGCACCGAGGGCCACCTGCAAATGCTCGATGTCGTTGCCCGACAGCAGCGCCAGCGGTTTATTCGCCGAGAGCCCATAACTCAGCAGGCTCTGAGCAATCGCCCGCACGCTCTCCAACATTTCCCTATAGGTGACACGGCGCCAATCGCCACCCGCCTGGCGTGCGGCAATAAATGTCTGTTCGGGACGCACCCGGGCCCAATGCACCAGACGATCGAGCAAGCGCGCCGGCAACGCGGCCAGCGGCTCCAGGGAACGCATATGCAGCACGCCCTGCTCTTCAGTAACCTCCACCGGCGCACGGCCGATGGACACCTCGCGGTATCTCGGCGCAGGTTGCTCGGGCTGGGGTTGCGATCTGAATTCGGAACTCACAGGGATGTCCTCCAAAGGGCATGCCTACGGACGCCGCTGGGGCGAATCGTGGATGCCGCGTTGTTATTGTTATGTATGACCTGCACGAAGCGGGGACGCTGGCTCAGATCGGGTAATGCCGTGGTCCGTTCTGCAAGGTCACCCAACGCAATTGGGTGAAATGCTCAATCGAGGCCTTGCCGCCAAAGCTGCCGTAACCACTGGACTTGACCCCGCCAAAGGGCATCTGCGCCTCGTCATGAACGGTCGGGCCATTGATATGGCAAATGCCCGACTCTACCCGCTGCGCCAGGGCCAGCGCACGCCCGGTGTCGCGACTGAAGATCGCCGCCGACAGCCCGAATTCGGAGTCGTTGGCCAGGCGCAGCAGTGCTTCATCACCGTCTCCACGCAGCAAAACCGCCACTGGACCGAAGGACTCTTCTCGGTACAAACGCATGTCTTCGGTGACGCCATCGATGAGGGTCGGCTGCAGGATGCTGCCGTCCAGTTGACCGCCCACCACCCGCCGCGCCCCCTTGGCCAGGGCATCGTCGATCAGGGCTTTGATGCGCGTACCGGCACTGGCGTCCACCAGCGATCCCAAGACCGAATCCGGCGCAGCAGGATCGCCCGCGCGCAGGGTCGCGACCTTGGCGGTCAGCTTGGCGATAAACGCATCGGCGACCTTGGTGTCGACGATCAAGCGTTCGGTGGACATGCATATCTGCCCCTGGTTGAAGTAGGCACCAAACGCCGCCGCAGCAACCGCCGCGTCCAGGTCCGCGTCGTCCAGCACCAGGAACGGCGCCTTGCCGCCCAGTTCCAGCAAGGCCGGCTTGAGGTGACGCGCCGAGAGTTCGCCGACAATCCGCCCAACGTGGGTGGAACCGGTGAAGTTGACCCGCCGCACAGCCGGGTTGGCTATCAGCCGTTCGACAATCGCGGCGGCATCCGCCGGGGCATTGCTGATGACGTTGACCACGCCATCGCCCAGACCGGCGTCCTGCAATACCTGGCCAATCAGGCGGTGCACCGCCGGGCTTAACTCCGAGGCTTTGAGTACCACGGTGTTGCCGCAGGCCAGAGGCATCGCTATGGCGCGAGTGGCAAGGATGACCGGAGCGTTCCAGGGCGCGATACCCAGCACTACGCCGCAAGGCTGACGCAGGGCCATGGCAAAACTGCCAGGCACATCGGAAGGAATGACTTCACCCGTGATCTGGGTGGTCATCGACGCCGCTTCGCGCAGCATATTGGCCGCCAGGCGAACGTTGAAGCCATACCAGTTGGCCATGGCGCCGGTCTCGCCGGCGGCGGCGATGAATTCGGCGCTACGCGCCTGCAGTTGCTCGGCAGCGTTGAGCAACCGGGTGCGACGTTCGTTGGGGGCCAGCGTGGCCCAGCCGGGGAACGCTGCCTGGGCAGCCGCGACGGCTGCGTCGGCATCTTCCAGGGTCGCGGCGGCAACCCGCGAGACGACCTCGCCGGTCACCGGGTTGCGACGCTCGAAGGTTCGACCGTCGCGGGCGGGGCACGACTGGCCGCCGATCAACAGGGGCACGTCCAGCATGGTGATTCCTCTTTATTGTCTTTATCGGGAATGCATTGAAACGGTGTCACCGTAGCGTCAGGGCGCGGCAGCGAACAGCGAGAAACCCCCGCCGTTCGCTGACAGGCCTCAGCGTTTGTACGACTGCAGGCCGGGCTTGATGCTCTTGTCGTCGAGGAACTGCTTCATGCCCTGCTCACGACCGCCTTCGGTGTCGAGCAAGCGCGACTGATCGAGCTTGGCGTAGAGGTAATCTTCGTTCTGCTCCCAGGTCAGCTCGCGGCAACGTTTGAAGCCGTG
>Ga0302169_10000741_pt1 | contig 9887 bp, 11 predicted proteins | sample I_Fen_N1_3_FD_193493 | JGI IMG/M metagenome (GOLD analysis project Ga0302169, IMG submission 193493) | Peat permafrost microbial communities from Stordalen Mire near Abisko, Sweden - I_Fen_N1_3 | ecosystem: Environmental > Terrestrial > Soil > Wetlands > Permafrost | place: Sweden: Abisko...
TGGCGGCGATGCGCCCGGACAGGCCGATGGCATCCATGTCCCAGCTCGAGGCCAGGGCCAGCGGGATCGGGAAAATGGTGCGGTGGCCGTGGATCACGTCATAGGCGAAGAACATCGGGATCTTCAGTCGGCTGCGCATCGCCGCGTCCTGCATCGGACGGTTTTCCGGGCGGGTGATCGAGTTGAACGTACCACCGATGTTGCCGGCTGCAATTTCCTTGCGGATCAGCTCCCGGGGCATTTCCGGGCCGATGCTGATCAGGCGCAACTGGCCGATTTTTTCATCGAGGGTCATTTGCTTCATCAGGTTGCTGATGAAGGCGTCCCTGTTCTCCAAAGGTGCGGGCGTCGTGGCGGCCAATACGTTATGACTGGCCAGGCTGACGAACAGGCCCAGCAAACACAGCTTCTTCATGAATGTTTTTCTCAAGGGCGCAAACGGCGAATGACACGCCGGCCAGCCAAAATTTAGGGAGCGACTATTGTTGTTCGGGTGCAGACTCAAAACAGACAGTCGCAATACGACCATCGAAAGCCGGATGCGCTTTCGCGCAGGGCCTCTTTTTAGCCCATCGGCCCGTTGCAATCCAGAGGCGCGGGCGATTATGCCCCAAGAGCCGGCTCAGGAGGTTTCACGGTGGTTTTTTTCATTAAATGTACAACGGAGCATCGTCCTGATGAATGTAATTGCAACCTACCGTTCGCGCCTGCAGGTCGTCACGCTGCTGATGCTCGCCACGTTGCTGACCGCCTGCGGCATCAACAACATCCCGACGCTCGATGAACAGGCCAAGGCCGCCTGGGGCCAGGTGCAGAACCAGTATCAGCGCCGTGCCGACCTGATCCCCAACCTGGTGGAAACCGTCAAGGGCTACGCCAAGCACGAAGAGGCAACCCTGACTGCGGTGATCGAGGCCCGGGCCAAGGCCACGTCGATCCAGGTCGATGCCTCAACCCTGGACAACCCGGAAAAACTCAAGCAGTACCAACAGGCCCAGGATCAACTCAGTGGTGCCTTGAGCCGGTTGATGGTGGTGTCCGAGCGCTATCCGGACCTCAAGGCCAACCAGAACTTTCTCGCCCTGCAATCGCAACTTGAAGGTACCGAGAACCGCATCGCCGTCGCCCGGCGCGATTTCATCCTCGCGGTGCAGAAGTACAACACCGAGATCCGCACGTTCCCCGGTCGCCTGTGGCACAGCGTGATGTACAGCAATCTGCCGATTCGCGAGACCTTCGAAGCCACCCCGGGTTCGGAGAAGGCGCCTGAGGTCAAGTTCTGAACACTGAAGGACCCGCCGGCATCACAAGGTGGGTGCGTCATCGCCCAAGAGGTTGCCCATGCGCATCTTGAAAATGGGCCTGGTGCTGTTGCTCTGGGTGTTGACCCTGGCGGCTCAGGCGCAATTGAAGTTCCCGGAGCTGACCGGGCGGGTGGTGGATAACGCCCAGATGATCGAGCCGGCCGTGCGCGAGCAACTGACGCAGCAGCTGCAGGCCCATGAAAAGGCCACCGGTGAGCAGTTGGTGGTGGTCACCCTGGCGAATTTGCAAGGCACTGATATCGCCGATTTCGGTTATCAACTGGGGCGTTATTGGGGCATCGGGCAGAAGGACAAGAATAACGGTGCACTGCTGATCGTCGCCCGTGATGAGCGCAAACTGCGCATCGAAGTCGGTTATGGCCTGGAAGACCGCCTGACCGATGCGCAGAGCTCGGTGATCATCAATCAGGTCATCACCCCGGCATTCAAGGCCGGTAACTTCAGCAAAGGCATCAGCGACGGGGTGGCGGCGATGTTGGTGGTGCTGGGTGGCAACGCCCTGGACGAGCCATCGACCGCCTATGAATCCAGAGGCGATCCGGGGGACGATTTCGTCTCGCGGCATCCGGGCGTCTTCGTGTTTTTGCTGTTGCTGTTCATCCTGACTGTTTTTGTCTGTCAGATGCTCGGTATCCTTCCCGCCGGCCGCGGTGGTTCGGGCGGCTCTGGAGGCGGTTTCGGCGGTGGCGGTTTTGGCGGCGGTGGAGGCGGTGGCTTCAGCGGCGGCGGGGGCAGTTTCGGGGGCGGTGGTTCGTCGGGCGGCTGGTGATAAAAACAATAGCGAACAGGCAGTTTCAAGACATGGCATTACTCACTGAACACGAACAACGCAAAGTGGCCGAAGCCATTGCCCGGGTCGAGCGCGACACCGACGCGGAGCTGGTGACCGTGCTCGCGGCCCGAGCCGACGACTATGCGTACATCCCGCTGCTCTGGGCCAGTCTGCTGGCGCTGGTGGTGCCGGGTGTCGTGCATTACCTGACGGGGTGGTTGACCCTGCACAGCTTGCTGCTGGTGCAGTGGATCAGTTTCATCGTCCTGTGCCTGGTGTTTCGCCTGCCGAAAGTCACCACCCACCTCATCCCGCGCACGGTGCGGCACTGGCGCGCTTCCAACCTGGCGCGGCGCCAGTTCCTGGAGCAAAACCTGCACCACACGGCAGGCGGCACCGGCATGCTGATTTTCGTCTGTGAGGCCGAGCGCTATGTGGAAATCCTGGTGGATGAGGGGATTTCCAGGCGCCTGGACAACAAGAACTGGGACGCTATTGTTGCAGCGTTCACTCAGCAGGTGAGGGCGGGACAGACGTTGCAGGGTTTTATCAGCTGCGTCGAAGCATGCGGCGAGTTGCTCAAGGTGCATGTGCCGGTCACGCAGGTACGCAACGAGCTGCCGAACCGGTTGGTGGTGTTGGGGTAGAGGGTGATTTCAAACCGTTCGGTAAATAACTGCGTGTCCCCAGGGGGCATCCCCCCTAAAATACCCGCCATTCCCCGATCCGCACCGCCCTGAGGCCGTTTTATCCATGTCTGTCACCGCCACACCCGCCAGCCTCGCGCCGGATCATCACGCCCAATTTATCGACTTGCTGCAATCGAGCCTCGATCAAAACGCTTTTATCAAACTGGTGCTGGCCAAGTACGCTGGCACCGAGTCGGACCTGCAGCGGCTCATCATCAAGCCGGTGACCGTCAAGTCGCAGCCTTGCCTGTCCTTTGTCTATCGCTACAAAACCCGTGACATCACCAAGAACCTGCCGTTGGCCGAAGGTGTGGCAAGCGTTGCCGAGCTCCTCCCCGCTTCGTTCAAGAATGCGCATTTACTGTCGCTGACCGATGAAGCCCAGCTCGAATACAGCAAAAAGGGCAAGCCTTCGCTATTCAAGAGCAAACCCCAGCAATTGCGTGAAGTGCCATCGGCTGAGCACAACCGTGAGAAAAACCGCTTCCTCGACCTGAACCGGCCATTTCTCGCCGACCTTGGCGTGACCAACAAGCAGCATGAGCTGATCCCGGCGATGTCGCGCAAGTGGAAGCAGATCAACAAGTTCATTGAAGTGTTCAGCCATGCCCTGACCTCGTCACCGTTGGCGCTGGACAAGCCGGTGCGCGTGGCGGACTTCGGTTCGGGCAAGGGTTACCTGACGTTTGCCATTCACGATTATCTGCGCAATACCTTGAACGCCGAGGGCGAAGTCACCGGCGTCGAGTTGCGCGAAGACATGGTCACTCTATGCAATGCGGCGGCAGCCAGGCTCGAGCATCCGGGGCTGGTCTTCAAGTGTGGTGACGTGCGCAGCGTGGCACCGAGTGAACTGGAGGTGATGATTGCCCTGCACGCCTGCGACATCGCCACCGACTACGCGATTCACACCGGTATCCGTTCCGGCGCGTCGATCATCATGTGCTCGCCGTGCTGCCATAAACAGATTCGTCTGCAGATCCAGAGCCCGGCACTGCTCAAGCCGATGCTGCAGTACGGTTTGCACCTGGGCCAGCAGGCGGAGATGGTGACCGACAGTCTGCGTGCGCTGTTCCTTGAAGCCTGCGGTTACGAGACCAAGGTGTTCGAGTTCATCTCACTGGACCATACCAACAAGAACAAGATGATCCTGGCGGTCAAACGCGCCGAGCCGGTAGACCCGGCCCAGCTGTTGGTAAAGATTCAGGAACTGAAGGATTTCTATCACATCAGCGAGCATTGCCTGGAAACGCTGTTGCGGGCCGACGGTTACCTGTAAGCATCACCGTCCTGCAGGATCAGGCGGTGGCAACTCGCGCCGGTCGCACCGCGGTCTTGCGCCCGAGCATCACCGTCACGATCACCCCGGCGGCAAACAGCCAGGTGATCGGTTCGACGTGTTCGCCGAAGAACAACGCCGAGAAGGCGATGGTGAAGAAGATCTGCAGCAACTGGATCTGACTGACCCGTGCAATACCGCCCATGGCCAGCCCGGCATACCAGGCAAAAAAGCCGATGAACTGCGAAAACAGCGAGACATAGCCAAAGGCCCACCAGGTTTTCGTCGAGATCTCGCCTTGATGTTGCAGGGCCAGATACACCACCGGCCCGATCAGCAGGGGCGTGGACAGCACCAGTGCCCAGCAGATCACTTGCCAGCCGCCCATTTCCCTGGCCAGGCGACCCCCTTCGGCATACCCCAGGCCGCCCACGGCAATCGCTGCGAGCATCAGCAAGTCGCCGGTCTGGATGCTGCCGGCACCGCTGATCAGCGCGTACCCGAGCACCAGCGCACTGCCCAGTGCGGCGCAGGCCCAGAATGCTTTCGACGGTCGTTCATGGGACAGCCACGCGGCATACAGCGCCACGCACAGGGGTTGCAGGCCATTGACCAGGGCACCATGGGACGCCGGCAAGGTTTGCATGGCCCAGGCCGACAACACCGGGAAACCCAGGATCACCCCGGCAATCACCAGGGTCAGGCCCTTGATCTGCTTCCAGGTCGGCCATTTTTCACGACGCCAGAGCAGCAGCAGTGCCGCGGGAATCGCCGCGAACAGGGCCCTGCCCAAGCCGTTGAGCAGTGGATGGAGTTCCTGCACGACGATTCGTGTAAAGGGCAGGGTGAGACTGAAAATCACGACGCCGAGCAGGCCCAGGGCCATGCCGGTGTTTTCGCGCGAGGACATGATGGCAACCAGAATCTTGGGTGGGGGGAGATGCTGTTATCTAGCCATAAACCGCAGGCTTCTCGCTGTTACAGCTAGGAGCAGAGTTATCCGTACAGTTTGAGGACCTCTTCGCGAGCAGGCTCGCTCCCACATTGGAGCGCATTCCCCTGTGGGAGCGTGGCTTGCCCGCGAAGAACGATAACGCGGTCCTTCAGGTAGTAGCAGGTTATTACCCGACCCGCCGGATAAGGACTACCTTGAATACTCCTGCATGCCCACGTTTTCCAGAGGAGTCCTGCCCATGGCCGCTAAAAAAATTCTGATGCTGGTTGGCGATTACGTCGAAGACTACGAAGTGATGGTGCCGTTCCAGGCGCTGCTGATGGTCGGCCACAAGGTACATGCCGTGTGCCCGGACAAAACAGCCGGCCAGACTGTGCGCACGGCGATTCATGATTTCGAAGGCGACCAGACCTACAGCGAAAAACCCGGTCACCTGTTTGCCCTGAACTTCGACTTCGCCAAGGTCGCAGCAGCGGACTACGATGCGCTGCTGGTGCCCGGCGGTCGTGCGCCGGAATATCTGCGGCTCAATGAAAAAGTCCTGGAGCTGGTACGGGATTTCGACAAGGCCGGCAAGCCGATTGCCGCCGTATGCCACGGTGCGCAATTGCTCGCGGCGGCAGGGATTCTCGAAGGCCGCGAGTGCAGTGCTTACCCGGCCTGCGCGCCGGAAGTACGCCTGGCCGGTGGTACGTATATCGATATCCCGGTGACGGACGGCCATGTTCAAGGCAATCTGGCCACCGCGCCGGCCTGGCCTGCCCATCCAAACTGGCTGGCGGGTTTCCTAGGCTTGCTGGGCACCAAAATCACCCTGTAGCGAGGAACGTCTCCATGTGCGAGCTCTACGTCAAGGCTGACCCGATCCTCTACGAATCGCGCTCGCGCTCGCTGCGCATCTGCGGGGTCGTCACCACGCTGCGCCTGGAGAATCAGTTCTGGGACATCCTCAGCGAAATCGCCGAGGTCGACGGCATGACCACCAACCAGTTGATCGCCAAGCTGTATGAAGAGGTGATGGACTACCGCGGCGAGGTGGTGAATTTCGCCTCGTTCCTGCGGGTCAGTTGCACGCGGTATCTCAGTCAGCGGCGGGTGCAGGCGCCGGAGTTATCGGTGGTACGGGCGGTGGTGAAGTAACCGACAGCGCATCGACCTCTTCGCGAGCAAGCCCGCTCCCACAATGGATTGATCCACACAAATCCACGGTGGGAGCGGGCTTGCCCGCGAAGGGGCCGGAGCAGGCGACAGATATCTCAAGCTGGTCTTTACTCTGAAGCGCGCAACCTCTCAATCGCCAAGGAGCAAGAGCATGTCCGGATGGTACGAAGTGAGCAAAAGCATCAGCGGCCAATTCAGGTTTGTGCTGAAGGCGGCCAATGCCGAGACCATTCTGACCAGCGAGCAGTACACCACGCGGGCCGCGGCCGATAAAGGCATCGCCGCGGTGCAGGCCAACAGCCCGTTGGATGAGCGTTATGAGAAGAAGACCACCAAGGATGGCCATCCTTATTTCAACCTCAAGGCCGCTAACCACGAGATTATCGGCAGCAGCGAAGCCTATGCCTCCGCTGCCGCGCTGGAAAAAGGCATTGCCAGCGTCAAGGCCAACGGACCGACCAAGGTGATCAAGGACAAGACGCTGCCGGTGCTTTGAATCCATCACACCCTTGTAAGCGCTGCGGTGCGGCGATCCGACTTGCCAGCGAAAGCGACCGAAAGGGCGATGCGATGCTCAAGATCGCTTCGCCAGCAAGCCGGCTCCCACAGGTATGAGGCTAAACCTCGACCGGCACCGCCAATTTCGGGCTACCCAGTGCATGGGTCTTGGAGTCAAAAAAACGCAACTCAACGCCGGTTCCCTCAAACACCTTCGCGTAATGCCGCTTCTGATGCTGGATAAACGCCTTGCTGCGCGGATAGATCGAGATCGCCACCCCCTGCGGTTTCGCCTGACGCAAGGCGTGCACGATATGGCTGTCCTGTTCGCCCAGCGCGTGGCCGAAGATGCACAAGCCGGCGCCATGACCCAGCAACTGGTCGTAGCAGAACGACAAATAATCCGAGCTGCGAATGGTCTTGAGCTTGTCCGCACTCGGCCCTTCGTTGACGAACAGCGGTACGTCGTCGAGGGTCTTGATCGTGTTGTTGATCGCAAAATTACCCAGCAATGTACCCTCGGTCGACATCAGCTTGCGTGCGGTGCCGTCCTGATTGCGCACCAGATGCAGGCCGCCGTGCAGGTACAGCAAGCGGGTTTTGTCGGTGGCGGTGGCGCTGAGGTCGAAGCCGGGTTCGTCACCCTGGAACAGATCGGTGATCGCCTGTGGCGCGTGCTGGATCGCCCAGTAATTGAGCAGGTCGTAGTTGGTGGTGAATACCGTGCGGTAGCTGGCCAGTTCCTGATGGATCGACGCCAGGGTCGAAGCCTGGACCAGACGCCACGGGATATGCACCGCGTGCACGGTGTTGATCAAGGCTTCCTTGATCGCGTAGTAACGATTGCGCGGCGCGGCGGAACTGACGGCCAGGGCCTTGTTGACCCGGCTGGTGGTTTTCAACGCGCTGAGCACTTGTTCGAAACTGCGGGTTTGCAACGCATCGAACACACTCAACTCCGATTGGCTCAGGGGCTTTTCTTCGACGCTGCGGGCGTTCTCGAACAGCGAGTCGTAGCCGAAATCGTCCCACACGGCGCGGCTGGCGCCGTTGCCCACCAGCAAGCCGGCGAACGCAGCGCTGGAGCGCAAGGCGTTCCAGTCTTCAAGTTGGGCGTCGACATCCTGTAAATCGGTCATTGCGTTTGTCGTCTCGAAGCAAAAGGTCTGATGGGCGGCGACTTTATCACGACCGGACATTGAGCCAGATCAACATGCGACTTTGGCGACGGGTCGATCCTGAGCGCATTCAGTGGATCGGCGCTGCCGGTCCGACCCTCGCCAGGAGACTCGCGCATGAGTAGTACGTTTTTTATTCCCGCCGTGAACATCATGGGCATCGGCTGCCTGGACGAAGCCATGGACGCCATCGGCCAATACGGTTTTCGCAAGGCGTTGATCGTCACCGACGCCGGGCTGGCCAAGGCCGGCGTGGCGAGCATGATTGCCGGGAAACTGGCGCTGCAGGACATCGACTCGGTGATCTTCGACGGCGCCAAACCCAACCCCAGCATCGCCAACGTCGAGCGCGGCCTGGGTCTGCTCAAGGAGACCCATTGCGACTTCGTGGTGTCCCTGGGTGGTGGCTCGCCCCACGACTGTGCCAAGGGGATCGCCCTGTGCGCGACCAATGGCGGGCACATTCGCGACTACGAGGGCGTCGATCGATCCACTAAGGCGCAACTGCCATTGATTGCCATCAACACCACTGCCGGCACGGCCAGCGAGATGACCCGGTTCTGCATCATCACCGACGAGTCGCGGCACGTGAAAATGGCCATTGTCGATCGCAATGTCACCCCGCTGCTGTCGGTCAATGATCCAGACTTGATGATCGCCATGCCCAAGGGCCTGACGGCCGCCACCGGCATGGATGCCCTGACCCACGCCATTGAAGCCTACGTGTCCACCGCGGCCACCCCGATCACCGACGCCTGCGCCTTGAAGGCCATCGCCTTGATCAGCCATAACCTGCGCCTGGTGGTACAGGACGGTGAAGACCTCGGGGCGCGGGAAAACATGGCGTACGCGCAGTTTCTGGCGGGCATGGCGTTCAACAATGCATCCCTGGGCTTCGTGCATGCCATGGCTCACCAGTTGGGTGGCTTCTACGACTTGCCCCATGGCGTGTGCAACGCGGTGCTGTTGCCCCACGTACAAAGCTTCAATGCCCAGGTCTGCGCCGTTCGCTTGACCGACGTGGCCCATGCCATGGGCGCCGATATTCGCGGATTCAGCCCGCAAGAGGGCGCCCAGGCGGCTATCGACGCCATCCGCCGGCTTGCCCACGATGTGGACATCCCCGCCGGTTTGCGTGAACTCGGCGTCCGGCTCAACGATATACCGACCCTGGCCAGCAACGCCCTGAAAGATGCGTGCGGTGTGACCAACCCTCGGGCAGCGGATCAGCGGCAGATCGAGGAGATTTTCCGCAGCGCGTTCTAGACGTCTTGACGGCCGGGCGCGAGCATCACCCAAAGCAACGCGCCCAAGGCCGGCAATGTGCAAAACAATGACAGCGGCGTTCCGTCAATGTGTGCCGCCTGCTTCCCGGCACCCTGGCCTTGGTGGCCGACTCTTTAACCCGCAGCCGCCAGTGCCTTGCCATGGGACCCACCGAACTGAATCAACACCACACCGGCCATCAGCATCGCGACGCCCAATACCCGCGGCAAGCTCACGTGCCGCTGCACCAACCCAAACCACCCAAAGTGATCCAGCACCAATGACGCCACCACTTGCCCGGCCAGCGCCAAGGCCATGAACCCCGAGGCGCCGAGCTTGGGCAGCAGTACCAAGGCCAGGGAAATGAAGCAGACCCCGAACGCACCGCCCGCCCACATCCAAAGGGGCGCCTTGGTGATGAATGCCATTGAGGGCAACGGCACGCGCATCGCCAGCATGAGCGGCAACAAAACCAGGATACTCACCAACAACGATGCCAATGTGGCCCACAATGGATGCCCCAAGCCTCGTCCAAGGTTAGCGTTGATCGCACTCTGAAAAGGCACCACCGCCCCGGCAATCACGGCCAGCAATAACAGGCCCACGCCATGCAACGTACTCATGATCATTCTCCAGCAGGTTTTGCTGGACTCTAGAGTATTCGTCGCGCAGATTTAAATTCCGTTTTGCTATCCAGAACATGCATCAAATGAATGATCTGCGCCGCATCGATCTCAATTTACTGGTGATTCTCGACGCCTTGC
>Ga0302169_10000743_pt1 | contig 9873 bp, 8 predicted proteins | sample I_Fen_N1_3_FD_193493 | JGI IMG/M metagenome (GOLD analysis project Ga0302169, IMG submission 193493) | Peat permafrost microbial communities from Stordalen Mire near Abisko, Sweden - I_Fen_N1_3 | ecosystem: Environmental > Terrestrial > Soil > Wetlands > Permafrost | place: Sweden: Abisko...
CTGCCGAGCCCGCTACCCTCCTGCGAAAAGCCCTCTATCAACCCCTTCAACGATGCCGAAAAACCGGGGCTCGCTTGGCGAGAAACGCTTGCATGCCTTCCTTCTGGCCATCGGTTGCGAATGCTGCCTGGAACAGTCTGCGCTCGTGCAGCATGCCTTCGGCCAGGCTCACTTCCTGCGCGCGATTGACCGCTTCTTTGGCCATTCGCACGGCCGGGGCGTTGTAGCCGGCGATGGTATGTGCTGCCTCGAGCGCGGTTTGCAGCAGGTCAGCGGAAGGCACGACCCGGGCAACCAGACCGGCTGCTTTGGCTTCGCTGGCGTTGATGGTGCGACCGGTGAGGATCATGTCCATCGCCAGTGCCTTGCCAACCGATCGGGTGAGGCGTTGCGATCCGCCGATCCCGGGCAGAATGCCCAGCTTGATTTCCGGTTGGCCGAACTGCGCGTCTTCGGACGCGATAATAAAGTCGCACATCATTGCCAGTTCGCAACCGCCCCCCAGCGCATAGCCGCTAACGGCCGCGATGATCGGTTTGCTGACGGTGAGCAATTGCGACCAGGCGGCGAAGACGTCGTGTTGCTGCAGTTCGACGAAGGTCTTGTCGGCCATTTCTTCGATGTCCGCGCCCGCGGCAAAAGCCCGTGTGCTACCGGCGATGACGATGGCGCCGATGTTGTCATCGGTATCGAAGTCGTGCAGCGCTGCGACGACTTCGCGGGACATGGCCACGCTCAGTGCATTGAGGCTCTTGGGTCTGTGCAAAGTGATCAGCCCGACACGTTCGCGCCGTTCGACCAGGATCGATTCGTAGCGAGGCGCCGATGCGCCACGGACTTGTGTCTCGTTGCTGGATTTGACGCTGGTGATTGCTGATTTTTTGTCTTGGCCGGCTGGAGCTGTTGCGACTGTCATGGAGAGTTCTCCTGGGTAAATTGGCAGGTTTGAAAACACGTATAAAAAGGCAGGCGCTGTTCTAGATAACTTCTGCAAGCAGCGATTCGTCGAAGGTGCCCGTGGCTGGCGCGTAGTCTCCGGTGTGTGACATCAGCTGCGAGAGGATGCGTTCACGATGCTCATCAAGACCGGGTGCGCGCACGGGCGTGGTGACATCGATGTCGGCATATGCATTGAGCTTGATTGGATTGCCCGCGGTACGGAATGCACGCCCTCCCTCGCCCTGCACCTGGATGATCATGTTGCGTGCCGCCAGTTGCGGATGCTCGAACAGCTTGTCGATGGTGTTGATCGGCGAGCACGGCACCCCTGCTTCGTTGAGCCGGTCAATCCAGTGTGCTGCGGGGGCGGTGAGCGTGATCGCCTGTATCGCCTGGATCAACGCCGGGCGATTGCGGCAACGTTGAGCATTGCTGAGGAACTGCGGCTCCAGCGCCATTTGCGGGTTGCCCAGCGCATCGGCCATGAGCATGAATAGCTGGTCGTTGCCTGCCGCAATGATGAAGCGCCCGTCTTGTGCGTCATACGCTTCAAACGGCGAGAGCGAGGGATGGGCATCGCCCGTGCGTGTTGGCACCTTCCCTTCCACGTCGTAAGTCGCCAGTGCGGTTTCCATGAGTGCCGCCTGGCAGTCCAGCATCGCGATATCGACGCGAGAGCCTTGTGCGTCCCGAGTTCGTTTGTACAGCGACGACACGATGCCGATGACTGCAAATAGCCCGGCGCTGAGATCGCCAAAGCTGGTACCGACGCGGGCTGGCGGTGCATCGGGCCAGCCGGTCAGGCTCATGATGCCGCCCATGGCCTGGACCACCATGTCGTAGCCCGGCAGGTCACTCATGGGGCCAGTTTGGCCGAAGCCCGAAATCGAGGCATAGACCAGATGCGGATGAGTATGCGCAAGCCGTTCAGCGCCGTAGCCCAGGCGGTCCATCACGCCTGGTCGGAAGTTTTCCACCAGGACGTCGGCCTCGGCGAGCATACGCTCGACCAGCTCGCGGTCTCGCGGACTCTTGAGGTCCAGCGCAATGCTTTCCTTGCCTCGGTTGAAACAGGTGAAATACGCGGAGTCATCTTCGACAAAGGGGCCGAACGCACGCGTGTCGTCGCCGGTGGCGAGTCGTTCGACCTTGATCACACGGGCGCCGAGGTCGGCGAGCACCATCGTGCAATACGGGCCTGACAGAACGCGTGAGAAATCCAGGACGGTGATGCCGTCCAAAGGCCCCTTCTTGGCAGGCAGGCCTTGCAAGTTATCCATGTGATTATTTCCTCTTTGGATGGATTAGTGACCGGCGATGATCCAGCGCGCGGCTTTCTCCGCGATCATCAGCGTCGGGCTGTTGGTGTTGCCGCCCGTGATGGTGGGCATGATGCTCGCATCGACGACCCGCAGACCCTGGATGCCGTGTACACGCAAATGGCTGTCCACGACCGCCATCGGATCGGACGCCTTGCCCATTTTGGCCGTGCCAACTGGATGAAAAATCGTCGAGCCAATATCGCCTGCCAGGCGCGCCAGTTGCTCGTCGGTCTGGTACTGAATGCCCGGTTTGTATTCCTCCGGGACGAAGTGCGCCATCGCTGGTTGTGACGCGATGCGACGTGTCATGCGCAGCGAATCAGCCGCCACGCGACGGTCTTCGTCGGTGCTCAGGTAGTCGGGTGCAATGATCGGCGCGTCGCGGAAATCTGCGCTGCGAATCGACACCGTGCCGCGACTGGTCGGGTGGATGTTGCATACGCTGGCGGTGATGGCGGGGAACGTGTGTAGCGGTTGTCCGAATGCTTCCAGGCTCAACGGTTGTACGTGGTACTGGAGATTGGGCTGGATATAGGATTCATCACTGCTGGTGAAAATGCCCAGCTGCGAAGGCGCCATACTCATCGGTCCACTGCGTTTGAGCGCGTACTCAAGGGCGATCGCCGCCTTGCCCAGGAGAGTGTTTGCCATGGTATTGAGGGTCGATGCGCCGTGAACCTTGTAGACCGAACGGATCTGCAAATGGTCCTGCAGGTTTGCACCCACGCCAGGCAAATGCCGCACCACAGGAATCTGGTGATCATTCAGCAAAGCGGCATCGCCAATACCTGAAAGCTGCAGCAACTGCGGGCTGCCGATGGCGCCAGCGCTGAGAATCACTTCACGGTTGGCCCGGACTTTACGGTGCCCGCCTTGGTGAATCAGCTCGACGCCGCAACACACTTGTGTCCCGTCTTCACGCTGTTCAAATCGCAGGCGAGAGACTTGTGCACCGGTCCAGACAGTCAGATTCGGGCGTTGCTTGACGATCGGTCTGAGAAACGCCTTGGATGCGTTCCAGCGCCAGCCGTTGCGTTGATTGACGTCAAAGTAACCGACACCGCGGTTGTCGCCGCCGTTGAAGTCATCGGTCGGTGCAATGCCTGCCTGCTCTGCCGCCTTGGCAAAAGCATCGAGAATGTCCCAGCGCAGGCGTTGTTTTTCAACGCGCCACTCGCCACCGTTGCTGTGCAAGGTTCTGAAGCGTGCGGCCTGGCTATCTTCACCCTCGGTTATTGCCGCATCGAGGCGATAGTGGTCCTCGTGGGCACGGAAGTCCTTCAGGCAGGTTTCCCAATTCCACTCTTCATCGCCGGTGACTGTTGCCCAGTGCTCGTAGTCTTGAGCCTGGCCGCGCATGTAGATCATGCCGTTGATGCTTGAGCTTCCGCCCAGCGTCTTGCCGCGTGGATAGAGCAATTCACGGCCGTTGAGTCCGGCCGATGGCGCGGTTCGGAAACGCCAGTCGGTTCGCGGATTATCGATGCAATACAGATAGCCCACGGGAATGTGAATCCACGGATAGCTGTCCGGGCCGCCGGCCTCGAGGAGCAATACGCGGTGGTTTGCATTGGTGCTGAGCCGGTTAGCCAGCAAGCAGCCAGCCGTGCCGGCACCGATGATGATGTAGTCGAAACTTGGCTCACTCATTAGGACGCCTCACTTCTTACGAACGATGCACAGACTTCAAATTAATTAGACCGATCGTATATTAAAGGTGAAAAAAAGAGCCTAAGACCCTAGGCTCATCAAAAACATGTCTGCAAAGACCCGTAACGGCTCACCGTTACGCTCAAGCTTGGCGCGCAGAACAGCACCTTCCCAACCAATCCAGAAAAACGCCGCCCAGCGCGCGCAATCCGCATCCCTGGAGATTTCGCCGGCGGCCTTGGCTTCCTCCAGGCAGCGCTCGAGCCGGGCCTGCCAATCCAGTAGTACATCGGTAAGCTGTGCCTGGAAGGATTCCGGCAGCGCTCCCATCTCCTGTCCCAAATTACCGACGAGGCAACCTCGGCGGAAATCGAAACGCTGCATGCCCCGCTCCGCTTCCTCGCAAAAAGCTTCGATGCGCTTGAGCGGTGTCAGACTTTCGTCGAGCAGAAACCGATCAAGCTTGCGCACGAAATAACGGGCGTAAAGCGTGATCAGTTCACTGCCGTAAGCTTCCTTGCTCGCGAAGAAATGATAGAAAGAGCCTTTGGGCACGCCGACTGACTTGAGTATTTCGTCAATGCCGGTGGCCGAAAACCCCTTCTCTGTCAAGGCGGCAACGCCAGCACGGCAAAGGGTCTCACGCGTCTCTCGGTAGTCGCCTACGGCTTTCGCCGGGCGACCACGCTTGCGAGGGATAGCAATAATGTTGGTCATGCGTCGATTATTAGACTGATCGTCTTTATAAATCAACGAATTTCTCACGCGAGCATCTCCCTTAATGAAACAGCGGTTTTATTTCGCGGTCGGCATCGCAAACTCGGCACCTTTGCCGATGCTTTCTGGCCAGCGCTGCATGATGGATTTTTGCTTGGTGTAGAACCGCACGCCCTCCTCTCCGTAAGCATGCATGTCACCAAACAGGCTCTTTTTCCAGCCGCCAAAGCCGTGCCAGGCCATGGGGACTGGGATCGGCACGTTGATGCCTACCATGCCGACCTGGATGCGACGGCTGAATTCGCGCGCCACGTTGCCATCGCGGGTGAAGCAGGCCACGCCGTTGCCGAATTCGTGGTCGTTGACCAATTGCACCGCGGTGGCGAAATCCGCCACGCGCATGCAGGCAAGCACCGGGCCAAAGATTTCTTCTTTATAGATACGCATGTCCGGGGTGACGTGGTCGAACAGTGTGCCGCCCATCCAGAAGCCTTCCTCGCAACCTTCGCCAGCATCCGCGCCATTGAAATGACGACCATCAACCAGCAAATGCGCGCCTTCCTTGATGCCTTGCTCGATGTAGCCAGTGATGCGGGCATGGGCGGCCGGGGTGACGATAGGGCCCATTTCAGCAGCCAGATTGCTGCCGTTGAGTATTTTCAATGTCTTGGTACGCTCGAGCAGTTTTGGCATGACTTTGTCAGCCACGTCGCCGACCAGCACGGCAACCGAGATCGCCATGCAGCGTTCGCCTGCCGAGCCATAGCCAGCACCGATCAGTGCGTCGACCACCTGATCGATGTCAGCGTCAGGCATGACCACCATGTGGTTCTTCGCGCCGCCCAGGGCCTGCACGCGTTTGCCGTGGCGAGCACCGGTCTCGTAGATGTAATTGGCGATTGGCGTGGAGCCGACGAAGGACACCGCTTTCACATCTGGGTGTACCAGCAGCGCATCAACGGCCTCTTTGTCGCCTTGCACCACGTTGAACACGCCGTCAGGTAGACCGGCCTGTTTCAGCAAATCAGCCATAAACAGGCTGGCGCTGGGATCGGTTGGGCTTGGCTTGAGAATGAAGGTGTTACCCGCCGCGATCGCCACCGGGAACATCCACATCGGTACCATCACCGGAAAGTTGAACGGCGTGATGCCTGCGACGACACCCAATGGCTGACGCAGTGTCCAGTTGTCCATGTTGGTGGACACCTGATCGGAGAAGTCGCCTTTGAGCAACTGCGCAATGCCACAAGAGAACTCAACGATGTCGATACCACGGGCCACTTCGCCCTGGGCATCGGTGAAGACCTTGCCATGTTCGGCAGTGATCAGGTGCGCCAGTGCGTCTTTGTTCCGGTTCAACAACTCCAGAAACTTGAACAGCACCCGGGCACGGCGAATGGGCGGCGTGTTCGACCAGGCGGGAAAAGCCGCCTGGGCAGAAGCCACTGCGGCGTCTACGTCCTGTGGCGTGCCCAGGCGCACATGGCGACTGACGGCGCCGGTGGCCGGATTGTAAATGGGTTGAGTGCGCACACCGCTGCCGGCGACGTGGGCGCCATGGATGTATTGGGCAATTTCTTTGTTGTCGCTAACATGGGTCATGACAGGTCTCGCTGCTGTGAATGAATTTAAACTTCACCCGCAGAGTAGGCAGCGGTTATCGCCCTGACTACGGCAAAAACTTGAATTGATTGTTCGCTGTAACGAACAATCAATGAGGAGGAATTGCGAAAACTGACATTCAAATTCTATCGGGTATGACTCACCCACAGGCGCGCGTTTATTCATTTGCGCGATTCGATGAAGGGCCAAAGCGGCACGCCCGGCAATGATGACGCCGACGGCATGGTTGAGCATGACGGTGACGTCGGCAAACTGCTGAAAACCCTCGATGACCTGAACATCGCCGACAACACCATCGTCGTCTACACCTTGAAGATCACGTTCCAGCCAATCACCTTCTGCGCGGCATTGATCGATGTCTTGATCTGAGCGACCTGCGCCATTACCTCGCCGATTTCTATAGCCCGATTGAGCGTCCGTCAATTGACCCTGAACTGATGATCCGCATGTGGCCGGAACCTTGGCATTCCTTTTTCCTGGTTTTGCGATAGGTGCAGGGGGTTAGCAATAGTGGCAAAGCGTGTATGACAGCGTGGGGTGGTCATATACAAAGACCGCGAATATGAAACATGTCTTTTTCTTCATGTTTAGCAGTCGCGTTGATGTGCCGTCTACACTCAGAATCTATCAGACACGCCTACCGCAACCTGCAAATTACCGTGATGGTTATCGGGTCCTGCCATTGCGCACAAATTCCGAGAGCAATTCAATGAAACTGGATCACGCTCTGCACAGGGATAATAACAATGCGGATTTGCTGCGCCTCATCGCTGCATGTGCGGTCATCTGGGGGCATGCTTACGCTCTTGTTCCAGGGCCTGCGACGACAGAGCCCATCCGGCTGTTGCTTGGCTTTGACTATTCAGGATCGCTGGCCGTTGAATTCTTCTTTTTCTTAAGCGGTATTCTTGTCACCAATAGCTGGATAAACAATAGTTCACCACTTGATTTTATACTGGCACGGTTTTTTCGGGTGTTCCCCGCCATCCTCGTTAGCGCGGCCGCTTGCGTGTTACTGCTTGGACCGATGCTCACCACACTACCGCTGAATAGTTATTTTTCAGACAGCCCCGTTTTTACAGCAATATTTCGCCACCCCTATGTCGAATACTCGTTGCCCGGAGTGTTTGAACATAGCAACAACCCGCTGACCAACGGATCGATTTGGACGATCCGGTATGAACTTATTATGTACGCCATGTTGCTCGCAGCCGGGCTCTGCGGGGTATTCCGCCACAGGCTCTTCGCCACGGTGGTTCTCGTCGCAATACTTGTCATTTCATTATTTTTTCCCGAAGAAGTTGAAATGATTGGCCTGATGAACGTAGATATTGGTGGTCGCCTCCCGGCCTTCTTTGCCTTTGGAACTCTTCTTGCGCTTTACAAAGACCAGGCCAGGATCAATATCCGTATCGTTTGCGGCTTAATCCTCTTTGCCTGGATCTGCCGGCATGGGTCGGCGTTCCAGTTTGTGTTTTATCCGGCATTTTTGATTACGGCGCTTTGGCTGATGACCACCGACCCAATCAAGGCATTGCGGCTTCCAGGCGACTTTTCGTATGGTGTTTATGTCTTCGGATGGCCAATACAACAGGTGATAGCCGCAGACTTCCCGAGTTTCGGCATTCATGCAAATCAGGCTGTTACGATCGCCGTATCTCTTGCGTTGGCCAGTATTTCCTGGTTCGTAATTGAAAAGCCCTGTATCCGGTTTGGGCGCCAGTTAAGTCAGTATTTTGCTGCGTATAGCAGCCGTGAAGCCAATTCAGAGGCGACACTGGCGACTGGCCGTAGGCCCGGGGAATAACTACTGGCACGTGAGTTGTAACTGCGCCAAGAGGGGGATTATGTTTCCAGTTTATTTACAAGTGCTTGATCAAAGACACAGGCCCTGAGTTGGTTTCGCCCAACGAATCCTTTGGATTGAGCAAGGGGCAATCTCCCATGGTTAAAAACAGCCGCAGTTTCAACAGTGACTTCGATCAGACCCGTGTGATCATCAGCTACCCACTGTCACTCTGATCCTCCCGCCAGGGGCGCTTGTCGCCCCTGCATCTCCCCCTCTCCTTGCGTTACTATGGCGCCCCCCCTCTGGAAGTCGCCTGCATGAGCAAACCGGGTCAAAAGGTGCTGGTCGCACTGCGCAAAATGATCGCCTCGGGCGAGCTGGCGGCCGGCGAACGGCTGATGGAGATTCCGACGGCGGAACGCTTCGGCGTCTCGCGCATGCCGGTGCGCATGGCCTTCCTTACCCTGGAACAGGAAGGCTTGCTGGTGCGCCATGGCGGACGGGGCTATCAGGTGCGCTCAGTGAGTGCCAACGATATCGCCGGCGCCGTGGAGGTGCGTGGGGTACTGGAGGGTCTGGCGGCGCGGCAGAGCGCCGAACGCGGATTGAGCGAGCAAGCGCAGGCGGCGCTGCACGAATGCCTGGTACAAGGCGATGCATTATTCGACAAAGGCTACGTGACAGAAGAAGACCTTGAGGCCTTCCATGACCTCAACATGCGCTTTCATCAAGTGATCGTCGAAAGCAGCGCCAACCCCGCCATTGCCGAAGCGCTGGCGCGCAACGACCATCGGCCCTTCGCTTCAGTGTCAGCGCTCGCTATCGATCGCGAAGACATGACCGGCGAATACCGACGCTTCAACTTCGCTCACATGCAACACCACTCGGTCTACGACGCGCTGGTCAACCGCCAGGGCGCACGCGCTGAAGCCATAATGCGTGAACACGCCAACGCGACCCTGCGTTACGCCGAGGTATTCGGCGCGATCAGCAATAGCGAACGAATGAAGGTGATCGCGCGCGGCGAATAACCGGCTTGGTCAGAGATCCAGCACCAATAGCGCCGATTTAGCCCTCGAACAGCAGGGCGTGAACTGATCGTTTGCCGCTTGCTCTTGTTCGGTGAGGAACAGGTCACGGTGATCAGGCACCCCTTCCAGCACACGGGTCAGGCAGGTTCCGCAAACGCCTTGCTCACAGGAAATTGCAATCTCGACACCGTGGTTTTCCAGGACCTGGACCACCGTCTTGTCGACTGGAATGTCGAACACCTGCCCGCTACTGCCAAGCTTGACCTGGAATGTCCCATCGCCACGGGTATCCAGCGGCGCTGCGGCGAAGTATTCACGGTGCAACTGCCCATCGCTCCACCCCTGGGCCTTGGCGCTGTCGAGGACATACTGCATGAAGCCCGAAGGGCCACAGACATACAGGTGCAAGTCCGGCCCCGGATTGGCCAGGACCTTGGCGGCATCCAGGCGCGAATCGGCCTCTTCATCGAAATGCAGGTGCACGCGATCAGAAAAAGATGCCCCTTTGAGTCGCTCGGCAAATGCCGCACGCTCACTGGAGCGAGCACAGTAATGCAGCTCGAAATCGGCACCGTTGTGGGCCAGTTGTTCGGCCATGCAGAGAATCGGAGTGATGCCGATGCCACCGGCAAACAACAGGCTGCGCCGAGCCTCACCCACCAGCGGGAAGAGGTTACGCGGTTCACTGATGAACAGCCGATCGCCACGGTTGATCTGCTCATGCATGCTCTGGGAACCACCGCGCGAGGCAGCGTCCTTGAGCACACCGATCAGGTAGCGATGGCGCTCTTGCGGGTGATTA